>Ga0182013_10000190_pt1 | contig 79821 bp, 63 predicted proteins | sample 612S2MmetaG_FD_120487 | JGI IMG/M metagenome (GOLD analysis project Ga0182013, IMG submission 120487) | Permafrost microbial communities from Stordalen Mire, Sweden - 612S2M metaG | ecosystem: Environmental > Terrestrial > Soil > Wetlands > Permafrost | place: Sweden: Stordalen | collected... | reverse complement strand
CTCACCCGTGCGCCACTTTACTCATGGTATTGCTACCACTTTCTCGTTCGACTTGCATGTGTTAGGCACGCCGCCAGCGTTGATTCTGAGCCAGGATCAAACTCTCGTTTGAAACCTGATTGCATCCCCCATACCGACGGAGGCCGGATGGGTTCAGCGGCATCGCACGCTCGAAAACGCGCGATGCAATTTAGTGAGAATGATCAAGCCAAACCTGATCTTTTCTCACGACTGGCATGTTCAACCTAATTGTCAAAGATCCTTGAGAGACATCCGCCTGAGCGGCGCCCTTTTGGATCGAGGCCCGGTTGTTACACCAGGTTGTCCTCGAACTTGTTGCGCTTGCCGTTTCTGCGTTTGACCGCATCCTCCGGCGTTTTTTGCGCGAACTTTCTAAATCTATCGAACTTTCATCTCCCTGTCAAGCCCTATTCATCTTTTTCGCCGAGGCCGTTCCAACTCACTGTTGGCGGTCTGTTCCTCGCTTGCGAATTTCGATCGGCCTGGCCGGGATGAGTCCCATTCAGAAGTTTCACGCAGCGCAAAATATCAAAGAGCGACCAGCGCACACAGCGCCTGAGCCGACAGGGCTCACAGGAGATAAACTCCTGGGTCTTGCAATGGCTTGTTCTCTGTAGGATTCCCAACAGGGGATTCAGGGGCTAACGCCTAGCCTGACCCAACGAACAGCATTACAACTTGCTTCCCACTTCCCTCATAGGGCAGGCCATTCGGCCACCGGGAGGCTTTTATTGCTTACTTCTCAGTTATTTAGCGTTACCTTTCGGCCTCGCCGCTCAACTGCGACTTTCAAAGAGTAGCACAGAGCACTCTCGATTGCAAGTCTTGTTCCTCCGAAGCGTCCGGCCAAGCCGTGTTCACCTCGTTGCAACTTCCCAACAATATCAACCCTCCAGCAGGATTGCAAGCGCCCTGCCTGTGGAAAGCCGCCGTTTCTGTGGGAAACTCCCTCTCAGGAACGCGCAATCAGGCCTAAATCGGTGAGTCCATTGACAAAAAACTGCATGGCCAGGGCCACCAGCAAGAGGCCCATGACGCGCACCAGGACGCGGATGCCAGTCTCTCCCATTACCTGGCGCACGCGTCCGGCCCCGGCCAGCACCGCGTAGCTGACCAGGCTGGTCAGCGTGATCGAGCCCAGAATCGCTCCCATCTCCCAGTGCAGAAGCGTGGGGGTTTGGCCCACCAGCACCATGACCGTCGAAATGGCGCCAGGGCCGGCCAGCATGGGAATCCCCAGAGGAACAATGCCGGCGTCCTCCTTGTGCGAGGCCTCCTCGGTGTCGCCGGTGGCCTCCTGGGTCGGTGAGCGCTTGGCTTCGAGCATATCCAGGCCGATCAGGAGCAGAATCAGGCCGCCGGCGATCTCGAAGGCGGGCAGCGTGATGCCGAAGAGGCGGAAGATGAGCTGGCCGGCCACGGCAAAGCTGGTCAGCACGATGAAGCAGGTCAGGGCGCCCTTGCGCGCCATGCGCTTGCGCCGCAGCGGGTCGGCGCCCTCGGTAATGGCCAGGAAGGAGGGTACGGCGGCGAAGGGATCGACCAGGAAGAAGATGGAGCTGAGCGCCAGCAGACTGAAGCGCACCAGGGGCGCACGGCTCAACTCGTTCAACGCCACGGCGGCTGGGTTGGTCCAGATCATGCCTTCGAGGCTAGTACATTTTGCCGGGGATGGAGAGGCAAAGTTTGACCTCCGGCACAGGATTACAGCATCCCAGTTTGCGTGATTCTGTGCTGATGAGGTAAATAAATCTTTTTATTTCAGTAATTTATGTGGTGCTCCACAGTTTCACAGGCGAAAACGAAAAAACTAAACCGGGGTTTGCGAAGAGGCTGAGTCGGCAGGGGTGGTGGCGGAGGGAGGAGCGGCGGGAGCGGCAGCGGCAGGCTTCGCGACCGGGAAGGCGCTGGCCGAGCGCTTGATTCCGGGCAGGGTTTCGAGCAGGTAACGGACGACCGCCGAGATCGAGGTGTCGCGCTCGGCGGCCCAGACCCGGGCGCGGAGGTAGGCGTCGTCGGGGATGCAAACGGTAATGTTGCGCATGAATGCTCCTGCTTTCAGGGATCAGGGATCAGGGATCAGGGATCAGGGATCAGGGGTCAGGAAAACCCGCTCCGCAGCTCCCTGTTGATTTCAAGTGTGCGCCCACGGAGGGTAATTTTCTGCAAGGATTGGCCGTCCAGGCGAACGCCTCCCGTTGGTCGGCCGCCTGCGGTGGGGCTGACTGCCGTTCGGGCCACGTGGTGCAGGAATGCCTGATTCGATCATGGTCTCCCACCCTTGAATCAAAAAGCGATTCAAGGATGGGGCACCCACTGTTTGTAGTTTGAGCAGGGAGAACAGGGAAGGGTGGGCCATTCGCCAGCATTGGTTTCCCTCTACAGCAACTGGAGAACCGCTCTACGGCTGCTTTGCGCCTTCCTTGCCCCCATTCACGGCGCCCTTCGTCGTGTCCTTCGTCTTATGCCAGGCCTTCTTTGTGCCGTGTTTCGTCGCGTGGTAGGCCTTCTTTGTGCCGTGTTTCGTCGCGTGGTAGGCCTTCTTGGTTCCCTTTTTCACGCCGTGCCCAGTGTCTTTGGCCGCGCTCTTCGTTTCGTGCCCCGCGTTCTTCATATCCTGTTTTGCGCCGCTGTCCTGGCTCGGGGCGGACTGTTGACTCCATCCAAGAGCCGGTCCACACACCAGAGAGGCTCCAAGAAATAACGCTGAAAGCTGCCATTTTGTTCTCATATACAGGTAGATTACTCTTCCGCCTGCCGGGTTGGCTCTGCGCAAGTGAAATCACGCGAGGGTAACCGTAGCCTTGGACCCTGACCTGTCTATCGCTCTGGCTAATCTGAAGGCCAATTCTCCATTCAATCAGCCAGGGGATTGGGTTTTCGCCAGACCAGCCTCCGCCGGTCAGAAACCCTACTGGCCGGATAGGTGTTGAACCGCAGAGTGAGACCAGCCGCAACCACGCTGGGAATCACAAAGCTGATTGGCTGGCACACCTTCAGGCGCACATACGCCACGCTGCTCAAATCCAGCGGGGCTGATGTGAAGGTTGTCCAGGACTCGCTCCGCCATGCCAACGCCAGAATCACGATGGAGCTGTACGCTCAGGCGCTCACTCAAGACAAGCGGATAGCATAAACCAAGGTAGTCCAGATGATCCTGCCCAGGGTCACCTCCCCGTTGGCTTTGGTAGGCTGAGGGCTGGTTTGGGTCCAAGTGTTCCTTACTGTTCCCATGGGGTGTAACTACTTTGCTACTAAATCGAAAGTAAGTTATTGATTCTATGGTGGGCGCTGCAGGATTCGAACCTGCGACTTCCACCGTGTGAAGGTGGCACTCTACCGCTGAGTTAAGCGCCCCCTTTGCAAACCGCTGCTAGGGCTGGCTGCGGAAAGGCCAGTAGGGCATCCCGTAAATTAGAGTAACATCAGCGAGGCTCTGCGGCCAACCCCCTGCAGCCAGAGGGGATCGGTTAAGCTTTGCCCGTCAGCCCACTATGCGCTGGAAACTCAGATCAATCCGGCTCGTAATCCGCTTCCTGCCCGGCGGGAGAGCGGCGGCGTGTGCGGCCCGGGGGCTCGACGGACCGAAATTTGCCTCGCCTGGCCTGATGGCAGGCCTTGGCTGGATTCCCGGCCTCGGCCTGGTTCGGAATTTTGCCTCTATTCTGGAATTCCGCTCCGTTCTGAATCCAGGCTTTGTTTTGCATTCCGGCTCTGCTTTAAATCCTGGCCTGGCCGCGGGCTTCGGCTTGGTTCTGGAGCCCGGTTTTGCCAGTTTGGGCTTCGCGGGGTTGGGCTTGGGCAGTTCAGGCCTGTCGGGAGCGGAATTCATTGCTCTGGCCGCCCGAGCGGACGAAGGCCGTTCCAGCGGGCGCCCCAACGGGCCGGCAGACGGGGATTCCAGCCCGGAAGCTCCCTCTTCCGCGCAACCTTCTGGCCCGGATGGGGTTACAGACGATATGGCGACCCTGGTGCTGGACAACACGGCCATGGGAGCTGGCCGGGCTCGAAGGCCAGTCGCGGAGAGCGGGCGGGACCCGTCCAGCGACGCCTCCATCATGCTGCGAGTGGCAGCGGGAGATGACGCGGGATTCACCTACCTGGCGGAGAAATTTCACCGTCCGATGATCAATTTTCTTTATCGGATGGTGCGCAACCAGGCGATTGCCGAAGAGCTTGCGCAGGAGGTTTTTCTGCGCGTTTACCGTTCGCGCCAGAGCTACCGGGCCGAGGCCAAGTTCACCACCTGGCTCTACCGCATCGCCACCAACCTGGCGGTGAATTACGCGCGCGACAACCGGCACGAGCGGGCCGCGCAGAGCGTTTGTCTGGATGAGCCCAACGTGGAGAGCGGCACAACGCCGGATGTGGCCGACGGTGAGCCCTCGGTGGAGCAGAAGTTGCTGCGGAGGGAGCGGATGAAGGCGATTCAGGCGCACGTGATGGCCCTGCCCGAGCGGCAGCGAATGGCGGTGGTGATGCACAAGTACCAGGAGCTGGATTACCGCGAGATCGGGGAGGTGCTGAAGCTGAGCGAGTCGGCGACCAAGTCGCTGCTCTTCCGCGCCTACCAGACGTTGCGCGACAAGTTGAAGGATTTTGTCTGATGGCGAAGTTTGGATTTGGTTTGACCACGATTTTTTGGAACGGAAAGAGCCGGAATCGGCCGGCGGGAAGCGAGGTGGGAGCGATGGAACGGACACTCAAGAACGAGATGAACTCCAGGTGCAGCGGAATGGACCCGAAGCTGGCGGAGTTACTGCTCGATCCGGCCGCTGCGCCGGCCGCTTTGCCGAACCCTGCCGCGGCTTTGCCCGACAAGCTGCAAGCGCATCTGGCCGGGTGTGAGCGCTGCCGCCAGGAGCTGGATGAGCTGCGGGCGACCATGGCTCTGCTGGATTCCTGGGAGTCTCCCGAGCCGAGCCCTTACTTTCTGACCCAGCTAGAGGCTCGCCTGCGAGCAGAGCGCGAGGCTGAACCGGCCGGCTGGCTGCAAGGCGGAATTGCCCGGCTGCGCGCCCGCTTCGCCTACGGGCCGCGAACCCAACTTCGTCCGCTGGCGGCCATGGCGCTGACCGTGCTGTTGCTGGTGGGCGGCGGGGCCTACCTGAACGTCACCGACTGGCTGCAGCCGCAGGCCGCTCCCGGCCAGGCCGCCGTGGTGCACGAGCTGCAAACCATGGACAGCAACGCACAACTGCTGGACCAGTTGGAGGCGCTTTCCAGCAACAACGAGGACGGAAACTGAGGCGGAGAACCGGAACTGAGGCAGTCGAGTGAATTCTGGGAAGTTGAGCAGATGAACGAATTCGGGAGTGGGGGCGCCTTCTGGAATTCAGGAAGATGAATTTCTTCTGGAATTCTAGAGAATGAGCGCTCTGTTCTTCGCGCGTTTTGCGAAGAGGAAGAGGCAAGTGGCGGAAGAAATGTTGGCCAAGGCACACAAGGTGAAACGGATGGACGGCGCGGCGATCGTGACGGCGGCCGCGATTCTTTGTGCGTCGGCGGCTTGGGCTCAGGCTCCCCACTGGGGCGGCGCGGCTGCCTTCCAATTCGCCCGGGGGCAGGGCGGCAGGATGCAGACGGCAAGGCCAGGGAATGAGAGCCGTTCTCCCATGCAAGGCGAGGGCCGGCCGCAAGCCAGCGCCCCGCGGCGTCCGGGGTCAGGTTACCCGTCAACCGCGCCCCGTCCCGCTTATCCGGGTTCAGGTTATCCCGGTTCCGGCTACCCAGGTTCCGGCTACCCGCGCCCGGCTTATCCCGGCTCCCCGTACCCCGGCAGAGCCTATCCGGGTACGCCTTACGGAGGCGCGCCTTATGGGCTGCCAAACCCCTCCCGTCCCGCGTACCCAGGATATGGGCCTACTCCGTCTCAGCCCAGCCACCTGGGCGTATGGCTCAACCAGCACCGCAATCTGCCCGTCCAGGAGCAGGAGCGGGTGCTGCGCGGCGATCCCAGCTTCCGTCGGCTCCCAACTGGTGAGCAGCAGCGGGTCATCCAGCAGTTGCATGAGGTCGACCGGTTGCCCGAGCCGCAGCAGCAGCGCCGCTTGGGCCGTGCCGAGATGATCGAGCGCCTGTCGCCCCAGCAGCGGATGCAGATCGACCTCTCGGCGCGCCGCTGGGCCGCTCTGCCCCCGGACCGCCAGGCGATTGTGAAGCGCGCCTTCCAGGATCTGCGCAGAGTCCCCCTGGATCAGCGCCAGACGGTGCTCAGTTCCAGCCGCTACCAGGGAGTCTTCACCCCCGAGGAGCGGGGAATTATCTCGGATCTTCTGCGCGTCGAGCCCTACCAGCCAGCGCAATAACCGAAGCCCCGAGACGGGCTGCGGCTTGCTGCCCCTTCGCGTTCTAGAGCATTTTCGGAATGAATATAGTTCTTTTGAGTGCGTAGAATGTGGCTTTTACTTCCACCCCAGCCGGGTGCCCCATTCTTTCGCGCTCTCAGCAAAAGGGTGGGAAACCACGAACCCCAAGGCGCGCAAGCGCCGTTCGCCTGGACAGCCAGCCCTGAGCGAAGTCGAAGGGGCAAGTCCCCGCACCGCAGTTGCTCAGTCCGCCACCATGCACTCCCCTGGCAGAATGGGCCGGGTCCGAGGCAGCATTCCTCGCCAGGCCGCCAGGCCCACCAGCGCCAGCGCACCCACAAAGGCCGCCAGCTTGACCAGGTTGGTCGCGCCGGTCTGCGGCAAAGCCTTCCACAGCACCAGCAGCAGCGTCTGCGCCGCCGTCACAGCCCAGACCGAACCGTAGAAGTAGCGCCGCTCCGTGCCCTCGCCCCTGGTTGAAGGCCCCACCCGTGGCAGCTTGCCCGCCGCGCCCGCGAGCAGGATCACCACCGCCAGCGGCAGGTAGGCGGAGTTGTAAATCTGCTTCATCCGCCAGAGGCCGGTCACGGCGGCGATCCCCAACCCGGCCAGATTCAGCAGGGCGTAGCTCAGGACGGCGTTCCAGGCGAAGGTGTAGCAGACCTTGCGGTAGAGCGGATTCGGCTTGTCCTCGTCGAAGCGCAGAATGTAAGGCCCGGGTTCCGCGCCCGGCAGCCGTCCGCGCAATGCGGCCACGCCCGTGCCGGCCAGCACCAATCCCAGCCACGCCGAGTTCCGCCAACTGAAGCCGTGCGCAAAAAGCGAAAAGGTCAGCGGGCCGGGGGCCAGAAAGAAGACCCAGATCCAAATGGGCCAATGCGCCAGCCGGTAGAGGCGCGTATTCCGCGTCCGCATCTTCCGTTCCTGGGCAAACTCCACCTTTCCTCTGTATTCCATGCAAACTAGCCTCGCAGAGCCGCCGAGGGCGCGTCAATTCGCCCTGGGCTACAATGGAAGATGGGCCAAGGCCAATCTTTTTTAGCGCACTGAGCGCAACCTGAGCAAGGAGCTTCCAACATTATGGCGATTCCCGCCACCCAAATGCGTCCCGGCATGATCATCAAGCACAAAGACCAACTGCATCTGGTCTTCAAAGTCGAGCACCGCACGCCGGGCAACCTGCGCGCCTTCATCCAGGCCAAGCTGCGCAACCTGAAGTCGGGCGCCATGTTCGAGGAGCGCTTCCGCTCCGCCGACTCCATTGAAAAGGTTGTGGTGGACGAGGTCTCGATGGAGTTTCTTTACAACGACGGCGACGACTACTACTTCATGAACCCGGTGGACTTCGAGCAGACCGTGCTCAAGGGCTCCACGCTGGGCGATGCGGTCGAGTACCTGACGCCGAATCTGCAGATCAAGGTCAGCTACCACGACGGCAACGCCGTGGGCATCGATCTTCCCCCTTCGGTCGAGCTGACCGTCGTCGAGACCGAACCGGGCCTCAAGTCGGCCACCGCCTCCAGCGTCACCAAACCCGCCAAGACCGAAACCGGCCTCGTCGTCCAGGTTCCCGCCTTCATCAACGAGGGCGAGAAGATCCGCGTCGACACCAGCGAAGGCACCTACCAGAGCCGCGCGTAAACGCATCGGCCCTGCAAGGAGCGAATAGGCTCTGCCCTGCAAAAGAAAAACCACCGCTGGTTGGCGGTGGTTTTTCTTTTTGACTGGGGATGGGTGCCCCAGGTCCCGATTTTGGGACCTGGGATAGCATGTGCGCCGCAAGCTAGACGCCCGCCTCAGGCAATTTGACCAGTTTGGCTTCAATCAGCGCCTCGATGGTCGAGAGCGCCTCCAGCACCTGGTCGGAGACCGGCGCGTCCACCTGCACCACGGCCAAGGCTTTGACCGGCTTGGGGCCGGTGCGCTCGCGGCCCAGGGCGAAGTTGGCGATATTGACGCCGTGCTCGCCCAGGATCGTGCCGATCTTACCGATCACGCCTGGAACGTCCAGGTTGCGGCAAACCAGCAGGTAGCCTTCGAGCGGCGTCTCGATGTCGATGCCGTCGAAGGCGATCAGGCGCGGCTGCTCGCCGCGAATCACTGTGGCCGATGCCTGGCTGGCGCCCGCCGCCGTGTGCAGTTCAATCGTCAGCACGGTGGCCGTGCCGCCGCGATGGCTCTCCTGCTTCTCCTCGTGGAGGCGAATGCCGCGCTCCTGGGCAATCGCCGCCGCGTTGATGAGGTTCACGTTCTCCGAGCCCTGAAGCAGCCCGGCGATGGCCGCGTTGCGCACCAGTTCGGTCTTGGCCTCGGCCAGCGCGCCGCCGTAGATCAGGTCGATCGCCTCGAAACCAGCCTTGCCGCCGCCCTTGCCCGCCTGCGCCAGAAATCCGCCCAGGCGCCCGGCCAGGTTAATGTAGGGCACAAGTTGCACGTACTCCTCGTGGCTCAGCGAAGGCAGGTTGATGGCGTTCTGCACCACGCCCAGCTTCAGGTACTCGCGCACCTGCATGGCGATCTGAATTCCCACCGCCTCCTGCGCCTCGGCCGTCGAGCCGGCAATGTGCGGAGTCAGAATCACATTGTCCAGCGCCGCATAGGGCGAATCCTTCAGCGGCTCGGAGGCGAAAACGTCCAGTGCCGCGCCGGCCACCTGGCCACTCTTCAGCGCCTCGACCAGTGCCGCGTCGTCGATCAGCTCGCCGCGCGCGCAGTTGATGATGCGCACGCCCTTCTTCATCGCCGCCAGCGTCTTCGCGTTGATCACGCCGGTGGTCTGCGGCGTCAGCCCCACGTGCAGCGTGATGTAATCCGCGCCGGCGATCAGCTCCTCGAGCGTCACCAGCTTGATGCCGTTCTCCCGGGCTACGGCAGCCGAGACAAACGGGTCGCTCCCGATAACCTCCATCCCAAAGCCCTTGGCGCGCTTGGCGACCTCCAGCCCGATCCGGCCCAGTCCCAGAATGCCCAGCGTCTTGCCGCGCAGCTCCATGCCTTGCAGGCTCTTTTTCTCCCACTTGCCGGCGTGCATACCGGCGTTGGCCGCGGGCACCTTGCGCGCCAGGGCCAGCATCAGCGCCAGGGTCAGCTCGGCCACGGCCACGGCATTCGCGCCCGGCGTATTCATCACCACAATGCCCCGCCGCGTGGCCGCCTCGGCGTCGATATTGTCCACGCCCACCCCGGCCCGGCCAATCACGCGCAGCTTGGGCGCGCTGGCCATCAGCGCATCGTCCACCTGTACAGCGCTGCGGACTACCAAAGCGTCGGCATCGGCCAGCGCCGCCGGCAATCCCTCCGGCAACTGGTCGTACGTCAGAACTTCCCACCCCGGCTCGGCCGCAAACACAGCCAGCGTCGCCGGAGATACCTTCTCTGCCAGAACGATCTTCATTGCGTCCCCCTTGCCTTGGCGCGCGGATTCGTAATCGTCAAAGCGAATGCCGTGCTGCTCGCAGAGAATCTCGAACATCCGCACCACCGCCGCGTGCGGCTTGCCCTCGCCCCGCTCGTACTTGGCGAGCGAATTGGCATGAACCCCCAGCCGCTCGGCCATCTCGTATTGATAGAGGTCAAGCTGCTTGCGCGCGATCAGCAGCTTCTCTCCAAAACTCAGTTCGGCCATGAAAACAGCTCCTGGCTTTCAGCTCTTGGCTTTCAGCTCTTGGCTTTTAGCCAACAGCCGGGTGCCCCAGGTCCGGGGTCCCCACGGACAGATCTTCGTCCGTGGGGTAGAGATCCGGATTTTCGGACCTGGGAAAGGCGGAAAGCCCATACTTCCTTGCTTTCACTACTCAAGCCTCAAACCGTGGGTGCCCCATCCTTGCGACTGTCATTCTGACCCTGAGCTTGTCGAAGGGGCAGCGAAGTCGAAGAACCTGCGTTTTGACACTTTTGTCGCAAGGGTGGGAGACCACGAAACTCAACCAGCTAACAAACCAGCTAACAGCTAGTTCTTCGCTGCCTTCGCGAAGACTTCTTGCGCCGCCGCCACGCTCTGCCCGTAAACCACCGGCAACCCCAGCACGTCCTTGGCGATCTGCTCGATGGCGCCCAGGAAGGCGATCGTATCCAGGGCGTCGAAGTAGCCCAGGTGCGCCACGCGGAAGATCTTGCCCTTCATTGTGCCCTGCCCGTTGGCGATCACCAGGCGGAAACGCGCCTTCAACTCCTTGACGACGTCGCTCGAATCCCTCCCCTCCGGCACCAGCACGGCCGTCGCCGCCGCCGAGGGAGAAGTGGGCGCGAAGAGCGTGAAGCCCAGCGCCACCAGACCGGCCCGCGTCGCCGCCGCATTCACCTGCGCGTTGTCGATCAGCGCGATGCGGCCCTTTTCCAGGTCTCCGCCCGCCTGCCCAGCAATGTAATCGAGCGACGCGCCCAGAGCGGCGACCAGCGCCACGGCGGGAGTATAAGCCGTCTCGCCCTTGACCTGGTTTTTCCGCTCCTTGCGCAGGTCGAAGTAGTAGCGCGGATTCTTCGAGCTCTCCATCGCCGCCCACGCCTTCTCGCTCACGCTCAGATAGGCCAGGCCCGGCGGAATCATCAGCGACTTTTGCGAGCCGCCGATCAGCACGTCAACGCCCCAGCCGTCCACGTCGAAGGTCTGTGTGCCCAGGCCGGTGATGCCGTCCACGATCAGCAGCGTCCCGGTGCCCTTGACCAGCCTGGCCACCCCTTCCACATCGTGCGTGACCGCCGTCGAGGTCTCCGAGGCCTGCATATAAACGGCCTTATGCTCCGGCTTCAAAGCCGCCTTCACCTCGGCCAGGTCGAAAGTCTGCCCGTAGGGCTTCTCCACCACGTCCACCTGGCAGCCAAAGGCCTTGGCCAGATCCACCCAGCGCTCGCCAAACTTGCCCGCCGTCAGCACCAGCACCTTATCGCCCGGCGAGGTCAGATTCGAGACCGAAGCCTCCATGGCGCCCGTGCCGGACGACGACAGCAGCAGCACGTCGTTCTGCGTACCGATAAAAACCTTCAACTGCGCCAGCACCTTTTGGAAAAGGGCGCGAAACTCCGGCGTGCGGTGGTGCATATCGGCAGCCGCCATGGCGAACTGGGCCGCAGGGAGCAGCGGAGTCGGACCGGGTGTGAACAAGCGCGTCTTGTGAATCATTGATTTCTCCTCATTTCTCGCCGGGGCCTGTGGGGAGACTGGAGCCTTGCTGGACAGGTTCTTTGCAACATGGAAGCGGCTCGGTATCCCCACGGCCTTCCGTTAACCACAGATTACACACTTTTGTGGTTTATGTGAAAATTTTTTACGGGAATTTTTTCTGAGATCAAAATGAACCCCGAAGCCAAAAACAGGAACGGTCCTGCTCAAAGCTCATTGCAACGCCGGAGGATTTTGCGGAAGAAGATGGATTTTGGGCTGAATACAGAGGAAAAATAGGTAAAAAACCTCTAAACTTCAGTTCCGAGGAAATGCGCTGCCCATAGCCGCATTTCCCCGCTTACAGCCCGCGTCCGGACCCAAGCCGCCTGCAAACAGTTCAGCTCTCCACGGCACTGCGCGCGGAGAGCTGAACTTTGATGCGATCAGGGAGCTGAACTACTGCAAAACTGTAGGTTAACGGTGTCCACCACCGCCGCCACCGGCTGGAACGCCGCCACTGCCGCCCACGCCGTGGGAACCACCGCCACCACCTTGGAAACCACCTCCTCCGTGGGGGCCATCACCGCCATGGGGACCACCACCGTGGGGACCGCCACCGCCAAAGCCGCGACCGCCATAGCCATGTCCGTAGTAGCCGCCGCCATAGTAGAAGCCCCACCAGGGCGGATAGAAGCCAAAGCCGAAGGGGCTCCAGTAGGGGGACATTCCGATGAAGGTGTAATCCCACATATAGGGGTCCCAGTACCAGCCCGGATAGAAGCCCGCCACGCCGACGTACTCACCGGCAATCTGATTATTGGCCTCGGCCAGGTACTGCGAACGCAACTTGCTCCAGCCGTAGAACTCGTCCTCGGCCTTGCGAGTGTCGAATTTAGCAGGCTCTCCGTTCACCGGCGTCCCAAGCGCGAGTTCGCGGTGGCCCTTCACTTCGATGCGCTTCCCGTCTGCGGTCTTGACCTCGGCCTTGCCCTTGAAGACCATGGCGACCGCCGGAGCGGCGCTGAACTCGTAGTAGCCGGTCTTCATCAACTGCGTCGCCACGCCGCCATCGACGATCTCCAGATCGTTTGCCGGGTAAATCTCATCCACTTCCACCCCCGCGCGGCCGCGCAGAAGCTCCACTTGGGTCAGCGTGAGGCCGGGTGAGATTATCTTCACCGCGCTGTGGCCGTCGATGCGCAGGAACACACCCGGAGTCAGCAAAATCTCCGCCTTTCCCTCCTCGGTGGCCAGAACCTCGCCCGCATTCAGCTCGTTGCTGCCCACGTCCTTCACATTCAATTGTTTATCTTGCAGATGAGCCATGCCCTCGATGTAGTTCAAGGTGCCGGGGCGAGCTGGATTGGCGCCAAAGGCCGGCGCGCATAGCACTCCTATGCCGAGTAGCGCAATCATCTTCCACCCAAATCTCATCGCCGTATACCTCACATTTTTTGACGCGAAATTCCTGAAAAAGTTGCGGCAACGGCCCTCGGCCGGCCAGTTCAACTGCGTGCGGTGAAAAATGAGAAGATTCCGCCGCCTGCGATTTCTTGATTTCCCGGCGGTGAATTTCGCCTCTCTCCAGAGAGTTTACCCCCATCCCCTTCAAGGCGATACACTTTCTCATAGGGGCCGCCCGCCGGCCCGGAATACTAAAAGCGAAAACGGGAATACGAAAGGCGAAAAATTTATGAGCGAAGCAGGCGCACTCGAACTCCAGGTAAACCAGCAAATCATTGTCGCCATGAAGGCGCACGACGCCGAGCGCACCACCACGCTGCGCCTCATCAAGAACGCCCTCAAGAACAAGGCCATCGAAAAGCGCGCCATGCCCACCCTGGCCGAGGAGCAGCAGGTGCTGGCCACCATGATCAAGCAGCGCCGCGACTCGATCGAGCAATTCACCAAGGGTAACCGGCCCGAGCTGGCCGCGAAAGAAGCCGGCGAGATCGCCGTCATCGAGGAGTTTTTGCCCAAGGCCCTGGACGAAGCCGGCCTTGAAGCCCTGGTCGCCGAAGCCCTTGCCGAAGTCGCCGCCGCCAGCGGCAAAGCGCCCACTTCCAAGGAGATGGGCCAGGTCATCAAGGCCGTCCAGGCCAAGCTGCTGGCCGCCAGCCTGCGCGCCGAAGGCCGCCTGGTCAGCGAGATGGTCAAAAAAGCGCTGGCCGGGTAGGGCGATTGGCCGGGATCGGGATCTAAAGCGGCAGAATTCTTCCCGAAGGGCCCTGGGTTGCGGTCTGGCTTCCTGACTGCTGCTTCAGGGCAATGGCCCACGGCCTGGCGGGAGGCAGAAGTTGCATTGGCCGGCGGCGCACAGCGGCTCAAGATAGACAGTAAAATAGGAGAGCGGCAGGAAATCCTCCCCGCACAGAATCGAGCAGAGACCGATGTATGAAATCGCCGTAGAGGCGGATTTTTCCTCCGGACACTACCTCCGCAACTACAAGGGCAAGTGCGAGAACCCGCACGGGCACAACTACAAGGTACGCGTGACCCTGGCCGGAACAGAGCTGGACGAGGCCGGGCTGCTCGTGGACTTCAAGCGGCTCAAGCAGGTTCTGCGCCCGATCGTCGAAGTGCTCGACCACCGAATGCTCAATGAGCTGGAGCCGTTCCTCGTGCCCAACCCCACGGCCGAGAACCTGGCGCGGTACTTCTATGAACAGACCCGCGAACAGGTCGCCGCGATGACCCAGGGCCGTGTGTGCGTAAAGGAAGCGACCATCTGGGAGACGGATACGACCACAGCCACTTACTACGAGTAGGCGCACCCGAACAGCGTTGCGCCCGCAATGTTCTCATTCTGCTCGACGGCATCGTTCGAGGCCCGCCTGTATCATTTGAAAATCAGGCCGGAACCGGAATAATTTGTCAATTCAGACCGGGAATCGGGAAAATCCGTCGCGCATGATTCTGTTTTTCTACAATCTCGCGCTGCTCGTGGTCCTGGCGGTCAGCGCCCCTTGGTGGCTCTTTCGCATGGCCACCACGCGGAAGTACCGCGAGGGGCTGCCCGAACGGCTGGGCCTGATCCGGCCGAAGCTGAGCTGGCCAGACCTGATTCAGCTGGATCCTATTTCGCCGGATTCTGCTCAGTCGAGCCGCTATGGCCGCACAAGTTCGACCTCGCCGGGCGCAAAGCCGCCCCTGATCTGGGTTCACGCCGTCTCGGTTGGCGAGGTGCTGGCCGTCAGCCGCCTGGTCAAAACCCTCGACGCCGCGCTGCCTGAATTTTTTGTCGCTGTCTCCACCACCACCCGCACCGGCCAGGAGCTGGCGCGGGAGAGATTCGGAGCGGAGCGGGTCTTCTATTGCCCGCTCGACCTGCCCTGGGCGGTTCGCTCCTGCTTGGAGGCTCTTCAGCCCCGGCTGCTGGTCCTGGTCGAGACGGAGTTTTGGCCCAACCTGCTCCACGGCTGCTACCGGCGGCGGATTCCCGTGGCCGTGGTGAATGCCCGCATCTCCGACCGCTCCTGGCCGCGCTACCGGCGGTTGCGCTGGCTGTGGCGGCCCTTTTTGGAGCCGCTCAGCCGCGTGCTGGCGCAGAGCGAGACCGACGCCGCGCGGCTGAAGGCCATCGGCTGCCTGCCGGAGCGGGTTGCGGTGGCCGGCAACCTCAAATTCGACGTGCGCGCCGCCGAAGAGGCCGAGGCGACCCGCGCATTGAAGAGGCTGGCAGGCGGTCTGCGGCTGGTGGTGGCCGGCAGTACGCTGGAGGGCGAAGAGGCCGCGCTGCTGGAAGCCTGGCCGCGGCTGCTCAGGGCCGACGCGCAACTGGCGATGGTCCTTGCCCCCCGCCATCCGGAGCGGTTTGGCGCAGTGGCCGCTCTGCTGGACCGCTCGGGCCTCGCGTGGGTGCGGCGGTCGGATTGGCGGGCGGCGGAGCCCGGCTCCGGAACGGCCGGAAGGCTTGAACCCGCCGGAAGGTCAAAGCCGCTCCAGCTTGGCCAAGCAAAACCGCCCCAGTTCGGCCAGGCGAAGCCGCTCCAGCCTGGCAAAAATCCGCTTCAGCCCGGCCAAATCATTCTGCTGGACACGATTGGCGAACTGGCCTCGGTCTACTCGCTGGCCTCGGTGGCCTTTGTGGGAGGCAGCCTGATTCCGGCCGGAGGACACAACCCGCTGGAGCCGGCCCAGTTCGGGGTTCCCATCGTGATGGGCCCCCACTACGCCAACTTCCGCTCGATCACCGAGGATTTACTGGCCCATCAGGCCCTTTGCATCGCCGCTAAAGGAGAACTGGCCGCAACCTTGACCGGCCTGCTCGCAGACTCCGTCCGGGCTGAAGCCATGGGCGAGCGCGCCCGGCAGGTTTTTGCCAGCCAGGCCGGGGCAACCGGCCGCGCGGTCGAGGCGATCCAGGAGCTGCTTCTGGCGCAGGAAGAAACGGAGCCGCCCGCATGAAGCAGCCCTCCCTCGTGCGCCGCCTGCTCTTTCTGCTGATTCCGCTCTACCGGCTGGCGCTCGCCTTCCGCGAACTCCGTCTCCTGGTGGGCCTGGAGCCGGTGCGGCGGCTGCGTTTTCCCGTGGTCAGCATCGGCAATCTCTCCACCGGCGGCGCGGGCAAGACGCCGCTCACCATCGCTCTGGCCAAGGCCCTCAAACGGCGCGGCTTGCGCGTGGATGTTCTCTCCCGAGGCTACGGCCGCCAGAGCCTGCTCGCGGCCCGCGTTCAGCCCGGAGGCAGCGCCGAAGAGTTCGGCGATGAGCCGCTGCTGATTGCGCGCGAGGCGAAGATTCCCGTCTACGTGGCTCCACGGCGCTATGAGGCCGGGCTACTGGCCGAAGCCGATGCGGAAGCGAGCGGGAGTGAGCCTCAACCCGCTTCCTCCTCCCCCGGAGCAAGCCCCGCGGCGGAATCCGCCTCAGACGGCTCGCCTTCGGCAGCCAGCCAGGCTCCGGCTCCCCCGCCGCTCCGCCACGTTCATCTGCTCGACGACGGCTTTCAGCACCGCCAACTCGACCGCGACGTGGAGATTTTGCTGCTCAGTCAGCAGGACTGGCAGGACTGCCTACTGCCGGCGGGAAATCTGCGCGAGCCGCGGGCGGCCATTCGCCGCGCCAGCGTCGTCGCCCTTCCGGCCGACCAGCCGGAACTGGAGGCCGCGCTGTGCGCCTGGGGCTGGCAGGGGCCGGTCTGGCGGTTGCGCCGCAAGATGGAAATCCCCCTCGTCAACAGCCCCGTCGCCGCCTTCTGCGGCATCGCCCGCCCGGAGCAGTTCTTCTCTGGCCTGGAAGCCACGGGCCTGGAAATCGCTCTCCAACTCGCCTTCCCCGACCACTTCACCTACACCCGCGAAGTCCTGGAAGAGCTGCTGGCCGAGGCGCGGGAAAAGGAGTGCGCGGCCATCGTCACCACTGGCAAAGACCTGGTCCGGCTGGGAAAGCTCGCGTCCATTTTCCCAGATTCACTGCCTCTGGTCACGGCCAGTCTGAGCATCGAGATTGAAAACGAAAGCGCCGCTCTCGACTGGCTGGTGAACCGCATTGCTCGGCGCCAAGCCCCAGTGAGAACAACCAGGTTTTCTTAGTTTCCCCGGCAATCCGGAGGCCTGCCCCGCTCAGTGAATCGTCTCCGCCGCGCCGGCTCCCGCGCCCGGCTTGTTCTTGCTCAGCAGGAAAGCCAGCGCCACCAGCCCCACCGACATCCATGCCAGCTCCATGTAGACGTCCTGGTAGCCCTGCATCTGCGCCTGCTTGTTGAGCTGATCGTAGATGGAGGCCAGGGCCATCGGCTGGCCGTTGGGCCCGCCAAATCTCGAGCCGAAGAGGCCTGTGAGCGCCTGGGTGTGCTGCTGGAAGGCGATAGAGCCGGAGGTCATCGCGCCCTGCAGGTGTTGCTGGTGCCACATAGTGCGGCTGGTGACCTGTGCATTGGTGACGGCGATCAGAATGCTGCCGCCGATGTTGCGCGCAAAGTTGATGATGCCGGCGACCTGGTTGCTCTCCTCTTTGGGCATTCCCACGTAAGCGGCCGTGGTGATGGAGATAAAGCAGAAGGGGATGGGAATCAACTGGACGACCCGCAGCCACGACGCGCTGGCAAAGGTCATCTCCAGCGTGGTCACGACGGCTGCATAATGAAAGGAAAGAACAAAGAGAGTAAAGCCGATGACGGTCAGCGTGCGCGCCGAAACCTTGCCGGTGGCGTAGCCGGCCAGGGGCATGACGAACAGCAGCGCGACGCCGCCGGCGGTCAAGGCCAACCCTGCGGTGGTCGCGGTCCAGCCCAGCAGCAGTTGCATGAACTGCGGCTGCAGGACGGTGTTGGCGTTCAGCACTCCACCCACCAGCGCCATCAGAAAGCAGCAGATGGCGAAGTTTTTGAAGCGGAAGAGCTTGATGTTGATGAGCGGATTCCGGTGCCGCCACTCCCACCAGACCAGCGCGATCATGCCACCAACAAACAGGAAGGCGAAGAAGCGGATGAAGCCGGAGGCGAACCAGGCATTTTCTTCGCCCTTGTCGAGCATGATCTGCAGGCCACCCATGGCGATGGTCAGCAGGCTCAGGCCGAGGTAGTCCATCTGCCGCAGTTTGGAGCGGTCGGCCTTGATCCACGGCGGATCGTCCACCAGCCGGTTGACCAGCAGGAAGGCCAGGATGCCCACCGGAATGTTGATGAAGAAGATCCAGCGCCAGGAAAAGTTGTCGGTGATCCAGCCGCCCAGGGTGGGGCCGATGGAGGGAGCCAGAACGACCACCAGACCGTAAAGGGCGAAGGCCTGCCCGCGTTTTTGCGGTTCAAAACTGTCGGCCATGATGGCCTGCGCCATGGGCTGCATTCCGCCGCCGCCGGCGCCCTGGAGGATGCGGAAGACGAGCAGCATGGGCAGCGACAGCGCCGCCCCGCACAAAAAGCTGGAGACGGTAAAAATCACGATGCACAGCGCGAAGAAATTTCGCCGCCCCATGACGCTCGAGGCCCAGGCGCCGATGGGCAGGACGATGGCGTTGGCGACCAAATAGCTGGTAAGCACCCAGGTGCCCTCGTCGGTGCTGGAGCCGAGCGAACCGGCGATGTGGGGCAGGGCCACGTTGGCGATCGAGGTGTCGAGCACCTCCATGAACGCGGCCAGCGCCACGGTCACGGCGATCAGCCAGGGGTTGACCCTGGGCTTCCAGGGCGCGCCGGGGCCTTGCAGCTCAATCTCCGTGGACTTGGGCGCTCTGGCGAGGCCTTGCTGGCCGGAAGGTGCGGGCTCGAGTTCGGGATCGAGATCGGGCAAAAATCCACTCCTTTACTGCTGAATTCCCTGGCTGGTCTGTACTCTTCGTCTGCTTTTCCGGTATTCCCCGGCTTCCCCGGCGGCTCACTTCTAATTCTGGCAGACCGGGCCACCGCGAACTGGCAGACCGGGTCACTGCAAGGCTTCATGGACTGATGGAAACCGGGGAGTTGGCGGCGCTAGGCTTCCGAACGCACACTCTCAGGCCTCCTCATTGGTCTTCCCAAGAACCTCCTTCAGCCAAGACCGGGACCGTCTTAGGACAGGCCCGCCGCCTGAGCTGCTCTTCAATTCAAACTGATTCGCTTGACCACCACCGAGGTTCATCAAACTGCGGCTGCGAAAGACTACGGCTATACGGCCGCGGGAGATTGCGGCGGCGGCGTAACCTGGAGTTCCGGCGCCGGTGAGCCTTCGCCCGGCGCGGTCTTCGGCGCGCGCCAGCCCACCAGCGCAATCGTCAGCGCCACGGCCTGCATGGCGACGATGAAGGCGGCGCAGGCCGGCCACTTGCCCAGCGCCCAGAAGGCTCCAGGAAGAACCCCGGCGGCGGTGCCTCCGAGATAGTAGCAGGTGAAGTAGAGCCCGGCCGCGGTCACGCGCGACCCCGGAGGCGCGGCTATGCGCAGGTGGCTCTGCGAGGCGGTCTGCGCGATGAAGACGCCGCTGCAAACCAGGGCGAGCCCCAGGATAACCACGTACAGCGAGGGGACGAGCGTGAGCAGGACGCCGGCCATCGAGCAGAGAATGGCTCCGCCGATGCCGGCGCGCAATCCCACGCGAGTAATCAGGAAGCCGGCGGCGGGGGTGACCACCAGGCCGACGAGGTAGACAAAAAACAACGAGCTGAGAGCGGCCGTCGAGAGCCGGAAAGGCGCGGCGGCGAGGTGGAAGGTGATCCAGGTGAAGACGCCCACCAGCGAAAAGAGAACATTGAAGCCCACGGCGAAGGTGGCCACCAGGCGGCGGCGGTGAAGCAGGGCCCAGACCTGGCTAAAAAATGAGAGCGGCGTACTGGAAGACGGTGGGCGGCGGCGTCCGCGCGGCAGCCAGAGGGCCACGGCTCCCGCCCCGGCCAGGGCAACCGTGCCAAGGACGAGAAAGCTCACCCGCCAACTGAACCAATCGGCCAGAATACCGGCTGAAACCCGGCCAATGAAGCCGCCCAGCGCGGTTCCGCTGACGTAAAAACTCATGATGAGCGCCATGCGGTCCGGCGGCCACTCCTCGCCAATGTAAGTGACGACGATGGCGATGATGCCGGGAATGGCGAGGCCTTCAAGAAAGCGCCAGAAGATCAGTTGCGCCAGCGAGGTCGAAGTAGCCGCCAGCAGCGTGGGCACGGAGACCCCGATCAGCGAACCGACGATAACCCGCTTGCGGGGCAGCCGCTCGGCCAGCGCACCGAAGATGGGCGACGACAGGGCCACGCCCAGCGTGGCGGCCGAGACCGTCAATCCCACGCCGGTCTTCGAGGCGTGAAAGAGCTGCGTGAGCAGGGGCAGCAGCGGCTGAGTGCAATAAAGCTCTAAAAAAGCGCAGACTCCGCACAGCGTAACCGCCGCCGCGGCCAAATGGCTGGGCGATGAACGGTCAGGTTGTGTATGAGGCTCCATACATCAGGATAATCGCTGGCGGCGCGGACCGCACGCAAAAGTGCCCCGTCCCGATCTGCCGGCGAGCGCAGCAGTCGAGTTCGGCCGGATTCTGCAGGATCACGAGATCGTCAGTCACCGAGATCACGGGGAAAAAATCACAATGAGCATCAAAAGCGCGGCGGCGCACACAATCGCCTCGTCGGGCTTTCACTGTGCAAGCATGAGCACGGAATAGCTCTTTATCTGATTGCGGCCGCAATCTTTTGCGGCGTAGAGTGCTCGATCGGCGGCGGCGATCAAAGCGTCGCGCGTCTGGCCATGCTGGGGGAAAGTCGCGACCCCGAAAGAGGCGGTTACATGGATCGTAGATGTTCCGTAAACAACGGAGGCCGCATCCAGCGCCTTCCGCAGGTGCTCAGTTCGCTCGCAAGCCACATCCAGGGCCGTGCCCGGTAGCAGGATGAGAAACTCTTCTCCACCATAGCGGCAAAAGATGTCGCTGGCGCGATAAGAATGTCTGATCAAGGCGCTGAATACTCTCAATACCTGATCTCCGGCCAGGTGCCCGTAGGTGTCGTTGACCATCTTGAAATGATCGAGATCACCCATGACCGTGCTGATTGGTTGACCATCACGCTTTGCCCGGCTCAGTTCCCGATCGAAAAACTCATTCAACGGAAGGCGATTGTAGAGACCGGTCAACGGATCGTGGATGGCCTGTTCTCGGAGTTGATCCTGCAGCGCCCGCACTTCGCGCTCCGCCCGGATTCGTTCGGTAACATCGATCATTAGATCAATGAAAAGTTGTTTTTCACCCATCTCCATGACCGAGCTGTGACACTCGATGTCGATCGCGGCGCCATTCTTGCACATACCGCGGAATACATAGCTGACGTGGTCTACCTCGCCGCTCAAACGCCGGCGCGCGTGCTCCGCGACGATTGGCCGATCGCTCTCGGTCGCGATATCCAAGAGACCGCAGTGCAATATCTCCTCGACGGTGTAGCCGAACATCTCGGCCAGCTTCGGATTCGCATAGGTAAATCGATCGTCTTCGATGATTGCAATCCCGACCAGGGATTGACTCACCAAGCCTCGGAATCTGACTTCAGATTCCCGAAGAGCACGAGTGATCCTCTCGTTTTCACGAGATGCCGATTCCAATTCCTCGGTGCGGCGCCGCACCTGGTCCTCCAACATGATGGTTGTCTGGAACATGCTGAAGTCGGAGCCTTGCACCCTGGTACTGCGCTCGGCGCGATCCATGAGGGCCTTGACGATCTTGTTCAGACGCACAATCTCCGCCCGCAGGGTCTCGTCCCCGGACGCACTGCCTGAATGCGGCGCGTCAGGCATCGAGCACCGCTGCGGAACTCATTCCGATCGCGACGCCGGTGAGGGTCTGGTTGACATGCACGCCACGGAACTGCTCTCCGTAAGTATTGAAGCCAACTGTGTTATTGCTCGCAAAAACCTACCCCACACGATCCTCGAGGCGTTTCTGAACGATCTCCAGCCTGCGCAGAACACAGTCGCAGCCGATCACCAGTTGAGGCGGACCGATCTTAGAGCGGATTGCGGCAAAGGCCTCTTCCAGGTTCTCGATAAGGTCCACGCCGCGCGCCACTCGCAGAACCAGACCTTCCTCGATAGCGCAGTAAAAAGTTACACTTCCATCGGAGTTCACCCCCTGGATGGAACGTACGTAATTGTTGCCATCAATCAGCACCACCAATGGCGACGATGCGAAACGGCCGGGGGTAAGTTCGCGCTCGTCAACGCCCAGGAGCCGCGCATACTCCTGGGCAGCGGGCAACCCATTGATTTCCGTTACCACGCGGCGGGCGCTATCCGCTTCCGTGATCACCATCCTTTGATCGGTGGCCACAAAATGCTGTGTCTTGAATACCGTGAATGGCAACGGCGTTGTGATCAGCGTCAGGCTGGCGCAGTCGGAACGAAAGCTCCCATCGACGTACACGTAGGTCCTGCCAAAGTCCAGGCCATCGCCTGCCGAGCCGCCTGTCAGCGGGACATCGCCAATCGCTCCCTGTAATACACGGGCTACCGACTCTTCCCGCATAGACAGGCCATCAATGAGCATGAGCGCAAAGCTGTTCTCCACGTTAGCTTGTGGCGCCTTGAGCTCAAGCTCCTGCAAGAGACGCTGGCCAAGTGCCTGCCCCCCGGAAATTTCGAACTGCTGCAAGTGGTCGATATAGCCACTTACAGCGGTGAAAGCCTCAGCCGAAAAGCTTACCCCAGCGAGGCCGCGTTCCCGGTAACCGTCCGGCCCGATTTCTCCTGCCGTCGTGCACCCAACCACTTGAATGCCGGCGAAAAGGCGGCGCAACTCCGCAGCCAGGACATTGAGGTCGTAGTCGCTGGAACAGAAAAACATCGCAAGCGCCATCTCGGGCTGCGCCACAGACGCGTAAAATTCCAATGCCGCCTCGCGCGCATCTGTCGCAGAAGAATACGCTTGAAGAATATCTGCCTTCATGTATATCCTCCTTCTTTAAACAGGCAACCGGTCTTCTCCAACTGGCCCTTGTTGTGTTCTTTGCATTCCTGCCAGAGGCTGCATCCAATAACACAAACAATACCACTTGGCGTTAGTATCCGCGCCGGAATGTTTTTCCGGCGGCTCTATAGCAGAATTTGCGGGTGAGAGGACGGTGGAAGAAGGCGCTCCGAGGATAAGTCCAGAAGCGGACTTTCCCGCCTCGCTAGGAAATCCCGCAAGTGCGGTGGGATTTCCACTTCTCCCACTACCCCTGCTGCGACGAGCAGTGGTTTGATTGTCCGTTACGAAGAAATAGCTGATCCCCGCCTGTTGGCTTAGTCTGCTGTTTACGAAGACAGTAAGACGAGCCGAACGGGCAGGAGAGATATGCAATTCAATTGCAGCTTAAGACCATTCTGAATCGAATACAAGGGTTTGTGGGGTTTGTTTACCAGAACGTGCGCTTGTGCACCGGCTCGGGCGATGCGGCGCAGATTGAGACATTGTCGTGCCGCATGGCGGCATGCGTAGACGGGGCCCGGTGCGCCAACGACCTGCGCCTGGGAGTTGAAGGAAGCCTTCCTGCGCTTCTGGAAATACAAGTCCCCGATCCGGGCTGAAGCCTTCCTCGACTACTGGTGCCACCGCGCCCTGCGCAGCCGCCTGGAACCGATGCAGAAAGTTGCCCGCATGCTGCGTGCCCATGAGGAACTGCTGCTCAACTGGTTCCGAGCCAAGGGGGAGCTTTCCAGCGGTGCGGTCGAGGGGCTCAACAACAAAACCCGTGTGATCACCGGACGATCCTTCGGATTTCGTACCTTCAAAGCCATGCAAATGGCCCTCTATCAAACCCTTGGACGACTGCCGGAACCAGAAACTGCCCGCAGATTCTAGAAGTCATCTCATAAACCCAACTGCTCACTCGGACGACATCCCTCAGGGGCTAAAGCCCAAGCAATTTGCGGCTTTTTGCGGCACGGCTGAAGCCGTGCCCTTTCAAAGCCGGTTTATGAGATGGCCTCTACTGAGGAGGCTGAATACAATTGTGGCTCTTAAAAGTCCGGCGATCCATCAGGTGACTTGGGTATCACTTCATTCGTTGTCCCGTTTTCGTTCATTGAGGCAACTCCCAAATTGCTCGCCACTTGACCGCGACTCGAAGAACTGGGGTCAAGTCCACGCCCAGCGTTCTTGGCGCGGTACATCGCGTTGTCGGAACATTTCAGGAGGGTATCAGGGTCGATGCCATCCTCGGGGTAAAGGGCAATGCCAATGCTGGCGGTGACATTGAGTTCGTAGCCGGACACCTGCATTGTTTGCTTGATCGAGGCGGTCACCCGTTCGGCCAGGCACGCGGCGTCCGTCTGGTCCTCCAATTCGACTTGCAGAATGACGAACTCGTCGCCGCCCAGCCGAGACACAGTGTCGCCCTCGCGGACGCATTGGCACAGGCGATTGGCCACCTCGATCAGCACCTGATCGCCGGCGTCGTGGCCTAGGGTGTCGTTGATTTGCTTGAACCGGTCGAGGTCGAGAAATATCACCGCCAACCGGAGCCTGCGGCGGCGGCCGCTAGCGATCGCCATGCTCAGACGGTCGGCGAGTAAGCGACGGTTGGGAAGCTGGGTCAGCGGGTCGTAATAAGCCATCTTGCTCAGGACGGCTTTCGCCTTCCTGTCGCTTATATCGGTGAAGGTGGCGACCGCACCGGCCGTCTGCCCGATGCTGAAGATCGGGATGCAAATCAATTCGGCAGGGAATGTGGTTCCGTCGAGGCGGCGCAGGATGGCGTCGTGCCTGCCCCCGGCGCAGCCCTGCGCGGCGGCGAGATCTTCTTTCGAAAAGGCAAAGTCGACAAAGGGGACACCGATCAACTGCTGTTCCGTGCCGCCGAGGATGTCGAGTGCGGCCTTGTTGGCGAAGGTGATGATGCCGGCAGTATCCACTCTGCAAACACCGTCACCAATTGCATCGAGAATCTGCAGGGTCTGGATTCCCGAGTCGCGCAATTCGTGATAGGCCAACTGGTGTTTCAGCGTCGAACTGACAAGGGCAGCCACCCCCAGCAGGGACTCCAAAAGATGATGTGGCGGCTCGTTTTCGCCGCCATAGCTGACCAGCATTACGGCCTCCGTCCGGCAGCGCACCGTCACCGGCAGTGCGATCCAGACGGCAGGACGCTGTGCCGAGGTGGTTTCCGTGGCCATGAATCCGCTGTCCAGAACCTGGCGTGCCATGCCGAGAATTGTGGCTTGGGTCTCCGTCGCGACCTCGCCCAAGGCGGCCAGGTCGCCGATGGAGCCATACGGCAGGAAGGTGACGGTGTCGAGGGCAAACGCTACGCGGATTATTTGGCCGGCTTCCGCCAGAACATTCGCTTCTGGCAATATGCTGGCCATGTACTGCGCCGTGCGCATGAACGCTCGGGCGCAGTCATTCGGAGCGAAATGGTCGCAGGGCGTGGTCATTGGCTGTGCATCCCAGTGAAAGGACGAAGAAAAAGGTGGTCGACGAACAGTTCGTCGAAATTGTCTTCCATAGAAAGGTTTATCAGTTTTGTCTTGTCCCGTGCCGCGCGCAACGCATTTTCCGCCATCGGCGAAAGCAAAATATCGAGAGTGCCAGCCAGCGCGGTGTTGCCGGAAAGATGAAACCGTTCGATTGGGATCTTCGGCAGCAACCCGATGCCGATGGCATTGCCCAGATCGAGGTGATCGCCGAAGGCGCCAGCCACGTATACGTCCCGAAGATCTCGCAGCGAGATGCCGGCAAGGCGGGTCAAGGTTTCCAGACCCGCGGCGATGGCCGCCTTGGCCTGTTGCAGTCTGTCGATATCAGCCTTGCTGACGGAAAAGCGGCGGCCGGCCAGGTCGACCGCGATTGGACTGGTTCGCGGACGGCCGCGTTCGTCGATCTGACCTCCCTCGGTCAAATGCGCCAACAGGTCGATCAGGCCAGAACCGCTAATGCCAGCGGCTGGCTCGTCTCCCAGACACTCGCTCTCCCAAACGCCATCGGAAGAGCGGAACAGCCGATGGATCGCACCCAGCCCGGCAGGCATCCCACAACTGATACCGACCCCCTCGAAGGCCGGACCGCCGGCCGCCGCTGTCACCCACAATTGCCGGCCATCCCACAGGCCCATCTCTGAATTGGTGCCGAAATCGATAAGAGCGGTGGGCGGAGGAAGCTCGATCATCCGGGTGTGGACGACTCCCAGGATTAGGTCCGAACCGACGAACCCGCCCAGCGCCGGAACCAAAGCGACATCGGTACCGGGGTCTAGATCGAGCAAGCTGGCCAAGCCGGGATGAAGGAACATATCGCTGTCATGCATGTGAAGCCACTGCTTAGGTTCCAGCAGGGGCCGTGGATCACCGCCGCAAAGAAGCGTCAGCATCGCCGCGTTGCCGACCACCCGCAACCGCGCCACGGAAGCCGGCAGGAATCCTTCGCCTCGCAACAGATCGAAGAGGGCTTCGTGGATGGCATTTTCCGCCAGGGATTGCATCTGCCTTTGCATCGCGGGCGACTCGGCGGCCATTTGCAGGCGGCCGATCACGTCGGAGGAAAAGCGAATTTGCGGATTGGGTCCCATCCGCACGGCGCGGCGCTGTCCCGTCACGAGATCGCAAATCGCCAGCGAGATGTTCGTCGTGCCCAGGTCTACGGCCACGCCGAAACGGGCATCGGACGGGACGGCAGTGACGGGAATGGGGTAGTCCGGTCGATAAGGGGCGAGAATCGGCGCATGCCAGGGGGACGGCTGCGCTTGCGAGAGAACGGTGACGTCCATGCTGGTTTCGGGGACAACCTGACAAGCGAGGCGCACGCCTTGGGCAATGGCCTCCTCGCCCAGATGCAATAATTCCGCTGGCGTGGGCGGTCCGGCGTAACCGGTGTCGATACGCACCCGGCACAGCCCGCAGGCACCGATCCCAGCGCAGGCCGATCGGACTCGCAGGCTGCCGCTGTTGAGAATGTCGCGCAAAGTGACGCCGGGAACAAAGACGGTCTGACGAAAGGCGTGGTCCGGTTCACCCTCGCGGCGTACCCCGATATGACAGCACGGCTCCGCCATCAGCGTCGTCCCTTTTTCCAATCCCGGGCGGCGGCAACCAGCGCCGCGACGTTGGCCTCCTCGGCCTCCGGAGGAATCTCGCATCCCGAAGACAGGATGAAGCCGCCACGTCCGTCGAACCGGGCGAGCAGCGCGTCGGCGGTCTGGCGAATGCTGTCCGCGCTATCGGTAACGAAACTCAAAGGCTTGATGTTGCCGTCCAGGCACAGGGAGTCTTCGCCCAAGGTTTCCAGCACCGTGTCCAAATCGACGCAGTAATCGACATTGCCGATGTCGAAGCCGAAGGAAGAATAAAGCGGCAAGATCGCAGCGGTCTGCCCGGCGATGTGAAGCCAATTGGCCTTGGCCCCTGCCTGCTTGAAAGAAGCAGCCAGATGGGCAACCCGGGGACCGACCAACTCGCGAAACAGTCCTGCCGGTACGATTTCAGGGGAGGCGGCCGGATCGAACACCAGCACGATGTCCGCCCCTGCCGCCAACTGGGCGGAGCCGAACGATCGGGCAACCTCGGTGGCGTAGTCGAGCAGATGGACGAAGCGATCAGGTTCATCGATCGCCAGGAACAGCGCGCGCTGCATTCCAACAAATTGCACCGCTCCGGTCATCGGGCCTTGGACCAGGCCGATCACCGCGGCGGCGTCGCCCACGCCGGCCCGCATTCGCGCCACCATCTCGACCACCGCCGGCATACGCCCGGCGGTCGCCGGATCGGGCGGTGCCAGCCGGGTAAAGTCACGATCGGGAGTGAAGGGCGGATCGCTGATCGCCGGATAAATCCCGGGATGGCGGATCACCGTGCCGCCCAGCGATTCGGCCTCGATCGTAAGGTCGAGTACGGCGAAGATCGCATCGAGCCCGTAGTGGCGCCACGCAGCCAACTGGCATTCGGCCGCGGTTGCCGCAGATGCCAGATAGTCGTCCACACTTCTGCCGGCCACCTTGGCGGCGTGGGCAAAGATTTGGGGAATTACCGGCGGGCGGTCGCAGGATTGGCGCAGGATGGTCCGCTGCAGTCGTTCAATGGCCAGCATAAACACCGTCCAGCAAGGCGCCGACGTAATGGACGGCGTCGAAAGCGGTCTGACCGACGAAATCCACCGCCAAGGTGTCGGCCGTGCACTGCTTGAGTGCCGCACCGCCGGCTAACACCTTGACATGGCTGAGCCCGGCGGCGCCCAGTGCCGGCTTAACCTGTCGCACCAGAGGAATGACGCTAGAAATCAGGCCGGTCAGGCACACCGCCACCGCGCCGCTTTCGGCAGCGGCCTTGACCACGGCGGCGACCGGCGTGTCCTTGCCGCAATCGATCACCTTGAGATGGGCTCCGGTCAGCAATATCTTGAGGATGGATTTACCGATATCGTGGATGTCGCCCTCCAAAACTGCCGCGATCACGGTGGCGCGGGGATTGGGTAGATCGGCGTCTCCGGGAAACAACCGGTGGATCACCGCCATCACCGCCCGCCCAGCCAGCATGATTTCCAGGAGATTGAACTGCTCGGCGGTGCACTTGCGGTCAAGCGCGCCCATGGCTACTTCGATGCCGTCGGTAACGATTTCTGCCGGCTGCCGCCCCTTGGCGATCAACTCTCCGACCAGCGCCAGACAGTGCTCCCGCTCCCCCTCGACCAGGGACGCTACAAGGGCATCAAAGGCGCGGTCCATGATGTCTGCCATACCCTATCCTGAGCCAACAGTGTAATTACCTGCCCTTCGCGGTTAGGACCTTACAGTCGTCTGTTCAACTCAATGTAGCATGAATCCGCCTCTGGCATATGCCTGCTCAGTAGTGTCCGGTTCATTTCAGAATACAACTGAATAGAAAACCATAGAAAACCTATTTGTCGCAATTCTGCGTTGCTGTTGCAAGAGTACGTTCCCATGAGCGAAGCGGCCTCTCGAATCGCAATTCTCAAGACTGACATCACAACCCTGGCAGTTGACGCCATCGTCAACGCCGCCAACTGCTCGCTGATTGGTAGCGGAGGGGTTGACGGGGCAATCCCGATAGGGATCTAACGTTTTTCGATACTTATTCTCTCGGCAGTGCCTAAATTGAGCTCGATGAGTGCATTGGCCTATTACCGTAAACCCAGAATTCCGCGGAAGCCGATAAGCGGAGCCTTGGCGGCATTTCGGGACCGATCTGGCGTCAACAAGTGACTCGGCGATTTCGTGTAAGCCGAAATCGAAGTTTCGGCAGACTCTGACGGGGGGCTATCCCAGGTCTCAGAATCGAAACCTGGCACCCATTCTTTTGAGGAAGATTGAGGAGTGGGTCACCCGCTTTTTCCTGGCTGGCGTAGAATTCATATCAACCATTTTTAGGAGCAAAAGGAATGATGAAGCGTATTGTCGTTTGCCTTGTGGTCCTCTGGCTTGTGAGCCCGAGTCTGCTCGCTAAGCAAAACAAGCGAATCAGCCCGATACAGATAGCGAGCGATGATTCACCGGCAGTGCTTCAACTCGTTTATTGGGGTGAAAACGGCCAAGACCCTGGGGCCTTCAATGTGGATGGCACAGGTTTTCTGGTTGGCAGGGAGGGATATTTCATAACGGCGGCCCATGTGCTAGCGCGATATAAGGCGTCGTCCGGTCAACTGACCGCAACGATTCATCAACGAGACAAGAATGGGAGCGGGCTGTGGTTCGATGTGGTTGAGATAGACAGCGAGCATGACCTAGCGTTGTGCAAACTGAAGGCGTTTAATCCAATGAAGGAACCACGAAACAGTCCGAGACCAAAGGCAAGCTATCACCCAGTAACCTCGTTGGTCATCTCCACAGAATCAGCCTTAGCAGGCGAGCCGATTGCCATAATTGGCTATCCGCTTGGCTCGTTCGCTAGCCCGATAATTCAAATCGGAAACATTGGCGCAACGGACGCAATACTCGCTAGCGTTCCGAATTTTCCGGCAGGGCGGCACGATTTACTGATAGTGTCTGTGGCGGGGAATCACGGGGACAGTGGTTGCCCAGTTATAAGCCTTGAAACGGGAAACGTTGTTGGAATGATCATTCAATATGTCCCCGCTCCTCTACTCTCCATCGGGCAGGGCCCGCTCCGCCAGGATGTTCCGCAACAATCCGGCCTTATGGTTGCAGTTCCTGCACAGTGGATCACTCAAATCATGAGTCGCCACAGTGTCTCTAATACTGGCATCGCGCCCAAAGAACATCTGGTGATGTAGGAAGCACATGGCGGGTGGTCCGTCCTTTCCCCGCCTGAAGTGGCTTCCCCATCCATTCCGCAGCTTCATCGCGGAAAGAATGGGAGAGCACGCCGCCCGAAGCCCGGATTACTCCCGAAAAACGATAGATCCCTATCGGGACTGCCCCAGCAGACGAAGCAGGATTGAGCCGGGTTATTCCGGCCGGGGCAGTTTCGATAGGGTCGTTTGAAGTAAGTCGCTGGTGTTTGCGACGGACGCGGTGATCTACCTATGGGATTTCAATTGCCGCCAGGTGGCCTTTGTGAGTATTGGATAGGCAAGGCGGGACGAATCGAGCTGCACGGACTTTGGTTCCATCTGAGGTAAAGGCTGGGGCGGGGCTAGTAAACGCGGTTCGCGAAGGTTATGGTCGCATTCAGAGCGCACGCTGGCTTTGCGTGCGAGGGCACGGCAGCTTGGAAGGTGGATAACAACGCCAGGAGCAGTGAGTCTTTCAGGAGCTGTCAACGCGACACCTCCTTGGCTCGGACGGAGTCAGGCATGGATGAAAGTAAAGCTGGCCGCGGGTTAGCCGTTCGACGACCAGCATGACGCCGGAGCAGGCGGGACAGCGCAGGCTGGGTGGCTCGGGCGGATCGACACAGGCCGCCACGCCGAGCAGAGCGCGGCAACGTTCGAGCGCAGCGCCCCGTCTGCGGTTGGCGAAGAGTCCGAAATGGCGGATGCGAACCAAGCCGCCAGGCAGGACGTGCAGCAGGAAGCGGCGCAGGAACTCATGGGCGGAAACAGTCATGACCTTCTTCTTGCCGCCGTGAGCATAGTCTCGCCAGCGGAAGGAGACGCTGCCGTTTTCAAAGGCCACGAGCCGATGGTTGGAGATGGCGACGCGATGGGTGTAACGGGCCAGGTAGTTGAGAACATGTTCTGCGCCGCCGAAGGGTGGCTTAGCGTAGACGACCCAGTCCTGCCGGAATAGCTGCCGGATGAAGCTGGATAAGCAGCCGGGAGTGGCCAGATACTGCTGTGATCCGTGGAACTGAATCTTGTCCTGTGCGACGAGTTGCCTCAGTCCAGCGACGAACTTGCCGCGGAAGACTCGGCTTAATGCGTGGACGGGCAGGAAGAAGCGGCGCGAGGAATCGATCCATCTGGAACCGTCGAGAGCCAGGCCGCCGGCGGGAACGATGTAGTGGACATGGGGATGATGCTCGAGGTTCTGTCCCCAAGTATGGAGCACACCGAGGAATCCGATATCAGCTCCCAGATGCTTCGGGTCGCGAGCCAGCTCGAGCATCGCTGCGGCGCTGGTGCGGTAGAGCAGGTCGTAGAGCAGTCGCTTGTTCTGGAGGACAAGGGCGGAGAGTTCGTGCGGCAGGGTGAAGACGATGTGGAAGTAGGGTACGGGCAACAGTTCAGCCGAGCGCGCCGCCAGCCATTTTGCACGCGCGTTCCCCTGGCACTTGGGACAGTGCCGATTGCGGCATGAGTTGAATGAGATGGCCTGATGACCGCAGCGGACGCATTGATCCAGATGACCGCCCAGCGCCGCGGTGCGGCAACGGACGATGGCATCGAGCACCTTGCGATGCGGCCATGCAAGATGCGATTGCTGCTGTTCCCAAAAACTGTTGCCCGCTGCGCGGACGATGTCGGCCACCTCGAGGGTGGACCGGCTCATCGCCTACTCTTCCTCCTGGAACGCTTCACTTCGTCAGGGCGGGACACTTCGATCGCTTCCAGTGGGCTGGGCACCGCCTGCAGATGGCGCCGGGATAAGTGCAGGTAGACGGTGGTGTGGGCGAGCTTGGCATGGCCAAGCAGAACCTGGATGGTGCGCAGGTCGGCGCCGGCTTCCAGCATATGAGTTGCGAAACAATGCCTCAAGCTGTGAGGAGATACGTGCTTGGTGATGCCGGCACGCTTGGCGGCCTCGTTCACCGCCTGCCAGACGATCTTTTCCGTAATAGGGACATCGGCCCGCCATCCCTTCACCGTACCTGGGAACAGATAGGTCTTGGGCTTCATCCAGCGCCAATACTCGCGCAGAGTCTCCAGCAGCTTGGGGGGCAGCAGGACATCGCGGTCGCGGGCTCCCTTGCCTTGGCGAACGTGAATGACCATGCGCTCGCTGTCGATGTCGGCAACCTTGAGATGGCACATCTCGGCTCGGCGCAAGCCCGTTGCATACAGCATCATCATCATGGTGCGATGCATCAGGTTGCTGGCCGAATCGATCAGGCGCGCTACCTCTTGTTGGTCAAGTATGGTCGGCAGTCGCAGAGGCCGCTTAGGAAATGGAATGTGATCGGGAAGGTAGGGCCGCCCGAGAGTCTTGACGTAGAGAAAGCGCAAAGCGCAGGTTCGAAGCCCAATAGTCCCAGGTGACAACTTGCGATCGCGAAACAGATGAACCTGATACTGCCGGATATGGTCCGGGCCAAGCCGCTCTGGCGAACGATGGAAGTACCTCGCAAAATCCTCCACCGCGTGGAGATAGCAACGTGTGGTGCTCTGGGAATAGTTGCGACGCTGGAGTTCATCCAGCATCAGCTGCCGAAGATGGGTCACGGTAAACCTCCTGTGATCCGAGGTTTACACCGCCAACAATGCGGGGGGAAAGCCCATGCAGCAGCGTCCGTCGCGCCAGCGACTTAGTTCAAACGCCGTTGCCTCCTTTAGTGACGGTTTGCAAGGTTCAGTATTCTTCTCGGGATTGTCCGTTTCAGGCTTGACCAGGTGACGAAGAATCTCCGAGCCATGAAATGAGACCGCGCAGGCGGAACTGGCAATTCACGCTGCCAGATAAGGAGGGTTGCAGGATTGGTCCTCGGAACGCCGTAGCGCCATGGCATTTCGTCTCTCTGATCGCATCTAACATATTCCATGACACTTGCCGACATATCAGGACCAATCTCGTTCGGCGTACCGTCCGCCGCTAAGAGGCGCCCGCCGTCCGACTATAGCGGGAATATTCCAGTGTGCCGGTCATTGGTGACTCGATTTCACCGAGCGACGCGTCCTGGTTAACTGCCCGACTAACTCCGTGTGCCGACATCCGTATCGGACACGTTTGGTCACTTGTTCGATTCCTTGGCACCGGGAATCGTGTCCTTCAGGACATTGATTACGGCGACAAGCGCCGGCGGAAGGACAAGCACGCCGGCGCCGCTCAGGGCCAGTACGAGGCTGATGCCGATCGAAGCCACTTTAGCCGGATGCTGCTTGCAGTAGTCCAGCGCCAGCGAGCCGGCGTGTCCTGCAGAAGCGCGGAAGCGGGCGCTGGGCGAGGTCAGTTCCTCTGCAAGCCACTCCAACCGTTCTTCCTTGGGTTTGTCGGCAGACTCTTGCACGGTGGTGGCAATTGCCCTGAGTAGGTCGAACAGGCTGTCCTCGTCCCAGTCGGGAATCGGGCGAATGACGCCCTTGCGCTCCTCGGGATCGGTGAACAACACGAGGCAAGGCAAGTCATTGGGAGTCAACGCGGGCTTGAACAGAGACATATAGCTGTATGCCGTTCCAGGATCCACGGCATCTTGCCACTTTTTCCAAGTGGGCTCGAACTCGCTGCCCAGTCTGTTCCGCCAATAGCACACATAGTTCTCTGTCCAAGTTGCAGGTCGCTCGAAAGAAAAAAGGACAAAACGATCCCCAGTTAGATTGCTGATTTCCGACCATTTTTTCCGAACCAGCTGCGCCATCGCGTGCTTAGGATTGTCGAGCAACAGCATTCCGTAAGCAACAACGTTGGGAAACTGCTTCATCAACTCCAGAGTGGCGTTCACCTCGCCATCCATAATCGGCAAGGCCGGCACCATGATTCGCTTTTCGCTCTCGATAGGCCCCTTGGGACTCTCGTAGCTCATATTCTTTCCTCTCCATTATTGCGGTTCGACTCGATGGCTAGTTGTTTCCCCACAGGCCGAACGGCGCCCAGAAGTAGGGATCGTCATAACCTTCTGCGGTCCGGGCCTTTATAGCCAACTGGGCGGTTTGCAAGGCCTCGGCCTTGCTCGCACCCCTCTTCAACGCTGCATAGAACGTCTCGGCCAGAGCACCGGAAACCGCGTCGTCAGCTGGCCACTGGCTAGCTATGACTGACGGGCAGCCGGCGCGAAAGAACGCACCTACCAAGCCCGCGAGTTCGGCGCCGGGTCGTGATAACGTGTCGGCTCCTCCAGTTTGACATGCGCTCAAGGTGACCAGGTTGGAACGGCATCGCATTCCGGCGATTTCTCGCTGCGATAGCGAACCATCTTCAAGCGCCAGACCGGCAAAGGCCGTGAACGCAGACTCCATATCGCTGTGACAAGCTAAGTGAACGACGTCGCAATCACCCGCTTTCTGAAGCACGGAGGTGCGTGTCGCCGGACACGGAGTGACACCAAATGCCTGCGCCACCTTTGCAGCTTCCAACTCGGCGCACTTTGGTCCGCCGGCCAACCGCCTGACGCCTGCGGCGAAGCAGGTGTTCAGATCGGTTCGCTCGTGGTCCTGGCACCAGCGGAGCACCGACAACCCCGCGGCATACACCACGGCGGCATCCTCGATCAGGGCCCTGCCATTGGCATCTGTGCACGCATGAATCGGCAAGCCGCTCAGCACTCTGTGCGGGACAACAACAATGAGGCGCTTGCCGGCCAGGTGAGAGGCCACCGGCTCCAGCAGAACCCTCCCAAGCTGGCGCAGGTACATGGCCGAGTTAAATGCAGGCACCGGCATCTCGAGCTTCTTCTGCATGTCGTCGATGGACTGATAGTCTCCTCGCAATTGGATGACGAGCCGGAGTTCTACCGCCCAGCGAATCAAGTAACTTCGCGAGACTTTTACCTCTGCCGGCGGGCCTGCCAGGCCATGTTCCCCGAGCACGAAGATGAGCAAGCGATCCGGCAAGATGAAGTAGGTGAGAATAACTCCGCCCCGTGGGACCAAGGCACACATTTTCTCGTATGTGCACGGCACGCACTGCATATCCAATGCAATAGCTCGCGGGTGTTTCCATATCTGGTCTTCGACCGTCCTTAGTGCGCGAAGCAACCGTTCTGCCTCCTCCTCAGAGGGCTTAGCTGGATCGGACATCTTCGCGAAGATCCGGTTTCGACGCTCTTGCAGCTTGGGAGGCGCATCGGGCAACGCTGTCGCCACCGTCGCCAAGCCACGCAAGAAGGCCCGCGCCTTGCCGTGTTCGGCGCTTTCCAACGCGCGTTCATAGAAGCTAGGGTCGGATTTTGCCAATTCCATGCAGGCTTCGACGGCTCCTTCATAGTCGGCCTGGGTTTGGTCCTCCACGGCAGCGGCTTGCCCGGACACACGGGCCTCCCACATCTCTCTTTCACTCAACTCGATGTTCTGGCGATACAAGTCCCAGACTGCGTGCCAGTCACCACGCTGCCGCGCCCAGTAAGCCTGGTCCCTGCGAACCGTGGTCACGATGTTCCAGGCCTTACCGGCTTCGGCGATTTCGAGCGCGGTCTGCTGGTGCTGGGCCAACGCGGCCAGATTCGATGGACCGGCGAGCGCGGCCAGACGCATTTCGGCATATGCCCGCAGCTCCGCAGGAAGGACAGAGTTGGAAGATGCCGACTGTAGCTTCTCGAAAGCCTCGGCAGAGGTTTTGCTCGCTTCAGCCGCACATCCCTGGCGGGCTTCCCACTGGGAGCGGAAGAGTAGAAGCGTCCCCGACAAGAAGGTAGCCTTAGCCCGATATTGCGGATTATCCGTGATCACTGCTATGACGGTGGAGAATTGCACCCACTGGTCGGCGTTCCCCAGGGCGTCGTCAACCACGGCGCTCTCGGGCTCCTCGGCGTCTAAGAGTTGAGGTACCCGTAAAAGACCGTCAGATGTAATTCCGAAGCACACTTCGTAGAAGCCATCATCAAAGCGATCCACGTGAGTGCGTAAAAACTCCACGCGGGGCGCCGTGTCTATTGCGGATGTGGCAAGCCGGAGAGTGACGATAGAGCGCGCTTCGGACGCCCAGGCGGAGAAGTCGTCGCCGAGTACACTCTCTCCGGCCGTTTTGAGCTCATTGGCACGGGCCCACAACGATTCTGCCAGTTCGTCAGACAAGCCAGGAGGGTACGACTGCAGCAGCCTCAGGCCATCTTCGCGAGAGTCTGCCAAGTCGAGCCGTGATACGAGTTCTGCGATTTCAGTGCTCATGTCTTGATCCTCCGATGTTCTCGTGACCCCATTATGAACACTCGAGCCGTGGGTGAACAAGATGCGATTCATGGCTATTCGATCGGATGAGCCGGTCGATATCTTGGGGTGGAGTATGCGACCGGGAATCCGCAGGCTCCCAGGATTGAGATGTTTTAGTACCAGGGACTTATTGATGCGATGTCGGACATCACACCTCCTTGTGTCCGCTTCCCGAATTGGCGAAACTATCGCTTAATCGAGCGGGATGACGCACGTGCGTTTGCGACCGAAACGGGCTTTTGCCGATCAACGGCAACAGCCAAACAACGCCGGGCCTCGGCTCTGCAGCGGCACAGTCCGGTTTCGGTCGACCGCTGCCTTTGCACAACAAAATCTTGGGAAGAGTGGCGAGGATGCCGAGTTGGGTGCTGAAGCAGTTTCTGTCCGTGTTTTCCACTGCCCTTGAGTACTCTTGTTAGCCAGCAGTGATCATCTTTTCAATGAGTTACGATCAAAAGCACTTCTCTCACGGCAGAGATCAGAGCCGTTTGATCGGATCGGGACCGGCAAACGCCCCAGGGGAGTAATCCTAAGAATTGCGCGTAACCGATGTTTAATCAGTGCCTTAGGCTGAACTCGCCAATTGTCTAACTTGTCTTCGGGTCTAGCCGAGATGGCGACCGAAGAATTCCGTCAGCTTAGCAACCGCTGGTGTCACGAATTGGGGCCTGTCGTACATGTCGATGTGGGTGGCACCTTCGACGATGTAAAGTTCATGGGCTCCTTGGCCTTCTTGTACGCATCCTCGATCGAGAAGCGCGTGTCTGCCTTGGAACCGGCGATGACGAGCAGCGGGCGTGGTGAAATCGTGTCGAGCTGTTCGAATGGGAAGTAGGCTATCTGTTGCGGAAGGCTCGATTACATGTATTTGCCCGGCAAATTCGGATGCGGGGCCCGCGGCGTGCAGTAGTAATCATATCCTTCACGGTAGAGTTGCGGTGTCTTATCCGTAAAACTGGCCGGGCTCTCGGGCACTACCGTGATCAAGCTCGCACTTCACCGTGAGCTTCGCGGGAACGCGCCTGGCAAGCTTCCTTGAGGCGCTTCATCCGTTCCTCGTAGGAGATCGTGCCCATGCCTTCCCGACGCGCTTCGCCGAGATTGAAGGTACTGATGGAAGCGACCGCCTTCACGCGCGTCTCGGTCGCGGCATTGCATAGGGCATAGAAGTTGGTGCGGACCTTCGCGCAGCCTGCTTGATCGACGCGCGGGAAGCTGATTTCGGCCAGATCGAAGTCCTCGGCTGGCAGCGGCACAAGTTGTTCTTTTTCGATGAGCAACAACGTGCCGACACTCTGGGTACGGCCGGCCAGGATGCGGCTCTCATCATGACGGCAATCAGCCAGAAGCTCGGCGTTTAGCTCGACAATCCACGCTGTTCCTGGACCTTGAGGGGAAAGCTCAAATCCTGAGCGAACTCGGCGGTCAGAAGGCGCCAGAGACGCACTCTAATCATTTGCCAAAGAATGAGCGTCGCGATGGGCGTTTTCAGAGGACGAATCTGGCAGAGCCAGGATGTGGCGCGACTGAAAATCGGCTGGATGAGGGATTGCAAACCCGTGTCAAGGGCTTGGGCCGAAAAACGGCCGAGATTTCTGACAATTCTGGGGTGGGAGTAGACCGACTCCGCCGCGCGTTTGGAACGTTTTGGAACGTAACCGTTGGCTGGAGGGCTTGTAACTTATTGAAAAGTGGTGGCCAGAGACGGGATTGAACCGCCGACGCCGGCCTTTTCAGGGCCGCGCTCTACCACTGAGCTATCTGGCCTCAGTGCAAACTTTGCGTTGCAATTTCCTGCGCGGATTCCAGCATTGCCGGAGAAGGAAGCTTGTCCACGGACACTCGGCTGCAACAACTGAAGACAGTATACCAACTCCCCTGTTCCCCGCCAAACCCGGCGGCAAAATCACGCAAACTGGTGAGCAAATCGCGTGAGCTACAAGGGGAAATCGCAAGAATTTCACGGCGAATCAGAAAAGAGATTGTCCCGCCAGCGTCAACTGGCCGCGTCCCCTCTCTTCAGGAGCCCGCCGCCAGAGATCGCGCCGCAGAAAATCGCGCCCCATGAAATCGCGCCGTAGAACGGCGGCAGTGCCCCAGAGCCCGTTTGAAAGCCCCCTCCTTCAGCCGCTCCAGCACGGAGAGCAGGCCATCCTGCACGGGAAGCGAGCCGTCCTGGCTGGCGTCGCCGGGCTTGCCGTGGCCAGGGAGAATGCGGCCAGCCTCCTCGGCCAGCATCTGCCAGTCGTGCCACTCGCCGACAGCCAAATGAATTTTTCTGAAGGCGGCGGCCAACTGCCCGGCCACTGGGTCGGACGCAGCTGAGCCCTCGGCCAGGTAAAGCGCAGGCTTGAGGCGCTTGCGGAAGGTGTGCAGGTTGGTGCTGTCGAGCTTGGGCAGATCGCTGGCCAGCTCGGTGAAGATTTTCAGTGCCGCCTCCGCCAGGGAACTTGCCTTTGCGGGCAAGCGCGGCGCAAAAGCCGCTTCCATCTTCCTGCTGAGCCGGTCCAGCCGCTTGCCGCGAGCCACCAGCAGGGCCATCAGCTTGCCAATTCCTGCCTCGCGCCGCTTTTTCAGCCGGTTCGCAAGTTTTTCCAGCTCAGCCAGGCTGCGGGGGCTGAGCTCCACTTCTCCCTCCGCCGCCACTCCATGGGCCCCGCGGAGTCCATCAAGCCGGGCCAGGTACACGTCCGCATCGCGAACCTTTCTGAGCGCCCGCCGCAGCTTCTTCCCCTCTTTTTCCCAGCATTTGAAGGCCCGCTCCGCGGCGGGTTCCGGGGCCTGCTCCCGCAGCCCGTACTCCAGCGCCACCGCAATGCGCAGAGTGAGGGCGCGCAGGGCGTGGACGCGCCTCCGGCTGGGCTTCCGGGCGCATTGGGCAAGCAGATCGCGCCACGCCTCCAACTGCTGCCGCCACTCCGGACGCGGAGTCTCGGCAGATTGCCCGGCGATGGATGATGAGTTGGAATTCATCAAAATGCTAACCTCCCGCCCCTTCATTTTGCGCCTGATGAAGCGATTGGGAGCCAACAATCTTTCGCCGGCAGCCCGATTCGCCTGCCTTCAAAAGACTTTAGAGCATTTTCGCTTTTACTGTAGACTCCTGTGCCCCATCCATTTCCGCGTTTGTTGCGGAAATGGGTGGGATACCAATGCAATCCAGGTCTACACAATTTCCGAAAATGCTCTAAAAATGCTCTCCTCCGAATTTGTGTCCGCTTTTCAACCGGCCTCCGCAGGTCGTCCCTGCGTTACCCTAAAGCCGTATGGGCCGCATCCGCATACTCCCCGACCAAGTCGCCAACCAGATCGCCGCCGGCGAGGTGGTGGACCGGCCTGCCTCAGTGGTCAAGGAGCTGCTGGAGAATGCCCTGGACGCTGGCGCCAGCCGCATCCGCGTCGAGGTCGAGGCGGGCGGGCGGCGGCTGATCCGCATCACCGACGACGGCCACGGCATGAACCGCGACGATGCCCTGCTGGCCTTCGAGCGCCACGCCACCTCCAAGCTGCGCACTGCCGACGACCTGCTCTCCATCGCGACTCTTGGATTCCGTGGCGAGGCCTTGCCCTCGATCGCCTCCGTGGCCCGCGTCACGCTGGAGACGGCCACCGGCCCGGCCGCAAACGGCCAAGCCGAGAACGAGGACGACGCCGGCAGCCGCACCGAAACTGGAAGCCGCGCCACCGGAACCCGCGTCGAGATTGCCGGCGGAAAAATCCTCCACGTGGACGACGCCGCCCTGCCGCGCGGCACCACCATCGCCGTCGCCGACCTCTTCTTCAACACTCCGGCCCGGCGCAAATTTCTCCGCGCCGAATCGACCGAGCTGGCCCACGTCACCGCTCTGGTCACCCACTACGCCCTGGCCCACCCGGAAAAGCACTTCGAGCTGCTCTCGGCCACCCACACCATCGTCTCCGCTCCACCTGTAACTCGCACGGCGGAAAGAATTTACCAGATCTTCGGCAAGGACACGCTGGCCCAGTTGCTGCCCGTGGCCGCCGAAACCCCGCTGGCCCACGGCGGCCTGCCCGAGCCGCCTCCCTGGAAGAAAGACCCGGAGCAGCCCGCGCGCCTTCCCGGCTCTCTTCGCCTCAGCGGCTTCTACTCCAAGCCCGAATTGCAAAAGCTCAACCGCAACTCGATCTACATCTTCGTCAACAAGCGCCTGATCCGCGACCGGCTCTTGATGCACGCCATCACCGAGGCCTACCGCAACGTGATCCCGCCCACCAGCTTTCCGGTGGTGCTACTTTTTCTCGAGATGCCGCCCGAGGAAGTTGACGTGAACGTCCACCCGGCCAAGACCGAGGTCCGCTTCCGCCAGCAGAACCTGATCCACGATTTTGTCCGCGACAGCCTGCGCACGGCGCTCATTAAAGCCCGGCCCGCCGCCGGTTTTCTCACCGCGCTGGATTCGGCTCCGGCCGCCAGCCCCTCGCTGATGCCCCCGGCCACCTCGCCTTTGCCCGGCGCGCCGGATTCCGGGCCCGTTCCGCCGCTTCCCGAGTCCGATCCGGCCGCCTTCCCGGCCGCCAGGGCAGACGCCGAGCCCTTTGACCTGACGCCGCCGAGGCCCGCGCCCGTTTCCGGCCGGCTGCCTTTTGCCGCCCAGAATTTTCAGCCCGTCGGCGGACCTCACGGCTGGCAGGACCGTCAGGCCTGGGGCGAGGCCGCGGCCGCGCTCTTTCAGCCGGCCAGCCTGCCGCCCGCCGGCAATGGCTCTGCCAGTTCTGGCTCTCCCCGTTCCGGCATTTCTGGTGTTGGCTTTCCGGGAGGCCCAGAAACTTCCAACCCAGGCTCTGCGCCTGAAGCTTCTAACCCGTGCGCCTCCGCCCCCGGCGGTGCGGCGACTCTGAATCCCGCCGTGGAAACGGCGCGGATCGAGGCCGAGCAGGCTGCGGCCAACCTCGACCGCCTGGGCTCGCTTCGTCCCTTGGGGCAGTTGCGCGAGTCGTTTATTTTAGCTGCCGGCGACGACGGCCTGTGGATTATTGACCAGCATGTGGCACACGAAAGAATACTTTTTGAAAAAATTTTGCGTGACCGCCAGATCGAGAAAGTACAGCGCCAGAGGTTACTGATGCCCCTGCTGGTGGAATTGAAGCCTTGGCAGATGGTGGTCTTCGCCAGCATCGCGGAAGAGCTTGAGCTGAATGGCTTCGAGGTAGAACCCTTTGGCCCTCAAACACTTGCGGTCAAAGCCGCGCCTGTCGGCCTGGATGGTGCGGCGCTGGAGCGGACGCTGGCCGAGATAATCGAGCAATCCGGCGAGGATTCAGACGAACCCCGCCAGAATCAGAATCTTACGGAGATTCGCACGCGCATTGCCGCCTCCATCGCCTGCCACGCCGCCATCAAGGTCAACACGCCCCTTGACCCGGCTCGAATGGAATGGTTACTGTTGGAATTGGCAAAAACCAGCCACCCAACCAGTTGCCCGCATGGACGTCCAATAGCTTTGATGTATTCTTGGAAGGAGATCCAGCGGGCCTTCCATCGGATTTGAACTCTAGTGGAAGGTGGGCAGCTCTCCCCTTAGGGGAAGGGGCCGCCTGACGCATAGCATTTTCAGAAAACGGGTTTGGGTGAGCAGAAGAGTTAAGCCAGCGCAACCAATTGAAGTCGCGGCCTGACAAAAACCCAGGTGACCTTGCTCTATTCCTGAAAAGGCTCGAACGCCAGCCTGGAAATGAGGTTTTTCTTTGACATCGGAACAATTGGAAGCATCGCGCGCCGAAAGGATGCGCCTGAACGGAAATGGGGCACTCACACTGGAAGACGCCCGGACGTGGATCGAGGAGACCGGGTTGTGTCTCTTCCTGCCCAAGCGGCAGTTTTCCGCCTCCATCGTGCCTTCGTTTGTTGAGGCCATAGCCGGCAAGCGCGACGCCACCCCCGACCCTGGTCAAATTCTCGTGGCCGAAGAGTTGCTGGTGCGTCTGGAAACCGATGGCGTCGCCGTGCGGCTGAACCTTCTGGGCCTGCCCGGCGAACAGCCCGACTTTGTGGTCGCAAGCTGGGTTCTGCCCTACGTTTACGCCCTGCGCGGAGACCGCGACTGGCGCCGCAGCCCGCAACTGACCGGCTCGCGCCAGGTTTCGCCACTGGCTATTGAGGCCTACAAGCTGTTGGAGGCAGGCGACACTACTATTTCCAAGCTCACCCACGCGTTGGGCCGGGAAGTGACCGAGGGCGCCGTGCTGCGCGCCATCACCGAACTTTGGCAGCAGCTCCGCATCATTCCGACTGTCTCCGCGCCTGGCGAGGCTGCCCAGTGGCAACTGCTCCGCCTGCGCTTCCAGAAGGCCATCGCCGAAGGCGCCTCTACCTCGCAGGTGACGGCCATCTCCGTGCTTGCCTCCATCTACCTGCAGGCGGTCATCGCCGCCACCATGGAAGATGTGGAGCTGTTTCTCTCCTCGCTCACCGCCCGCAGCAAAGTGCGCGAGGTGCTGCGCGGCCTGCTGGCCACGCGCCAGGTGCACACGATCTCGTTTGGCCACGCGCCTCACTTCTATGTGGCCGGCACACTGCCGGAGTTCGCCACCGAGCCCACCGCTTACGCCAGCGTCTCCATGCCCGCATCCGCTTACTTTCTGCGCTCTGAAGACCACGACCGCGGCGAGGAACTGGCGGAGCCCGCCGGCAAGGAGATAGATCTGGCGGCCGAACCAGCAACTGCAACCGCCGCGGATGATTCCCCCGAGCCTCCCGCCGCTGCCTGCAAGCCGGTGGCGAACGGAAAAACCGCCGCCCGGCCCCATTTCAGCCGCCCGGCAACCCACTCCCGCGATCGCAAGCCGGCGCAATCTGCCTCCGGCAGCCGTCCAGCGAGGCGCGCCGGCGCGGAGTCCAGGCCCGCCGCATCGCGTTCGGCCAGTGGCAGCCGCTCTGCCGGAAGCAGCGGACGGGCCGCGGCCCGTCCGGCCAGCAGCACTTCTGGCGCAGCCTCTACCCACTCCTCCTCCTGGAACCAGCGCAACGGCAACGGCCATTCCAACGGCGCCAAGAGCGCGGCAAACAGCCGCAACGGCAGCGCTTCGGCGCGCAGCGGTAATAGCCGCAAGGCCGGCCTGGCTGCCAGCGCCAAGGCGGGGAACAGCAAGCGGTTTGGCTTTACCGCCCGGCCCAAGCAGGAGTCAAAGAAACGCGGATGAGTGCGGACGAAACCTCCTTCAGCTCTGCTGATCCAACCAGCAAGATTATTGTCGCCATTGACGGCCCTGCCGGAGCGGGCAAGAGCACCATCGCCCGCCATCTGGCTCGGCATTTCGGCCTGCTGAACCTGGAAACCGGGGCGATGTACCGCGCCTTTGCCCTCAAGGCCCTGCGCGCGGCCTTGCCTTTGGACGAGAGCCGGGGGTTGGAGAGCCTGGCCGCGGAAACCGCCATCCGCCTGGAATCCGGTGAAGAGGAAAATCATGTTCTGCTCGACGGCGAGGATGTGACCGGCCTGATCCGCAATCAAACCGTCACCGACGCCGCCTCCAGGGTCAGCGTCCTTCCCGCCATTCGCGCCTGGATGGTCCGCCTGCAGCAGCAGATGGGCGCCGGAGGCGGGGTGGTCATGGAGGGCCGCGACATCGGCACCGTGGTCTTCCCTCAGGCCGAGGTCAAAATCTTCCTGGATGCCGCTCCCGAGGTGCGAGGGATGCGCCGTTACGACCAGATGGGCCCCGAGCCCGCCCAGCAGCCCGATGAGGTGATCCGCGACTTGCGCGCCCGCGACGAACGTGACCGCAACCGCGCCGATTCGCCGCTCAAGCCAGCTCCCGACGCCGTTCTGCTTGATACGACCCATCTGACGCTGGAAGAGGTTGTAGCCGCCGCCGAAGCCATCGTGGCCGCCAGGCTTGTCCGCCTTGCGAACTGAAATCTCAAAACTCAAACCCGGCCGGAGACTTCTCAACTCGCGCAACTGGTTGTGAAATTTCACCTTTTTCAATGTGCTTTGCCGCCTTTCCATATGAACATTGCACCGAGTGCGCGCCTGTTAAAATGACCTGAGTAGATTTAACTGACCGGTGGCCGGCGCGTAAGGTTGTCGCCTCTTTCTTGCAGCATTTTCCCCTGGGTTTATTCAAGAATTGGAGGCTCGTATGACAATTTATTGCCGCCATTGCGGTTCATCGGAATTTCGAACTTCGCGCTTCCGTTTTCAGGCGCTGGATCTGGCGCAGTTGCTCCTGTTGCGTCTGCCGGTGCGTTGCGCAAATTGCCACGAACGGTCCTTTACTTTTCTGCCACAATTCCTCAAACTGCGCCGCGCGCACCATTCGCGCCACAACAAGAGCCACGACGCGGCGTAGTCCAAAACTGCTCCAGCCGGCCGGGGCGCCAAGGTGCTAGGCTCGTATATATATGGAAATCACCTGCAGTCGCTGTCACCGGACCGTCGAGGCCGACAACTGCTATTGCCCCGCCTGCGGACTGCCTCAACTGGTCTACGAGGCCGGCGAACTCCCTGGAGAAAGCCAGCCGGAGAGGTGGAACGAAGCCGTGCGGGATGCCAGCTGCGTGGAGTGGAAGCCCGCCTTGCGCGCGGCTCTGCTGCTGGCGGTTCCCGCCGGATTTTTGTCTAGCGGCATTTCCCCGGTGGGCTTTTTTGGACTCATCTGGATGGCGGCAGCCGCAACCTGGGCCGTGGCGCTTTATATGCGCAGCCAGCGGCCCGCGTGGATCACCCCCGGAGCCGGCGCGCGCATCGGCCTGGTCACCGGCCTGCTCGCCGGCTGGCTGGCCTTCGGCGTCAGCGGCGGTGCTCTTTTTATCCAGCGATTCCTCCTGCACCACTCGGCCCAGATTGACGGCGATTGGAAGTCCCAGGTGGACCTGAACCAGCAGGTCGCCCAGCAGTTGACCTCGGGAATGAGCATGGCCGACGCCGCGCAAATGCAGGCCGCCCGGGCCCAGATCCAGGCGCTGATGCTCTCGCCCTGGGGCCACGCCGGCTTTGTAGCCTTCGGCTTTGCCTTCAATGCGCTCTTTTTGCTGCTCTTTGCCGTCGCCGGCGGCGCGCTGGGCGCCCGCTTGCTGGCGCGCAAACGCCGGCCCCAGGTCTAGAGTGGTTCTCCTATTTACGTCATGTTACTGGTGGCGTGGAAGGTGGCTTTTTCTTATACTACCGTTGTAAATCGAAGATTCTGGAGGGAGCAGGGGGCTTCAGCCCCCTGAAAGGGAGCAAATGAGCAGGGCCTTCAGGCCCGGGCCTTCCGCTTCACTTGCTCCCTGGCCCCAACCCTCGTATTATCTGCCAATAAGCGGTTCTCCAATTGCTCTACCCCGAAACCACCGCCGCTGAGTGGCTTTTTCTTCAAGAAAAAGCCACCTTGCACAGAACTGGTGAGTGCACGTGTATTGGAGAACCGCTCTAGCAGGCCGTGAGAGAGCATCCATGAGCGAAGTCGCAAACCAACCCTCCCTGCGCATCAAGGGCAGGCTGATGTCCGCCTCGGAGATCGAGCGCACCTTGGTGCGCCTGGCCCACGAGATTGTTGAAAAAAGCAACGGCAGCGACGATCTGGCCCTGGTCGGCATCAAGCGCCGCGGCGTTCCGCTGGCCGAGCGGCTGGGCAAGCTGATCTCCTCGATCGAGAAGCGCCCCATCGACACCGGCGAGCTCGACATTCAGTTCTACCGTGACGATCTGTCCACGGCGGGCGCGCGCCCGACGGTGAAGGCCGGCTCCATCGGCTTCAATGTCGATGGCCGCGACGTGATCCTATGCGACGACGTGCTCTACACCGGCCGGACGATCCGGGCCGCGCTGGACGCCCTGTTTGACTACGGCCGCCCGCGTCGCGTACAACTGGCCGTGCTCATCGATCGTGGCCATCGCGAGCTGCCTATTGAGGCCACCTACGTTGGCAGGCGCGTGCCCACCAGCAGCCGTGAGATCATCGAGGTCAAATTCCGCGAGGTCGACGACGACGAGCAGGTGCTACTGGTCGAGCGCGTGGACTGACAAACCGCTTTTGGCCGCTAGCTTTTAGCTCTTAGTTAGAAGCTGGCAGCGAAAAGCTAATGGTTATTGATCCGGCCCTCAAGAGTAAGACCTGGGTGCCCCATCCATTCCGCGTATTTTGCGGAATGGGTGGGAAAGAGGGTCTCACGCAATCGGGCCGAATCAATAAAGGTTGAAAAAATGACTCCGACCGCCACCCCAACCCGCCGCCAGCTTCATCTTCCGCCCGTTCCGGCCTCGCCGTTTCCCTATCATCGCGGTTCGCTGCTCTCGATCCAGGACCTGACCCTGGAAGACCTGAGCCATTTGCTGGCCCGCGCCACGGCTCTGGAGAATCAGGACCCGCTGCCGCGCGCCCGCACGCTGGCCCATCGCCGCATCGCGCTGCTCTTTTACGAATCCTCGACCCGCACCCGCACCAGCTTCGAGCTGGCCGCCAAAAGCCTCGGCGCCGACACCGCGCTGGTCTCCAACCTCTCTTCGAGCATTGAGAAGGGCGAGTCGCTGAAGGACACCGGCCTGACCCTGCGCGCCCTGGGAGCCGAGGCCATCATCCTGCGCCACAACTGCTCCGGCGCTCCCTGGCTGCTCGAGGCCGCAACCCGCCTGCCCGTGCTCAACGCCGGCGACGGTATGCACGCGCACCCCACCCAGGCGCTGCTCGACCTGCGGACGATTCTGGCCCATTTTGACCCGGCTACAAAAACCTTTCATCTTGAGTACGATAAAAACTCTGTCATCCTGAGCGACCGCAGCGCAGCGCAGGGAGTCGAAGGACCTGCGTCTCTTTCGTCCTCGCCAGCCCCAGTCATCGATCAGCTCACCCCCGAAACCCTCTCCGGCGTCACCGTCGCCATCGTCGGCGACATTCTGCACAGCCGCGTGGCCCGCTCGAATATGCTGCTGCTGCCCCGTCTGGGCGCGCGCGTCCTGCTCTGCGGCCCTCCGCAGCTTCTGCCCGAACTGGCGGCCGCGGCTGGTCCCGGCATCAGTATCGAGCGCAACCTCGAAGCCGCCCTCGGCCAGTCCCAGGCGGTGATGATGCTGCGCATTCAGGCCGAGCGGCTGGCCGGTCTGCAACTGGAACTCGAAGAGTACAAAGCCGCTTACCAGCTCACCGGCCAGCGGCTGGCCGCCTACGCGCCCTCGGCCCTGGTGCTCCATCCGGGCCCCATCATCCGCGGCCTCGAGATCACCGCCGGCGTCGCCGACGGCCCTCAGTCGCTGATTCTCGAACAGGTCCGCCATGGCGTCGCCATCCGCATGGCCGTCCTCGAACGGGCCCTCACGGCCTCATCTGAAAACTCGACCGGAACCCTGCCGGCTACGGCTGGAAACGGAGGCCGCGCATGACGGCACTGATCATTCGCGGCGGCCACCTCGTCGATCCGGCCGCCGGCATCGATGCCCTCAAGGACATTCTGCTCAAGGAGGGCCGCGTCGCCGAGATCGCCGCCCCCGGCAAGCTCAAATCCGCCAACGGAACCCAAGTCCTCGATGCCACCGGCCTCACCGTCGCCCCTGGCCTCATCGATATGCACGTCCATCTGCGCGAGCCCGGCCAGACCCATAAGGAGACCATCGCCACCGGCACGGCGGCGGCGGCGGCCGGCGGATTCACCGCCGTGGCCGCCATGCCCAACACGCGCCCGCCCAACGACTCGCCGGAGGCCACCCGCTGGATGCAGGCTGCCGACCGCAACGCATCTGTCCGCGTCTTCCCCATCGCCGCCGCCACCCGCGGCCTGAAGGGCGAGACCATCAACGACTACGCCGCCCTCAAGTCCGCCGGCGCCGTGGCCGTTTCGGACGACGGTCTGCCCATCCTCAAGGAAAGCGTCATGCGCGAGGCCCTCACCGCCGCGGCCCGCGCCGGCCTCGCCGTCATCCAGCACGCCGAGGACACGCGCCTCACCCAAATCCCCGGCATGACGGCCGCCATGAACGCCGGTCCCGTGGCCTTCAAGCTCGGCCTGCGCGGCTGGCCCAACGAGGCCGAGTCCTCGATCGTCGAGCGCGACATCCGCCTGGTCACCAGCCTGCGCGAGGCCCGCCCGCATCTGCACGTGGCCCACATCTCGACGGCCGCCGCCCTGAACGCCGTTCGCCAGGCCCGCCGCAGCGGCCTGCGCGTCACCTGCGAGGTCACCCCCCACCACTTCCTGCTCACCGACGAGCACGTCGGCCTCTATGACACTCACGCCAAGGTGTGCCCGCCCTTGCGCTCGGCCGCCGACCGCGAGGCCCTCATCGAGGCCATTCTGGACGGTGTCGTTGACGCCATCGCCACCGACCACGCCCCCCACGCCGTCCACGAGAAGGAGGTCGAGTTCGACCTCGCCCCCAACGGCATCATCGGCCTGGAGACGGCCCTCGGCCTCAGCCTGCGCTGGCTGCACCGGGAGTGGAAGATGCCCCTGGGCCGCGTCCTGAGCCTCTTGAGCGCCCAGCCTGCCGCGCTCTTGAACCTGAAGGGCCGCGGAACCCTCGCCGTGGGCAGCTTCGCCGACCTGGTCGTCTTTGATCCCAAGGCCGAGTGGACCTACCGCGCCCACGAAGGCAAATCCAAGTCCCACAACAGCCCCTTCGACGGCTGGACGATGCAAGGCAAGGTCCGCTGGACCATCAGCGAAGGCCGCATCGCCTACGACGCTGAAAGCGCTGGCTAGCTTCCCGGCTCACCCGCCCGCGCGTGCCCTCACATCTCACCCTCCGCCAGGATCGGGCGCCCCAGGTTTCACTCAAAAGCGAGACCTGGGCACCGGCCTGGGGTGAAAGTTAAAGCCGCCGTGCGCGATTCTCGAAACTCCGCATTGACTGAAAAAACCGCTCTCATCACTACATGATGTGACTTGACGCACAGACCAGATCTTTCGATGGAGTATTCTGCGCTTGCCAGTTAAAATTGGGGCGCCCTGTTCAGTTTTTTCTCATTCCGGGAAGCACATCGGTAGGAGGAGGTAAGCCATAATGGGGACTAAACTCGTGATTTTGATCTCACTCGCTCTTGCCCTGCCAGCCTTCGGCGAGACTTACAAGAACACCTATTCTGTTCCTTGCAGCCAGCTGTGGGGTGCGGTCAAAGACACCCTTGGCAATCCGAAAAACTACGCGGATGTGAAGAGCGACGACAGCAAGTTGACAGCTTCCTTCCATCCCAAGCACTCCGTTCATGTCAACATCTCCGGAGCGCTCCTGCAGCGAACCAACCACGTCACCCTGGTACCGAAAGATACGGGCTGCGAGATGCAAGTGGTGTCAAACTATAGCGGCTGGGAGCACGATGACCAGGGTGACTTCAAGAAGCGCGTGGATGAATTCCTGGCCAAGCCGAAAGACGCGGCGCCGGTCCAACCGGCCCAACCGGCCCAGCCAGCGGCTCCAGCCCAATGATTCAGGTTTGGCTGAAGGCTTCAGAATCCGCCGGAAGAGCTGGAGAATGGCCGCGCGCCGCATCTTCAGTCCCTGCCAGGATCGGGGCCCCAGAGCCTGCCCTGAGCCTGTCGAAGGGCGTCTCGATTTTGAGGCCGGGGAAATCTCAGGTTCCGCGGATCGTGAATAGCCCATAAGGCCCGGAATGGATGGTCGAACTTCGCTGTCTCCCAGGTCTCAGAAGCGAGACCTGGGGCCCCCGTTTATTTTCAGATGGTCAGTGTGGGCCGCAGCCCCCAATTCATGCAGAAACCTGTTCCTTCGAGAATTGCTATTTGTTATATTTTGATATAATCAAAAGAAGAGGCTTCGCCATGCACATCACCAACCTGCGCAAAGTCGGCGGCTCGGTCATGCTGGCCGTTCCGCCCGTCATTCTTGAACAGCTTCACCTCAAAGTCGGAGCCACCGTGGGTCTGGCCGTGGACGGGGAACGCCTGATCCTCGAACCCCGTCCCAGGCCCCGCTACACGCTGGACGAACTGCTGGCCATTTCCGACTATTCTCAGCCCATGACGCCGGAAGAACGGGAATGGCTTGACGCGCCTCCCGTTGGCCGTGAACTGCTATGAAGCGAGGCGAGATTTACCTGGTCTCGCTTGATCCCAGGCAAGGGCGTGAGCAGCAGGGCCAGCGGCCTGTCCTGGTCGTCTCGCCAACGGCATTCAACGAAGCGACAAAACTGCCGGTGGTTCTGCCCATCACCAGCGGCGGCGAGTTTGCCCGCCGCCTCGGCTTCGCGGTTCCCATCAAGGGCATCCGCACCGCCGGGGTCATCCGCTGCGATCAGCCGTGTGTGCTCGGCCTGGCCGCGCGCGGAGGCCGGAAAGTGGATGATCTTCCGCCGGAAATCCTGGATGAGGTGCTGGCAAAAGTAGCGACGCTGTTTGAGTAGCGCAAAATCCCGCGCGCCAGCCGTTGCAGAACTTCCAGGTCTCGCTTTTGAGACCTGGGAGTCTAGCCCCACCGCGGTTGGGTTGCCGGAAATAGCCCTCCGTTGGCGCATACTGGCAGATAGAAGCCCCTTATCGAACGGAAAAGCCATTAGAGGGGAACATTGGCCCCACCGCAGGTGGTTTTTCTGTTTTTGCCTGTGAAATTGTGGAGCCTGATCTAACTAATTCAAAATAAAAGATTTTTACACGCCTCCCGCACAAAAACACACAACGTGTGAACCTGTGAAACTGCCCACTTCCGCCCTCCGCTGCGCGGCGAGAGCGGGTTAGCAAGTTGGCCGGTTGGCAGGGGTGGCGGCCCGGCCACTGGGGCTACATCGCGATCTCTGCCTTCTCCAGGCTTCTTTCCAGGCTGAATGAAAACCGGCTTCCTGCTCCCGGTTCGCTTTCCAGCATGAGCTCGGTGCCGTGACGCCCGGCGATCCACTGCGCCAGAGAAAGGCCCAGGCCGAAGCCGGCCGGAGCAGGCTCGCCCGCGGGCGCAATGCGGTAAAAGCGCTCGAAGATGCGCTCCCGGTGCTCGGGGGCGATGCCGATGCCGGTGTCTTCGACAGCGATCATGACGTGCGTTCTGGAAACGGCTGCGTACAGCTTTACCGAGCCCCCGGCATGCGTGTACCTGCTGGCGTTTTCCAACAGAATCGAGAGCAGGCGCGCGACGAGCTGCCGGTCGCCCAGGAGAGCCAGCCCCTTTGCCGGCATTTCGACGCGAAAATCGAGCCGCGCCGCCTCCATGGCGCTCTTCCAGCCAGCGGCAACCTGCTGAAAGAGCTCGGCGGCGCAAATCGGCGCGCGCGCAATGGTTTCGGCTCCGCCATCGGCCCTGGCCAGGGAGAGCAGGTTTTCCACCAGCCCCGTCATGCGCACGGTCTCGCCGTGCAGGCGTTCAAGAACGGCGCGGTACTCGGCCGCCTCGCGCGGCCGGATCAGCGCAACCTCAATCTCGGTGCGCAAGAGCGAGATGGGCGTGCGCAGCTCATGCGAGGCATTGCCGGTGAAGGTGCGCACACTCGCGAAAGCCCTGTCGATGCGCTCCAGCATCTGGTTCAGCGTCTCGGATAGGTCGGAGATTTCGTCCCTGGCTCCTGGCACGGGCAGGCGAATATCCAGATTGCGATCGTTGATGCGGCGGGCTTCGGCGGCCAGCGCGGCCACCGGCCTCAGCGCCTTGCGGCTCATGAAGTGTCCAGCAATCGAAGAGACGAGCAGTCCCACGGCAATCAGCAGAAACAGATGAATGCGCAGGTCGGATAGAATTGCCAGCGTCTTGTTCAGCGTCAGGCCGGTCTGCACGGTGTAGCGGACGCCATGCACCGCAATGGGCGCGATCAGCGCGCGAACCAAAGAAGACTCGGCGTGATAAGTGAAGTAATAACCGGGGTCGGGCGCCTGCGCGGGAAGCGCCAGCTCGGGATAGACGGCGGCGACGTGCGGTGAGCGGTAGATCCAGTTGCCCTGCTCGTCGATAACTTGCAGCCATTTGCTGCCGTGGCTGGCGCTGTAAGCGGCGGTGATGGCCTCATGCAGCGCCGCGCTCGTCTCGCCCTCCGGGCGGCTTTCGATAAAGCGCCGAACGCCGCGCACACGCTCCTGCAGCTCGATCTTTTCCAGGTTATCGATGGCGTGGTGCACCATCCAGAGCGAGACCAGGCCGATGGTGAACATGGTGACCGTGATAGCCAGCGAATACCACAGCGTGAGCCGGACGCGGATAGGCAGCGATCGCATCAGGCTTTTTCCCCCGCGCCCGCCGCGCCGCGAAAGATATAGCCCCGGCCGCGCACCGTTCCGATCCGCTTCCGGCCGCCCGGCGTATCCAGTTTGGAACGCAGCGAATTCACCAGCACGTCCAGTGCGCCCGGCCCCACCGCGTGCTCCGCGCCCCAGACAGACGCGATCAGCTCCTGCCGTGAAACGCACCGGCCGGCCTGGCGCGCAAGGCCGGCGAGCAACAGTAACTCCAGGCGCGTCAGGTTGAGGCTTTCACCCTTGCGCCAGGCCATGCGCCGGACGGGATCGACCACAACGTCGCCGGCGCGAATGGCGCTATCTGTCTCTTCGCGGTGTGGCCGAGTGATGGACTGCAAGCGGGCCACCAGTTCAGGAAAGGAAAAGGGCTTGGTCAGGTAATCGTCCGCGCCCCCGTCGAGGCCGTGAATAATCTCGTCCTCGGTGTCGCGGGCGGTCAGCATCAGCACCGGTGTGCGGCGCCCGCTCGCCCGCAGAGCCCGCAGCAGAGAGCAGCCGTCCAAGCGCGGCAGCCCAATGTCCAGCACCAATGCGTCCAGTTCATGCGCCGTGGCCATGGTCAGCCCGGTCTCGCCATCGGCGGCCGTCATCACGGTAAATCCATGTTCATAGAGCCCCTGGCGCAACAACTCCAACATGCGCGGCTCGTCCTCGACAATCAGTATTCGCATGGATTCAGTCATCTCCAGAGTAAGCTCGATAGACGGATAATGACAGGCCTCCAAAAGTGAATTCATCGCAGATTCACATTCGCCCGTGAAGATGCGCCACCCAGGCAGCGAAGGCGCGCTCCCAACCTTAGAAACTTTTTACCTCGCTGTTAACGGGCTTTTAATAACGCGGCTTAGAGTTCTGCCTATAGCCAGTCGGGAAAGTGCCTCGCGTTGCCAGCGGCAACTCTAGTTCCGTGCAGCGCACGCGGTCGTATAGCGCCCGCGGCTATATAAGGAGACCACATGAGACGCTTGTCAATTCTGACCGTGCTGTTGCTGCTGATCGTGCCGCTGCCCGGCATAAGTCAAAGCAGCAAGGAAACGCTGACCGGCCGCGTCACCGACACCGCCGGGGCCGTACTTCAAGGCGCGCATATTGAGATTCTGCAAAGCTCGGCCTCATTCGTATCCGACAAGCAGGGTGAGTTCGTTGTTCCCAACCTTGTGCCTGGCTCTTACGAAGTGAAGATTACCTTCGTGGGCTTTGCGCCTTTAACGGCAACAGTAACCGTCAAGTCAGGCCAGCCAGCGCGCTTGGAAGCCGTAATGCAAGTAGCCTCGGCGGCGGAAGAGATTCTGGTTACTGCGACCGGTGTTCACGGTGACGCGGAAGCGATCAACCGCATCAATAGTTCCGAAAACATTCTCAATGTCATCACCAACGATCAGATTATGAGCCTGCCCAACGCGGATGTGGCCGATGCGCTGGGCCGTATGTTAGGCGTGACGCTGGAACGCGACGAGGGCGAGGGAAAGTACGTGCAGATTCGCGGCACCGAGCCGCGCCTGAGCAATACGACCATTGACGGCGTCCTTGTGCCATCGCCTGAGTCCACGGTAAACCAGATCAAGCTCGATACCATTCCCGCGGATCTCGTCGAGTCGGTTGAAATCAATAAGACTCTTTCCGCCAACCAGGACGGCGACGCCATTGGCGGTTCCGTGAACCTGGTAACCAAATCGGCTGGCGATCGACCGACGATTACCGCCTTTGGCAATAGCGGTTACACCCCAATCTTCGATGGCCGCCATGCCAGCCAGTACGGCATCACGGCAGGCAAACGTTATTTCAACAAGAAGCTTGGCATTCTCGGCAACTTCACCTATGACTACAACGGCCGCGGCATCGATGACATCGAGCCGTCGCTGGATACGGGCACTCTTGTCCCGAGTTACGACAGCATCGATCTGCGCGAATACCGCTACGACCGCACTCGCTGGGGCGCGGCGGCCAGCTTCGATTACAAGCTATCGGATAATTCGCTCCTTTTCGCCAAGGTCTTCTACTCGGACTTCAAAGATTATGGCGATAAGTGGGTTTACACGCTGAACAATGGCAGTGCGCCAAAGTATTCAACCTCGAGGCGCGCTCCCGATTATGGCCTGGGAATGCTGGCCGTGGGCGGAAATCATTTGTTCACGAATTCCTGGTTCAAGTGGGAAGCGGCTGTATCGAGAGCCCGTCAGCTTGCGGCAGCCGGAAATCCGGGAGCGAAATTCAAGATTATTAAAGCCGACAAAGGGGACGCATTCTGGGGCAACGACTGCAACTACGACCCTGCGGCAAATCCAAGCCAGTACCGCCCCCAGTGGCAGGCAGCTTGCACGGCGGCAGGATCGGAGACATTCGATCCGACCAAGTACCAGTTATCCGAACTCGATCTGACAAGCGGACAAACCACGCAGATCAATTTGCAGGGCTCTGCGTCCTATGGATTGAACTATAACATTGGCAAGCACTACTCCACGCTGGAATTCGGCGCCAAGGTTCGCAATCAGCACAAGGGACAGTTCGCCTACTCTCCCACCTACGACAACGAGCCCAGCGGAATTCTGATGAGCCAATTTCTCAGCCCCCTACACAACAACAACTACTATGACGGCAGCTACAAGATGGGGCCGCTCACTGATTTCGATTCGATCGTTGCCTACCGCAACGCCAACCCCGGCCTGTTCCCCTTGGACATAGACGCAACTCACATCGGCTCCGACGCCAGCAACTTCAACCTGCAACAGCGAATCACTGCCGGCTACATCATGAACACAACGCAGTTCAACAAGTTGCGCCTGCAGGCCGGGGTACGCTTCGAGGAAACAAACATCCAGACAACCGGATACCTGGTTACAACCAACCCTGATGGCTCGTGGGGCGGTACGACTCCGGTGAACAGCTCCAAGTCGTACCTGGATGTGCTTCCCAGCGTGCAGGCCAGGTATTCACTCACCAGCAACTCGGACATTCGCGCCTCGTTTGGACGCGGAATCGCCCGCCCCGACCCGCAGGATCTGATTCGGTATATCACGCTCGATACCTCGCAGACGCCTATCGCCGAATCCATCGGAAATCCGGCTTTGGTTGCCGAGCACGCCTATAACTACGACGTGCTGTATGAGCATTATCTGAATCCCCTGGGACTCGTTCAGGCAGGCTTCTTCTACAAATCGCTCTCGGACCCGCAGGCGTCCAAACTGACGATCTTGAATCAGGGCCAGGAGAACCAGACAAATGTGACGCAGCCGATCAACGCTGGCAGCGCATGGGTTTACGGCTTTGAAATCGGCTATCAGCAGCGGCTTTCGTTCCTTCCCGGAGTCCTCAGCGGCTTCGGCTTCTCCGGTAACTACACCTACAGCGACTCGCAGGCCAAGGGCGTCGATCCGCTGCGCACTGACAGTCCGGCCCTGCTGCGCCAGACACCCAACACCTGGAACATCGGCCCCAGCTATGATAACAAGCACATCTCCGTTCATTTGGGCCTCGAGTACAATGGCGCGAGCATCTACTCTTACCAATACGAGGATCTCGCTCTGAACTCCTCGGATGGAACGACTTCACCCATTTCGCCGGTTGGGGGAGTAAAGGGGCCTACTGGCGATAACTACCTGTATGCTCACCTGCAAGTGGACGCTCAGGCGAGTTATCGTTTGGGCAAGGGGATCGAAGTCTATGCGCAGGGATTGAATCTCAATAACGAAGTCTTCGGCTTCTACTACGGCAGCCCGCAATATGTCGCCCAGCGCGAGTACTACCACCCGACTTACGGAGGAGGGCTTCGCTGGACTTCTCACCACGACAATTAAGGGGACGTCCATCTGACTCACGGCTTTTCTTGCGGCTCGTATAGACTTATCAGGGGCCATAGGAAAGCTTTGGCCTTAACCCATCCTGGCTGGGCCGCCGCGCCCCAAAAGCGCGGCGGACCGAGAAAGAATCGATGAAAAAGATTGCTATCTCCCTCACCTTTATCCTGCTGAGCGCAGTCGCAGCCAGCGCGCAGACAACGCCGCCTCTTACTCTCGCCCGGACCATTCTGTTGCCGGGAGTTAAAGGCAGATTCGACCACCTCGCCATCGATGCGGCTGGCAATCAACTGTTTCTCGCCGCTCCCGGCAATCACTCAGTGGAAGTGATCGACCTGAAGACGGACAAGGTGCGGCAAAGCATTATCGGCCTGGGAAAACCGCACGGCCTGGCGTGGGCCGCGTCCACCGGCAGCCTATACATCTCTGATGGCGTGCTCGGAGAGCTCAGAGTTTATAAAGGAACTCCGCTCGCGCTGGCAGGAACAATCAAGCTTTCCGAAGATGCCGACGACATGGCCTATGACGGGGCTCATCACCTGCTTTTTGTGGGCCATGGCGGCTCGGACGCGGCCAATCCAGCCAAAATCGCCATGGTAGACGTGGATAGCTTCACGCTGGCCGCCGACCTTCCGGTAGCGACTCACCCAGAGGGGCTCGACATCGACGCGCAGACCGAGCGCGTCTTCGCGAACATCGCCGATTCGCATGAAGTTACAGTGGTTGACGAGGTCGGCAAGAGGATTACCGCTCATTGGAAGCTGGCTAATGCCGCTGATAATGTGCCGTTAGCCTTCGACGGCGCGCATAATCTGCTGTATCTCGCCTGCCGCACTCCGGGAACGGTGATCGCCCTGGATGCCGCGACCGGCAAAGAGGTCAGCAGCATGCCCGCGGCAGGCAAGGCCGACGATCTGTTCTATGACCCTGCACTCGGCCGCGTGTATGTGATCAGCGGTGCTGGCGAGGTGGAAGCGTTCCAGGTGGATGAGGCTAGAAAACTGCATTCGCTTGGAGTCCTGCGCACAGCGGACGCAGCCAAAACAGCGCTTTTCGTTGCTGCACAGAATCTTTTTTACGTCGCGGTACCGGGCGCTGGCGTGACCCCGGCGGAGATCAGGGTCTATTCCACGGCCAAAACTGGTATGGCCCAATGAAGCGAGGCCGGATTGCAGCAATTCTGCTTGGCGTTCATCTCTGCGGGGCTGGCCTTCTCCAGTCGCAAGCTGTCAACGCCGACCCAGCGAAAAACGACGGCCCCAAGGGCGATGAACTCAAGTTAGTTGTCGTCATCAGCCGCCACGGCGTGCGCTCGCCCACACGCATGCCCGATGAACTGAATCAGTACTCGCGGGAGCCGTGGCCCAAGTGGAGCGTTCCTCCCGGCTATCTTACCGCGCACGGCGCGCAACTTATGACGCTGCTCGGCGCATACGACCGCGAGTTATGGGCCGCGCAGGGACTGTTAGCGCCCAATGGCTGCGCGGATGCGTCGCGAATCAGCATCATTGCCGACTCCGAGCAGCGTACGCGCGAAACCGGCAAGGCTTTGGCCGCAGGGCTTGCGCCGGGCTGCGTGCTGGGAGTCAAGTCGCTTCCCGAGGGACCCGCCGATCCTTTATTCCATCCTCTCGAAGCCAGAGTCGGCCATCCCGACAAGCTGCTCGCGACGGCGGCTGTCGCGGGCCGCATCGGCGGCAATCCGCAGGGACTTACGGAGGCCTACAGGCCGCAACTGGAGGCGCTGGAAGAGGTTCTGCGCGGATACAGCTCGCGCGGTTGTAACTCAAATGACAAGTGCGCGGGCTCGACCCAGCTTCAATCGCTCTTTGATCTTCCTTCCTCGATCGCTCCCGGAAGAGGCGAGCATCCGGTCGAGTTGCGTACGCCTCTTGGGGTTGCCTCCACCATGGCGGAGAATATGCTGCTGGAATACGCCGAGGGCATGGACGCGGCCCAAGTCGGCTGGGGGAGAGTGGACATTCACAAACTGCGCGAACTAATGCAGCTTCATGCCGCACATGAGGAAATTACCGGGCGCTCCAGTTATATAGCCCGCGCGCAGTCTTCTAACTTGCTTTGGCACGTTCTTCTGTCGATGCAGCAGGCCGCCGAGTCGCACCCCGTGAAGGGCGCGCTCACCAAACCCGGCGACCGGCTTCTAATTCTGGTGGGGCACGATACGAACCTGGCCAATATCAGCGGAGCCTTGGGCCTGTCCTGGCTGATTGACGGCCGCCGCGACGACACCCCGCCGGGCGGGGCGCTGGTCTTCGAGTTATGGAGCAAGCGCGGAGGATCTAACTACTTTGTGCGCACCTATTACATGGCGCAGACGCTCGACCAGATGCGCAACGCGGCGCCGCTAACTCTCGACCATCCTCCCGAACGCGTGCCCGTATTCGTTCCCGGTTGCGGACAGGCCGACGGTTCCTGCAAATGGAGTGGTTTTCAGCAGACTGTGCGGGCAGAGATCGACCCGGCTTTTACAAAGTGATTTCAGGCTGCGGAGGAGTTTGCGGTTCTTTGCGGAGCGCCACCTTTGAAGCCAGATCGAAGTGACGCACTTTCAACTGGAGACCGTTTACGCCGGCAAGGGCTGAAGTGTTACCGTGAGCAAAGAGGTTCTCGCACGCGAGTAAACCCCATTTTTCAGCCAATTCCATTTTGCGGAAAGTTTTGATCGCTCGAATGAGCCGGTTCCTCCAACTTATGCTTCTGTTTGCACTGGCTCTGGCTGCCCCGCTGGCGCTCGCGCAGGGCGGCCCGCCTTTTATTACTGACGATCCCGGCACGCCCGGCAACCGGCAGTGGGAGATCAATCTCGGTTTGACCGGCGGCCACAACCCCGGCGCAGCCAGCTACCGGCTGCCCGACATCGACGTGAATTACGGCTGGGGCGACCGCATTCAGCTTATGTACGAGTTGTCGCTTGCCGTTGCAACCGGCCCGAGCAATAGCAATAACCAAAGCAACGCCACACAGGCCGGATTGGGCGAATCGCAGTTCGGCGTGAAGTGGCGGCCCTACGAGCATCATCGCGCGGGTGAACCCAAGTCCGACGAGAACATGGATTTTTCGCTGGGAACCTATCCACAGGCCGTTATCAACAATCCCACCAGCGCCGTGCGCCGCGGAGTCGTCGAACCTGGGCCGCAGTACTATCTGCCGGTGGAATTCACAACCAAACTGGGGCCGGTGAACTTTAACGGCGAGTTGGGCCGCTGGATCGGCAACCGTAATGTTCCCAGCCGCTGGGGGCGCGGGCTGATTGCCGGGCACGAGTTCAGTGAGCGGTTTGAGCTATACGGAGAGATCTACGACCTGCAGGACGTAAACCGCATCGACGGCGCGCCCAGGCAGCGCGCGTTGACGCTCGACCTGGGGGGCCGAAAAACGCTGGACCGCGCCGGACACTTGCGCCTGATGTTCATGGGCGGGCGCGCGATCCAGGCGGTAACGCGCCAGAACAGCGAGCCCGACTGGATTGCGTATATGGGCGTGCAGATTCTGCTGGGTACAAAGTCGGCGAGCGTGTCGGCGAAACAATAAGATTTGCCGGTTCTTGGCAATAATCTGGTAGACCCCCTGATTTTGCGGGGTTTTCGAGATATTGGGACTCAGGCAGCGCGTTCAGTTGAAAGTGGCTGAATGGCTCTGAGGGCTATGCCTACAGGGGTTCCTTGAGATTCCGGGCTCAGATGCAAGGCAGAATTGGGGTTGCGAGTGACGCTCTGTCAAAAGGCTGAATTGCGGCCCAGGCAAGAACGGAAGCTCGTTCTCGTCAACCCTCAGACCACTCGACGCGTGGCCGGGATCAGCCGCTTTCGTCAGAATCTCTATGGGAAGTTGAGCGCAGGCGGGAGTGGCGACGATTTTGGCGCAAAAAAAGGCGGCACGAACGGTGAAGCTGTTCGTGCCGGGAGGCCAGTGACGCAAACCACTTCCAGCCTTGGTTGGCGGTATACGCTACCGCCGCCTCAACTGGAATATATACACCATAGCATAGATTCAGAAGAAAGCAAATACAATAATCGAAATTTTTTAAATTAAACTGGCCAGCAATCTCCAAAAACGGCTCAGGGGCTGAACTAAACGGCTGCATGGGGGATTCCAGGAGAGAATCGGCCGTGCACTGAAGCCGCGCAGACCTCAGTAAACTATTAATAATAATGAATTTACTCAAGCCTTCAACGGTCAACCCGGCAACCAGGGAACTGGCTCAAGGCGAAAGAGATGGTCGCCGCTGAGGCGCTTGCAGGAGGGTGAGCGGCCTCTGACGGGCTGGAAGTGCGTTGCGAAACCAGACAATCGGAGCGCAAGGCCAGCATAAACGCTCCAAAATCCAGATTTACGGATTTTAGGGCGCGCGTCAGCCGGCAAAGCTGGACGCGGAAGCGGGTAAACGGCCTCGGCGGCGTCAGGCTAGCCGGTCGGCGGCGGCTGCGAGGTCAAAATCCTTCGCGTGAACGGCGGATCGCAAGCTGGCCGCCACCCCTACGGTTTTTGCTGGCGGGCGCGCCGGGCCGCGGCCCAGCCTTCTTTGACGATCTGGCGTGTCCGGCTCACGGCCAGCGCGTCGGCGGGCACGTTCTGGGTGATGCAGGAGCTGGCGCCGATGAAGGCTCCATCCCCCACCTCGACCGGCGCCACCAGCGTGGAATCGCTGCCCACGAAGGCATCCTTGCCAATGCGCGTGATGGACTTGTGGACGCCGTCGTAGTTGCAGGTAATGGTCCCGGCGCCGATATTGGTTCGCTCGCCCACCTCGGCATCGCCCAGGTAGGTGAGGTGGTTGGCCTTGGCGCCCTTGCCGAGTCTGGTCTTCTTGGTTTCGACGAAGTTGCCCACGTGGGCCTCCTCGCCGATCTCGCTGCCCGGACGCAGGTGCGCGAAGGGGCCGATCTTGGCGCCGTCGGCGACCGCGCTTTCGGTCAACACGCAGGACTGGAGCACCAGCACATTGTCGCCCAGCGTGCAGTCCTCGATCACCGAGTAGGAGCGGATCAGGCAGTTGGCGCCGATTTTGGTGCGGCCCAGCAACTGCACAAAGGGCTCGATCACCGTGTCGGCGGCGACCTCGACCCCGGCGTCGATGACAGAGGTGCCGGGCTGGAAGATGGTCACGCCTTGGGCCATCAGCCGGCTGGCCGTCCTCGCGCGCAGCGTCGCGTCCAGGGCCACCAGTTCGGCGATGGTATTGGCGCCCAGAACCTCCGCGGAATCAGCGGCCTGAACGCCCACCACGCGCTCGCCAGCCGCGCGCAGCAGGCCGGCCATGTCGGTGAGGATCACCTCCCGGTTGGCGTTATTGGCGTCGAGGCGGTCAAGATGAGCCAGCAGGGGGGCGGTGCGGAAGGCGTAGATCCCGGAGTTGATCTCAGGCAGCGAGTGCTGAGCGGCAGTGAGAGCCTTCTGCTCGACAATGGCCTCGACCTCGGCGGAGCCGGGCGATGGGCGCAGGATGCGACCGTAGCCGGTAGGGTCATCGGGCGTGGCCGTCAGGATGGTCATCGCCGCCTGCTCGGCCTGATGAAAGCGCCAAAGCCCCGCGATAGTCTCGGGGCTGATCAGCGGCGCGTCGCCGGAGAGCACCAGAATGTTCTCGTAGCCGGCGATGGCCTGGCGGGCGCACTGGATGGCGTGGCCGGTGCCGCGCTGCTCTGTTTGTTCAACGAAGCGAACGCCCGAGGCGGCCACCGCGGCCTTCACCCGCTCCGCCTGGTGGCCAACGACGACGAAAATCCCGCCCGGCTCCACGATGCGGCTGGCGGCGGCGATGACGTGCGCCAGCAGCGGCTGGCCGCCGATCTCGTGCAGCACCTTGGGCCGTTGCGACTTGAGCCGGGTTCCCTTGCCCGCCGCCATGATGACCACAGCTAGATTTAGACTCGATTCCACTTCGCGACTCCTCAAGGAATGGACTTTCGGCAGAAATAAAGCAGATTCCACCCGATCTTCAGCTTTCGGAGAGCAAAAAGCCCCTCCGCGCCACTCCTCCAAGCTATTGCTCTTGACCGGGCAGGGTCAAACCGGCGGCGCGGGAACGGCCAGAAAAAAACGCCGGGCCGGATGCGATTGAGCATCCGGCCCGGCAATCAGGAGGAGATTTGGTTTAGTAAGCCCGGTGCGGCGCGGGAGTCAGCGAGTTGACGCGCCGCGCTCCGCTCACCCGGTTGACCTGCTGAGTTCCGCCGTCGATCTGGAATTGGCGGATGATCCCGTCCAGGTTGGCAGCCAGTTCAGAGAGGTTCTTGCAGGCCGAGGCGGCTTCTTCGGCGGCTTGCGAGTTTTCGGTGGACAGATGCGAGATCTGGCTGGCGGACTCGGCAATCTCGCCTGAGGCAGCGGTCTGCTCGGTGGCAGCCGTAGCGATCAGTTGAATCTGACCCTCCACCTCTTTGGAGGACATGATGATCGATTCCAGACTGGCAAAGGCTCCGGCCGTCTCGTTCAATCCGCTTTCCACCGTGCTGCGGCTGGCCGACATCACCTGCAGAGTGTCCCGCGCCTCTTCCTGGATGGTGCGGATCGTGCCGGCGATCTCCTCGGTGGCGCCTTTGGTGCGCTCGGCCAGGCGGCGCACCTCGCCGGCCACCACGGCAAAACCCCTCCCCTGTTCACCGGCGCGAGCCGCCTCGATGGCCGCATTCAACGCCAGCAGGTTGGTCTGCTCACTGATCTCCTGGATCACGCTGACCACTTTGCCGATCTCCTCGGAGCGATGGGCCAGAGAGGTCATCTTCTCTTCCACCGAACTGGTAGCCGTGGCAATTTGCTGCATGGTGGTGGCCGCGGCCTGCATCACCTCGCCGCCCTGGTTGGCCATTTGGGCCGACTCGCGGCTGGAGGATGAAGCGGCCTCGGAGTTGCGGCTGATCTCGGCGATGGTGGCAGTCATCTCCTCGGCTGCCGCCGCGATCTGGTCGATTTTGCCGGCCTGCGCCTGGGTATTTTCGCTGGTCTGCTCAGACCGCAAACTCAGTTCCTCGGCCGCGGCGGAAAGCGTATCCACCCCTTTCGCCACCGATTGCAACACCTTCCGCATGGAAGCCACGGTGTCGTTCAATGCGCCTGAGAGCCTTCCCAGTTCGTCTTCACTCAGCACCTCAACCGAGACCGTCAGGTTCTTCCCGGCGACCTGTTCGAGAGTCTCGGTGGCGGCCAGGATGGGCGTCACAATCAAGCACGTCAGGATCATCCCCACGCCGATGCACAGAATCGTCACCAGCGCCATCATGCCCATTGCCAGCCAGCGCAACACCGCGTTGGCGGCGTTTACCTGTTCGCTGTCAGTGGCGCACCGCTGGCCATAGGCAGTGGTCAGGGTCACCGCCGAATCGAGTGAGTGGTTGAAATTGCCCAGCAATTGCTGTTCCCGCTTCGCGAGGACGTTCATGTCCTTTTGCTGGGAAGCGGAAAACTCGCTCATGACCGCGTCGCTTTGGCTCAGATAGCCGTCGAAATCCTTCATTGCGGCCTGGAACTGCTTCTGTTCCCGCGGGTCAGTGCTCAGGGACTCGAATCTTTCCCTGGCCGCCTGGTATTTTTCCAGAGCGGCGGCGCGCATGGGGGGGTACTGGGCTGCACATACTCTGTCGGTGCAGAGCAGCGAGGCCAGCTCCACGCGGCGGATGGTTTGCATCTGGCCGCGCATCTCCGTGATGGCTTCCGCGGCGGGAAGCGCGCGTCCCGTAAGATCCTGGGTCAGTGTATTGATTCTGTAAAGCCCCATCAGGGCGCCGATTCCCTGCAAAAGGCACAGCGTACAGATCAGCCCAAAGGCCAAGGCGAATTTGCGGGAAAGTGGCAGGTTCCTCAAAATAGACTTCATTTCGTACGTCCCCCTCCGTGCGAATCCAAGCCCTTTCGTAAAAAGGGCCTGCGCACACGGGTTATTCATCGGTTAAAAAAGACATTTCAACAGCCTCATTTCAATGGATTGCGCCGCTGACCCGGATTGTCTCCAGCCTGTTACGCCCTGCCGCCTGATGGAGCGTCGGCGGCGATGTGGAACTGGTGGATAATCCGATTCTGTTCATTCACCAGTCTGGAGAGGTTCTAGAGCATTTTCGCTTTTACTGTAGGCTCCCGTGCCCCATCCATTTCCGCGTTTGTTGCGGAAATGGGTGGGATACCAATGCAATCAAGGTCTACACAATTTCCGAAAATGATCTTGCAGGCGCCGGCGGCCTCCTCGGCCGCAGATGTGCTGTTTCTGGCCAGGCCCGAAATGTGGCTGGCCGGCGCGGAGATCGCATTCGAGGCCGTGGTCTGCTCGTTGGCGGCTACGGCGGAGCGGATGTTCAAGAAAAAATCCTCCTGGCGCACATGGCGATTCCACGGTCATCCTGAAAATGCTCAAGGATTTCAGAAGAATGCCAGTTGAGGCGGGGAACCCTCCGGCGGCCTGTCGCGTATTCTCAAGAAGGCCAGGGAGTAACGGCAAAGCCAAGGAGAACCGGCCATGAACAGTCAACCGCAACCCAACGCGCAGGCCATCTTTTATCAACAGTACGAGGCGGCGCGCCGCGACGAGCTGGCGGGCATTCTGCTGGCGCTGTTTCTGGGCGGTTTCGGCATTCACCACTTCTATCTGCGCCGCACCGGGCTGGGGATTCTCTACCTTTGCTTTTTCTGGACGTGGATTCCGGCGTTGCTGGGCTTTATCGAGTGCTTTTTCATGCCCGGCCGGGTGTGGGAGTTCAACGCCATGGAGGCGGCGAGAATCGCGGCGGCGCTGGGAATGGCGCCGCCAGGCTGGGGCCAGCCCCCGTCTTGGAACAATGTGGCCGCCAACGCAACGGCAGCGGCGCAGCCGGGTCTGCTGGCGGCCTGCGGACGCTGCGGACAGACCAACCCGCTGAGCGCGCGTTTCTGCTCGGGGTGCGGGGCAGCGCTCTAGCGCGGCTACATATAAGGTTGACAGTGTTGGGGAAGAATTTCTCTGAACAGCTCCGCACTTTGCGTGGGCGAGGGCGATTTTGGCCCTGGAAGTCCAAAGTACGGTATGCTGGTAGTGCGCGCCCGTAGCTCAGCTGGATAGAGCGAACGCCTCCGGAGCGTTAGGTCGGGAGTTCGAATCTCTCCGGGCGCACCATAAAGCATTTTCCGAACGGGCATTTTTTGAAGCCGCCACTGCGAATGGCTTTTCCCTCTCCGGGACTTTCTGAGACAGATCTTTGCCGCTGGTGTGGTCTCCGAAGCCCCCGGCGGACAGGTCTTCGCCGCGGAGGCGGAAGTGAAAGCCATCCAGTACGAACTTGGGGCTCCGCGGCCTTCGGAAGTTGCCTTAAACCTTATCGATCCATTTCCTTACCGCCTGGCCCGCACATCTGTCACACTACCGGCGAGACAGGGGAGTGTGACAGACTGGAATAGGGCCGTCGAGCGATTCCACGCGCGGCCCGGACAGGGTTCAAATGCACTTGAATTGGGGTTTTTCCATGCGCCAGGTTCTTTGGACGCTGACCTTTGCCGCGCAACTGGTTCTGCTAGTGGTTTTGCTGGGCCGCGACCGTATGCGCCGCTATCCGTGGTTTACCGCTGCGGCGGTGCTGTTCGCCCTGCGCCTGATGGCCGAGATGCTGCTGGCCGGCCGGATGGCGATGCTCCCCTTCCAGGAGATTCTGCTCACCATGGGCGACCTGGCGGTGATCCTGGGCCTGCTGGTGGTGGTGGAGATGGCGCGACGGGCCTTTGCCGGTGCGCCCCGTTCGCTGTGGATGGTGAACTCCGCGGGGCTGCTGGTGGTGGCCTGCGGGGTTCTCGCGGTATGGGGACCATGGCCGGTCTGGAAGGACATGGCCCTGGACACCTTGCTGGGAAAGCTGCGCCTGATGCAATTGGCGGCGCAGCAGGGCGATGTGCTGGTGGCCCTGCTGACGGTGGGGCTGGGGCTGCTGGTGGTGATCTTTGGCCGCCGCTTCAGGGCCGGCTGGCGCAGCCACACGCAGATGATCGTGATCGGGCTCTCGACGGCGGCCATCGCACTGCTGGCGACGCAGGGGGCGGTGCAGGCGATCGCCAAAGCGGCGCATCCCCACAGCCGGGCCGAGTATGAGCAGATTCTCCACCTGCTGAGCAATCTGGTGAACGCCAACCAGGTAGTGTACCTGGCGGCGCAGTTGTGGTGGATTGTCTGGCTATGGCTCGACGAGCCAGGAGCGGCGGCGGCCGAACTGGTCCCTGCCGATCCTGTGGGGATTTCGGCGGAAGGCGAGCAGTAGAGTCGGCTTTTGTGGTTTCCCAGGTCCCAGAATCGGGACACTTCGGCTCCGCTCAGTGCAGGCTCTGGGGCACCCGCGCCCGCTGGTTGCCAGAATCCCTGATTCCTGAGCCCTGATTCCTGAGCCCTGATTCCTGATCCCCGATCCCTGTTCCCTGACCCCTATATTTGGCAGCTTGCCCGGCCGTGCTTCTCCAGGTAGCGCTGGTGGTACGCCTCGGCGCGCCAGAAGCTCTGCGCGGGCTCGACCTGGGTGACGATGCGCCGGGGCTGGAAGCGGCCTTCGGCGGTCAACTGCTCGATCTTGGCGCGGGCCTGCGCCTGCTGCTCCGGCGAATGGCAGAAGATGACCGAACGGTACTGCGTGCCCCAGTCCGGCCCCTGGCGGTTGCGGGTGGTGGGGTCGTGGAGGGCGAAAAAGGCGTCGAGAAGCTGCTCATAGCTGATCCGATCGGGGTCGAAGTCCACCTCGACCACCTCGGCGTGGCCGGTCCGATCGGTGCAGACCTGCTGGTAGCTGGGCTCATCGAGCGAACCGCCCTCGTAGCCGACGGCCGTGGCCGTTACGCCGGGAAGGTCCGCAAAGGCCGCCTCGACTCCCCAGAAACAGCCGGCTCCGAAGGTGGCTTTTTCCTGCTTCATGGTCTTCAGATGCGTGGCGGGGGCCTGGAGTGGCAGTTTTTTGCAGGGATTGGCCTCGCGGCTTGAATCGCCTGGCTAGCGGATTGACTGATGTACCAGCGGTTGTTAGTCTAAACTTAAGCAGCTTGGGCCTGTTGACGATATAGGATCCGGCGCGTGACTTGAATCATACCGGTTCTTCCATTCCGTGAGCGATATGGAGTGGGAGCGGCCATTATTTTCCCTGCACGAATGATCTGCGGAAAACCACCCCCCACCCCTGTGAGGATGGCGAAGTTGTATCCAAAATTCAGGACTATAGCGCTGAAGAAAGTTAATGGCGCACATAGTTCCATAGCAAGATCAGCGGTGATATACGTGAAGCCCAGGCAGCAGAACCGGGACGCCAATCAGGAGCGGCTGGCCTGAACGAAAGTCGCAGGGGCGCGTTTTTTCTAATTTTGCATGAGCCGCGGCGCGAGCGGCGGTTTTTGCTTCCGCCCCGCGGACCAGAGCCTGCCGCTGGAAATTACGGCGCGGAATAAGCCGCCCGGCTGCCCGGTTTTTTTCTAGAGCGACGGAAGATTCTCCGCGGCTGTTTTGCCTGGGCCTATTCCGCGCAGCGGCATAAATCAGATCAGCTCCGTGGAGCGCTTGCCGAAACCCGGAGAAGAGGAACTACTTGACTGAACAGAACGAAACTCAAGCCGGCCACCCCCACAGCTGGTCTGCCGACAGCAGCCGCTTCTTCGATCCAGAGGATCAAATCTCTCTCCGCGAACTCGCACTGGTTCCATGGAAGCGGAAGGGCATCGTCTTCAGTAGCATCGTCTTATGCGCATTGGCGGCGATCTTCATTTGCTTTACCATGCGTCCGGAATATCGAGCCACGGCTACCATCGAACTCAATCAGAGCGGCAGCAATGGGGCCGGCTTGCTCTCCAGCATGGCCTCGATGGCGTCGGGAGAACCGGATGATCTGAAGGTCAAGATCGAGACGGAAACCGCGGTCATCAAAAACGACTCGATCGCGCTGGCGGTGATGGACAAGATGGGAGTGCTCCACCTGCCCAAGCCGGACTCGGCAAACCAGCAGCCGGGGGCGCTGGTCAACGTGGATTCTCTCTCCCCCAGCAAGCGGGAATCTCTGATCGGCAACTTCGAGGGGCATCTGAAGGTGAAAGAGGTTGGCAATTCGCGTCTGATTGCCATCACCTACACCAGCGAGGATCCGGTGAAGGCCGCGCAGACCGCCAACCAAGTGGTCGCCGAGTATAAAGACTATCTGCTCAGTTCGAATTTCAATTCATCAAAGGATGTGTCGCAGTGGCTCTCCGCCCAACTGGGCGACCTCTCCAATCAGGTCACCAAGTCCCAGCAGGCCGTAGCGGAGTTCGAGCGCGCCCATAATCTCTCCTCCGAGATGCTGGGCCTGTCCTCTCTGGGAGGGGGAGAAGGCTCCGTGCCTGGAAAGGGCGGCGGCAGCGGTGGCGGCGGCTCGGCGCACATCCCCGAACTGGACCGCCTGGCGACGCTGAACGACGAGGTAACCCAGGCCGAGGCCGTGCGCATGGCGGACGAGGCGATCTACCGCCTGACGGCCACGGAGAATCCTGATCTGGTTTCCTCGCTCGGCTCCAGTTCTCTTCCCGGTCTTTCCAACTCGTCCGTTCTCTCCCAGGGCAATGGCCTGGAGATGCTCAACTCGCTGCGGCAGCAAGAGTCGGCGGCGCGGGTGGCCTATGCCAGCGCGCAAACAAAATACGGCGCCAAAAATCCTCATCTGGCCGACCTCGCCAATCAATTGGACTCCCTTCACGGGCAGATTAAAAACGAGATCGGGCAGATCAGGCAGCGCGCCAAAAACGATCTTACCCTGGCCGAGAAGAACGAGCAGTCGCTGCGCACCGCCTTTGAAGCGCAAAAGCTGGTGACCGGCAAGATGAACGACGACATCGTGCAGTTGGGCGTTCTCATGGGGCAGGCGCGCTCCAGCCGGGAGCTGTACGACCTGTTATTTGCCCGGCTGCAGGAGGCGAACATCGACGCGGGCAACAGCGCGACGAATGTTACGGTCGCCGACCCGGCGCGTCCTCCGGGCACGCCCTGGATGCCGCAACCCGCCCTGTTCGTTGAGATCGGCCTTTTTTGTGGTCTGATTCTGGGCCTCGGCCTGGCCTACCTGCTGGAAAGCCAGGATGATACGCTCGCCGACAGTTTCCAGGTGGAGACACTGACGAACCTGCCGGTGCTGGGCATGATCCCATTTCACCGCATGGAAGCCAAGCTGCACGAAGGCACCCTGGCCGGCGAATCGAGTCCTTTTCTGATAGCTCCGGCCAGCGCCACGGCAGAGTCGTTCCGCAGCCTGCGATCGGGTCTAACCCTGTCCGGCGTGGGGCGCAAACGGCGGGTTCTCTCCATTACCAGCGCCTTGCCCGGAGAGGGAAAGTCATACACCGCCTATAATTTGGGGCTGGCCTTTGCCGCCACCGGCCTGCGCGTGCTGCTCATCGACGCCGATCTTCGCCGTCCCCGCCAGCACGCCCTTTTTCGCGTGGCCCGGGAAGATGGGCTGGCTGATATTCTGGCCGGCCTGAAATCCTTCGACGAGACCCTGACGCCGCATCCGGTGGAACCGAATCTGACCCTGCTGCCGGCCGGCCGCCAATCCCCGCTGGCCTCGGAACTGCTGGGATCGGGGGAGATCGGAGGGGTCCTCGAGGCCGCCCGGCAGCGGTTTGACCTGGTGCTGGTGGACACCCCGCCCGTCTTGCCGGTCGCCGACGCGATTATGATCGGGACGCACTGCGATGGGATCATCGGCGTGCTGCGCGCGGGCCGGACCTCCCGAAAGGCATTGCGCCGCTTTGTCCAGACCCTAGCCCGCAACCGCATTCATATTCTCGGCATCGTGATTGAAGCAGTGGATATGTCCGCCAGCGAATACCGGAGCGTGTATGGCTACAACGTGGAGAGTTATTATGGCGAAAAGTAGGGTCGCTTTCAGCCGCGGGCTTTTGCTTGTGCTCGGTGTTGCACTGCAACCGGCGATGATACTGACGCCGGCAAATGCGCAGGCGGCGGGGGGCCCGGCCATTTCGGCTTTAGCGCCCGGTCTGACCACCTCCACCGGCAAGACCGGAGTTTCGAGTCAAGGTCAGGGGCCAACCATTGTTCCCAAGGACTTTTCCGAGCTTCGCGTCGCGCCTGGAGACTTGTTGAGCGTCAATGTCTACGAGGCTCCCGAGCTCACCAATTCCTACCGCGTTGATTTCGCCGGAGACCTGACGCTTCCTCTGTGCGGCAAAGTGCATCTGCGCGGGTTGAGCTTGCAGGAGGCGGCCAAGCGGCTGGAAGAGGCTCTCAAGGAAGGTCAGATTCTGGTCCAGCCGCAGGTCAGCGTCGATGTGCTGCAATATTCCGGCCAGTACGTGACCGTGACGGGCGAAGTGGCCAGTCCGGGACGTGTGGCCTTGATCGCTCCCACAAGCCTGAGTGAAATCCTGGCCGAAACCGGTGGCGTGACTCCCCTGGCGGGCGCGCACATCAGGATTCGCCACACCGGCGATAACGCCGCGCCGGAGGAGGAGATTCCTTACGCTCGCAGTGGCGGCAATCCGCAGGCCGCTGCCATAATGGTGCGTCCCGGCGACTCGGTCATCGTGCCGCGCGCGGGCATCGTCTATGTCCTGGGCGCGGTCAACAGGCCTGGCGGTTACCTGATGCAGGAAGACGGAAGGATGAACGTCGCCGAAGCCCTGGCACTCAGCGGGGGAACGGTCATGCAGGCCAACACCGGCGGCCTGCGCGTGATTCGCCGCAATCCGGACGGAACCGTGCTGGATTTTCCTCTTTCTTATGATGGCATCGCAAAGGGGACCCAGGCGCCCCTCGCGCTACAGGCACAGGACATCGTTTATGTGCCCATGAGCAAGCTCAAGGCAGCATTTTCTTCAGCGCAGGGGCTTATCGGGACCGCCGCCTCGGCGACCATCTATGCCACTCGCTAACCGCGGCCGTATTGAAGCTGACGCGGCACGGCGCCTTCGGGCTGCGAGTGCAGGGGGCAAGCATATAGTTGCGCTACGGTTTGCGGCAAGGGACTGTTTTATGATGCGCGGATTCCGCCCGGTAAAGAGCATGGAAGCGATTCTGCCCGCCGAGAAGTTGCCGCGGGCCATTGCGGCATAAAGATAAAGACACGCTCTTTGGGGGCGGGATGGGTGCAAAAATCATACTCTGGAAGCGAATTTGCAATGCCCTGCGCCGGCAGCTTTCAGGGCGGGAAAGCTGGGCACTCGGCGATCAGGCGGTGGTCAGCGGAACCAACTTTTTAACCAATGTAATGCTCGCCCGCTTCATGGGCTTGACCGAGTTTGGCGTCTTCGCGCTCGCCTGGATGTCGGTGCTGTTTGTCAACAGCATCCAGACCGCACTAATTGTCGCGCCGATGATGAGCGTGGGCCCCAAGCAGGAGGAAAAAGACCGGCCTTGCTACTTCGGCGCGGTCGTCTTCCAGGAATTTGTCCTGGTTTTCTTCTGCTTCATCCTGGTTTTTGCGGCCCTGAAGTTATCGAGCGGATTCTTTCCTCACGCGGAGTTGCGGCAGCTAGCTTTGCCCCTGGCCGTCTCCGCCTTCGCCTATCAGATGCAGGATTTCGGGCGGCGCTACTTCTTCGCCACCCACCAGGGCCGCCGCGCGCTGGCCGATGATGCGCTCAGCTACCTCCCCCAGCTTCCTCTCTTGTTTCTGCTGCATCGCGCGGGCAACCTGACCAGCGCCACCGCCCTGTGGGTGATGGCGGGGACCTCGATCCTGGGCCTTCTGCCGGTATGGTTCTGGATGGAGCATTTGAGTTTTAAATGGAATGCGATCAAGGCGGCTTCGCGCCGCCACTGGAGCTTCTCCCGCTGGATGGGCGCCGCGGCGCTGCTGCAATGGACCTCGAGCAATTTGTTCGTGATCGCCGCCCCGGTCTATTACGGCGCCGCTGCCGCGGGCGTGCTGAAGGCCTCGCAGAACCTGATGGGCGCCACTCACGTCTGGTTTCAAGGGCTGGATAACGTCGTCCCCGTCGAGACGGCGCGCCGGCTGCGCCAGGGCGGAGTGCCCCTGATGCTCGCCTACACGCGGTCAGTTCTGTTGAAGTGGGGCGGACTGACCCTGCTGTTCGCCATCGCGATGTCGGCGGCGCCGGGCCTCTGGCTGCGGCTGGTCTACGGACCCGGGATGGCGCATTACGGCTACATCCTGCGGCTCTATGCCCTGTTATACGTGATTATTTTTGTGGGCGGCCCGTTGCGCGCCGGCCTGCAGGCCTTGGAGTTTACCGTGCCGATTTTCTGGTCTTACCTGGCCATGACGGCCTTCGCCTTTGCCTTTGCGGGGCCGATGGCCAAGTGGCTGGGATTGAGTGGTTCGCTGTTCGGGCTGATGGGCGCTCAAATTCTATTTCAAAGCATTGTTGGCGCCGCCCTGCTCGTCAGATCAAGGCGCGTGGCGCGGCAATCGCCGCTCATACTTCAGTCTCCCCCCGGGGCGGAGTAAGGGAAGAACATGAAGTTTTTATCAAAGAACGCAGGCCAGGGCGTCTCGCATTTCCGGGCCGCCGTGGTACTGCTGTTCACGGTCCTGAATCTGGCGGTTTTTTGCCTCCACGCCATCAGCGTCTGGCGTTACGGAGCGCTGTTTTTTGGCGCCGGCGGCGCCTCGTCGGTGATCTACCCCGTCTGGAAGGCCGTCCACCACCTTCCCGTGTACAGTTGGCCGCTCCAATTCCCCTTTTCGCTCGCGCTCTACAACTATCTCTTCTATTACACCTACGCGGCGTTCTTGAAGCTGGTGGGCGCGGATGGCGGCGGCATCATGACGTGGGGATGCGTGCTCACGCCCGCATTCGCGCTGGTGGGCGCATGGGCGCAGTGGAAGCTTGTGCAGACTCATCTGAACCTGCGCGGCGCCAGCAGCGCTTTGTCGCTTTTCTTCGCGCTGGGCCTCTGGTTCTGCGCTTCGATCATTCGCGGGTACGCCTTCGCCATACGGCCCGACATCGCCGCCGCTGCTTTGGTCATGATCGCCCTCTGGATGGCCGTGCGGCAGTCGCGCTACAGCTTTGCTTTGGCGGGCCTGTTCTTCTATTTCGCCTGGTCGTTCAAGCAGTCCGTGGTTCTGGCGCTGGCCGGTCTCTGCCTGTTTCTTCTGCTGCACAAGCGGTGGCGCAATCTGTCGGTGCTGATCGCCGTCTTTGCGGCGCTGGTGGCGGCCACGCTTCTGCTGGGAACTCCCGAATACCGCTACAACATTCTTGTCGCGCCCCGCCTGGTCAAGCAGTTCAGCCTGATATGGGCCCTGCAGATTGCGCCGAAATCCCTGCTTGCCAACTCTTATTGGCTACTTGCCCCGATCGCGCTGCTGCTCGCCGCGGGCGCGCGCAAGGCCGATCCAGCCGTTCGCCTGCTCCTCACCGTTTTTACCGTGGCGCTGGTTGGCGGATTGGCGGGAATGACCAAAGTGGGAGCCTGGGACCAGTACCTTTTTGAGGCATTCGTGGCCGGTTCCACGCTGCTGCAGATGGCCGTCTTTACCGCGCCAGGGAAGCTCGTCAACGCTCTCATGCTCTTCGCCTGCGTGCAGCCGGCGGTCCAGGCCGCAACCGTGCCCAGCGGAGCTCATCCGCACGCATTCGGAACGGTGGGAATCGCCACCGCGGCCGAATACGCCGAGGCCGCGGCGCTCGGCGACCGTTTGGCGCTGATGAAAAAGCCCATCTTCACCACCAATGAAGTCTTCTCGCTTCCCTGGTTCTCGAATGACAACCGCTACCCCGCCCTGGTTATCGACACCATCTTTCATGACGCCACGCGGGCCAGTTGCAGCAACGGGTGCGTCGAAGGAATGCTGCAAAGAGGCGAAATCCCGACGGTGATGCTGCCCAGCGTGAAGGCTCCCAGTTCACCCCATGTTCCTCCAAGCGGTTCGCCGCGCCGCCCCGCTTTGGCCCGCACTCGGCCGAAATCAAATTGGGTTGCAAGGAAGATCAACTTATTGAAGCGATTGCTGAAAGGCGGGCGGCATCAGGATCAGCTTTATCCCGGTGCAACTTCCGACAGCATTTACCAGAACAGCTTGAACCCAAATTACAAGAAGGTTGGCGAGTATCCCTATTCCGGCAGGATGTGGAGCCTTTACGTAATCGAGCCCGCAGCCCAAGCCCTGACTCGAAGCCCTGACTCGACGCCCGATTTGAAGCCCGATTCAAAGCCCTGACCCTAAGTCCCGGCCCGCCGGCGCGGAGGAATCCTCGGTCGCCGGGCTCAGGCCGCGCCGGGAGGCAAAGCTTAACCTGCAATTTTGTTGAGAAAAGCGAGGTTTGACGGTGCATAGCCAGCAGGGCAAGACAATTCACCCCGAAATGGCAGACAGCTTGCCGTTGCCAGGCGCGGCCATTCCGTGCGGGCCTGGCGCGGATCCCGGCCTTGCAACCGCCTGGTGGACGCCGGCGCTGGCGGGGCCGGTGATTGCGGCCGCAGTGATTCGTCTGGGGTTGCTGGCCATCACCCTGGCCCGGTTTGGGACCGGCAGCCTTTTCCTTTCCGACACCGACAGCTACCTCGAGCCGGGCCGCAATCTGCTCCTGCACGGCCGCTTCTTTGCCGATGGCGTTCCGGACCTGGTGCGCACGCCGGGGTACCCGCTCTTTCTCGCCATCGCCAGCCTTGGCGGTTTTCCCGTGGCGGCCGCGGCGAATGTGATTCTTTCCGTCTTCTCCGTGATTCTCGTCTGGAAGCTGGGCCGCGCGGTCTTCGGCGACCGCCGTATCGCGCTGATTGCGGCCTGGCTCTTCGCTTTCGAGCCGGAGTCGATCATTCACGCCGGCGTTCTTCTGTCGGATACTCTGTTCCTGGCGCTCTTTCTGCTTGTTTTGGAGCGGCTCACCGCGTTCCTGCACCGGCGCAACCTCAGCGCGCTGGCGATGGCGGGACTGTGTCTGGCGGCGGCGACCTTTGTGCGGCCGATCACCTATTACCTGCCGGTGGCGCTGGCGGCGGGATTGTTTCTTGCGCTGGCGCGCGTTCCCAATTTGCGCTGGAAGGCGCCCGCCGTTCTGCTGCTCTGCGTGCTGCCGTGGCTGGCCGCGTGGCAGATCCGCAATCGGATGGAGACCGGCTACGGCGGGTTTTCGAGCGCCAGGGAGATTAACCTCTACTTCCAGCTTGCCGCGGGCGTTGCCTCCAGCGTGGAGCACCGCCCCTTCCTGGAGGTGCGCAAGGAACTGGGTTACTCCGGCTTTGCCGGTAACAGCGGGCAAAGCTACCTTTTCCCGGCTTACCTGGCGGCGCACCCTGAGCAGGCGGGATGGAATCAGGGGCAGCGGCTGGCCTTCATGCGTTCCGAGGCTGCCTGCATCATCTCCGCGCACTATGGAATCTACCTGCGAAGCTCTCTGCTGTCGCTGTTCCGGAGTACCGTCATTCCCAGCGAGCGGTATTTTGATCACCTGCTTTATCCCGGGGTCACCGAGTATGCCTCTAGCCCGGCCTATGAGGAGCAGAGACGTTCAGCGGTTTTGCCCGCCTGGCAAGGTGCTCGGGAAACGGTTGAAAGGGCTATTTTTTCCATTGTGCTGCTGGGGCTGTATGGGTTTGCGGTGCGCGGCATTTTTTGCCGGGGCGCAGATAAAGCCTGTCTGTGGCTGCTGCTGGGAACATCGCTTTATCTGCTCGCCGTCACGGGAGCGGCGGCCGAACCAGGCGGGAATTCGCGTTACCGGCTGCCGGTCATGCCCGCCGTGTGCATTCTGGCGGCGGCGGGGTTGCCGCGTGCCAAAACAGGCGCGCGACGGAAATCCGCCGGCCTCAAAGCGGAGGCGCGCTAATGCGCATCGTTCATATTCTGAAGGGCAAGGCGAATCCCGAGACCCTCAACGGCGTAAACCGGGTGGTGCACTGGATGGCCACCTCGCAGTTGCGGCAGGGGCACGAGGTCGAGGTCTGGGGGCTGGCCGAGTCGATGACCCCGCCAGCGCACCAGCGCCAGTACCAACTGCGGCTCTTTCCGCTGACCCGGCTGCGCATAACCCTCGGCCCGGAGATCAAGGCCGCTCTCAGCCGCCTGGAACCGGGCACATGGGTCCAATTCCATTCGGTTTTCATTCCGGAGTATCCGGCCATTGCGCGGCTATTGAAGAGGCGCGGTTTCGCGTACGGCATTACGCCTCACAATGGTTACGCGCCGGGCGTGTTCAGGAAAAATCCCTGGAAGAAACGCCTCTACACCGCCCTCCGCGAGGCCGGGTACCTGCGCCATGCGGCATGGATTCAAGCCATCGGCGCCAGTGAAATCGCGGATATTCTGAGGATTGCTCCCCAAGCCCGCATCGCGCTGATTCCCAATGGCCTGGAGCCGCTCGCCGCCCATTCTGGCGTCTTGCCGGCCGAGGTCCGGCGGCCGCTGATCGGCTTTTGCGGGCGGCTTCACGAGCAATCCAAGGGGCTCGATTTTCTTATTGCCGGCTTCGCATCCTACCAGGCAAAGGGCGGCACGGGCGAGCTTTGGATGATCGGGGACGGCGAGGACCGCGCCAAGCTGGAAAGGCAAGCGGCAGAAAGCGGGGCGGCGGCGCAGATGCGATTCCTTGGCGCCCGGTACGGCGAGGAGAAATTGAATTTAATTGCCGGCTGCGACGCCTTCATTCACAGCTCGCGCTGGGAGGGCATACCGATGGCTTGCCTGGAGGCGGCGGCGCTCGGCGTGCCGTTGCTGGTCAGCCGCGAGACTAACCTTGCCGGTTATGTTGAACAAAGCGGAGCCGGCCTGGTGCTGGACGAAACCTCGGCGGCCGGCGTCGAGCGCGCGCTCGGGCGCGTCCAGCAACTGTACAAGGAAGACCAGCTCCGGCCAATGGGCGAAAAAGCCCGCTCGCTCGTCGAACATGAGTTTAACTGGGAGGAAAATGCAAGAAGCTTTGCCGCCGCCATTGCGGACTCAGGCCATGCCGTTTAGCAGCTTTCTCGCGGCGCTGTTTCAGTCGCTCGCCCGCGAGGGAGTGCGCTTCTGCGTCTTGCGGAATTATGAAGGCTTTCCCTCCGCGAATGCCGGCAACGACATCGATTTCCTGATCCTCCCGTCCGAGCTGCCACGCGCCATCCGCGCGCTTCGCTCCATCCGGCAGGTGCGCATCAGTGGTTATACCGAGCTTCCCTTTGTGGCGAACGTGTTTCTGGCGGGGGTTTGCCCGGCTCCGGGAAGCCGCGCGCTGCAGATCGATTTCGACCTGAATTTGACCTGGAAGGGGCTGCCCTACCTGTCGGCCGAGGCGGTGCTCGAAGCGGCGATTCCGCGCCAGGCCGGCAATCTGGAGTTTTTTGTGCCTTCCCCGGTGCACGAGGCGATCATCTCCCTGTTCGGCAGCTTGCTCATTGGCGGCTGGCTGAAGGAAAAGTACTTTCCCGGTGTGCAGCGGACCTTTGCGGGCGACAGGTCCGGGGCGATCGCCGCGCTTCTGCCGCAGTTCGGAGACAAGGCCGCAACGGGATTGGTGGATGCGGTGATCGATGGCAGCCGCGACAGAATACTCGGCTGCATCGGGCCGCTGCGCGCCTCGCTGGCCCGGCGCAGCCTGCTGCGGAGGCCGGTGCGCGGCGCCTTGTCCGTCGCGCGGCATTATGCGCGCGTATTCGCCTTTCGCCATTCGCCGCAACAGCTTGAAACCGTGTGCGTGCTGGGTTCCGATAGCTGCGGCAAAACCCAGTTGATCGAGGCCCTGGCGCCCATGCTGCGCTCCTCGGCGGGGGTGGTGGAGAAGCGGCTTCTTCCACGGCGGCCGCCCTGCGCAAGCGAGGCGTCAGGAGCCCATGCGGGCGCGGATTCCTCTGCCGGGTCGTCGCGCGGCCCGTTGGTCTCCATGGCAAAGCTCGTTTTTGAGCTGCTGAAAGAGTGGCGCAGCCGGTTTGCGGAAAAGAAAGCCCTGACGCTGTGCATCTTCGAAGGCTATGACCTGCTGGCCGGCCCCCAAAGGCGCCATGATGGCGGACCCATGTGGTTTGCGCGGCTGGCCGGCAGGCTATTCCCATCCCCCGATCTCTGGCTGCTGCTGGCTGCGGACCTGGATGCAATCGGGGATGCGGACGCGGACGGGCGGGAATCGAAGGGCGAAGAGGCTCTACCGCCGGAAGAATTCAGGCGGCCTGAAGCCGGTCGCTCCTTTGCGAAGGCCGGAAACAGGCGCGTCCTTCTGGACGCCAGCCAGGCGGCCGGCAGCGTCGCGGAAGAGGCCTACGCGGCTATCATCGATACACTGGCGGGACGCGCGGCGAGACAGCTCAAGAGACGTTTTCGCGCCCTCGATGCCGCCGATGCCGCCGGTGGCAATGAAGGCCGCACCGGAGGTCGCGCGTGAATCCGCGCAGGCCGATGCGGTTCGCCGATTCGGTTCAAGAAGAGGCTGCGCCGGCCGGGCTTGGCGGCGGTATTCCGCGCCGCGCTCTGGAAACAAATGCCGGAACGGCGCTTGAAAATTTACGGTCAAGGGAAGATTTGAAACTGAAAATCGTCATTCTAGGACCGGATGGAGCGGGCAAAAGCTCGGTCATACAAGGACTGATGCGACGGGTGGATCAACCGGGCGGCCGCGCCGTGAAGGTGCGCCACCTGAAGCCGCAAGTGATTCTTCCGCAGCGCGGCGAGCCGGGAGCCATAGTCACAGACCCTCATGGCAAGCCGCCGCGATCGGCCTGGACTTCGCTGGCTAAGATACTCGTCTGGCTCATCGAAGAGTGGTGCGCCGATCTTTTTATGGACAGAAACAGAACGCTCCTCATCTGCGACCGCTACTACCATGATCTTCTAATTGATCCCTTGCGGTATCGCTACGGCGGGCCGCTCTGGGCGGCCCGGCTGGTGGGCCGTCTGATGCCGCGGCCGCGGCTGTGGGTGCTGCTGGATGCCCCGGCGGAGGTCTTGCAGGCGCGCAAGCAGGAGGTCACCGCGGCGGAATCCGCCCGCCAGCGCCAGGCCTATCTGGCCTTTGTTCGTCAGCAGCGGGAATATGCGATCGTCGATGCCGCGCAGCCGCTGGACGAGGTGATTGCCGAGGTGGAGCGGGCGGTCAGGTCAATCGATGGCGTCAACAGGCTTATGGAGAAGCTATGAGGGTATTGCTTTCGGCCTACGCCTGTGAACCGAATAAAGGGTCGGAGCCGGAGATCGGCTGGCAGAGGGCGCTGCACATGGTGGCGCACGCCGATGAGGTGTGGGTGCTGACGCGCGCCAACAACCAGGCAATCATTGAAGCAGACCCCTTGAGCCACGCTCCCGGATTGCATTTCATCTACTACGACCTTCCCCGGTGGCTTTTAAGGCTGAAGAAGCAGGCCTGGTTTCTTCCCGTCTACTTCATCCTCTGGCAGTGGAGAGCATACCGTGTGGTTGCCAGGCGCCACCGCGGCAAACCATTCGACTACGTTTACCATGTAACTTTCTCGGGGATGCAGGCCGGATCTTTTATGGGCCGGCTGGGAATTCCCTTTGTAATCGGGCCTATCGCGGGCGGAGAACGAGCGCCTTTGCGTCTGCGTCGCGGAATGCCGTTCCGCGGCCAGGCAAGCGAACTGCTGCGCGACCTGGGAATTCTGTTGCAGCGCTACAGCCCACTTACCTGCACGGCGCTGGCTGCGGCGGAACGCATCTACGTGGTGACGCCGGACAGTCTGCGGATGGTTTTACCTAAGTGGCATCATAAGACGCAGGTGCATCTTAGTGTCGCAATTCGCAGTCAAACTTTCCCACAGACTGAGCGGCGGCCACCGGCAGCGCTGCCGCGCTTTGTGTTTGCCGGGCGCCTGCTG
>Ga0182013_10000188_pt1 | contig 80047 bp, 62 predicted proteins | sample 612S2MmetaG_FD_120487 | JGI IMG/M metagenome (GOLD analysis project Ga0182013, IMG submission 120487) | Permafrost microbial communities from Stordalen Mire, Sweden - 612S2M metaG | ecosystem: Environmental > Terrestrial > Soil > Wetlands > Permafrost | place: Sweden: Stordalen | collected... | reverse complement strand
CGGAATCCCATAGCTGATCGCTTCGGTTGCCTCTTTGGGCGCGGCTGCTCGAATCATCGCCCGCATTTTCTCGAGCGTCGTTCGCGCGGGTTCGGGAACCCGCGCGAGATACGCCTCCACAGCCGCTTTACCGTCCTCGGAACTCGCCTTCTTGGTTGCCATTGCGATCTCTATGCCAGCGACTCCCTCTTCTCGCGTGCTTCTACCAGGAACGCCAGCCATTCCGACATCCCCGCCCCGGTCTTCGCCGACGTCTCAAAGATGCGGATTCCAGGCCGAATCTCGTTGAGACTCTTCAGCGCCTGTTCGCGATCAAATCCGCACGCCTCGGCGATGTCCATCTTGGTGATCACCGCAGCGTCGGCCGAGTTGAAGAGCGTGGGATATTTGAGCGGCTTGTCTTCACCCTCGGTCACGCTCAGCAACGCCACGCGCACGGCCTCGCCGAGATCGTAGCTCGAGGGACAAACCAGGTTTCCGACATTCTCGATGAACAGATAATCCAGGCCGCTCAGCGTCACGCCGTCCCAGCCTTCAATGTGTTTCGCAATCATCTCGGCGTCGAGGTGGCAGATTCCATGCGTATTGATTTGGCGCACAGGCGCGCCGCTTGCCGCCAACCGCCGCGCATCGTTGTCCGTCTCGAGATCCCCCACTAACGCAGCGGCACGCGCGCCCTGCCCAAGCAGCTCGCGAAGCGTCCGCTCAAGAAAGGCCGTCTTGCCGGTGCCGGGGCTTGAAACAAGGTTGAGCACGAATACGCCGGCGGACGTGTAGCGCCTGCGCAAACTCGCCGCCAGTTCATCGTTCTTCTTCAGAATTCCACGCCGCAGTTCCACGATTCTCGTTGTCATCGGTCACTCCACCTGGATCGCGGCCGCTTCGCTGGCGGCCCCGTCCTCAATCTCGATCGACTCAATCTCAAGCTCGCGCCCCTGGCGCAAATCGCTGCACGGCTCATCGCACCGCGGACAGCGAAAGCTCTGCACGCCATCCAATTCCACGTCCGCTGCACAATGAGCGCAATGCATCACGATCGGAACCATCTTGACCACAAGCTTCGATCCTTCCAGCGGAGTTCCTTCCGTCGCCAGTCCCCAGCAAAACTCAAGCGAGTCCACGACCACGGCGGAAAGCACGCCAACGCGCAGCCGCACTTCTTGAACGCGCGCGCCAGGATAATCTTCAAGCGATTCGGTCACCGACTCCACTACGCTCGTGACAATCGAAAGTTCATGCATAAAGACAAGATTCTACGCCGCAGGCGTCCCACTTCATCGCAGCCACCCATCGTCTAGGGTTTCGGGACGGTCTCCTCGGCCTCAGCCGAATGGGCGCTTTCATGCCCGGCCTGGTCGATGGCCGTGACCGCGTATCGGTATGTTTGCCCCGGCTGAACATCGGGGTCATGGAAGCCCGGCCCTACCACCGGTTGAGCCGGCGAGATGCGGCGCCAGTTCCCATCCGTCTCGGTGCTCTCGCGCCGGTAAACGGCGTAACCGGCCAGATCGGGATTCGTAACCGGCTGCCAGCTCAAGTCGATCGACGGCCCTCCCTGCTGGTCCGGAGCCGTCGCCACCGCGGCCAGCCCGGTGGGCACATTGGGCGGAAACACATCGATCGCCTCAACGCGCACAGGCTCAGAAAGCGGCCCCGCCAGTTCCAGCGTCTCGCCTGCTGCCGCGATGCGGGTCACGCGCTGCGCCCGGTATTCGTACGTCTCCCCGAAATGAATACTCTTGTCGAGCGTGCGGTTCGATGCCTGGTTTTCGGCGGGATCCACCAGCAGGCTAACCTCAACCGGTTCGCGCCGCTGGGGCAGGAGACTGCCCCCGGCCTTTGCGGCAGCGCCCTTCACCTGAGGAGTCAACAGGGTTCGCCGCAATCGGATTGCCACGGTTGTTCCGCTGATTCCTGGTGCACCGTCAGGAGCAAGTGCCCACTTCAACAGCACACCGTCTTTGCGCAGCGTAGCCGCCAGGCCCAATACCGGGGCCGGCGCCTCGCCTGCCAGAACCGTCGCCGCGTTGGAAAGCCCGGCAGACTTGCCTTTCCCGTTCTTCAATTCCACAAAATACCGGAGCATGCGTGGAGCCCCGCTGCCCAACGACGCTGGAAGGGTCTCAGTAAAACTCCCTTTGGCATTTGCAGGCAAAAGCGGGCCGCCCGCAACAGGCACACAGGCGCCGCTGCCTTCTTTCCGGCAGATTTGGACCGCCGTACTCCCTTTGATCAGCAATTTATCGGTGTTTTTCTTCGGCATCGTCCAAGCCAGAGTGACCTGGTCGCCGGCGCGCGACGCGCTCAGGTCGGTCACGGGATCCGGCAACTTCAGCGAAGGCGGCAGCGGCGCTCCCTGCATGCCACATCCCGCCAGAAAAAGGCTGAGCAGCAGCCCGGCTGCCGCGGCAAGCGCTGGCTGCGGCCTCCCTTGTCGTTCGTTCGCTTGTTTTCCTTCTCTGGAATTCACTCTCTTGCAGTCTATAGCGACAGGATGACCGCGATTTCATCGGTGGCGCGCGCATTGATTCGGTGATCCGGCCATCGATGGAATTGGCGAATTCGGCGGCGACCGGAAGCAGGCGATACAATTCTCTCGGATCGCTTCACCTGCCGCTTCGATTCGACGAACTTCCCCATTCCGCGCACGACAAAACGAAAGGACACCGCGCCGCGTGCTGATCTTCGCAGCCATCCTGGCTATTTTTGTCTACGGAATGATCGCCGCCATGCTGGGCACCATTCTGCCTGACCTTTCCGATCGATTCCGCCTGACACCCACGCAAAACGGAACCATCGCCTTCTCGCAGGCGCTCGGCCTGATCATCGCTTCGCTCGGCGTGGGCCCGCTGCTCGACTCCGAGGGAGACAAGGCCGGTTTGATCCTTGGCCTTGTGTTCATCGCGATTGTGCTCTTCTCCCTGCCGCGCGCGTCCGGCTTCCGCAGCATCGTATTGCTCCTCTTTGTCCTCGGATGCGGCGGCGGCATAGTCGTCACGGGCGCCAATGCTCTGGTCAGCGCCGTCAGCGTGGATCATCGCGCCACGGCGCTCAACCTGGTGAATCTATTCTTTGGACTGGGCGGCCTGGCCACGCCGTTCCTCTCCGCGAATCTCTTCAAGGGAAACTGGCTGCGCCTCTGCTACACCGTCGCATCGCTCACCGTGCTGGTGCTCGCCTTTCAGTCCGTGACCAAAATGCCGGCCCCCACAGGCGCAGCCGAATTCGTTTTGGCCGATGCCGGCGTCGTGTTTGCCCGGCCGCTGCTTTACCTGCTGAGCCTGTTCCTGTTTCTCTATATCTCGTGCGAAGTCGGCGTCTGGAACTGGCTTCCACGCCATTTGGTCGCCCAGGGCATCGCTCCCACGCGTGCGCTCAATATTCTTTCGCTTGGATTTGGCCTCGGCCTGCTGGTTGGCCGCGTCGGCGTTTCCCCTATCCTCATCCACGTTTCCGCGATCGCCGTGACGATGGCCGCTTCCATCGCCATGGCCATCACCACCTTCCTCATGCTGCGCACCAGAAATCCGAATGTGGCTGCGGGACTTGTCTTCCTCGCCGGAATCGCCATGGCGCCGGTGTTCCCCACCACACTGGCGCTCGTGGGCAACGCCTTCCCACGCATGAGCGGCACCGCCATCGGCTTTGTCATCACCTGCGGATGGGCCGGACTCGCCGTCAGTTCGCGCATCATTGGCGCGATCGCCGGTGACGATCCGGCGCGTCTCAAGCGGGCTCTCCTGCTCATTCCCGGCGCCGCTGTCCTGATGATCGCGGTGAACCTCGTCATCTGGTCGGTTGTTCACTGAGACCTTACCGGTGCAACTTTCGCGTGTCAGATCCCTGCTCATTGAACCGTGACTGTAAACGAACTCTGAGCGGTGACCTTTCCAGTAGCAGCGTCCGCGGCGTACAACAAGATTGTGTAGACGCCGGCCGGAGTCCCCGGTATCATCTTCCCTCCACCGCCTCCACCACCGCCGCCCGATCCGCCGCCTCCGCATGCGGCAACCGACGCCAACGCAACAAGCAAAATGATTCCGCTCAGGAGAGCGCGTCTGCGCGAGCGCCGCCCTGGAAGACCGAACAACAGGAGCACCGCCAGTACCGCGCCACCTGTCCGAATCCACGGAAACGGCGACGGTGGCACAACTCGGCTGGAGTTCGTCGCCGCAACCGTTGTGATTGACAGCGCAGTGACGACTGGTTGTGCGCTCGTAATGCTGACTTGAGCTGGACTGAGGGCGCATGCGGGCATTGTGCTCGCGACCGTGTCCGGTCCGGTTACTCCGCAGGTCACGTTCACCGCGCCGGTAAAGCCGCCATTCCCAGTCATCCCCACCTGGGCCGTGACATTGCCTCCGGGCGCGATTGCAGCAGGTGGCGAAATCTGGTAGACGCCGATCTGGATCGATTGACCAGCAGAGTTCGAACAACCCGCCGTGCAGGTGATGGTGATGGCAGCGGAAGGTCCCGAGGCCAGGAAGTTGTTGTCGCCGCTGTAGCTCACCACAACTGAGTTCGCACCCAGCAAGAACTGGGTGACCTGGAAGTTGCCGTCGACTGAATAGCAAAGGTAAGAGGCACTCGCGCATGAACTGGACAGGACAGGCGACGAGCCTAGCACGGTGTTCGTTGTCGTATTTGTGAAGGTTACGGTCCCATTCATCGCAATCAAATTGGCAGGAATGTTGCTCGACGTTACCTCGGCGGTGACGTTCTCGTTCTCGCCGTTCACGGTTGCGGAACCGGAGGTGATTGCGATTGCCGTTGGGGCCTGGGTAATACTGAAATTGACCGGGGCCGAGGTGCTTTGGTTGTAGCTGAGGTCGCCCGCGTACTGGGCAGTGACGGAATGAGCACCCGCCTGGGGGTAGCCCATCCAAAATGCGTACCCCGTCGAGTCGAGAGCGAGCTTCGCACCCAAGCCCTGGTTACCCGGCATTGTGTCGGTCAAGTAGACGGTTCCGGTCGCGTCCGTCGCGGGATCTCCAACGCTCGCCTGCGACTTTCCAATAGGCTCCACGTAAAAAGCCACGGGAAGTCCAAACGGCGCCGATGCGCCTGCCAATTCACCCCACTGAGCGCCACCGACATAAGCCTCAGCATCGGTTTTGATGATGCTATCTTCTGGAGTCACCGTGACCTGAACGGCTGTTGAAGTGCTGCCCGCGTCATTCTTGTCTCCACCATAGTTCGCGTAGACGTTGTAAGTGCCGCCTGGAAACTGCGTGTAGCTTCCCGAGGCGGTTCCACTCGCAAGCGTCAACAGCGTTTCGCCGGAATTCGTGACTGCGCCATTCTGCGCGCCCGAGTTGCTGGTGATGCTCACGTCACCCGCGGCGGACGCGGGGACGACGGTGGTCGTGACATTCACCGCGGTTCCGTGCTTGAAGCTGGTCTTGTTCAGGCTCAGGGTCGTCTTCGTCTGCGTCAACGAAGCATCACCCCAACTATTCACCAGTTTTGATATGTCCACGCTGCCCAGCCCGGTGGCCAGGTTGTAGCCCGATCCTGCGTTATAGCCGGTGAGAAAGCTGTTGGTCCCGCAGTTCGTCGAACCCGATGTGCAATACACCGAGTTGTTTCCCACCATCACCTGGTGAAAGGCAGACGGGCTCGTCGAGGCAAGCTGGTAGAGGACCCAGTTTGGTTGTCCCAGGCGGGTGGATGCGCCCATCTTCTGATTGATCAATGCGAGGATGCCGGCGAAAGCAGGCGCCGAAGTTGACGTCCCACCAAAACCGCTCACCGTGGCGCTGCTTCCGCAATCGTCGTCCCCGCATACCGTCCACAGGGCGTTGTACATCCCATCCGCAGCCAGGAGCGATACATCAGGAAGATCGCGATTCGTATCGGTATCGCTGGGCGGAAACTGCTTCTGCCACGCGGGCTTGACGTATGCCGGAGTCCCGGCGCCGAACTTTCCCCAACTGCTTGCTCCTCCGCCTCCGGCAACAATATTGGTCTGTCCGCCTGCGGTGTTAGGAGTATTCGAAGCCAGCACGCCGTTGGTGCTTGATGAGTCGTTCCATGGGTTCTCGGGAATATAACTCAATGCCGTCGAGTAGTCCGCAGTGCTTGAGGTACCGCTTACGTACATGGAGAATTGCTTCGCCAGTATGTCGTAATCCGTTCCACCGACCGCGATGTTATAAGGCGTGGACGCGAGCCCGTTAACAGCCAGGCCCGTGGTCGCGGCGACCTCGTAGTTTTCATCGTCGCAGCCCGCCGAGCCGGAATCGCCGCTGGAAACCGTGACCGCAATTCCCTGTGCCGCTGCCTGTTCCCAGACATTCTGCACCTCGAGATTTCCGGAAACCGCAAGATCGAATTCGCACTCTCCAAAGCTCACGCTGAGAATTCCGACGTTGTTATCTTCAATTGCCCGATACATCGCGAGAAATACCCCGGACTGAAGTAAGGTGTCTCCGGCGGTGTAGTAAATAATGTTGGCTCCGGGCGCGAGACCGCCTGAAAGCTCGGTATCGATCATCGCCTCAGAGTCGTCAGCCTCGGAGTCGATATTGGCCTGCGTACCGTCGTAGACGACTGTAACCGGGTTGGCGGGTAGTCCGAAAAAGTTTCGATAGTATGCCACGTGAGTTACATCGACATTCGTATTTCCAACAACCCCAATCGTTACCCCCGTTCCGTCGTAGATTGCTTGACCAGTTGCAAGATTGACGTTCAGCGAGTTAGGGGAGTTATAAATGGTAGCTGCGTCGCCCGGAACCACGAATAGATAGTTGGTGCCATCCAGGTCGAGAGTCAGATCCGGTTGAAACCGGTGCGCCGCGGCATTCCACTTACCACGTGGTCCGCGCACGATATTCGGGGTCGGCTTGAAGTCGTTGAGATTCGCAATTCCCCCCACCACCGGGGCAAGCGATACGGGAATGCTCGGGTCGGATGCGTTGGCTAAGTGAACTTGATCGCCGATCAGATACTTATGAATTGAAGTATGAAATGCTTCCTGAAGTTCGCTGACAGTTCCTGAGAACTCGATGGCCGTGCGGCCTTTATTCACATGGTCTACCGCAAAACCTTGCGTCTTCAGCCATACCTTGATCGTATCGAGTTCCACATCTCCCGGACCGTAGAGCTTTCCAAACTGCTCCGGCGTAACGAATTTGTGATATTCCGGCGAAACTGGATTCTGCACCGACGTGAGCCATGCCTGCAGGGCATCTTCCTGTTGAGGGCTGCGACGGAGGATGAGCAACATCCGGTCCGCTGCCATCTCGGGAGAAGCCGGCCCGCGATCGAACTCCGGACGCGCAAGAGGGTGAGTGTTCCCCACCAGGCTCACTCGGGCTTCTCCATCCCCCGTTCGTACGTGGGGCGCGCGCGCACCGGACAGCGCATGGAGAGACGCCGTCGAGCCCATCATGAGTGCTGTAGAGGTTAGGAAGACGAGGGGCAGAGAGACGTGCAGGCAACGCACCGAACAAGAAAGCATGGCTTCCTTCTACCGGAACCTCAGGCGGACACAGGCAGAAAAGCCGCCATAACGCCGCTTCAAGTGTAGTTCCCTTTGCAGTTCCGGTTAATAAGTTGGGAGCCAGTCTAGCACAACATTTTTATGTGTGTCGGTATCAAGGCCGCGATTATTAGGACGAGGGTCCTCACTCCAACCCGCGCACCTTGCTTTCTCTGGCCGAACGCAAGGGTCGCGCTAGAGTTAGAGCTTGCGCAGGCGCGCACAGGCTTCGTTCAGGTCGTCGTCGATCTTTGCGAAGCAGAACCGGAGCAGATTCTCGCCGCCACCGGAACGGAAGAACGCGCTCCCTGCGACCGAGGCCACGCCCGTCGCGGCTAATAGGTTCCGCGCCTTTTCTGCACTTGTCGTGCCCTGTAATTTCGATGCGTCGGCGAGGACGTAATATGCCCCCGCAGGCGTGCTTGGCGTAAGTCCAGCATCGGTGAGAGCGGCCAGAATGCGGGCTCGCTTATCCTGGTGAGCGGTTGCTAACTCTGTGTAGAACGACTGCGGGAGTTGCTCCAGTCCTGCCGCCGCCCCGTGCTGAAATGCCGAGGGCGCGCATACATACGTCAGGTCATGGAAGTAACTCATGGCGCCCATCCACTTTTTGTCGGCGGTCACGTAGCCTAGACGCCAGCCCGTGACGCTGAATGTCTTCGAAAATCCGGAAATCACGATCGTGCGCTCGCGCATGCCGGGCAGCGTCGCCGCCGAAATATGCTGCGCTCCGTCGTAGACGAAGTATTCGTAGATTTCATCGGTGAAGAGGAAAAGATCGTGCTCCAGGCAAACCTCAGCCACAGCCTCGAGCTCGGCACGCGTGAAGATCTTGCCCGACGGATTCGCCGGTGTGTTCACGACGATGGCGCGCGTCTTTGCGGTCACGGCCTTCCGCAGTCGATCCGCAACCAGAATCCAATCGGGCGCGTCGAGCGGCACCAGCACCGGGTTCATGCGCAGAGAACGCAAGGTTGCGGTGTGGTATCCGTAAAATGGCTCGAACAGAATCACTTCGTCGCCTGGATTGAGCAGTGCCATACAGGCTGCATGCAGTCCGCCGGTTGCGCCCGAGGCGACAAGCACTTCCGTCTCCGGGTCATATTCAAGGCCGTAGTCACGCTTTTGCTTGGCGGCAATCGCCGTGCGCAGCCGGCCAATTCCATCCAGGCGCGTGTAGATGTTATGCCCATCGCGAATTGCCTTGATCGCAGCCTCTTCAACCGGCGGCGGAACCGGCGTATCGCAGACCCCCTGCGCCAGGTTGATACCGCCCATCTGCTCGCAGGCCACGGACATGGCGCGAATTTCTGATTGAACGGTGCCCGGTGCAAGTGCGCTGAGCGCAAGGCGTTTCGAAGACGTAGAGGCAGGTGCTGCGATCGTCGGCATAGGGGAAGTTCCTTCTGACACATCTTACAATTTCAAAGGAAGCGCGCGAAGGCACATTTGTCCTCGGTTTACGTCCGCGCGAGGCCAGGCACGTATTCTGTTCGCATCGAGAGGATTACTCATGCAATACTGCCGTTTCTTGCTGCACGGAAAGCCCCACTACGGACGGGTCGAAAACCGCGCTGGGACACCCTGGATTGTCGACCTTGCGCCGGCTCCCGAAGAAGACCTGGCTTTTCACCTTGCCCACAACCATGCTGTCGCGCCCTCACTCGATTTCGAATCGCTCGGCTTCGAGCCCACGCCCCTAGAAGCCGCGGAACTGCTGCCGCCGGTTAAGCCTTCCAAAATCATTTGCGTGGGACGCAACTACCGTGACCACGCCAAAGAACTTGGCAACGAAGTCCCCGCAGAGCCGCTCCTCTTCTTCAAGCCGCCGTCGTCCCTGCTGGCTCCGGGCGGCATTGTGCGCATGCCTGCTGTTTCCGCCCGCGTGGATTTTGAAGGCGAACTGGCCCTCGTCGTCGGTCGCCGCGCCAGCAGGCTCGCACCCGATGCCGACTGGCGCTCGTACATTCGGGGCTACACCCTCGCCAACGACGTCACGGCGCGCGATTTGCAGAAGAAAGACGGCCAATGGACGCGCGCCAAGGGCTTCGACACATTCTGCCCCGTCGGCCCCATCGTCTCCGACGAAGTCGATTTCGACGCAGGGCTCACCGTGGAAACCCGTGTCAACGGTGAACTCCGCCAGCACGGATCGACCCTCGACTTCATTTTTTCCGTGCCGGAGTTGCTCACCTACATTACGGCCGCAATCACACTCGAACCCGGCGACCTCCTTCTCACCGGCACCCCCTCGGGCGTGGGCCCTATCCAACCGGACGACCGTGTCGAGGTCAGTGTTTCCGGCCTCGGCGTTCTCGCCAATACGTTTCAGCCGGAAGAGCGTTAGCGGCGATGCACGCTCGAAATGCACCCTCATTTCATTTTCCGCATCAGAATAGGGGGTACACTGTTGCCCAGAGCCTGTTCTGGCATCCCTTCCCCTAGGAGGAAAAAATGGCGAATCTTCTCGAACAATTGCGCAAATACACGGTGGTCGTGGCAGATACCGGGGACATCGACTCGATGGAAAAATTCCGCCCCCAGGATGCCACCACCAACCCATCGCTGATTACAGCCGCCGCGCAGTTGCCCCAATATCAACCCATCGTGGATGGCGTGCTCAAGGAAGCGCGCGAACAACTCGGCGAAAGCGCATCGGATAAGGACGTCGCCAACCTCGCGTTTCAGCACCTGGCCATCGCCTTCGGCAAAAAAATTCTCGCTATTATTCCGGGCCGCGTTTCCACCGAGGTGGATGCACGCCTCTCCTACGACACTGAGGCCACCATCAAGCAGGCGCACGCCATCATTGAGCAATACGACAAGGCCGGCGTTGGCCGCGAGCGCATCCTCATCAAGATTGCCTCAACGTGGGAAGGCATTCGCGCCGCCGAAGTCCTGGAAAAAGAGGGGATCCACTGCAATCTCACCCTGCTTTTCGGCTTGCACCAGGCCGTCGCGGCGGCCGATGCCGGCGTCACCCTGGTTTCGCCCTTCGTTGGCCGCATTCTCGACTGGTACAAAAAAGACACAGGCAAGGACTACCAGGGCGCCGAGGATCCGGGCGTGCAGTCCGTCACCAAGGTCTACAACTACTACAAGAAATTCGGCTATAAGACTCTCGTCATGGGTGCCAGCTTCCGCAACATTGGCGAGATCGAAGAACTGGCCGGCAGCGACCTGCTCACCATATCTCCGCAGCTACTTGCGGAGCTTGAAAAGACTGAAGGCGACCTGCCGCGCAAGCTCGATCCTGAAGCGGCCAAGGAAATGGTCATCATGAAAATCAACGTCGACAAGGCAACCTTCGACGCCATGCACGCTGCCGATCGCATGGCTACAGACAAGCTTAAAGAAGGCATCGAAGGGTTTTCATCCGCGCTCGTCAAGCTCGAAGGCTTACTGGCTGCGCGCCTGGCCGAACTGGAACAGCGCACGCCGGCAACCGTTTAAGCCCATTCATCGGCAACAAGTAAGGGCAGCCCTCGCGGCTGCCCTTTTGCTTTGCTTTCCGGTGCGAGGGCCTGCTCCTTTTAACCTGATATTTGCAATCGAGGTGCGCGTCTGCCAACAAATACAGCCCTTCCCATTCAAATTACACAACTTATCGGTTAAGCTCTCTGTCAAAGCAAGACATCGGGCTAAGCTGGTATTCCCTGGGGTCCCTCGCTACCGGTCAAGCCCCACAAGGCACAATGGCCGCGCGCGCGGCTCGGGGGGTGTGTATGCAAGCTCAGTCTCATCCGCTTGAACTCTTCTTCCAGCAAGCTGTCCGCAATAGTTACGAAGGCAAGTTGGGATTGAACGATCCTGACGTAACCGCCTACGTGGCACGCCTGCTGTGCGAATTCTCTGAATCAGAGAATCTGTACAAAGTACGCGATGAGGTCGGCCGCCCCATTGCGGAACTCAACGAACTGATCGCCGCTTCTGACCCGGTGCATGGTTCAGCGCCTTCCTTTGACGCCGAACGCGCCCTCCGCAAACATATTGGCGACTATGCGCTATTCGTTGCCGGCATGTATCCAGAGGCGGTCGGATCAGAGCGCCGCATGCGCCGCCATCAGCCATCGCTCAGCGAGTTGATCTGCGCCGGCAAGGAAAGCTACTTCATTGTGAGCCAGTTCAATCTGGCCGAATATGAACAGGAAGCGCCTCTGTTTGCACGCCTCTCTGACCGCTTCGAGCGCTGCATCCTCGGCCTTACGCTGGTTCGCGAAGAACTCGGCCCGCGCAAGCCGCTCATGCTCCCGCCCAGCGTGAACTAGTCAACCAGCTCGGCCGATATCCCGCGTCGGATTGCAGGGCACCGGCCGACTGATCACCAATCGCTGCTCACTACTCACTACTTCCCTCACTCCGACCACACGCCGAGAACATTCCCGACACCATCGGAGAAGTGGAACCGCCGTCCTCCGGGAAACTCGAAGGTCGGCACAACAACTCCGCCACCTTCCATTCGTACTGCGATCTCGGTTGCCGCTAGATCGGACGAGTAGAGCACAACGAGCGGTGCGAACTTCCCAGGCCCGTCGCCGGCTGCACGCTTGTAGAACCCGCCATCGATCCCGGCGCCCTGAAAGCTCGCGTACTCCGGACCGTAGTCCACAAAGTTCCATCCGAAGACGGCGGCATAAAAGTGCTTGGCCTGCTCAATATCCGTCGCGGGAAACTCAATGTAATTGATCTTGTGGTGATTCCCTGCATTGCTCATTGCTTCTCTCCTTTGTGTTTTGATGCAGTTGGAGGCGGGGAAAAGGCAGCTGCGGATTCCAGAAATGCATGCGGATACGCACAGCACACCCCTCCCGGAAACACCGGGTTCGGCGTGCTTCTGATTGCGCCCCCATCCACATTCCCTCAGAAGCCGGAGAGTGCAGGTAGAGCCTGCGCAGGCAAATGCGCAGACTGCCGAGGTACGAGGGCAAGATAGCAGAAAATCTCGGCCTTGAAAATCGCAAAATCTCGCGGGTGATTTTAGAGCGTGGACCTGTTCTCCAGCCGCGCCTCGCTCTCCGGGTCATGCGAAGGTAAATAGACAAGCGGCCGTTCACGCGCAAGGTCGCGAATCCTCGCCAGAGTCGCGCGCGAAACCGCCTCATCCGGGCTTACGCCATCGACCTTACCCTCGAGCAGCAGTCCCTGCGTATAACTCGTATCCCCGGCCAGCAGCACCGACGGCGAACCCTGCACCAGCACCGACACATGAGCCGGCGTATGCCCTGGAGTTGGGATCACGAGAATCTCCTCATCCCGCGAAATAGCTGCGGTTTGTCGAAACGGTCCCACCGGCCGCTCCGCGAATTCCAGTGCCTGCGGAGCCCACCATTTGGGCCACCGATTGGGCAGATACCCGTTTATTCTGCCGCCAAACCCCTGCGCCCGGTCCAATTCAGCGGCGTGTACCCAGGTCTTTCACCCCACTACATGGGCTAATCCGCCGGCATGGTCGGTATGCAGATGCGTTAGAACCACTTCTCGGACATCGCGCGCGCTCATCCCCAGGGCGCGAAGCTGCGGCCCAATCTCATCTTCCGGGGCCACACCAAATCGAACCGCGCGACGGTAAAAGGGATGCCAGCGCGGGTGATAACCCATTTCATGCACCCGCGCGGTCTCTCCCGTATCGACAAGCACAACGGCGTCGCCCTGCTCGATGGCCCAGGCATAAATGGGCAACCACTCAGTCCAATCCTTATCCGTCAGCATGTTGATCGTGCGGGAAATTCCGCGCCCTTTGGACGACATCTGTGCCTGTCGAACCTGCACCCATCCGGTTCTGATTGCATGAATCTTCGCCATGGGACCTTCCTTTTTGATAAGTTAGCATTTGCTAACCTAAGGGATGTACCAAGCCACCGCGCATTAAGAGGCGCCGTGAGGCTTGGTTCTGGTTTGTACCCGTGAACGAGCCGAAAATCGATGCGGGAGTAGTGGGGAAACCCTCAGGAGCTCACAGCGTTCATCAAAACCGCATTGAGTTCGGCCGCGATCTTGGCTTCCTTCTTCTTATAGCCACCGAAGTACCACACGCGCGCAAACTGCTGCATCGTGCCAATCCAGGCGACCGTGAGAATTTCAATGTCAATCTCGTCCGTCACCCTTCCTTCGCGCTGGCCGTCCTCGAGCATTTTGCGAATCAGCGCCAGAATCGAGTGTTTGCGTGTGGCCGCGCTCAAGCGAGGCCAAAAGAGACGCAGATTCTCCTGGGAAAACAATACCGCGGCGCTGTCTTCATGCAGAGCGCGGACCAGAGCCTCAATCAACGCGCGTTGCCGCGGCTTGAAACGTTCATGCTCGCCAATCGCCTTCGATGCCGCCTGAAACAGGGCCAGATAGCAACTTTCAAACAAATGCAGTGCCAGGGTCTCTTTGCTGTCGAAGTGCTTGAACAACGCGGGATTCGTGTAGCCCGCCTCCGCCGCGATGTCTCGCACCGTGGTCTCGCCCAGGCCGCGGTCCACAAACAGCTTCAAAGCAGAAGTCAGGATCTTTTTCTTCGCGGGAGCGTCGTCCGCCGCAATATAGGATGGTTTGAACATGCGTGCCTCCGATCCCCTAAAGTTAGCAAATGCTAACTTAGATGTCAAGAGTTCGCTCAGTGAGTATTGCCCTGGCGGGTTCCGAATCGCTCCAGATGGATGGGCGGTTGACTTTCGTGCTGTCCCACCCATTCGCCAGAAAAAGGCGCATGGCCAGTGCAAGTCCCAAGTCCCTGATCCCTGACTAAAGTATGTACCGGCTCAGATCCTGGTTCTTCACCACCGACGCCACCATCTGCTTCACGTATTCGGCGTCGATCAGAAAAACCTTCTCGGGCCCGGAAGCCGTCATGCGCTCAAGATAGGGCAACGGCGTCGTCGATTCGGCCTTCACGGCTTCATCCAGGATTACCGCGCTTTCAGCATCCGGTGCGCGCCGAGCCACATCCGGAGCCAGGAAGCTCACGTCCTCAAGCACACGCTCCATGATGGTGTGGAGGCGTCGCGCGCCAATGTTCTCTGTCTGCTCATTCACTTTGAAGGCAAACTCGGCCATTTCGCGCAGCGCATCCGGCGAAAACTCGAGCCGCACGCCTTCCGTCTCCAGCAGGGCCGAATATTGCTTGGTCAGCGAAGCCTTGGGCTCGGTCAGAATCCGCAGAAAGTCATCCACGGTAAGCGATTGCAGTTCCACACGAATGGGAAACCTGCCCTGCAATTCGGGAATCAGGTCGCTCGGCTTCGAAACGTGGAACGCGCCGGCCGCAATAAAGAGAATGTGGTCCGTGCGCACCATGCCGTAACGCGTGTTCACGGTCGTGCCTTCCACAATGGGAAGAATGTCGCGTTGCACGCCTTCGCGCGAAACGTCTGGCCCATGACCGCCTTCGCGTCCCGCGATCTTGTCGATTTCATCGAGAAAGATGATTCCGCTCGACTCAACCCGTTCCACCGCCACGCGGTTCACCTGGTCCATGTCGATCAGGCGGCCTTCTTCTTCCTGCACCAGGTAGTCGAACGCGTCGCCCACCTTCATCTTGCGCTTCTTCGAACTGCCGCCGAAAATGTTCGGCAGCATGTCCTTGAGGTTGATCTCCATGTCCTCAAGGTTCTGGTTGCTGATGATGCCAAACTGCGGCGTGCCGCGCTCGCGCACGTCGAGTTCCACCATCCGTTCGTCCAATTTTCCCTCGCGGAACTGCTGACGCATCTTCTCGCGCGAACGTTGATAGCTGTCCGAGCCCGGCAGCGTCAACTGGCCTTCCTGCGCGGGTGGCGTCGCCGGCGGTGGCGGCAGCAATACATCCAGCAGCCGCTCCTCGGCATTGATCTCCGCCTTGTCTTCTACCTCTTCGAGCCGTTCTTCGCGCACCATGTCGATCGCGATCTCCACCAGGTCGCGAATCATCGACTCAACATCGCGCCCCACGTAGCCCACCTCGGTAAACTTCGAAGCTTCAACCTTGAGGAAAGGCGAATTCGTCAGCTTGGCCAGCCGCCGCGCGATCTCCGTTTTGCCCACGCCCGTCGGCCCGATCATGATGATGTTCTTGGGCATGATGTCGTCGGCGATGTCGGGTGGCAGCTTCTGCCGGCGCTGGCGGTTCCTGAGCGCAATGGCAACAGCGCGCTTGGCTGCCTTTTGGCCGACGACGTGTTTGTCGAGCTCGGTGACAATCTCGCGCGGCGTCAGCTCGTCGAGCGAGAGATCCTGTTCTTCAGCGGATGCGGGTAGATAAATAGCCATAAATCCTACGCTCTATTGTCTCAGGCTTTGCCCGGTCGCGGAGTCAGAGGCGGATCAACAGGGCTTGATCAACTCACCGCATGGTCTCGGGTGATAAAACGCCAATCCTCCGGCGGAAACACCCCTGATCCAATGGGTCTCCATCAGCCCTTCAATTCCTCAATGGTGATGCGGTCGTTGGTGTAAATGCAGATTTCGCCGGCAATCTTCATCGCCTTCTCGGCAATTTCCCGCGCGCTCAGTTCCGTATTCTCAAGTAGCGCCCGCGCAGCGGCCGTTGCGTAGCTTCCGCCCGATCCGATTGCCGCCAGCGGCTCATCGGGGTCAATAACGTCGCCCGATCCAGAGATCAAAAATGTCTGCCCCTTATCGGCCACCAGCAGCAGCGCCTCAAGATTGCGCAGCATCTTGTCCGTGCGCCAGTCCTTGGCCAGTTCTACCGCGGCACGATTCAGGTTGCCTGCGTACTGCTCCAGCTTGGTCTCAAATCGCGCGAAGAGGCTGAACGCGTCGGCGGTCGATCCGGCAAATCCCGCCAGAATCTTGTCCTGATAGAGCCTGCGAATCTTCCGGGCCGAGTGTTTCAGCACATGGTCGCCGAGCGTCACCTGCCCATCCGCCGCCATCACGACCTCGCCGTTGCGGCGAACACAGATTACCGTCGTCGAGCGAATCGGATTCCGCCTTCGGGGAGCTTGGGCCGCTTTGGAACTCGTCTCGGAAATCAATCCAAATCCTCCAGAATGAGCCCACCCACAAGGAGCAAACTCGTTCAATGTGCAGTCAAGAGTATATCGCAGCGTCAATGCACGGACGGCACTCCCTCCAATGTGGAATATGCCCGCATTCCACCTGAGGTATCCTTGAGTTGGAGCCTAAATCGGGAGCCCCCGTCCGCTTATGAACCTCCGAAGCGTCAACCCGTGGGAGTTGGCAGCCAGCCTCGTCGTCCTTGGCGCCGTACCGGCGGTCGTCTTCTTTTATTCCAAGCGCAAGCGCCCATCCGCCGTTGAGTTGGAGACGGCTCGCCGGGCTTTCCTGGTCCAGTCAGGCCGCATTGTCGACGGCACCTTTCTCGATGGGGCTGAAGTGGAGGCCGAAGACGGCCGCACGCTGAACATGCTGCTCTTCCAATACCGCATCGGTGGCGTCGACTACCAATGCTCCCAGGACATCACGGAACTGGCGGAACTGATCGACCTCACCGAGGTGCGCAGCGGCTTTCCGTGCTCCATTCGCTATCAGCAGGGAAACCCCCAGAATTCCATCGTGGTTGCAGAACGGTGGAGCGGTTTGCGTGGCAGCCAGACGTTGACTCCTGAGATCCGCAATCTCGACCCGCTCAACCTGACCCACCTGCCAGGCAGGGGATAAAGCGACTGCCGCAATTTGCACCCTGTTGAGCGGGTTGAATCTCCTGCTTCGGCGCGCGCGGGTTTTGCAAAAACACCACATACCCGCGAAACCATGGGGTTTTCGCAATATATTCGGGCGCATCCCAATTGCCACCCTGGATGAGGCCAATTTTGAAAGGCAGAGTCAACCGGCTCACCCGCGGCAAGTAGTCGGCGTAGTTTTCAATCGTTCCCCGGCCCTGGTACGTCTGCACCACAACCTCGTCCACAATCCCCCGCAGTTCGTTCACCTGGTCGGGATCGGCGCGGCTGCTCCAGTCCAGAAGCCCCGTAATGCCCAGGTGGTACTTCGCCGGCAATCGCTGGCGAAATTGCCTGAGGAATTCGACGTACTCATCCAGGTGAAGTGTATGGGCATCAAAATCAATCTGCACGCCGACGACATTGTTTCCAGCTTCGCGCCAGCGATCTAACTGCGCCAGCAAAATCGCGTTGGTGCGCGGCGTCCAGTGCAATGTATGAACACGATAAGCCAGCCAGACCTCGGTCTGCTGATGCTGTGGAACCGTTCCGCCCTGGGCAACAAATCGCGCAATTGAAACATCGTCGCGGCTTGCCTCGATCTGCCCTTGCAAAATATAAACGCAGCGCGCCTGCTTCAATACAGGCTGCGGCCGAACTCCGCTCCACAGCCAGAATGAATCGTACTTCGATGCGTCCACAGTCTGCGCGATCATGCCGCGTGCGCTCACCAGTACGGCCACGCAAACCAAAAGCCAGCGTCTCAAACGGCTCACCAGTAGTACTTCAACAATGCTGTCCAGTTGCTCGTCGGATACTCCTTGTGCAACATCTGGAACCACGCCTTGCGCGTCCCTTTCGGAATATCCTGCTTGCCGCACTCGTTATAGCCCGCGGGCGCATAGCACTCAACGGCGCGATACAGCGCATAGGCTCGCGCCTCGCCATCTGCCTGCTTGTCGGCAATCACCTTCAGGTAGCCATCCATGCGCGAGAATTCCATTCCTGGAAACAACGAGTCGCTGCCGCCAAGGTCCGACGTGGGCGGCAGCAGTCCCTGTCCATAACGTACATCGTGAACCCGCACCAGTTCGCCCACGCAATTCAGGCTCTGCGCATCGTTTCCTTCGCGCTGCAGTTTCGATGCAACCGCGCGCATCGCGGGGCAATGGTAGCCCTCGCTCGAATCGCCGCCGCCTGCAACAAACGGAGCCAGCGCCTCTGATGGATGTGCCGGCACCAATGCCAGATCGGCCTGAAAAGCCTGGTATTTCCCGTGGATGAGTTCCTTGTACAGCAGCGAATACAACGCCGCATCCACTATGTCCGCGCTCTCTTTCGGATCCTTGATGCGCTGCCGCAGCATCTCCGCGCTCGCGATGTACTCGACCACCAGGGCGCGTATCGCCTTTTCACGAACCGCCGAGTCGGCTGCGAAAATGCGATCGGCATGCGCGGTACGAACCTCAAGCATGGCCAGTGCGAGCTGCACCTGCTCCGGCTCCTGTGGCAACGACGCCAATGGCAGCATCTGCAGCAACAGCTTGCGCTCCTGGTCGTACTGCTTGCTCGCATCCATCGCCAAAACCCGCAACGTCTGCTGGCTGAAGGCAAAGTAACTGAGCCGCGATCCAGAAAGTGCCGGCAGCAGCGCCAGCGCCAGGTCCGGCTTGTTATCCACGTAAACGTGATAGGTCGCCAGCAGATACTGGTAAAGCTCCGGCCTCGCCGCGAATTTGTCCTTTTGTGCTTCCAGGTCGGCAAGCGTCAGTCCCGCCGCGACAGGCGCTCCAGGCGTCGCCGGTTCCAATGTCCGCATGCTCATCAAATCGAGAATCGTCAAAAACTGTGGCGATTGAATCTGGTCCGCCGTCAAAGAGTCGAGCAGCTTGGCCTCGGCCTCCTGCACAAGCTCAAGCACGGTGACGTTGTTCTCATCCTTGCCCGCGGCGGATAGCGCCCGATCGAACGCTTCGGCCAGCCGCGCTTTGTCATCGTCCAGCCAATACACGCGACGCAGCAATCCCCGCGCCGATACTGTGTACAACCCATGCGGAAAGTTTTCGAGATAAGCATCGAAAGCGTCTTCGGCGCCCTTCACATTTTCCTTATCGACTTTGGCCTGCAGGAATTCGCCCCATTCGCCAAAGGCCTTGCGCTGAGCGCTGTTGAGCAGCGTCCGCCCAACCATGTAGCGCGACGTCTCTTTCAACCAGGAGTTCGGGCTGTTCTTGAGCGCGTTGAAACTCTCCAGCGCGGCAGCGAAATCTCCGCCGTAAAATGCGTTCGCGCCCGCAATATAATCCGCGAACTCGCGACCCTGCCTCGAACGAATCGCCTCCGGTGCTTTCGACTCGGCGTTCGTCTTGGCATCGCAGTTCGGCTTCAACGCCCCGCGCGCGGCAATCAACGCCGCGGCCTCTTCCTTGGTCAGCCCGTTGGCGGCGTTCACGGCCGTGCTGAACGCCTCCTCGCCTTCGCCGGCGCTGTTACAGCGGCTCCCTCCTCCTTGAGCCGTGTCGCTTGCATTCGCCGCGCTCTCCGCGTCGGCGGTTTCCGCGGCTCTGCCGGAACCCGGTTCGCGAAGTTGCCAATTGTCAAGATCGAACGGAACCAGCAACTGCGTAAGTTCGGGCGTCAGCGTATGATCCGTCGACAGTTCCAGCGTCCCCGTCAGCTTGCCGGCGTCGATCAGCAAAAGTTCCAGGTTCAGCCGGCTATCGTTTGACGGGCTCAGGAAGGGAACACTGTTGCAGTGATCGTGTGAGCGAAAGAAAATGGAGCCGCGCGGTAAACCGCAGCCGAAATCCCCGCTCGCGTAACAAACAGAGCTGAAAAAAGACAGGAGAATAATGCCCCAGACAACCCGGTTGCGCAGCATGGAATCTCTTTCCCTTCCAAACAACGATTGATCGCCATCGACAGGCCAAACCGCCTGCCTGCCTTCGGTTTCATTCGATTTCCAAGATTACTCTACCGCGAAGCGCATGTCGCCAAGGAGGAGCTTTCTTTCGCTGCCCGGCGCAAAGGTGCGCATCGCTCAAGTCGACGAGCCGGCGCATTGCAGCGTATACCCACCCCCGGTATACTATTGCCATGCATGTTCACGCCGCACCCGCTGCCCCGGCGGGGAGCCGAGCCAAATCTGTTTTGTCTTTCTCGCTCGTGGCCACGCTGGCGTACGTCGTTGTTACCCTTGTCGCCGGCATTCGCGCCCATTCGCTGGCGCTGCTCTCCGAGGCCGGCCATAACGCTTCCGATTTCCTGGCGCTGCTGCTCAGCTTTGCCGCGGTGTACTTTCAAACCCGCCCTGCCACAGATGCCAAGACCTTCGGCTACCAGCGCGCTGGGGTGCTGGCCGCCTTCATCAACGCCGCTACGCTGATCCTGATTTCCGTCTGGATCGCCATTGAAGCAATCCATCGCCTTTCGGCGCCCGTCGCCGTGCAGCCGCGCCTGATGATGATTGTGGCCGCCGCCGGCGTGGTTATGAACGGCGTCATCGCTGCATTGCTTTGGGGCGTGGCGCGCGATGTCAATCTGCGGTCGGCCTTCCTTCACATGGCCGGCGACACGCTGTCCACTGCCGCCGTCATTGCAGGGGGCGCCGGCATCCTGTTTACCGGCAGAAACTGGATTGACCCTGTACTTTCCCTGGTGATCGCCGCACTCATCTTCTGGTCCAGCCTCGGCATCGTCCGCGAGACTCTGAACATCCTCCTCGAAGGCACGCCGCGCGATTGTTCGCTCTCTGAGATTCGCGCCGGCATGGAAGATGTGGAAGGCGTTGTGAACGTCCACGACCTGCACGTCTGGAGCCTCGGGTCGCAGTCGCGCGCTCTGGCTTGTCATGTTTGCATCGCAGACATTCCACCGTCAGAGAGTGCCTGCATTCTGGTCAAGCTCAACCATGTGCTGAAAGATCATTTCGGAATTGCTCACTCCACAATCCAGTTTGAGCATGTCGGCTGCCACGAGCTCGCAGGTTGTGTCGTCCCCATCGAACAGATGGCATCTGCCGAGCCCGCACACCACCACGGCCACTCCCACTAAGGCGCCTGAGAAATTCATTCCCTCATCGCCCGCGCGTCCCACTTCATCTTTTATGCGACGATTCCGCCGCCCCGAGCGAAATTGCGAATTGCAGCGCCTGTTGCTCCCCCATAAATTGGCTCACCAATTGCCCGCCCCCTCGTCCATAAGCGCAGAGAAATCAGGAGGATAACGCGATGAATTCGCCGCTTGCGCGGTCGCGCACCCGTCTGCTTCGAGCCACTCTGCCCGTTGCAGGCTTCATGATCTTCGGTACCACCATCGCCCTCTCGCAGCTTCCCGAGGAACCCCGCCCTCAAAAGACCTTCACGCCCACGGCGGACGTTTCTGTCGGAGTCTTCGGCCAGCTCACCGACACCCGCACGCCTGTCACTACCCTCTTCGACTCAGCAGTTGGAAATACAATCCAGCAGACTTCGCAGGGCCCCTCGCAATCGCCCGGAATTTTCGCCACATTCCATCAGTCGTTCAAGCCCTGGCTCGGTTACAACGTCAACTTCGGGTATACGCGGCTTTCTGAGAATTATTCGTCCGGGTCTGCCTTCGTGCCGGCTCCAGGTTCGGGCCCTGCGCCCATTTCCTCCTTTGCTCATGGGTCCATCGGCGCAAGCGCGTATGAACTGACAATTGCTTATCTCGTGAACGGTCCACGCTCTAGGCGCTTCAGCACATTTGCGCAGTTCGGCGGCGGCGGTCTTTTCTTCCGTCCTTCAGAAAGCGAACTTCCGGTCAGCTTGGAACCCGTCCGCGAGCAAACTCGCCCAGCCATGCTCTTCGGCGTGGGCATGAATTACCGTCTCACCAGCCATCTCGGCCTTCGGGCCGAATATCGCGGGCTCTTCTACAAAAGCCCTGATTTCACGCTGCCGCCCTACGACGGTTTCAACTTTCCGATGTCCCGGCTGTTCACGGTTACAAATGAGCCGGCCATCAGCCTCGTATACCGTTTCGGAGGCACGAAAAAATCGAAACCCGTCGATCATTCCCGCTGAAATCCGGTGCAAGAGGATACGGCTACGGACCGCTTGTATCGCCTGCGATCCACCTGGGGAGTTTGACAATAGGGGTGCCGGGCAACCGTCCTCAGCGCCCAAATTTTTCCCCTCCCCGTTTGCATGTAATTTCGGCTCGTTCATGCACAATTAAGCCAGATTCGTGTCTTAACGCGATTTATTCGCAGAATAGTCGGCAAATCGGGCTCGTAAGTCCTTATCTGTCTAGATTCTGCAAATAAGTCCTTTAGAATCTAATTTTTAGAAGGATACGCCCGCTGTATCTCTCTGAAAATGAACAACTTCTTTACAGAGATACCCTTTTTTTCTTTTTTTTAAGGGCCTTGAACGAATATTTGGGTGGCCGAATCTGGAGAGCAATGCGCCAAAGTCGTCGCTACCAACATAAAGTTGGCGATTGCAAACTGAAATCAGAAATGCGCTCTGTCACTTGAAACGCTGCCCCCGGGTTTGGCGGCGTCGAATTGCGCTGCTGGTTTACTGTTGCTTCTGCGAAGCCAGTAGCTGCTCGAAAGCGGGAACGCCGCGCAGGCTGGCGAACTCGCTGTCGGCCTCGATCTTTTTAGGATCGGTAAAGCCTTCATTCAGCGCCATGCGCAGATAGTCGATAGCGCACTCCTTCATTCCGGCTCGCACACAGCCTTTGGCCATGTAGAAGTTCATGGCTCCGCGCTCTGTCACCGAAGCAGGGTTCTGCACGCGAGGGCTCGAACCGTTCTCGAAGATGTGAGGATCGATTTCCAGCGCAACCTTATAGGACTCCCAGCCCTTCTTGTACTTGTGCTGCGCCAGCAGGTTGGTTCCCAGGTTCTTGTAGATCATGGCGGAGTGCGTATCGAGCTTGATGGCCTTCTTGTAGACGCGCTCGGCGTTGGCGTACTCCTTCATCGAATCGTAAACAGTGGCCAGGTTATTGAGCACGCGTGAGTTTTTGGGGTCGGACTTCAACGAAGTCTGGTAGCAATGCTCGGCCTCATCGAGATTGAACATCATCTGGTAAGCAATGCCCATCTTGTTCCAGAGCTCTGGAGAAGGATGCGGCTCTTTGCGGTAAGCCGCAATCGCAGCCTGGTAGCGCTGGTGCGCCATCATCGAATCGCCCACGTCTTCGGGCGTTGACGGCGTTGCCGGAATCACCAACGTCGCAGGAGCCGGGGCCTGTGCCGCGGCCGCTTCCGGCATTTCTTGAATAGGAGCCGCGGGGTTTGGCGTTGCCTGATTCGGAACGTTGCCGCTGCTTGCGGCGGAAGGCTCAGGCGATGGGGGAATTTGCGACCGAAGCGCACAGGAAGTGACAACCATGGCTGCGCAACATGCGAGTGCCCGCAGCCGGCAGGGCCCGGAAGTCCAAAACATGGTCCCTCCTTAGCCAGGAAGGGAGGCGACGAATCGCGCGCATCGCTCTCCTGCATCAGACAAAATTATTAGAACACTGTTGGACCTTGGAGCGTCCAATTAATTCGGTGAAGCGCAACCGGTTAGCGACAAGCCGAAATGCCCGGATTCGGGTTAGACTGAATTCCCATGCGGAGGGTAACCCGATGATCGCACCCAGTGCTTGTTGTCCTACAACCGATCTTATTGCCCGATTCAAGACCACGCGGCATCGGACACTCGCACTCTGCGAGACACTGACAGCCGAGGACATGATGGTTCAGTCCTGCGCCGAGGCATCTCCGGCCAAATGGCACATCGCCCATACCGCCTGGTTCTTTGAGTCCTTCATTCTGCGGGAGTTCCTGCCCGGCTATCGCCTCTTCAATCAGGATTTTCCATGGCTCTTCAACAGCTACTACCAGAGTTTTGCGGCCTTTCCTGAAAAGCGTCTGCGGGCCTCGTTTTCCCGTCCCGGCCTCGACGAAATCCTCACTTATCGAGCTCATGTCGACGCCGCAATCGAGAAGCTGCTCGAAGAAAACACCGTCCCCGAGGTTCTTTCTCGGCTCGAACTTGGCGTCAATCACGAGGAGCAGCATCAGGAATTGCTCCTCACCGATATCCTCCACGCCTTCTTCACCAATCCATTGCGGCCCGCCTATCGTTCTGCGCCGCGAACAGGTGGACTGGCCGATTCCACTTCCAGTTCCTGGGATGGCAACCCTTTGTCTGGTCTGCCGAACGATGCAGCGTTCGAAACCTGGCAGGATTCAGTTGACCACGCGGATGCGCCCTGCCGCGCGTCCAGCACCGGATCCATCCCTGCCCTCAGGTTCCATGCCTTCGAAGGTGGTTTGTGCGAAGCCGGGCACAGCGGTCCAGGTTTCAGCTTTGACAACGAGCGCGCCCGCCACCGCGTTTGGCTTGACCCGTATCGCCTGGCCACCCGTCTGATCACCTGCTCGGAATTCGCTGCATTCATTGCCGATGGCGGCTATCGCCGTCCCGAGCTTTGGCTTTCCGCGGGTTGGGATGCAGTAAAGATGAATGGTTGGCGAGCCCCTCTCCATTGGAGCGAAGTCGAAGGCGCATGGCACATCTTCACCCTGCGCGGAGAACTACCACTGGCGAGTCTCGAAAACATCCCCGTCAGCCACGTCAGCTACTACGAGGCCGATGCCTTCGCACGCTGGTCAGGCCATCGATTGCCCACCGAAATCGAATGGGAGGCCGCTGCGGAGCCCCAGGCGATCGCCGGCAATCTGCTCGACTTCGGCCGCCTTCTCCCCGCTCCTGCTCCGGAAATCCTCGAAAGCCAGGACCCCATGAATTCCTCGGAAGGCCCCGCTCAGTTCTTCGGCGATTGCTGGGAATGGACGGCCAGCGCCTACCTTCCCTATCCCGGCTTTCGTCCTCTCCCCGGTTCATTGGGCGAGTACAACGGTAAGTTCATGAGCGGCCAAATGGTACTTCGCGGAGGCTCCTGCGTCACACCCGGCCCACACATACGCGCGAGCTATCGCAACTTCTTCTCGCCTGAGACCCGCTGGCAGTTTTCAGGAATTCGCCTTGCGGGGTGAACCGCGTAATTCCCTTCGGTAACTGCATCCTCGCAGCAAATCCGACCGCCGGCGTAACCGGCGCAAAGCCCCAGGCATCCAATCAACTTTATGACGACCATCGCTCTTCCGCAGATCACTGTCCCCGCTGGACTTCGCATCGCTTCCGCCGTTCGCGATGGCCTTACCGCGCGCTCGAAGCGCCTGCCGTCGTGGCTCTTCTATGACGAGACCGGATCCGATCTCTTCGACCAGATCACACGGCTTCCGGAGTACTACGTCACCCGAACAGAACGCCGCATCCTCGACGCACACGCCGCGGAAATCGTCGCGCAGGCCGCCGATCCACGTACGGGATCGCGCCTGCGGATCGTCGAACTCGGCGCCGGTTCCGCCGACAAGACCCGCCTTCTGCTCAAAGCCGCGATCGACTACCAGGGAACCGTTGTGTACGAGCCCATTGACGTCTCGCCCAGCGCTCTTGAAGCCGCCCGCGAGAGGATCGAGCGGGAGATCCCCAATACCACGGTATGCCCCTCCGTCTACGACTACACCCAGGAATTCGATCTTGAGTCCGCCGACCCTGGCATGCGCCGCATGGTCCTTTACATTGGCTCGAGCATTGGCAACTTCGAGCCGCGCCAGGCCCACAAGCTTTTGAATGCAGTGCGATGCGCACTTGATCCCGACGACACCATCCTGCTTGGCGTCGACCTGCGCAAAGACGTTCGCACGCTGCTCGCTGCCTACGACGATGCCGCCGGAGTTACCGCGCGGTTCAACCTCAACCTGCTGGCTCGCCTCAACCGCGAACTCGATGCCGACTTCGACCTGGACGCCTTCGGGCATCGTGCGGTCTGGAACGATCTCGAGTCGCGCATGGAAATGCACTTGGAGAGTTTGGACGCTCAGTCTGTTCGGTTACCAGGGCTCAAGTTGGAGATAGCCTTCCGCAAAGGCGAGCGCATCCACACCGAGAACAGCTACAAGTACGAAACCGGCCAGGCCGAGGAAATGCTCGCCGATGCCGGTTTTACGCCGGAGTCTACCTGGACGGATGAGCGAAACTGGTGCGCCGTGTGCCTGGCGCGCGCGCTGTAACAAGTCGCGACAGATTCGTCCTTGGAAGTCAGGCTCTCACCCCGGCATTGTTTTTATGCCAGGGTGAGACAGGAAAAACTCGGCAAGCCCCAATTACTTCGGCGCGTTAATCCGAACCAGCAGAATGTCGTGGCTGGCAATCTCAATGGGCATATGCTCGGTGAGCGTGACGGCCTTGCCTGTCCACAAATCCTTGCCCTCCTGTGGCCCATGCAAGCCAAGCTTGGCCAGGTCCAGATGGAACGGGTGCGTAGAGAAGCGGTTGTCTCCCGCTGCCAACACCGCTACGGCGAGCGCACCGCCGGAGAGATGCCGGGTCCAAACCTCAACCTCACCGTCTGAATAAACTCGCTCGCCCTGCTTACCCAGCTTGTCCTGATCGATGGCGATCACGTCTTTGTTGGTGAGGATCTCCTTGATCTCCGGCTTCATGTTGGGCAGATCGTTCCCCGCCAGCAGCGGTGAGGCAACCATCGCCCACATTGAGAAGTGGCTGCGATTCTCCGCCAGGCTCAATTTGCCGTTGCCGACTTCAAGCATGTCGGGATCGTTCCAGTGCCCCTTGCCCGCATACTTCTCAAGACCTTCCTGTTGACTCAAGATCGCATAGATGCGGTCCCAGTCCGGCGAAATGTCGCCCGTCGTCCGCCACGAGTTGCCGCCGATGGCCGGAGCCCACTCCCATGGCGCGTCCCAGCCATACTGGCAAAGCGAGAAAACGATCGGACGGCCGGTTGCTTTAAGCGCGCTGCCCATCTTCTCGTAGGCCTTGAACATGATGCGCATCTGCTCTGTCTTGTCGTTGGGCGCCTGTTTTTCCATCACGTCGGGAATAAAGCTGCACAGGTCGTACTTCAGGTAATCGATGCCCCAGTCCGCGTACATCTTGGCATCTTGCGCCTCATGGTCGAGCGAGGCCGCGAATCCGCCGCACGTCTTCGTTCCTGGCCCGGAGTAAATGCCGATCTTCAGACCCTTGGAGTGCACATAGTCCGCCAGCGCTTTCATGTCGGGGAACTTCGAATTCGTATGTAGCAATCCCGTCGCGTCGCGTTCGCCTTCCCAAGTGTCATCGATATTCACATAGATATAGCCAGCATCTTTCATGCCCGTTGCCACAAGATTGTCCGCGGCCGCGCGAATGTCCTTGTCCGTCACCTTCTCGGCAAAGAAGTTCCAACTGTTCCACCCCATGGGCGGCGTCTGTGCCACCTGCGAAGAAGAGCCCTGAGCAATGACGTTGGAGTTGAAGAGCGATGCGAGTGCGATGGCGGCAAACGTGAAGCAGGTGGAAATCCGCATGGTAGCCTTCCTTTTTGAAAACGATTTCAGACGGAATTCTATGCTCGCCTTGCGCCCTTGCGCAACGACACATATTCATCAGCAATTCGCATCGCATTAACCAGGATTGCCCTGGGGACTTCCGATAATCCCGATTGGGCCGACGGACCCGGTTCTCCGGCCTCTGGAGGTTGAACGTGTCGAAGGATGCAGCTCATCACCACAAGCAGGCAGCGGAACACCACGAGCACGCTGCGCGTCATCACTAGGAAGCCGCTGCACACCACGAAACCGGCGACCACGAGAAGGCCGCGCATCCCGCGCACCTCGCCCACGGCCATCATGTACACGCCGCCGAGCACGCAGAACACGCCGTGAAGCGCCAGGTTGAAGCGCACTCGGAATGACGGATCCGCGACTTCGCACCAAGGGCGGCCGCTTGGGCCGCTCTTGCGCTTTTTGGACCGGAGTTGAATTGTTACCATCGAGCAGCGGAGGAACTTTCGATGGCCGATTCAAGCCCAGGCGTGACTGAGCTCTTCCTTGAGTTTTCGCGCCGCAAGCTCTTCGAGCACTATTGGCCGCGTTTGCGTGCGTGTGTCGAGCCGCTGAGCGCCGAGCAAGTCTGGTGGCGTCCCAATGCCGCATCGAACAGCATCGCCAACCTGATCCTGCATTTGAATGGCAACGTCACGCAGTGGCTTGTCGCCTCATTCAACCGGGAAGACGACAAGCGGGACCGTCCTGCCGAATTTGCGGCGGAGAGCGGCCTGTCGTCCGCCCAATTGCTTGAGAAACTCGGCACGACCATGAGTGCATCTGCCGAGGTGCTCGCACGACTTACCGAAACCGCCCTCGTCGCGCCCTACGATATCCAGGGTTACCACGTCTCTGGTCTTGAAGCGGTTTACCAAGTCGTGGAACACTTTGGCCTGCACTACGGCCAGATCGCGTACATCTCCAAGAGCCTTACCGACCGCGATCACGGCTTCTATCGCGAACTCAGCAAAACGGGCCGGCCCGATTAACGGCGCAGCCCGTCGATGGCGAGAAATTCAACTCCTGGGTGCCCGATCCAGAACGGCACCTTTTGCCGTTTTGGGTGGGAAAGCACAATCCTCCTAGCGACTACTTCAGCGTGCTCATGTCGATCACGAAACGATACTTCACATCCTGCTTGAGCAGTCGTTCGAAAGCGTCATTGATCTGGTCTATGCGGATTACTTCGACGTCGGAGACAATGTTGTGCTTGCCGCAGTAGTCCAACATCTCCTGCGTTTCGGGCATGCCGCCAATCATGGACCCGGAGATGGATTTGCGGCCGCCAATCAAATTGAATACACCGAAAGAGGGCGACTCCGGCGGCAACCCCACGAGCGTGAGCGTGCCGTCCTGCTTGAGGAGAGGCAGGTAGTCGTCGAGTGGATGCGGAGCGCTGACGCAATCGAGTATAAAGTCGAAGGAGCCGGTGTGAGCCTTCATTGCATCTTTGTTTGACGACACGACAACTTCATCCGCGCCGAGGCGTTTTGCGTCTTCGATCTTTTTGGCGGAGGTGGTGAACTGGACCACGTGTGCGCCCAACGAGTGTGCAAACTTCAGCGCCATATGCCCGAGGCCGCCGAGGCCGACGATGCCGACTTTCTTGCCGGGCCCAACTTTCCAGTGACGAAGGGGCGAATATGTCGTGATGCCCGCACAAAGCAGCGGAGCTACAGCTTTCAAATCCAGATTTGCCGGAACCTTGTGCGCGAACCGCTCGTCGACGACGTAATTATTCGAATAGCCACCCATAGTGATTGAACCGTCGACGCGGTCCGGCTGTGCGTAGGTCAACGTCGCGCCTTCCGCGCAAAAATGCTCTTCGCCGCCCTTGCAAGGTGCGCACTTGCGGCACGAGTCAACAATCACACCAACTGCCGCGATATCGCCGACTTTGAATTTCTTTACACCGCTCCCGATCGCCGTCACGCGCCCGACGATTTCGTGGCCGGGCACCATGGGATAGATCGACTGCCCCCACTCGTTGCGCGCCATGTGCAAATCGGAGTGGCAAACTCCGCAGTAGAGAACTTCAATCACAATGTCGGTGGCCAGCGGTTCTCGGCGGCTGAAGTTGTACGGACCAAGCGACGACTGCGCATCCTGCGCGGCAAAGCCTTTTGATGAGGGCATTAATAAATTCCTTTCGGAGAAAGTCTACAGCATCAGCCAATTCGGGAATCAGCTGGCGGACATCGACCCGGCCTCCGTCCGCAGGCGACACGCAGAATTCCCTGCAAATCGCGGATAAAGTTCACATCGTCATATCCCGCATCCATCAGCAATTCAGACACAGGCTTCGCCTGCTCGTACCCGATTTCCATAAGGAGCGATCCACCCGGTACGAGAGCCGCAAAAGCAACTGGAATCAGCCGCCGATACACATCGAGTCCGTCTTCCCCAGCGAAAAGCGCCAACTCCGGCTCGTACTCACGCACCTCGACGCTGAGGCTTGCGTAGTCGATTGAGGGAACATAGGGAGGGTTCGAGACGATGACCTCAAACGACACTCCTGCAACGCCGTCCAGCAGATCGCTCTCCACGAATTGAATCAGCCCTTCAATTCCATTGCGCCGCGCGTTCCTGCGCGCCACGTCCAATGCCGCGGCAGAAACATCCAGTGCCGTGACTTCGGCCTGGGGCAGTTGGCATGCCAACGCTACCGCGATCGCCCCAGAACCGGTGCCTACGTCCAGAATCCGCGGCTCTTCCCATTCAGACGCAGCTTCCAGCGCCCTCTCAACCAAATGCTCCGTCTCAGGCCGCGGAATCAGCACATCCGGTGTCACGGCAAACGGCAGCCCGAAGAACTCCTTTTCGCCTGTGATGTATTGGATAGGCTCGCCACGGCGCCGGCGTTCTACCATTGCCGCGTAGTTCGCGCATAACGCATCAGGCAGCTCTTCATCGCCATGAGCAATCAACCAGGCAAGATTCCTGCGCAGCATGTGCAGAATAAGTGTCTCGGCATCGCGCCGCGCGTGCTCCGGATGAAATCCGCCCTCGAGGAGCGTTGCCGCTTCGCTCACTACCCTACCGACTGCACGCATGCCTCAAGCCGCCTGGGTCGCGTCTGCCTTCAACTGCTCCGCCTGGTAGTGCGCAATAAGCGCATCCACAATCGGCTGCAGCTTGCCTAACATCACCTGGTCGAGCTGATGGAGCGTGAGCCCGATACGGTGGTCGGTCATGCGGTTCTGCGGAAAGTTATAGGTGCGTATTTTCTCGCTGCGATCGCCGGATCCCACCATCTGCTTCCGCTCTTTGGCAAGCTCCGCGTTCTGCCGCTCCATCTCCATCTCGTAGAGCCGCGAGCGCAACACGCGCATGCCCTTGTCGCGATTCTTGATCTGCGACTTTTCGTCCTGGCAGCTCACCACCGTGTTCGTCGGCAGATGCGTGATGCGGACGGCCGAATACGTCGTATTGACGCTCTGGCCGCCGGGTCCCGACGAACAGAATGTGTCGATGCGGATGTCCTTGGCCTCGATTTTGATGTCCACGTCTTCGGCTTCAGGCAGCACTGCCACCGTCACCGCCGATGTGTGCACGCGGCCCTGCGTCTCCGTTGCGGGAACGCGTTGCACGCGATGCACGCCGCTCTCCCATTTCATCTGCGAGTAAACCCGCTCACCTTCGATAATCGCGATCACTTCCTTGAAGCCGCCCACTCCCGACTCCGACATTGACATCACTTCAACTTTCCAACGATGTTGTTCGGCAAAGCGCGTATACATCTTGAATATTTCGGCAGCAAACAACGACGCTTCATCGCCGCCCGTGCCCGCGCGAATTTCCAGAATGACGTTCTTTTCGTCATTGGGATCCTTAGGCAGCAGAAGCACCTTGATCTCCTCTTCGAGTTCCTTGTCGCGCGGCTCGAGGGTCGCAATCTCTTCATGCGCCATGGCGCGCATTTCGGCGTCGCTCTCCGCCAGCATCGCCCGCGCGTCGGCTAGGCCCTGCCGCACCTGCTTCAGTTCGCGAAACTTCTCCACCGCGGGCTCAATCTCCCTGAGCGCCCGCCCAGCTTTCTGGTATTTCTCGTGATCGGTAATTACTTCCGGCAAGCCGAGTTGTGCTGACAACTCGTCGTATCGATGTTCCATTTGTTCCAAACGATCGAACATATTCCCTCCACTGGGGTGGATTCTCTTTTCGGTTCTGGATCGGGAAAGGGCGCGAGGCTGTGTAGGCAGCGAGCGCCGCTAGAGAAGGGCCGGAACTGGCTGATGGAGGGCCATTGCGCAGTTTCTATTCTATCCCCAACGCTGGATGGCGCGCGTTACCGTTCAGATTCGCGCTGATCCCTAAAGCAAGGCGAAGACGGATAACCCAGTGAATCAATTGAGGTTTCCGGCGGCTGTCAAAAGCAATCAGTCTGATTGCAAGCGTTCATCAGCGGAACCTGCACAAAAGACTGATGTCCTGCTTCGGAGTAAATCGTGATCGTCTCCGGCTTATAGTCCTCAGGCTTGGCCGTCATGATGTTGGGCACAAAGGTCTGCGGGTTGCGGTCGTAGAGCGGAAACCAGGTGCTCTGCACCTCCACCACAACTGTGTGCCCGGCCTTGAACACGTGGTCCACGCCATGCAGCGAATACTTGTACTCGTGCACAGAACCAGCTCGCAGCGGCGCCGGTTTGTCGAAGCCGTCCAGATAGCGTCCACGGAAGATCTCCTCATTGGTCATCAGCTGATACCCGCGCATCTTGGGGTCGACATCGTTGTCGGGATACTGATCGATCAGCTTCACCACCATGTCGTTGTCCGTGCCCGTCGTCGACGCAAAAATGTCGGCGATCACGTCCCCTGTCACGACCATGTCTTTCTTCAGCACCGGCAGCTTCCACACCGCTACGTCTTTTCGGTCGGTCACAAACCGCTGGTCCTCGGTCATCCAGTTGAACCACTGCGACCCTTCTCCATAAGTTGGCTGAATCGGCCTGTGCCGGTAGGGCACCGGGTTCGCGGGATCACTATCATAGCTCGTCTTGGCTGCCGCTGTCGCCTCGCTCCAGCTCAGCTTACCGTCGCCTTGCAGATAGAGGCTGGCCGGCTGCGACTCCTTGGGTGGGAAATGCGGATAGCGCTTCCAGCTATTCGATCCGGTCTGGAAGCTCGCCGTGTCTTCCAGATCGAAGCCGGACTTGTTTTCCCCGGGCGCATCCTTCAGATAGTGTGCAAAGAACTTCGCTTCAATCTGCGAGCGAAACTCGTTGCCGATCGACTCGCCATAATCCACGTTTCCAAGATGCCTTGAAGACGACGCCCAATACCCGTGCCGCCACGGACCCAATACAAGAAAATTGTCATGCTCCGTATCGTGCGGTTCCAGGCTCGCATACTCCTCCTGCGGCCCGTACATGTCTTCCTGGTCGTAGTATCCGCCCACCGTCAGCGTCGGCACGGCCACCGTGTTCAGCTCGCGCTCCACTCCGCGCGACGACCAGTTTAGATCGTACGAAGGGTGCTCAAGGAACAGTTTCCACGACGGCAATAGTTTCGATCCCGACTTCTTCACGTCCTCCTGAAGGCTACCCCGTTGCAGAAAGTAGTCGAACCCATCCACCGGCTTGCCGTCCTTGTCTTTCCCGTAGTTCACCTCGGCCGATTCTTTGTTGGTCTCCATCCCGTACACGTAGTCGTACCCATAAGTCTGCCGAAATGCCCCATTGTGAAAAAAGTCATCGCCTTTCCACACATCGATCATCGGAGCCTGCGGCGAGATCGCCTTCACCGCGGGGTGTGGATCGATACCCACCATCATGGTCAAGAAGCCTGGATAACTCGTGCCGATCGCACCCACGCGCCCGTTGTTTCCCTCCACATTCGTCAGCAGCCATGCCACGGTGTCGTAGCTATCCGTGCTCTCGTCAATGGCCTTGGTACCTTTGTGGTCGGCGAGCGGGCGCATCATCACGAACTCGCCCTCGCTCTTATACCGCCCGCGGATATCGCCGCAAACGTAGATATACCCGTCGCGCGCCAACTCAGGCCGTCCTCCCGAAAACGAGGCGCGGTTGGTCCCGTCACAGCCGTACGGTGTCCGTTGCATGAGGAACGGCAATGGCTCCTCGATATCCGACGGCTTCAAAATCACCACGTGGAGCTTGACCCCATCCCGCATGGGAATCATCGCTTCGCTGCGCTCGTAATTGTGGAACAGGTGGTGTACTGGTTCGCCGATGCGCTGGAGGATAGCCTCGGGCTGACTCGAAACCACCACACTTGCCCCATGACCCGCGCCATCCAGCGTGAATTGAAATGTCACGTTTGAATCGGGAACCCCAAACTCCGTCGCCGAAATGGGTTTAAGTTCAGTCGGAACGTGTCGGTCCGACTCCATCGTCAGTTTCCCATCCTGAACGTAAAAGCTGGCAGGCGTGTCGGGGTCGGCGCTGTCGGTGTACTCCCCGCTCAATGCTTGCAACTCCGGCGGTGTCACGGTTCCCGGTGAAGAAGGCCGCCTCGCGGACGCGTGGGAAGACCCCGGCGCAGCGAATACTGGAAACGCCGAGAAGAGCAAAGCAGCACAAAAAAGGCCGGTTGCAACATGTTGGGAAGACATAGACCCCCTGGAATCTCGAAACTACAAGAATCCTAAATCAACCGAACGCCCAAAACTCTTCCACGAAATGGGCATCCCCTTTGGCTATTTCCCCAATCGTCTTATCTCTGGGTTTGTCCTCTCGCAGGCCTCTTCCGTCTATCCTGTTAGGGCTGTTTCCAGCTCCCAGGAGTTCTCATGAACGTCCGCCTGTTTTGTCCTATCGCCGCACTCGCCTTTGCCCTCACCGCCGCTGCCCAGGATGCAACCACGTCACCGCAGAGTCCGCCGCCTTCAAATCAAGGCCAGCGCGGGGCAGGAGGCCGCGGTGGTTGGGGACGTGGCGAGATGGGCCGCGGGCTCATGGGAACCGTCACCGACGTGGCCGCCGACCACTACACCATCAAGACAGAGAATGGCGAAACCTATACCGTCCACTTCAGCGCCAATACGCGTATTCTCAAGCAGCAGGCTCGTGCGCGCGGCGAAGGTGGGCAGGCCGCCGCCGACGGCGGGCAGCGCGGCGGCGGCCAGGGCGGCTACGGGCAAGGTGGCAATCCGCCCATAACCCTTAAACCGACTGACATCAAAGTTGGCGACGCGATCGCCGCAATGGGCGAAATTGACGCAACCTCCAAGTCTGTCGGTGCCGTCATGATAATGCAGATCGATCCTGAGCGCGCGAAGCAGATGCGCGAAATGCAGGCCAACTACGGCAAAACATGGCTGGCCGGAAAGGTCACCGCCATCGACGGCGTCAAAGTCACCCTGATGGGTGGAGTCGATAACTCAACCCACACCTTCACCGCCGACGAAAATACGACATTCCGCAAACGCCGCGATCCCATCACGCTGGCCGACATCCAGGTTGGCGATATGATCCGCGTCGATGGCTCTATGAAAGATGGCGCATTCCTCGCCACAACAGTCAATGCCATGGGCGCGCCGCCGGCCGGGGAGACTAATGTTCCGCCGCAGGGCCAGCCACCCGCACCGCCGCAATAAGCTCGCCGCCAGCTATAATTGCCGCGCCATGTCTGCTGCAACATTGAGGTCGCTCGCCCGTCTTCTCGTCGTCGCTATTCTGACTCTCGTTCCTGTATTTGCCCGCGCCGAATCGCTTCCCCGCGGCATCTTCACCGATCATCAAGACGTCGGGGCCGTCATCCATCCCGGCTCCGTTGATTACGACACCGCCAAACGCACCTACACCATCGCCGGCAGCGGCGAAAATATGTGGTTCGGAATCGACGACTTCCACTTCGCCTGGAAAAAGGTCTCGGGCGATGCCGCCCTCACCGCCGACATCGCCTTCCTCGGTGCCGGTGGGAATCCGCATCGCAAAGCCGTGCTCATGTTGCGCCAGTCTCTCGACGGCAACAGCTCGTCCGTCGACATCGCCGTGCACGGCGTCGGACTCACCTCGCTCCAGTATCGCGACGCTCCAGGCTCGAATACCCACGAAGTCGAGTCCCATATCTCCGCGCCAAAGACCGTTCGCATCGAGAAGCGCGGCGACTTCTTCTATGCCTTCGTCTCTGGCCCTGATGAAAAACTTCACCCCGCGGGGGCTGCGACGAAGTTGACCCTAAGCGGCGACTTTTACATCGGCATCGGAGTCTGCTCGCACGATAAAGACGCAGTCGAGAAAGCCGTCTTCTCCAACGTCGTGCTCGAGACCCTCCCGCCTGCCACCGGCAAGACCACGCTTATCAGCGCGCTCGAGACCATCTCAGTTGCCTCAACCGATCGCCGCGTTGAATACGTTGCCACCGCCCAATTCGAGGCGCCCAACTGGTCTCGCGATGGCAAGTTTCTCGTCTTCAACCAGGACGGAACCCTCCGCCGCCTCGCCCTCGACGGCAGCCAACCCGTTGAAATTCCAACCGCTCCGCAGATCCGTTGCAACAACGATCACGGCATCTCGCCCGACGGCCAGTTTCTCGCCCTTAGCGACGCCTCCAGCGACGACCACAAATCCCGCGTCTACGTCGTCCCCATTACCGGCGGAACGCCGCGCCTCATCACAACGAACGCTCCTTCTTACTGGCACGGATGGTCGCCCGACGGTAAAACCCTCGCGTTCACCGGCCAGCGCGGAGGCCCCATTGAACTTCAGCCAACACCGGCTAGCACCGCCCCCGCCCAGCATCTCGACGCGTCCAACTTTGACGTCTACTCAATCCCCGTCGTAGGCGGAGACGAAACGCGCCTCACAAACGCTCCTGGGCTCGACGACGGCCCTGAATACTCGCCCGATGGCGCGTACATCTACTTCAACTCCGAGCGCACCGGGCACATGCAGATCTGGCGTATGAAAACCGACGGCTCCGATCAGGAGCAAGTGACGAGCGACGACAGCAACGACTGGTTCCCTCACCTTGCGCCCGACGGCCAGTCCTTTGTCTTCCTCGCCTACGAAAGCGGCGTCGCCGGTCATCCGCCCAACAAAAACGTTGAATTGCGCCTGATGTCGCTCAAAGACCACAAGATCACGGTCCTCGCCAAACTCTTTGGTGGCCAGGGAACCATCAACGTCCCCTCCTGGTCCCCCGACGGACAGAATCTCGCCTTGGTCAGTTACGAAGAGATACCGGTCGAGCGCCTTCCGTAAGAGGGACTCGTTTCCGAGAAGATTCCCAATCAACCCGTGGAATGTAGCGCGTCTTCGGCCCACTGAACGGCCTCTGCATAGGTCTCAAGCAACGCAGTTCCGTCCAGCCCATGTGCTTCCGCGGTTCGGTCGCTTTCGGCCCACTCGGCTCTCTCGTGTTGCTCAATCCACGTCAGCAAACATCGCTCTTCCACCGCGAATCCATCGAGGGCCTGGCGGATTTCTGAGCGAAGCGGAAGCGCCGGAAGAAGTTCTGCCATCGGAACCCGCAGCATGGCCAGCAAAAGGCTCACCATTCCCAGAAGGTACTGCTCGCGCTCATCCAGACCGCCCAGCTTCGCCGCATGCTCACAGAATCGCCCGCGCACGAACGACATGCGCAAAATCTCCGCGGGGCGGTTTGCGTTCAGTTCGCTCGTGATCGCCAACGTCGCCATCCGCCGGAACGTCTCCTCGCCCACCGCCAGCAGCGCCGAATGAATCGAGTTCACCTCCTGCCGCACCGCGCACATCGGCGAATTCACCAGGCGCAACAACCGGTAGGTGAGCGAAGCATCCTGCTTTACAAGATCCGTCAATCTGTCTAAATCAACTGTTTCATCTTCCAGCAGCAGAAGAATCTCCACCTGCATCAACCGGTTCGCTGGCACCTTGCGAGTCGTCATCAAGGTGGGTCGGCAAAAATAGTACCCTTGAAAGAGCTTGAATCCCTCGGCGCGCGCCTGTTGGCGAACCTCCTCAGTCTCCACCTTCTCCGCCAGCAATACCGCTCGCGAGTTCCCTAGCTTTCTCAAAAGCTCTCTGCGCGCCGCTAGGCCATTTTGCAGAAAGTCCACCTTGATGTAGTCCGCCAATTCGACGAACGGGGCAAAATCGGGAGTCCATATGAAATCGTCCAATGCAAGGCGAAATCCTACAGCCTTCAGCCTGCGGCATGTCTGAAATAACTCTGCCGTGGGCTCAACCGTCTCCAAAATCTCCAGGACCGTCATGCCCGGCGGCAACACGTCGACCAGCGAACCCGCCAGCGACTCATACGTGCAGTTCACAAAGGCCGGCAGGCCGCCCGTCAGCTTCTCCAGGCCAAACAAGATTGTGTTGTCCAGCATCATGCGCGTGGCCAGCTTGCCACTCCCGCGAAACTTGGACTCGGTGCCGGAGCGAAACAGCAATTCGTATCCGTACACCTGTCCGCGCACATCCAGAATCGGCTGCCGTGCTACATACCTGACCTGTTCTCCCGATTCTTGCAGCTCTAGTACGGTCCGATTCTCCGCCATCGCATGCGTCGACATGGACACACCTCGCCAGAGAGCTTATCGGCAGGTCATTAGAATTTGTTGAGAGTGTGTATCAGAACACGGCAGTTCCGCCGCATTTTAGTGGCTGCGTTGCCATCGCGGATGACCGACGCCCGGCGTCACCGAACTCTACCCTATGAACATCCCGCCGTTTACGTCGAGCACGTGGCCAGTAATGTATGCCGCAGCGTCAGACGCAAGAAATGCCACCGATTGTGCGATCTCCTGATCGGTCCCAGCGCGCCCTAGCGGGATCGCAGCCATCATCGCGGTGCGCTGCTTTTCGTCGAGCACCGCCGTCATTGCAGTCTCAATATAGCCGGGAGCAACTGCGTTCACCGTAATCCCACGCGAGGCAACCTCACGCGCCAGCGACTGCGTCAGCCCGATCAAGCCCGCCTTGCTGGCCGCGTAATTCACCTGTCCAGCCTGGCCTGTCCGCCCCACCACGCTTGAAATATTGATGATCCGCCCCCAGCGGTTCTTCAGCATCGGCCGCAGCAGCGCCTGCGTCAGCAAAAAGGCGCCGGTCAGATTCGTGCCCAGCACATCATCCCAGTCTGCCCGCTTCATCGCCATTGCCAGCCCATCGCGCGTGATTCCCGCGTTGTTCACCAGGATTTCCACCTTGCCAAACCGCTCAAGGATCGCCTTCGCCCCGGCTTTGATCGACTCTTCACTCGCCACATCGAGGGCAAACGCCGCTGCTTGTCCACCCGCCGCTTCAATCTCGGCCACGGCCTCGGCCAACTTGGCCTCGTTTCGCGCCGCAACCGCTACGGTCGCGCCCGCGGCAGCCAATTCCAGCGCACACGCCCGTCCAATTCCCTGCGAAGCGCCCGTGACCAAAGCAATACGTCCCTGCGACGTTCCCATGCAGCCTCTTTCTCGTGGATCAATCCATACCCCGGAGCGCCACGCCCCGTCCGTTCCTCATCAATTATAGGAGTGGGTTGCGCGGAGAAAACTCGGAGCGGACACTGCGGTAGTCGCAACTGGAACATGCTTCAACAAAAAAGGAAGGCCGAGACTGCCTTCCGCAGCCCCGGCCCCAAAAAACAGCCTTCAGGATTTCAAACCGCTAATTAAACTCGTCCACATAACGAGCCAAAAGAACAGTCTTGCCGTTCAAAGGGTTCTCCAGCAGGAGCCCTACCACGCGTACGTTCGCGCCGCCCGCCAAATCGCTTACGCCGTTTAGTCCACCTCGGAAGACCGTCTTGCCCGCTGTGTAGACGGTTACTGCCTGCGGAATAAGTGTTCCGGCAAAACCATTTACCGTTACCTGGAATGATCCATCGGTCGTGCTTACGCTGTTCGCCGCGACACTGGTATTGAATCCCCAATCACGCAGAACCACGCGTTTCACTGTGACGTTGCTTGCATTGGCTGCGCCGGTAGCCGGACCACCGACCGAAACGTGTTGCCCCGGCAGTAGCAGACTTTGATTGAACACGAACTCCGTGAGCGGATTGTGGAACCAATAGATGAAGTAATTTTCGTTTCCTGTCAGGTTGATGGTGGCAATCTGGCCGAGCGTGAGCCCGGTTGTCGTCGGCAGCAGGCCGCGCACATACAGGTTAAAGCTCGCAGCGGGCCCTATTGCAGGCGTCACGTACGTAACCTGACCACCGGCATAGAATCCGTTCTGCGAAAGAATCGCCACGTCATCCGCGTCGATCGTCGCATCGTCTCGGTCCAGGGCGCCTGATAGCGTAACGATACTGCTCGTCGTCAGGTCGGTCAGCGCTTCGTTGTTCTCCCATTCAGTCTGACCGTTCACGTTGACGGTGAACTGACGCCCGTGTGGACCCTGCACAACAAACGACTGGTTATTCGCATTTACGCTGACCACCGCCGCATCAAACCAATCGAGATACGCTCCGGCATCGTTGATGCCGACGCCGTTCATATTGAACGTGGGAGTAACAGCTCCGGTAATATTGCCGTTCGTGTCCACGCCGATGGACTTGCCAAGTTCGAAATCGACGTGCAGGCCAGCCGGTGAACCGCTTTGCGCCACGACAATCGGTGTCGCCAAGGAGGCCTGGAAGGTGTAGGTGGACGCAGATGCCGGGTAAGTTGCCGGCTTGGTTGCGATGGCCGGGGCGCTGCCCGTCTGAGTCTGCAGATACCCGATGGTTGCTGCGCCCAGGGTGATGGATACATTGCCGTACGTTCCCGCGGGCACATCGTTCATATCCAAAAGTGTCTCGAGCCCGTTGAGCCGAGCAAAGTCAACCGTGGGCGTCCCGCTCAGTAGGGAGACAGTCTTTCCGTTGGCGTCCGTAGCGTTGATGCTTTCGATTTGCACCGCAAACGACAAAACGCTCGCCATTGGCGAATCGGTGCCCGTGACGAACGACGGTCCTGTCTGTTGCGAGGAATTGGTTGTACTGGTGTTTGTCGAGGTGGTGCTGCAGCCGTTCATCAGCAGGGCTGCCACGGCTATCGAATTGAACAGGCGGTGAAGCCCTTTCATGTCAAACCCGTGGTTCATACGTTCAAACCCTTTCGTTCGTGCTGAAGAAATCAGGTTTCGTTGAGAGAGCGCGCGACACTTCCACAAAACTCGGTGAGAATACGGAAGGCGCAAATTCCAGTCGCGGGGGCGTCAAGCATGCTCCATTGCCCGTGAGCCTGCCGGTCTCGCGGAATTCACCGCGCCCCCTGGCCCAATTCAGCCTGATTCACTGGAAACTTCAGTTATCTTCCGTCAGGGTACGAACACCTGCCAATGACCGCTTCGTGCTACTGCCGCACCACAAATGAATCATCCCGTGCGTGTGAGCAGGCACCTTGTGACCAGATGCTATACATGGGCTTTGACTGTAAGATAGCCCGCGAACTGTAGATGGAGGATCGGCCCTAAAAACTTCAGCCAAGCGGCGTGGCCGCTACGGTAACCGGGCGGCCCGCAATTGCCGGACGAACCAGTTCCCTCGGCCACACGTAGACTGCCAGCCGCCGCGAATAGTGCAGCACAGGCTCAATCTCCGGCAATTCGATCCCGATGGCCTTGGCCAGGTCATTGCGCTCGATATCCGCCTCGGCATCCTCAAGAGGCCACGGAACATGGTGCAGGCTCGACCGCACCGCTTGTCCGGAACGATTGCGCGTAAACAAGCTGGAGCGCTCCATCAGAAAATGCTCAAGCGTGCCCACACCACCCTCTGCCAGCTTGCGTGTAGGGCCGAGTCCACGGTATCGCGCTTTGAAGATGATGGGGTAATCCGAGAGCCGCCGCCGGCTGTAAAACGAGAACTCCCGCTCCGATCGCTGCTCTAGCCGCATCTCTGCCCAGTGATACGGCAAATGAAAGAAGGTGTGCGCCAGCGCGACGGCCACCAGATTCGTCGCGTCCAGGCTGAAAAAATACATCCCGGGTGTCCCCGTATTCTGATCCCGGACGTAAGTGCGCACATTCAGATCTGGAAAGCTGCGCATACCGGGCAATGCGGGAATGCCGCGAAATTTGATCCGGTCGAGCCAGAACGGCACCACGCCCAGCCACGCCGACCCCTGAAATTGGTCGGGCTCCAGTCCTTCAGGCAAGAGTGCCGCAATCATGGCGCTCGAAACCGGCCAATGCGCAAAGAGCAGGTCGTTCCATCGCTGCGTCATCTGCCAGCGACCTGACGGCAGCGGCCGCGGGCTTTGCGAAGTTCGGATCAAATACTCGCGCATGGGCCTCTCCTTGCCGCGTTCGATGCCCGAATTCCAACCGCCGATGAGTCCGACTGTGAGCGCAATTGAACCCTTGGCCTCGCCGCGGTTCCGCACCTGTTCCAAAGACGTACGGCGACCTGTTCAGGATGCACAACCGCACACCAGTCTATCCCAACAATTGCACCCGATGGCGGTTCGCAACCAGGCTCAGGCAGCCCTCCGTAACCCGCGTCGCCTTCCACAGGACGGCCAGCCTCAAGTTTGCCCCGATGCCGTATTCTGGTCGCGAGCCCATTCCAATGTCCAGCGATTCTTTTCTCCCTCCCGGTGCACGAAACCAAACCGATGTGTATGCCGTCCACGGTGCCGACCCCGAGGTCCTGGCCTATGCCATGGCCAAGTATTCGCGCTCCGCGCTTTCCATGCGTGAGTCGCTCAAGGAGATCAGCGCCCAGCGGGCCGAGCAGTTTCTCAACACCTTCTATTTCCAATACGGACATCGGTCCATAGCCGACCTGGCGCACATCGCCTTTGCCGTCGAGCGTCTCTCACTTCTCGCCGCCATCGTCCTCGTGGATGAACAGCGCTGGGACGGCCAGGAGCGCTCCACCCGCTATCAGAACTTCCTCAAGTCCGGCTGGTACTTTCCTGACTTCGGCAAACATTCAGGACCGGACCCCGATCCTGCCCTTCTCTACGCCGGGACCATCGAAAGCCTCTTCGCCACCTACCAAAAAACCACAGCCGCCGTTCACGATGCCCTGCGCCGCCACGTTGCGTGCCCCGAGTCGCTCAAACCAGAGGCTTACGAGCGCACACTGAAGGCCCGTGCCTTCGACGTGGCCCGCTATCTGCTGCCGCTCGCCACAAATACTTCACTTGGCCAGATCGTCAACGCGCGCACTCTTGAAACCCAAGTCTCCCGTCTGCTTTCGCACCCCTTCGCCGAAATCCGCGACCTTGGAATCAAGCTGCGCGATGCCGCTGCGGGTCCGGCTTGGAACGTGAACTCCCAGTCCGCCGCCGCATTCCTTCAGAAGCTCGATCCAATGGCTGCTGAAGAGGCCGCGAACCTGTTCAACCGCGAAGTGCGCACCGCTCCCACGCTGGTCAAATATGCCGAGCCCAACCCCTACCTGGTCCAGTCCCGCGCCGAACTCGAACAAGCAGCGACGGAGATGATGAAGGGCGTGGCAATCTCACCAGCCCCGCTCGTGGACCTTGTTGAATCCACCGAAACGCTCGAAGTCGAAATCGCCGCAACCCTTCTCTACTCGGCCAGCCACTACCCGTATCGACAGATCCGCGACCTGGTCGCTGAGCTGCCTTCGGCTCGAATCTCCGAAATCATCGAGCTCGGCCTCCGCCATCGCGGCCGTCACGACGAGGCTCTCCGCGCCTTCCATGCCGGCGCTGCGCTGCGTTTCGACATCCTCATGGACATCGGCGGCTTCCGCGATATGCACCGCCACCGGCGCTGCGTCCAGATCATCCAGGCATTCACCTCCGTCCACGGCTGCGAGATTCCCGACTCCGTCGATCTGGGCCCCGACTTTAACCCCCTCGCCGAAGCCGGTATCCTGAGCGAATTCACTTCAACCCTCGACGCTGCCCTCGCCGCCAGCAAACAGATCGCCGCCAGCCAGGCGCCCGAAGCTCCGCTCTCTGCCCTCTACCTGCTGCCACTCGCTACGCGCATTCGCTCCCTCTTCAAAATGGACTTCGCCGAAGCCCAATACATTTCCGAACTACGTTCCGGCCCCGCCGGCCATTTCAGCTACCGTCGGGTCGCGTGGGAAATGTACAAAGCCGTTCAGCGCCAGCACCCCTCGCTCGCCAAGTACTTCCGCGTTACAGACTTCACCCAGCCCATCGACCTTCTGCAGCGTTGACGAAGACAACCCAACAGCCCCCGCAGTGCTCAAACCATCGGGTACCTATGCGCTTTCTTCTCGTCGTGCCGTTGCTTGTCTCGGCCACCACGTGGGCCGCACAGCCCGCCGCTCCACCCAGCGATCTGGTTCACAAGGTGATTGCCAACGAGTTGAGGATTGAAAACAACGATCACACTCACTGGATGTATCAGGTTGTCAGCAACATCCCGGCACCGCGCAAAACCAAGATCGTTGTTGAAACTACCAGCGGCGATGTCACCTACCTCGATGCCATCGACGGACGCCCGCTCACCGTTCAGCAGAGAAAAGATGAAAATGAGCGCGTGCAGCGCTTCATTCACAATCCAGACGAACAACGCAAAGCGCGCCAGGCTGGACAGAGCGACGATCGGCAGAGTTCTGAGCTGTTCGCCATGCTCCCCGACGCCTTTCTCTTCCAATTCGCCGGAAGCACAGGCGACGAGACAAAGCTGACCTTCCATCCCAATCCCAATTTCACGACCCATTCCAGCAGCGCCTACGTCTTTCACAAAATGGATGGCTCTCTGATCGTCAATACCAAAGAAAACCGCCTGGTTGAGATCTCGGGCCAACTGACAAATGGCGTTGCATTTCTCGGCGGTCTCCTCGGCCATCTCGATCCGGGTGGAACCTTCGACGTCCGCCGCCAGGAGATCGCGCCTTCCTATTGGGCCATCACGAAGCTCAAAGTGAACATGAATGGCAAGATTCTCTTCTTCAAGACCATCGCGGTTCAGCAGGACGAAAGCCATAGCGATTTTCAGCGTATTCCCGACTCGACCACGCTGACGCAGGCCGAAGCGCTTGCTGAGAAGCGTTCCGCGACGTCTAGCGCACACGGGTCATAATTCTCCACAATCAAGAACCGAAGAATGCTCGCCAAACGAGCGTTTGCAGCGCCCAAAAGAATCCTGTGGCGATACCACATGTCTTGTGTCATACTTATGTGGCATCAGCACAGGAGTTTGAAAAATGGGTGAATCGAAGCTTGATCTGTTGCAAGGCACGCTCGATCTAATGGTGCTGCAAACCCTTGCCGCGATCGGATCGCAGCATGGTTACGGTATTGCGCGCCGCATCGAGCAGGCTAGTCAAGACGAAGTTTTGCTCAACCAGGGCACGATCTACGCATCGCTGGTCCGTCTTCAGCAGCGCGGATGGATTTCTGCGGAATGGGGCACATCCGACAACAACCGCAAAGCCAAGTTCTACTCCATCACGCGCAACGGCCGGAAACAGCTAGAGAAAGACGCGGCGTACTGGCAGCGCCTATCCGACGTGATGGGCCGCGTTCTCGCCATGTCCCCGGAGGAGAGCGCGTCATGAGCATTTTGCGGCGAGCATTCGCCCGCCTTCGGTCTTTCGCTTCGAAGCCCCCACTGGACGCGGAACTCGAAGCCGAGATCGCCGCGCATATTGAGTTGGCCACGCAATTGAACATAGAGCGCGGCCTTACACCCATTGAAGCCCGCCGCCAGGCTCTGGTTCGCTTCGGTGGAATGGATCTGGTGAAAGACCAACACCGCGAAGCGCGAGGCATTATGAAACTCGATATACTTCTCCAGGATTTCCGCTATACCATCCGGTCGCTCAGCCGCGATCGCGGGTTCACCCTCATCGCCATTCTTCTCCTGGCCCTGGGCATCGGCGCCAACATCGCGGTCTTCAGCGTAGTCAACAATCTGCTGTTGCGCCCGCTGCCTTTTCCCGATGCCGAAAGGCTCGTGTGGATTGCCCCACCGCCCACCAAGTGCGGCCTGTCCTGCGCGACCTATTCCACCGATGCGTATGACGAGTTCCGCACGTACAGCCGCTCTTATCAGGATGTGACTGGATACTTCGCCTTCTCTGGCCCAGGCAATCTCAATCTCAGCCTGGGTGGCGCGCCAATCCCCGCCACCAGCGTCGATGTCATCGCTAATTTCTTTCAGGTCCTCGGCGTGCAGCCGGCTATGGGCCGTCTCTTCCGTCCTGAAGACGGCAACAACGGCGCAGCGCCGGTCATCGTTCTCAGCGACGCATGGTGGCATCGCCAGTTCAACGCCGACCCCAATATTATCGGCAAGGCGTTCGACATAAATGGTCAGCAGACCACAGTTATCGGCGTGTTGCCCGGCACCTTCGACTTCGGCGCTGTCTTTTCCCCTGGCGTGAAGATCGACGCTCTCACACCGCTCAATCTCTATGGCCCTCCGCGAGACGAAGGCAACATCATCACCATGATCGGCCGTCTCAAACCCGGCGTGACCCTCGGGCAGGCTGTCCCTGACGCAGCCTCCGCCGCGCCCCACATGTGCTGGAACAACAAATATCCGGATTCCTGCAAAGGCTACGCCAAGGATGGAGTGGTTCCGGTCTCGCTCAAGGAATACATCAGCGGCAAGCTGCGCCGATCGCTCGTCGTTCTCTGGTCGGCCGTCGCTGGCGTTCTCCTCATTGCCTGCGTTAATCTCTCCAATCTTCTTCTTGCCCGTGCCGCCGCGCGCACCAAGGAGTTCGCCATGCGCACCGCGCTCGGCGCCAGCCGGCTGCGCATCGTGCGCCAACTGCTGACAGAAAGCCTGATCCTCTCCAGTTCGGGAGCCATCTGCGGACTCGCTCTTGCCGCCGCGTTGATCGCCTGGCTGCGCCATCAGACGGCGCTCGCGCTTCCACTGGTGAGCCTGCTGCACATTGACGGCGCCGCGCTGGGCTGGACCGTTCTCATTGCTGTCGTTGCGGCCGGCTTGTTCGGGCTGCTCCCTGGCATGCGCATGGCTGCCGGCAATCTGCAGGATTCGCTCAAAGACTCCGGCGCAGGTTCCGGTCAGGGCCGCAAGCACGAGCGTCTGCGCTCCATTCTCGTAGTCACCGAAGTCGCGCTGGCCTGTGTGCTGCTGGTCGGCGCGGGCTTGCTGCTGCGCAGCTTCCTACGCGTGCTCGATGTCGATATGGGCTTCGAGCCGCAACACGCTGCCGCTGTCAATGTCGACTACGACGACAATGTCCCCAACGACAAGACAGGCGCGCTCAGCGCGGCCAGGCGCGGCGTGATCTTCAAACAGGTCATCGATCGTGTCAGTGCTATCCCCGGCGTCCAGGCCGCGGGAATCTCCGATTATCTACCCCTCGGCCAGAATCGCGCCTGGGGCTTGCCGTGGCCTAGAGGCGTGAAGCAACCCGAGAATGTTCACGGCTCGCCGCTTGTTTATGTGATGACGCCCGGCTATCTCCACGCGATGGGTACCGGGATCCACGGACGCGATCTTACCTGGGATGACGGCCCCAATAGCCAGGCCGTCGTCTTGATCAATCGCTCGTTTGCCAATTTCCTCGACAAGTACGCAAAATGGCCCAATCACGATGCCGTGGGTCACATCCTAGGCGACGGCAAGGGCCTGCTGATAATCGGTGTTGTCGACGATGTGCACGAAGAGAGCGCCGAAGGCGATGCCGGCTGGCAGATCTATTACTCGGCAATGCAAAACGGCCCCAACGGCGCGCAACTCATCCTCCGCAGCACGCTGCCACCCGCCACATTGTCTTCATCTGTGATGCGGACGCTGCGCGATATCAACCCCAAACAGGCCATGGCGGAGTTCCGGCCGATTCAAAGCCTGGTGGACCACGCCAACTCGCCGCGCCAGTTCTTCATGCTTCTGGCTTCATCGTTCGCGGGCCTCGGCCTGCTGCTTGCGGCCATCGGCATCTACGGCGTCATCTCGTACTCTGTCACGCAGCGCACGCAGGAGATCGGCATTCGCATGGCTCTGGGCGCGACGGTGGCAAAAGTGCAGCGCAGCGCACTCGCCAAGACGCTTCGACTGGCCGTGATCGGCATCGCCACGGGGGCCATTGTCTCGCTCGTTGTTTCCCGCACGATTGCAGCTTTGCTCTTCGACACCAATCCGACCGACCCCCTTGCCTTCGCCGCGACGGTCCTGCTTATCGGCGGAGTAGCTTTGCTGGCAGGCTATTTGCCGGCACGCAGAGCCTCACGCATCAACCCCATGGTGGCGTTACGAAACAACTAGCGCGGTTCCACGAACCATTCAGCAATAGCAGCCTACCGAGGAGTGCCTCTTTCCCTGAGGGAAGAGGCACTTCAGGAAATTGGTTTTTGGACCACAGCGATTATGGAACGCTGTGAACAAAATCATTCGCTCCTGGTTGACTTGCCCGGCATTCGATGTCACAAACAACGCGGTTTTAAAAAAAAGAAAAAAAGGGTATCTCTGTAAAGAAGTTGTTCATTTTCAGAGAGATACAACGACCGTATCCTTCTAAAAATTAGATTCTAAAGGACTTATTTGCAGAATCTAGACAGAGAAGGACTTAGGAGCCTGTTTTTTTCAATATTCTGCGGATAAATCTGGTTAAGACATGAATCTGGCTTCATTGTGCATGAACGAGCCAAAATTGCATGCAAATGTGCCGCGGAAAAAAACATGCGGCAATTTGAGATTTCGGAGCTGGCGCGAGACCCGATCAAGGATGTGCGTTTGGGTTTTTGACGGAGAAGATTGGACCGCGAGGCGCGCAGATGCGATTCCTGATTTGGCTGGGTGGTCAAAGCAGAATACATTCGCGCAAAACCACGAAGGATTTCTGCGACGAGTCTTGCGCCAGTTCACGCATCGTGCCGGGAAAGGCAGGATTCAACCCAACGTTGTGTGTGTTGACCGGCAAAACACGGGGAACGATGCGATTCAATCGCGGCGCAACCTGGCTCCCGATTTTGCGCAGGAAGGCGCCGCGAATAACGATTGAGATGGAGAGCCGGCCCTGGTTTTCCATGGCTGCGATATTGCAAGACTCGTGCCAAATCGCAGGCCTGTGCGCGGAAATCCTGCGCTCGTTGAAAACAAACGAAATGGCGCGAGAAGGCGAAGCAGGAGCGCGCGCAGCGGGAGACGCTGACGAAAGCCGGTGACGAACCCTCGTCATGGAGACTGCATTTAGTCGCTTCGCGAAGCGGGCTTTCGGCTCTACTGCTGACGAATGGGGGTCTTTGCCTGGAGCAGTGCGAGACGCCCTTGCAACAGCGCGGCCAGGCGGCTATTCCCTTGCTGAGTCGCAAGTTCCGTTGCCCGCTGTTGCGTCTTGACGGCCTTGTCGAAGTCCCCGGCCTCAGCGTAGGCCGCCGCCAGCGTGCCCAGCAGCATGGGTTCACGGTCCTGGGTTATCTCCACGGCGCGCGACGCCAGGGTTACGGCTTCGGTTCCATTGCGCAGCGCCGCATCGGGCGCCGTTGACAAGAGCCAAGCCGAGTCATTGAGAACTTTCACATTCTTCGGATCAGTCTGCAAGGCCATCTTCCATTGCTTGAGCGCTTCGCCGGGCTGGCCCTTCATCACCAAAGCCGTTCCCAGGTACGCGTGCGCATCGGCGAAGGAGGGAGTGATTTCAAGCGCGCGCTCAAAGTGCGGGATGGCATCTTCGACGCGGCCTTTTTCAGCGATGCCCAAACCGAGATTCGTCTGCACCTCGGCGGTCTCGGGGCCCAATTCAAGCGCTTTCTTCAAATGTCCCAACGCGCCGTCAAGATCGTTCTTCTCGAGCAAAGCCTTGCCGAGGTTCCCCTCTGCCACGCCGTATGCGGCATCCAGTTCCACAGCCTTTGAGAAGTCACCGATTGCATCATCGAGTTTGCCCTGCATCGCCTCGGCCAAGCCGAGGTTGTTATACGCGTGTGCATACTTCGGGTCGCCTACCACCGCCAGCCGATATTGCTCAATCGCTTCGTCGAGTTTGCCTGCCGAAGCCAAGGCGAATCCTAGATTGTTGTGCGCCTCGGAATAATCCGGACTGATCTTCAGCGCCTCTTCATATTGTTCAATGGCTTCGGGTATCCGCCCCTGCTCGGCAAGCACGCGCCCCAGGTTGCTATGCGCTTCAGCGTAGCCGGGATTTGCTTCGATGGCGAGCTTGTAGTGCTCCTCTGCCTCGGTGGATTTGCCGGTGGTGGCAAGCGCGATGGCCAGGTTGTTTTGTGCCTCGGGATACAGCGGCCTGGCAGCCACGGCTTTGCGAAATTCCGCAATGGCCGCATCGGTCTGGCCTGCGTGCTCGAGCGTCTGGCCGTAGTTGTTCAAGGCCCGCGCATCGCCGGGGCTCATGGCCAGCGCCTTGTTCCACTCCGGAATCGCCAACGCGTAATCTCCTTTCTTGGCGAGATCGGCCGCAACATCGAACTGCTTGTAGAACTCCACTGCCGGCGTGTCGATGTGCTCAATGCCGCTCGGCTGCATGTTCACGAACTCCGGAATATTGATGGCCCGGTTGGCTGCCGTCGCATTCTCGATCAAAATCGCCGGGGTATCGTTTCCGTTCTCATCGATGTGGGTGAGAAACATCTTGGTGTAAGGCCCGCGGCTCTTGGACGAAAATACGAGCCAACGCCCGTTGGGGCTGAAGCTGTGCCATGAGTTCATGAGAGGCGTGTTGCACTTCATCAAGCGCGCGGCACCGCCCTGAACGGGGACGATGTAGAGCTTGGAATCGGGCCGCATCAGCTGGCCGTTCTTCGCCTGTACAAACACAATCCACTTTCCGTCGGGTGAAATCTTGGGGAAGCTGTTGCTCATGCCATTCTGGCTTGCGCCCTCAATGCGCTCCGGAGTTCCACCTTTGCCTTCGTTGAAAGGCATGCGGTAGAGGTCGTATTGAATCTTCACTTCTTTGGGATCGTTGGCGTAATCGGCCATGACACCGTCGGCGGGAAACGGATCCTTTGCTTCGGCGCGCTCGAAGACGAGAAACTTGCCATCCGGACTCCACACGGCATTGGACTGAATGTACTTCGGATCATCGGCACCGGGAAGCGGCCGCAGTTTCTTCTCGTCGCGGTCGTACCACTGGATGATTCCGCGCGTGGGATAGAACACCTGCAGGAACCGGTAGTCTTTGAAATTCGATACGTAATAGAACTGGCTGCTCTTCGTGTTGGGCGGCCGCGTCGTTGTCACCACGAATCGGCCATCGGGCGAGATCTGCGACATGAAGCCGACGCGAACAGGGCTTCCGTTTTCCGACGGGAACGACGACCACGACACCATGTCTTCGTTGCGAATCGTCATCTTCTCAGATACCGGGACCATGGCGTAGAGGCCCTTGTCGTTCTGAGGGCCATCCATGTCGAGACCGAGCGTCTTTCCGTTGGCCGCGAAGGAGTGGCAATTCGCGCAGGTATGCAGATCGTGCATGACCACGTGGCTTTTGTCGTCGGCAACATTGCGCATGCTCCAGTTGATGAGCGGAACTGCGCTGGGCGCGAGCGGCTTGATGAATCCCTTTTCTGCGTCGGAAGGCATGAGCGGAACATCGCGATAGAAGATGGGCGCAGCGACGGGGTCTGCCGAGACGCCGATGGCGAGGCTTCCCTGTGAGACGGGCTCAACACTGGCTGTTTCAAGGCCGCGAATGGAAATCGTCAGCGCGCCCGCTCCAGCCTCTTTTTTGATTGCCGCCCACGTCGCCGCGTCCGGCTTCCACGTATGGGCTTCTGCTTCTTCTTTGGTCAGTTCCGGCAACTTGTTGGTGTTGGAAATGCAACGCGGGTCGACCTCGCCCACTTTCATCCCTTCGCCTACAGAAGAGACACGGATGGGTGTTGCGCCGTTGGCGAACGTCACCTCAATCTTCCAGGTTCGCGCGCTTGCTGCCGGGTCTCGCCAGATTACGGTAGGCGCCGCCATGTCTGGTGGAAACACGGTCCCATTGAGCGGGTAATCGATGACGATCCGCGCCGGCTCATTTCCCGCCCAGACAGCTCGCATGCCTAGCCCGGCAATCCCAGCCGCAAGCAGGGCACACGCCATTCCTGCCGCGCGCATCCACCAACGCCCGCTTTGTTCGATGTGAATGATCATCAGACCCCGGGTCCTCAACGGACCATTTGAGCCGCAAGCCGCTGTCCCATCCCGGCGTTCAAATCGCTTTACCCGCGAGATCGGGACCGCTTGGATCGCTGCATCTTCCGCTCAGCCAATTATCGTAACAAAACCCAAATGCACCTGGCTTTCAGCCTTAAGCCTTAGAATGTCCGTGACCATTGCATACGGTTCAACCTTAACGAGTTTTCCGCAACTGGGAAGAGGTACAAAGTGTCTGAAGCAGGCAGCGTTCTCCGTCGACGCTTCAACGGAATCAATCTGGTCTTCGTTCTAGTGGGAATCATCTTCTTCGCAGTACGCCCGCTATGCGCGCAGGTTGAGTATGTCGATCCGACCATCGGCAATGTGGGCATTCTTCTGGTTCCTACCCGGCCAACTGTGTATTTGCCCAACAGCATGGTGCGCGTGTATCCCATCCGCGATGACGCGATGGACGACCGGATCGAATCGTTCCCTTTGACGATCAACTCGCACCGCATCCAGGAGTTGTTCAGCATCCTGCCAGGCGACGGCAAGCCCGCCGCCTACGATCAGGAACATACAACCCCCTACTACTACTCGACTCGCTTCGACGGATCGCTGATCCGCACGGAGTTCACGGCCTCGGAGCGCTGCGGCTATTTCCGTTTCACCTTCCCGGATGGGAAGGCCTCCGTCGTACTCGCCAACCGTATAGGAGGAACCCTTACCGCACAAGGGACAGCCGCGCTGAGCGGCGAAGAGCACTTCGACAACATGAAGGCATATTTCTATGGCGAATTCAGCGCGCCCGTGGCGTTCAGGCAGGAGACCTTCAGTCTTCATACGCGCTTTGCGGCGCAGGCAGACAGAACGAAGCTGCTCGAATTCCGCTACGGCATCTCGTTCATCAGCGTGGAGCAGGCGAAGGCCAATCTTCAGCACGAAATTCCAACCTGGGGATTCGACACGGTCAAGGATGCCGCCAAGTCCCGCTGGAACCAGGTTCTCGGCCAGGTAAGCGTGGAGGGCGGCAGCGAAGCCCAGCGCAAAGTTTTCTACACTGCGCTGTACCGCTGTTATGAGCGCATGATCAACATCACCGAAGACGGCCGCTACTACAGCGGTTTCGATCACAAGGTGCACGAAGACAAGCGTCCCTTTTACGTGGATAATTGGCTTTGGGACACCTACCGCGCTCTTGAGCCGCTGCAAACGCTGCTGAATCCCGACGTGGAAGCCGACAAGATTCAGTCGTATGTCCGCATGTATCAACAGGCCGGCATTATGCCGACGTTCGCCATCGTGACCGGCCCCTACGCCTGCATGAACGGCAACCACTCAGCGCCATGGTTTGCCGACGCCTGGTTCAAGGGGGTGCGCAACTTCGATTTGCCCACCGCCTTCGAAGGCATCCGCAAACGCGCTACGGAAGACACACTGCTGCCGTGGCGTCTGGGGCCCAAGGGCCCGCTCGACGACTTCTACGCAGCCCACGGCTATATGCCTGCGCTGCGTCCCGGCGAAAAAGAGACCGACCCCATGGTCCATCCGTTCGAGAAGCGCCAACCCGTGCCCGTCACTTTGGAGAACAGCATGGACGACTGGGCCATTGCGCAGCTTGCCCGCGTTTTGAACAAGCCCGACGACGAGAGGCTCTTCCTTCACCGGGCCGCAAATTACACGAATGTTTTTCGCGCCGACAAGGGCCTGATGTGGCCGAAAGATGCCACTGGCAATTGGATCGAGCCGCTCGATCCCAAGTTTGGCGGTGGCATGGGCGGACGCGACTATTACGACGAGAACAACGGCTATACCTACACGTGGGATGTGCCGCAGGACTTCAACGGACTCATTACCCTGATGGGCGGCCCCACCAAGGCAGCCGCCAATCTCGATCAGCTTTTTCGCGAGCCGCTGGACCGCTCAAAGTATGAGTTCCAGGCCAAGTTTCCTGACTCGACTTCGATGGTTGGCCAGTTCTCGATGGGCAACGAGCCTAGCCTCGCTATTCCGTATGTCTACGACCGCCTCGGCCAGCCCTGGAAGACGCAGAAGCGCGTCCGCATGTTGCTTGAGTCGTTCTTCACAGACACCTACCAAGGCATGCCGGGCGATGAAGATGGAGGCGGGATGAGCGCCTTCGTTGTGTTCTCGATGATGGGCTTCTATCCCGTGACAGCGGGTATTCCCGCGTACGACATCGGCAGCCCGGTGTTCGAGAAGACGACCATCCACCTAAAAAACGGGAAGGACTTCGTCATCCTCGCCCACGGCACGTCGCGAGACAACAAATACGTCCAGGGCGTGACCTTGAACGGCAAATCACTCAACCAGATCTGGTTTCGCCACGCGGACATTGCCGAGGGAGGCACACTCGCCTTGACTATGGGCAACACGCCAAATACCTCCCTGGGAACCGATGCAGCAAACTTGCCCCCCGCATCGCTCACCGTCCACCCGGAAGACCTGGCGATCCAATGAATCGAGGCCGTCCCCTGACGGGGGATCCGCAGTCCTGAATCGTCGTAGACTAGAGCTGTACCTCCCAAATCGAGGCACCAATGTTCGTTGTTGTCTGGCAGTTTGAGATTGCCGAGGAAAAAGTTCCCGCATTTGAGAAGGCATACGGCCCTGCAGGCACGTGGGCCGAGCTCTTCGGGTCTTCCCCCCGGTATCTGGGAACAGAGCTGTTGCGCGACGCCTACATTCCCGGTTTGTATCTCACCATCGACCGCTGGGCCAGCGAAGACGACTTTCGCGCCTTCCGCAAGGACCACGACGCGGAGTACGAAAGCCTTGACCGGGCATCGGACCCGCTCACCAGCCGGGAAACCCGCATCGGGGCCTATACCGTGTGAGCGGCTCGATCCCTTATTCCAGGAGGAGAACGTTTCGGCTGAACTCCGCTCCCGCCATATATTGGACTCCTTTGTTGAAGGTGACCAGCACACCGTTCTCTTTGATCGCAAGTCCTAAGAGATAGGCATCGGTAACTTGTTGATGGCCGAATATGCGCGCTGCGAACGGAGCGGTAAGCGTCACCCAACTCTCACCGATCTCCCAATACCAATACTCCGCATGACCCTTGAGAGCTTGCAAAATGGCAATTGCTTCTGCGAAGGAGCGCGCCTTGGGAGGGTAACCTGGATTCGTCGTTACGCGGAGGAAACCAGCCTCCGTCAGGGGGGAAAGACCCAACTTGTATCGCCCGGGAGAAATGAACCAGTCTTGAACTTTTTGGTAATGCTGATGGGCCGGGTCCACGAGCGCGATCAGGACATTGAGGTCAAGCAAATGGCTTCGGATCAAACGCTTCCTCCTCGAGATCGCTCACCATCGCCGCAGTGACTACTCCCTCGCTTGGAACGAACATCGGCAAGCCGTTCGGTGAATACTGAATCTCCGGGGGCGGCGCCTGCGCCTTGGTGATCAGTTCCTCGATAGCCGCACTCAGCGTGAGTCCGCGCACATGAGCATAGTAGCTTGCAAAGGAATGGGTCTCGGAGTTCAAAGTGATCGTGGTTCTCATTCTCAGATACTACATCATCTCTCAATAATGATGCAGATTGTTGTCGCTGGTGCAGCAAGAGACAGTGGACCTCCGTGCTGGATCTTTTCCGTTTGTTCGCCATTTTCCTCTGTCATTGTCCATCCCCGTCCTGCTACAATCCCATCGAAATCACTTCAGCCGCGGCGTGTATTTGCTCTCATTCGAAAGGCCGTTCAAGCTGACCACCTTAAGGAGCATTTTCATGGCCATCGTCGACGACCGCGCCAAAGCCGTAGAACTCGCACTCGCACAGATTGAAAAACAGTTTGGCAAAGGCTCCATCGTCCGCCTTGGATCGAAGGAAGCTCTTCTTCCGATTGCCGTTATCTCGACTGGGTCCATCAGCTTCGACGCCGCGCTCGGGGTCGGCGGCATTCCCCGTGGACGCGTGACCGAGATCTTTGGTCCTGAATCCTCAGGTAAAACGACCATTACGCTTCAGGTTATTGCGGAAGCGCAGCGCCTGGGTGGGTTGGCGGCGTTTGTGGACGCCGAGCATGCGCTGGACCCCGGTTATGCCAAGAAACTGGGCGTTGACGTGGATAACCTGCTGGTTTCTCAGCCGGATAGCGGCGAGCAGGCGCTTGAGATCACCGAAGCCCTGGTTCGCTCCGGCGCCATCGACGTGCTGGTCGTTGACTCGGTAGCCGCCCTCGTTCCCAAGGCCGAACTCGACGGCGAAATGGGTGACTCCCACATGGGCCTGCAGGCGCGCCTCATGTCGCAAGCCTTGCGCAAGCTCACCGGCACCATCTCTAAATCCCGCACGGCGCTCATTTTCATCAACCAGATTCGAGAGAAGATCGGCGTGATGTTCGGGAACCCGGAAACCACCACTGGCGGCCGCGCGCTGAAGTTCTACTCATCGGTCCGCGTAGACATTCGCCGCATCGCCGCCATTAAAGACGGCGACGCCGTCACGGGCAATCGCACCAAGGTCAAGATCGTGAAGAACAAGGTCGCAGCGCCTTTCCGCGAGGCCGAGTTTGACATTCTTTACGGGGAAGGCATCAGTCGAGAAGGCGACGTCCTCGATTTGGCAGTCGCCAACAACATTGTCGAGAAATCCGGCGCCTGGTACAGCTATTCCGGGGAGCGGATTGGTCAGGGCCGCGAAAACACCCGCACCTTCCTGAAGGAAAACAAGGACATCTTCTCCAAAATCGACGCCGAACTCCGCAAGAAGCTCGGCATCGGCGCCGCCGCGATTGCGGAAGTCCCCGCAGTGCCCGCCACCGGCCCCACCGAAGCCAAAGAAGCCGTACGCCCTCGCCGGAACTAGGCGCACGCTCCTTCCCGAAAAACGGCTACCTGTGGGCGGCCGTTTTCCTTTGCGGGCGCACCCGAACCGCAGCCACTGCTAGAATCCATACAGCAGCCCGATGAGCGTGAAAGCCCTCTATCCCGGCACCTTCGACCCGCCGACCAACGGTCATGTCGATCTCATCCAGCGCGGGGCCAAGCTCTTTGAACACCTCACCGTCGCCATTCTGAACAATCCCGTCAAAAACCCGCTCTTCACCGTGGAAGAACGCCTGGAGATGCTGAAGGAAGCCACGAGCGCTCTCGGCAACGTCTCCATTGCCATGTTCGATGGCCTCATGGTCGAATTCGCGCGACAGCAGGGAGCTACCGCCGTGCTCCGCGGCATTCGCGCCATCTCCGACTACGAGCACGAATTTCAAATGGCGCTGATGAACCGCCGCCTAGCCCCCGAAATCGAAACAGTGTTCCTGCAGCCGGCCGGCCGTTATTCCTTTGTCAGCTCCCGCATGGTGAAGGAAGTGTTCAGTTTCGGTGGCGATGTGACGGGTCTGGTGCCACCCAATGTGCTCAAACGTCTGCGCGCGCGCATCAACCACAACTGATCTCGCGCGTCGCGAACGGCTCCAGAAACCTTCAGCCGGCAAGGCCGAATCGATCAACGTTTTGCGGTTGGCGCGAAATCTGCAAAAATAGGTGTGTCATGACCGTCCTATCTCCTGCAAAAGTCTTTGCCGACCGCATCGGCCGCATTGAAGTTTCCGCAACCATGGCTGTGGCCGCCGAGGCCGCCAAACTCCGCGCGCAAGGCGCAAACCTGGTCGACTTTGGCGCAGGGGAACCGCATTTCCCGACCCCGCGGCACATCAAGGACGCGGCGATCGCGGCCATTGACGCCAACTTCACCCGCTATACCGTCGTTCCCGGCATTCCCGACGTGCGCAGGGCCATTGTTGAACGTCATGCCACCGATTTTGGCTCCGACTACACGATCGACGAAGCCATCTTCACCACCGGCGAGAAGCATGCTCTCTTCAACGCCGTGCAGATCCTGGTGGACCACGGCGACGAGGTCATTCTGCCTGTTCCCTACTGGGTCAGCTTCAAAGACATCATTCAGTACGCCGGCGGCAAGGTGGTGTTCCTCGAGACCAGCGAAGCAGAAAGCTTCCGCATCACGGCAGATGCGATTGAAAAAGCCATCACCCCGCGCACCAAGGCGATCATTCTCAATTCGCCTTCGAACCCCGCGGGCAGCGTCGTTAGCGCCGAAGACCTCGAGCGGATTGTCCATCTCGCCCACGATCGCGGCATCTTCCTGCTGCTCGACGAGTGCTACGTCTACCTCAACTACGAGGGCAAGCCGGTTTCGGCAGGCTCGTTTACCTGGGCCAAGGAGCACATGGTGGTGCTGGGCTCGTTGTCAAAGACCTACGCGATGACGGGGTGGCGCGCAGGATTTGCGCTGGCCCCGAAGGCCATTATCGCCAACCTGAGCAAACTGCAGTCGCAGCAGACATCGAACGCGACCAGCATCGTGCAGAAGGCCGCCATCGCGGCGCTCAGCGGCTCGCAGGAGTGTGTCTGCGAGTTCCGCGCCGAGTTTATTGAGCTGCGCGACTACATGCTGGCCAAGCTGCTCCAGATTCCGGGTGTGACCTGCACCAAGCCGGAAGGCGCCTTCTATGTTTACCCCAACATTTCCGCGTTTCTCGGCAAGGGCGGCATCAAGTCGGCAACGGAACTGGCGACGAGGCTTCTCCATGAGGCCCACGTTGTGACTGTTCCCGGCGAAGCCTTCGGCACGGCAGAGCATATTCGCATCTCCTATCCAGTGACCAAGCAGAACATCGACGAAGGCGTTCGCCGCATGGCTGAATTCCTCACTGCTCTTGCATAGATAATCCCGCCTGGAAGCCGGCGGCGAGTGCTTCCTCGCCGTCGAACGTTGGTTGCGCAACGTGCGTCTCATCACGGCAGCATGACCTCTGTGCCAAAAAGTGACATACTGCACTGTGCAAACATGCCGCTGGTCCGGTAGGATGTCTCTTCAATGTCGAAGTCAATCGATTTTCGCCCTGTGATTCTGGCTGGTGGTAGCGGTACCCGTTTTTGGCCTCGCTCACGCCGCGCACGCGCCAAACAGGTGCTTGCGCTTGACGGAGAACGCTCCATGATCCAGCAGACGGTGGAGCGGCTCAAGCCTCTGGCCGGTCTGGATAAAACCTGGGTTATCACCAACGATCTTCTGGCCCAGGAGATTGCCGATCAGCTGCGCGGTATTCCCGCAACGCAGATTGTTCAGGAGCCCGTTGCCCGCAACACAGCGCCCGCCTGCGCCCTGGCCGCATTTCTCATCGAGAGGCAGAATCCTAGCGCCGTTCTGGGAGTTTTCCCATCGGACCACGTTATTGCCGACGAGCCGCGTTTTTTGAAGGCGCTGCAAAAGGGCATCGCTCTGGCCGCCATTGGCGACAACATGGTCGTCCTCGGAATTGAGCCCACGCGCGCCGAGACCGGTTACGGCTACATTGAGACGGGCGACCTCACCAAGGACGACACAGCTTTGCATGTGCGCCGCTTCATTGAAAAGCCCAACCAGAACAAGGCTGAAGAATTCGTCTCAGCGGGGTATTATTTCTGGAACTCGGGCATGTTCCTCTGGTCGGCACGCACCCTTGCCAATGCTGTGCGCGAGCACCTTCCGGAGTCTGCGCCGCTGCTTGAGGCCATTGCCGCCGCCTACGGCACCCCCGAGTTTGACGAAGTCTTCCGCAATCTTTATCCCAAGTGCGAAAACATCTCAGTGGATTACGCCGTCCTCGAGCCCCGTTCGGCCAAGGGCGAGCATCTTTCGCATCTCTACTGCGTACCGGCTGAATTCAGCTGGAACGATCTCGGCTCATGGGCATCGCTCTACGAGTACCAGCTCGATACGCGCCTGCGTGGGGACCCAGAGGGCAACGTGGCCGAAAGCGAAGGCCATTTGACCATCGATGCCGGCAACAACTACATCTACAGTCCCAAGAAATTTGTGGCCCTTGTCGGCGTCGAGAATCTCGTCATCGTCGATACAGAAGATGCGCTCCTGATCGCCCACCGCGACCACTCGCAAGATGTCGGCAAGATCGTGAAGGAACTCGGCCTTTCGGGGCGCACCGAGCTCATCTAGCCTAAATCCCGCTCCCTTCCATGAACTGGAACGGCAGTCGACCGTCTAACAGCACGGGGGCGGTTCTCTGTTTACACTGGAAACAGGAAACTAAAAAAGGCTTTCGCTCGCCTCACAGGCGAGCACGGCGCCGAAAGAGGGCGCGGTGGGATTTCTGAGGTTCTCACCGTTGCCAGCCGTCACTGCGGCGATTTGTTCGTCCCCCCAACGAATCCACTTGTACGAGCCATGCAGAGCAGAATGCTGCACAAGGAGATTCCGGTTGAACGCGACAAAAAAGAATACCCTCCCTCTGCGATCGAGGATGGTTGACGGTTTTTTTTACATTTTTGCGGTGCCGGCGGCCTTCATTCTCCGGGCTTACCGGCGACGCGGCAGTGCCAACTTTCCCTTGACCACGCCTGCGCTCAAAAGAATCGGCCTCTTTCCTGTAATTGCCCACTATTATCAGCCGCTGTTCGACGATTCCACCCTGACCAAGCCTCTCTCCGACGACCGCGATCTTCCCGGAATCGATCTCAATATTCCTGGCCAGCTCGATCTGCTGCGCACACTTACCTACAGCGCCGAAATCATCGAGCTCAAATGGGAGGGTCCTGCAATCGACGTGAGCGACTTTTCACTGCGCAACCCTACGTTCGGCTCGGGCGATGCCGAATTCCTTTACCAATTCGTCAGGGCCATCAAGCCCCGCAAGATTGTCGAGGTCGGAAGCGGAAATTCAACAAAGATCGCACGGCTCGCCCTCCTCCAAAATCAGGCCGAAACGGGTTTGCAGGCCACGCACACCTGCATCGAGCCCTATGAGATGAGCTGGCTTGAAAAGGTCGACGGAATCACCGTTGTCCGCAAGCGCGTTGAAGACTGCGGCCTCGACTGGTCTTACGAACTACGCGCGGGAGACATCCTGTTCGTCGACTCGTCGCACATGATCCGGCCGCAGGGTGACGTGCTGAAGGAATATCTGGAAATCTTTCCGCGCCTCGCTTCCGGCGTCTACATTCACATTCACGACATCTTCACGCCCAAGGATTACCCTTCAATCTGGGTCGTCGATGAGGTCCAGTTCTGGAACGAGCAATACCTTCTTGAAGCCTTACTTTCCAATACCGACCGCTATGAAGTGGTCGCCGCGTTGAATCACCTCAAACACCATCAATATGAAGCGTTTCGCGCCGTCTGCCCGTACCTGACACCAGAGCAGGAACCCGGCTCCTTCTATCTCCGCGTACGGTGACGAGAGAACTTGCTCCCAGAGAAAAATCGGTAGCCTTTCTCGCCCGTTCGTGATAATCTTCACCCGCTCGATGAAAAGAGAGTCTCCCCCTTAGCAGTTCCTGCTTCACTTTGCTGTTGCTTTGGTGACCCATATGACTTCTCGCAGTTCTGCTTTCTGGGCAGGCTTTTTCTGTGTTGTTTCTGCGCTTGTTTGCGGATGCGGTGGTAACTCCAATCAAACAACTCAGCAGACCGCGCCCTCGGCGCTTTCGTACGCCCAGCCGTCCATTGCGGCAGTGGTCGGCGAGGCTATTAGCGCCGACACGCCAACGGTTACCGGAACGGTGACCGCGTACAGCGTAAATCCCGCGCTTCCCTCAGGGTTCACGCTCAATAGCACCAGTGGAACGATCGCCGGAACGCCGTCAGCGGTGACGGCGACAGCCACCTATACTGTGACCGCTTCGAATGCAGCGGGATCAACCACCGCTGCCCTGAAGATTGCCGTTGCGGCAGCTGCTGTGCAGCCACCCAGCGGGCTGACCTACCCCCAAACGACAATCAGCGCAACCGTGGGGCAGGCGATCACAGCGGATACGCCCACTGTTACGGGAACAGTGACTTCCTATGCAGTGAACCCTGGGCTCCCCGCTGGACTGGCAATCGACGCAACCGCAGGAACGATCTCCGGGGCGCCAACGGCGGCGTCAGCTTCGGCTGCGTATGTAGTCACCGCTTCGAATGCATCGGGATCGACAACGGCGACGATTCAGATCGCGGTCGCTGCAGCAGCGCCGCCGCCGGCCACATTCCAATATGTTTACGGTTCTCTGCAAGGACAAGCAGACGCAGCGATCCAAACCGACATACCAAGCGGCAGCTATACCTTTACAGCCACCACGTTCACGGTCAGTCCGGCGCTTCCGGCTGGGCTACTGATGAGTAATAGTACGGGTGAAATCTACGGTACACCTACTGCAGCGTCTTCCGCGACCAGTTACACCGTTACCGCAACTAATTCGAGCGGAGTGGCAACCGCAACTGTTCAGATCACGATCATTGCGGAGCTTGTACCAAGCCTTCAGTATCATCAGACGACTATTGGAGCTTATGTCGGCCAGTCGATCGCGCCTGACAGCGTCTATGAATCCGGATACGGAGGCCCCGTCTCCTCGTGGAGCGTTTCGCCGGCACTCCCTGCGGGCTTGAATCTGAGCCAGACAACGGGAACGATTGCAGGCACACCGCTCACTGTGACGCCTTCGGCTACCTACACAGTGACCGCATCCAACGCAGTTGGCTCCGCGAGCCTCCCCGTGCAGATTTCGGTAGGAGCACTGCAAGCACCCACAGCAATCGTGTATCCGCAGACTTCGATCGCAACCTACACAGGCCAGGCAATCACACCGGATATTCCCGGCATATCGGGCGGTCCGGTCGCGTCGTATTCGATCTCGCCTGCGCTTCCCGCGGGATTGAACTTCAACCAATCCACCGGGATTATCTCCGGAACTCCGACCGGAACTTCTGCACAGGCAAGCTACGTGGTCACGGTAACAAATACCGCCGGAAGCATTGCCTCCGCGCCGGTGACCATCACGATTACAGCCAAGCCTATTGTCTTGATGCAGGTTGGGTTTTCAAGCGGGCCGCTCGCATTCGCCAATGGCAGTGTGCTCAGCGGCGGCGGCTATTCGAGTTCCGCCGACGACAGCTTCTCGCCCTGGACGTTGTGGAACTACCAGACAGGCGCGATGCTTGCGACCGGCGATGCCGGTCTCGGCGGTAAGTCAATCAGTGCCGGCGGCAACTTCGGCCAATATGACCAGATGGCCGGTCCCACTGCCGCAATTCAACTTCCGGGTGGAATCGAGGTTCTCTCCTCGAGCGACGGTCACCTGCTCGGAATCATCGCCGCACCGGATTACATGTATGGGTTACCGCCAAACGCGCCGCCACCGAATCCGCCAACCACCGTTGGCCTGAATCAGAATGACCTGTGGCAGCTTGCTTCCGACGGCAGCTACATCGCGATGGAGACAGGCGCCGGGCTTTATATCTATGCGCCGAGTGGCCAGCTCCTCTACCAAAAGGCCGGCGATTACTACGAGCCGGCGGCCAACGTCCTTGTACCGTATAACGTTTCGACATTTGGGATTCAAGCATTGCCGGGCCACGTGCTGGTAGCGAATGGGCCGGCAGCCCCGAACGCGATAGAAACTCTCACGGTGCCAAGCGGCATGTCGACTGTGGCTTCGCCCTACCAGGGGCAGTTCTATCAGTGGTTCGGAGACGGTGCTCACTTCTTCAGCGAATATGGCTATGACCAGGATGGAGGATCACAGGCTCCTCTTCCCGACGCTACGGTTTACGTCTACTCCAGTTCCAGCATGCAGGTGGCTCAGACTCAGCCGGCGAACCTCTGCCTTGGCGGATGGGGAAACTGGATATGGAACAGCTGTCCAAGCGATAACGCTTACGGTTTGACCATCTCTGCAATCGGAAGTTCCACACCGGCACTCACCTATCCGTACCTGGATTGCAAGTTCGCTCTGAGCTCAGGGCCGACAGTTGCCATTCTTCCCGACGGCAATCAACAACAAGTAACGACGGTCATCGATCTGTCGGGTTCGACGCCGGTTGCCACAAACTACACGCTTCCACCGTTCACCGACAACGACTGTAATGGGTACTCCTCCGCGACCTACGCGGCGCAGTCCGGCAGCCAGTGGGTGCTGGATCTCTTTAACAATGGTTTCCTTGACGGGGCCTCGCTGCAGTCGGGTACGCCCCGCTTCATTGGAAGCGGATTAATTACAAGCATTGCCGGGGGCGCAAACCGTACAGCGATCGCCACTGGAGGCGAGCAGGTCACGTGGTTCAATCCTTCGAACACCACTCCACAGGGGTCGGAGACCTCCGCGAGCGGGTACACCGATCTCTCGACGGATGGGACGGTGATGGCTGCCGCATCCCTTGACGGCACCTTGCTTAACTTCTATTCACTGCCGTCGGGGACGGTCACCAACAGCTCTTCCGATCCAAGCGCCGCAGGCCAGAACTTCAGTCTCAGCTTATCGGGCTCGGGAACAACTTATGGGACAGTTGTTGGCTATGTAGATAAAAATGGGGGTAGTTACACGGTGCGGGTGGCGCCCGTTTCCGGCGGTGCAAATATCCTCTCGATTACGCAACCTCAGTTGCAACCACCTGTGGCGATTTCGCCGGATGGAACTTTGGTGGCCTTCTGCTGCGATGCGGCTAATCCGGCGAACTCCTTGATTTACAAAAACGGGTCGCAGGTCGCGTCAGTTCCCGGGCTAGCCACCGGCTGGATCGATAACAATAGGTTACTCGCCTGGCTGCCGAGTACGCCTAACTACATACCGGGCTCAGTGTACGTAATCTACAGCCCCAGCGGCACGGTTCTCGCCAACCCACCTCTCCCCTACTTCTGGCTTCCGTTCCAAACCGTGACGTCCGATACGATTTACCTATCGGAACTGAACGGGATTTATTCATTGACCACCGGCCAACCCACTTGGACGAGCCCCTACCACGCGGATGGTGATTCCACGCAGTGGGGACCGGGTGCGGTGACCGGAAACTACGTAGTCTTCGAGTCCGAAGGAAATGTACTTGCGGTTCCCTGGCAATAGCCGCCATGCTCGTTGGGAGCGAGGAAAGCATTCTCTTGGCTCGTGCAACTTCGGGTACTAAAGTCCAATTCGTCACCATTCCTCGTTGCGCTCCGTTACCCTTATAGGATCAAGGGAGCGCACGAGACCCCGCTATGCCTCATCCACAAATCAAGTTTGGAACCGACGGGTGGCGCGGCGTTATTGCCGACGACTTTACCTTTGCCAATGTTCGGACCGCCGCGCTGGCCATTGCCGCCTATATTCACGCCAAGGAAGAGCCGGCCAAGGGCCTCTGCATCGGCTACGACACACGTTTCGGCTCCAAAGCCTTCGCCCGTGCGTGTGCGGACGTGATCGCCTCCACGGGGATTCCGGTGGCCTTTGCCAGCGACATCACACCCACTCCTGCCTTGAGCTACGGCGTGCGCGGACGCAAAGCCGCGGGCGGCATCATGATCACCTCGTCGCACAACCCGGCGCAGTGGAACGGCGTGAAGTACAAGGCGTGGTACGGAGGATCGGGTAAGCCCTCGATCATCGCAGAAATCGAATCGTACCTGGGGCAGGCGACGCCACTCGCCGCATCCGCAGCAACAATCGAGGAAGTCGACTTCCTTCCCCCTTATCTCGCGGCCATTGAGAGCTTTGCCGATCTCGATCTGATCGCCAAATCGGGCAAGAAATTCGGCATCGACTCGATGTTTGGAGCGGGGCGAACGATTCTTTCCACGATCTTCGAACGCATTGGCGTGGAACACGTGCAGATTCGCGGAAACGTCGACCCGCTTTTTCCAGGAATCAACCCGGAGCCGATTGAGCCGCACATCCGAGCACTGGGCGAAGCCGTTGTCGCCAACCATTGCGACGCCGGGCTCTGCACAGACGGCGATGCCGATCGCATTGGCGCAACGGACGAGCACGGCAACTTTGTGGACCCGCACAAGATTTTCTCGGTGCTGCTGAGCTGGGTGCTGCGGCGCAAAGGCTGGCCCGGCGCGGTTACCCGCGCCTTCAACACCACCAAGATGCTCGACCGCATCTGCGCCAAACATGGGCGCGAGCTGATCGAGCATGGCATCGGCTTCAAGTTTGTCTGCGACTACATGCTCGAGCGCGAAATCGTGATGGGCGGCGAAGAGTCCGGAGGCATTGGCTTCCAGCGCCATCTGCCGGAACGCGATGGCCTGCTCAATGCGCTGCTGCTGGCCAATGTGATGGCCGAGGAAAACAAGACACTGGGCCAGCTCGTCGCCGATCTGCAGGCCGAGTACGGTGAGCATCAGTACGGTCGCATCGATCTGCACATCGCTGACGACGTGAAGAACGGAGCCATAGCCCGCGCGCGCGCGCTGCAAACCGGCGATGCAGTCTTTGCCGGAATGAGGATCCTGCGCCAGGAAAATCTCGACGGGGTGAAGTTCTACCTCGACAATCCCGAAGCTGCGACCAAACCCAACGCCGCGGAGACCTGGCTCCTGCTGCGCGCCAGCGGGACGGAGCCGCTGATGCGCATCTATACCGAGTCGTGTTCGAAAGAGTCAGTGACGAAGCTCTTGAATTCAGCGCGCGCTTTTGCACTCGGAGGCTAAGCTCGGCTGCTATCCCGCTGTCTTCTGAAACATACGCGCGTCGAAGACGAAGCGTTGAACGGGCTCGATGCTCAGCTCGCTTATGCGGGGATGCAGCGGATTCAGCAGGACATTCCACTCGGAACGAATGGGCACCGATGGTACCCGCATGGCCAACGATTCGCGTCCTGCGATCCACGCATCGCCGAGTTGACGGGTCGTAGGAACTCCACGTGGAGGCTCGTCCGTCCACCAACCCTCGGGCAATTCGTCCGGTTCCAGCGTTCGCGCAGGCTCACCCTCAGGCAGCTCGGCGGATACATACACAAGATCATCCGGCGCCAGCCCAGGCTCGAGGTGAATGAAAAGCTCAATTGCCGCCAGCGAAAGCGATGTCGAAGAGTAGACCATGGGCACACCGCGCGAGTTCCACCGCCCACCGAAGCGCCGCGCGCCCTCGCCGGAAAATGCCTGTGCCGCAAAAGGTTCGCGGCACAGGCGCCAGATTCTCATCAGGAATAAACGCCGTAGGCGATGCGGCCCAGCACGTCCTCCACTTCGCGAACGCCGGGGTCGGTATCCAGTTGATCGAGCGGCCGTCCGCCGCGCAGGGCGCGATTCGGAGTCTTCAGCCACTGCGTGGCCTTGTCGGGATCCCCCAGCGTTTCGGTCGCGGTTGCGAAAACCTGGGCCAGCCGCACCGTGCGGTCCGACTCGGCAGGAGTGAGCCTGGAGTGCTGCGCAAGCCGCCGCGTAAGGGTGCGTTGCGGAATGCCGATTTTCTCTGAGATTTCAGCCTGTCGAATGTCGAGCCGCTCGGCCAGAAGGAACAGCGCCTTCACCGGCAAGCCTTCGCGCACCAGTTTGGCCATCGCCCCGCCGTGGGTGACAGAGCGGCCCAGAACCAACTCTCCGCCGAGAACTTCGGGAACCGTGCGGCTTGTCATGGACTCGCTCCTGGATCAACTATACGCCAAGTGGCCATATACAAAACGCCATTTTACGAAATTCTGGCGACCTTGGCTCGCTTCCCCAGCCGAACCACTAGGCGCGCTGGGAGCCCCGCGAGCGGAACCAGCGCATTCGAAGCGGCTTCTCCATCGAGCTTGACAGCCTTTTCGGCGATCTTGCGACTGGCATCCGCACCACTCGCGGCCAAGCCAAGTTGAGTGAGCAACTTCGGAAGGCGCACTTGCAAGGCTCCGGGCGCGCCTGATGGCCCCACCAGGTCGGCGTAGGCGAGATCGATCTCTTCCAAATCCTCAGCCGCTTCCTTCTGCTGGAACATCTTCGCCCAGTTCTCATCGGCGCTCGCGGCTGCAGCTTCGCCATGAAATCCCGCAATTATGGTGCGCGCGAGGCGCTTTTTGGCCTCCATGGGGTGTAGCTGCCCCCCAGCAACCTCGGCCTTGAGTGCTTCCACCTCGGAGCCGCGCAGATCGGTGAGAAACAGGTAGTACTTCCACATCAACTCGTCATTGATGCTCATGAGCTTGCCGTACATCTCGGCAGGCGGCTCGTTGATGCCGATGGCGTTGCCCAACGACTTGCTCATCTTCTGCACGCCGTCGAGGCCTTCCAGGATCGGCGTCATCAGGATGATCTGCGGCTTCTGCCCGTACTGGCGCTGCAGCTCGCGCCCCGCGCCGAGGTTAAAGCGCTGGTCTGTCCCGCCCAGTTCCACGTCGCACTCCAGCGCAACGGAGTCATACGCCTGCATCAGCGGGTAGAGCAGTTCATGCAGGCTGATGGGCTGCTCGGCCTGAAAGCGCTTGTGAAACTCGTCGCGCTCCAGCATCTGCGAGACGGTGAAGTGCGAGGCAAGGCGGATCGTGCCCTCGTACCCAAGCTTGCCCAGCCACTCCGAGTTGTAGCGGACCTCGGTCTTCTCCGCATCGAGAATCTTGAAGACCTGCTCCTTGTAAGTCTCGGCATTGGCCTCAATCTGTTCGCGGGTCAGCGGCTTGCGCGTCACGTTCCGGCCCGTGGGGTCGCCGATGAGCGAGGTAAAATCGCCGACCAGGAAGATGACGGTGTGGCCGAGCTGCTGAAAGTGCCGCAGCTTGCGCATCAGCACGGTGTGCCCCAGGTGCAGATCGGGCGCGGTTGGGTCGAAGCCGGCTTTCACGCGCAGCGGGCGGCCGGTTTTACGCGAATCGTAAAGCCGCTCGCGCAGGTCGCTGACTCGAATGATCTCCGCAGCGCCTTTTTCGAGCAGGTCCATCTGTTCGTCTACTGGCAGAAACTCTGGCATGTCTAAATAAGTATAAAGTTCGCGCGCGCATGAAGGGCCATTAAGCTCAGGGGCGCAATCGTTCTTCAACTCTTCATGCATCTTCCACGCCGCTACGTCATCCATAGCCGCAGGAGAAAATCACCGATGTCTTCTGTAACAGGACGTGCCGTGCAGGTCCCCGCCGTGGGCGGAGCCTTCGAAGTGGTCCAGCGCGAATTTCCCGATCCCGGTCCAGGCCACGTCCGCATCCGCGTGCAGGCGTGCGGCGTGTGCCACAGCGATTCCGTCACCAAATTCGGGCTCTTCCCTGGCATCGCCTATCCACGCGTGCCAGGGCATGAGGTCGCCGGCGTTTTGGATGCAGTCGGCGCCGATGTGCCGGTCTTCAAGGTGGGCCAGCGCGTTGGCCTGGGCTGGCACGGCGGCCACTGCAACTACTGTCCGCCTTGTCGCCGCGGCGATTTCGTGCTTTGCGAGAATCAGCAAATCTCCGGTATCAGCTTCGACGGCGGCTATGCCGACTACGTGATCGCGCCGGCCAATGCCCTGGCACTCATCCCTGCCGACCTGGCCGACGTGGATGCCGCACCATTGATGTGCGCCGGAGTGACCACCTACAACAGCCTGCGCCACAGCGGGGCCAAGCCTGGCGACTTGGTCGCAATTCTCGGCATCGGCGGCCTCGGCCATCTCGCCGTTCAGTTCGCGGCCAAGAGCGGCTACCGAACCATTGCCATCGCACGCGGCGAAGACAAGGCCCCGCTCGCCAAGCAGCTTGGAGCGCACAGCTATATCGACAGCACCACGCACGACTTCGCCGCGGAACTGCAAAAACTCGGCGGCGCCGCGGTCATTCTCTCCACGCTGACCAATGCCGATAGCCTCACGGCTGCCGTCGGCGGCCTCGGCCCCAATGGCAAGCTTGTCGTCCTCGGCGTTCCCGACAAGCCGTTCGAGGCAAACGCGATTGCGCTCATCATGGGCAACCGCTCCATCGCCGGCTGGGCCTCGGGTACCGGCATGGACTCTGAAGACACGCTGAACTTCAGCGCGCTCTCCGGCGTGAAGCCCATGATCGAAACGTATCCGCTCGATCGCGCCGCCGAAGCCTTCGACCGCATGATGAGCGGCAAAGCCCGCTTCCGCGTGGTGCTCACGACGGGCAACTAGGGCAGCAGGAATCTTGGCTGTGAGCTATCAGCTGTCAGGTTTCAGCCAAGGTTCCTGAGGGACCCCGAATTGTTTCGTCTATAATTCCGACATGCACTCGGCAGCCACTTCTTTTGCAACGCTCGCAGGCGCTCTCCGCGCCGCTGCGGCCCGTGCTGCGGCTGCGGCCGCCTAGATACCCGTACCACCTCATCGAAAAAACAGTGATTAGTGATTAGTGATCAGTTTGTTCGTGCGAATCGATGTTGCCATGGTTCGGCACGCAATCCGGTTTGCTATTCCCTATTCCCTGTTCTTTGACCACTCACCACTGACCACTCATCACTGATCCCTGTATTCTGGAGTCACCATGGAAGAGTTCAGTCGTATCCAGCGTCTGCCCCCGTACGTCTTCAACATAACCGGGGAGATGAAAGCTTCGGCGCGCCGGCGCGGCGTCGACATCATCGATTTCGGCATGGGCAATCCCGACGGCGCCACGCCCAAACACATTGTCGACAAGCTCGTCGAAGCGGCGCTCAAGCCGGCCACGCATCGCTACTCGGTTTCGCGCGGCATTCCGCGCCTGCGCAAGGCTATCTGCAACTGGTACAAGACGCGCTACAACGTCGACCTCGACCCCGATTCCGAAGCCATCGTCACCATTGGCTCCAAAGAGGGCATTGCGCATCTATGCCTGGCGATTCTCGACTCGCGCGACACCGTACTTGTTCCCAATCCCAGCTACCCGATCCACATCTACGGCCCCGTGATTGCCGGCGCGCACGTGGTCAGCGTTCCGATTCATGACCAGGACATGTTCCTCGCCCAGCTGGAAGACCTGATCCCGCGCATGGTCCCGCGCCCCAAGGCCCTCATCGTCAACTTCCCTTCCAACCCCACCACCGCATGCGTAGAGCTGCCGTTTCTCGCGCGCCTCGTCGAGCTCGCCCGCGAGTATGGGTTCCATCTGATCCACGATCTCGCCTATGCCGACCTCGGCTTCGACGGCTACAAGCCGCCCAGTGTGCTCCAGGTGCCCGGCGCGAAAGATGTCGCGGTTGAGTTCTTCACCCTCTCAAAGAGCTACAACATGCCGGGCTGGCGGGTTGGATTCATGGTCGGCAACCCCGTCCTGGTATCCGCACTGGCGCGCCTCAAGAGCTACTTTGATTACGGTACCTTCACGCCCATCCAGGTTGCTTCCATCGCCGCTCTCGAAGGGCCGCAAGAGTGTGTCAGCGAAATCTGCGAGAACTACCGAAGCCGCCGCAATGTGCTCGTCGAGGGCCTGAACAAGCTGGGCTGGCCGGTTGCGATGCCCAAGGCCACCATGTTTGTGTGGGCAAAGATTCCCGAGGCATTCGCGCATCTCAAGTCGCTGGAGTTCAGTAAGCTCCTGCTGAACGAGGCCAAGGTTGCTGTCTCTCCGGGCATCGGCTTCGGCGACTACGGCGATGGTCATGTCCGCTTCTCGCTCATCGAAAACGAAGAGCGCACCCGCCAGGCCCTGCGCGGCATGAAGCAAATGTTTGCCAAAGCGCAGACAGGCGCTGAGAAGATCCATGCATCACAGTTGGGGTGAGATCTGCTTCTCCCGCTAACGAATCTGACTCAGCGAGCAAGAAGAGCCTCCACGCCCTGGAGGCGTCGAACTTCTTTCTTGCCGACGTGCAGACCGGCCTTGGCCCCTTCCTCGCCGCGTACCTTGCCGGAGCGGGATGGAACCCCGCGCGCGTCGGCTTCGCCCTGACACTCGGAGGCCTTGTCACCGTACTCGTGCAAACTCCAGCGGGCGCAATCGTCGACCGCGTGCGCTCCAAGCGCCTTGTTCTGGTGATCGGCGTCCTGGTTCTCGCCGCCGGCGCAATCCTTCTTTCCATAACGGCGGCGCCTGCGTCGGTTTACTCGGCGCAGGTCATGATCGGCGGCGCTGGGCCATTCCTTGCGCCAACGCTTGCCGCCATCACCATGGGCCTCGTCGGTCGCCTGCGCTTCGATCGCCAATTCGGAAGAAACCAGTCGTTCAACTCCGCAGGCAACGTGGCCTGTGCCCTCGCCATCGCAGCGGTGAGCCGCTTCTTTGGGAATCGCGCCATCTTCATCACCGCTGCTGCGCTTACGGTCCCGACGATTCTTTCGATCCTTTGCATCTCTGGCAGAGAAATCAACTACGAACAAGCGCGCGGCGGCTTGGCCGAAACCGATCAGGGCAGAAAGCGGAAACCCGAGTCGATTCTGCACGTGCTTTCCGGCGATCGCACGCTTCTCGTCTTCCTCGGCTGCGCATTCCTCTTTCACTTCGCCAACGCGGCCATGCTACCGCAACTCGGCGAGATGCTTGCGCGTGGACATAAGGAGTCCGCCGCGCCGTTCATGTCCGCCTGCATCATTGTGACGCAGGTCGTGATCGCCCTCACGGCCGTGACGGTGGGCAGGCTTGCGCGCAGCCACGGCCGAAAACCCTGGCTGCTTCTCGGCTTCGGCGTGCTGCCGCTGCGCGCAATCCTCTACACGCTCACGCAAAACACCGCCGCACTGATCGCAATTCAGATCCTTGACGGCATCGCCAACTCCATTTTCGGCGTCGTTGCCGTCCTCGTTGTGGCCGATCGCACCCGCGGCAGCGGCCGATTCAATCTTGTCCAGGGAGCGCTCGCCACCGCCGTCGGCATCGGCGCCTCGCTCAGCACCATGTTCGGTGGCAAACTGATTCAAAGCTACAGTTATCGCGTTTCGTTTCTGACGCTGGGAGCCATTGCATTGTTGGCGGTGGGACTCCTGTGGATCGGCGTGCCGGAGACGCTCGAGAAACAAACATCTTAGGCGATAGCCCGTTTACGCTCATGGCGTCGCCTGCTCCGTCACACACCCATTCACTGCGCGCGGAGAGCTGGTCGGAGTTTGGGCGATTCGGAGAGCTGCCGGAGACGCTCGCCTACTCCGATGAGACATGCCGGGCCGTTGCCGCGCCTGAGCGGTTGGCGATTTCCCCGCGAACCGGATGCGAAGCCTGTGCGACAATCGACTCACCGGACGTTGCCGCGCGAGTGGAGGTCACCATGCCGTCGTTCTTCGCACCGGTTCCAACGCAGCGAAACAGGCGAGTTTCCGCGGTTCTTACTTCAGCCGCCATGCACGGTGCGCTTCTTGCGCTCGTGCTCGTGGCGGGCAAAGCTCTCAAAAACCGCGTGATGGAGCCCACGACGCAGTACCAATTCATCTCCATGGTGGAAAACGCCGGAGCCGCGCACGCCTCAAAGTTCCCGCTGCCGCCGATGGACCTGAACGCGCAGAAGCGGCATCCCGATCCGAGTCCGGAAGTGACGCATAAGTCGTTGTTGCCAGTTGAGAACGCCCGCCCCAAGGTTGCCGGAGGCGGTGCGCCCACCAATCCACACAACGGCAATGGCTCCGGTCACGCGCTGGCCGGGAACGGTGAAGACGACGAGGATCGGCACCCCGCCTTTCCGGTCTTCTCGCCGCATCCCCCGGTGAAAGATCGGTCGCTGCTCCCATCCACCGAACAGAAGATTGTTGTGGATGTGAGCCTGAATGAGGCTGGCCAGGTTGTGAGCGAGACGCTGGTGAAAGGCATGGGCACGCAGCTCGACAAGATCGTGATGGATATTGCGCTTACGTGGCGCTTTCAGCCAGCCACGGTGAACGGCAAGCCGGTGCCGTCGGAAGCGGAGCTGATTTTCCCGTTCAACCAGGAGTATCCGATCGCGGAAGGGTAGCTTCCTGCGAAGGTTCGATGAGGCCCTCGCTTCAGCATGTGCGGCCGGAAACGCTTAGCAGGGGCTAAAGCTCAAGCAACGTAAGCAACTCATTCGGCACGACTAAAGTCGTGCCCTGATTACAACGCTCCGAGCGTCGAGGTTTTTGGCAGGCAGCGATATCGAGCCATATTGCAAAGCTTCAGGGATCGAAGCCTTTTAGCAGGCGGTGAAGTCGCCCCTGATTACCAAGCTTCAAAAGATCGAGGTCTCTGGCAACCTGCAAAGCCATGGCTTGACAACAAGCTCAAAACATCGATCCTCAAAAAAAATAAAAAAAAGGGTATTTCTGTAAAGAAGTTCCCTGTTTTCAGTTAGATAGAGCAAGGCATTCCTTCTAAATTCTTGATTCCAGAGGACTTATTTGCAGATTCTAGATGCATAAGGAGTTACGTCGCCAATTCTGCCAGAGTTTTGGAAATCGATCTGGCCTGGAAGTCGATCTGAAGTGATTGTGCGCCAACAAGCCGAAATTGCATGCAAACGTATGGCGGAAAAATTTGGGGTCTTATGGCAGTTTTTCGGCTACGCCAATGGCGAGGCGCCTTAGTGGATTCCTCCAGCGCCTTCGGGCGCTGCGCCGGGCTTGTTTGCACTCAACAGGAAGGCGAGAACGATGAGCCCCATCGACATCCACGACAGCTCCATGTAGACGTCCTGGTAACCCTGCGTCTGGGCTTGCATGTTGAGCTGGTTATAAATGCTCGCGAGCGCCAGGCCTTTGCTGTTGGCCGCACCGAATGAGCCACCGAAGAAGCCCGTGAGGCCCTGTGTCTGCTGTGCAAATGCGACCGACGCAGAGGTCATGGTGCTTTGCAAATGCTGCTGGTGCCACATGGCCCGGCTGGTGACCTGGGCGTTGGTGACCGCGATCAGGATGCTGCCGCCGATGTTGCGGGCGAAGTTGATGAGACCGGCGACCTGGTTGCTCTGTTCCTTAGGCATGCCAACGTAGGCAGCGTTCGTAATGGAGATAAAGCAGAAGGGCAGCGGAACCATCTGCACAACGCGCAGCCACGAAGACTGGCCGAAGGTCATGTCGAGGTTCGTGATGGCCGCGGCATAGCGGTAGGTGAAGAAGAAGAGCGTGAAGCCGAGCACGGCGAGCCAGCGCGCTGCCACCTTGCCGGTGGCCACACCGGCCAGGGGCATGACGAGGACAAGCGTGAACCCGCCGGCAGTGAGTGCCAAGCCCGACGTTGTCGCCGTCCAGCCGAGAAGCTGCTGCATGAACTGGGGCTGCAGCACGGTGCTCGAATTGAGGACACCGCCCACGAGCATCATCAGGAGGCAACAGATGGCAAAATTCTTGTACTTGAACAGCCGAATGTTGATGAGTGGCGTCTTATGGTTCCACTCCCAGTAGAAGAGTCCCGCCATTCCCAGCACGAAAAGCGCGCCGAATGTGCAGATGAAGGGCGAAGCGAACCAGTCGTTTTCTTCGCCCTTGTCGAGCATGATCTGAAGGCCTCCCATGGCGATGGTGAGGAAGCTGAGGCCCAGGTAATCCATTTTGCGGAGAAGCGATCGATCGGCCTTGATCCACGGTGGATCGTCGACAAGGCGGGTGACGAGGATGAAGGCCAGAATGCCGACCGGAATGTTGATGAAGAAGATCCAGCGCCAGGAGAAGTTGTCGGTGATCCAGCCACCCAGCGTGGGACCGATGGAGGGCGCGAGCACGGCGACAAGGCCATAAAGAGCAAACGCCTGGCCGCGCTTTTGTGGCTCGAAAGAATCGGCCATGATGGCCTGCGCCATGGGCTGCATTCCTCCGCCGCCGGCACCCTGCAAGATGCGGAACAAAAGCAGCAACGGCAACGACGGGGCCGCGCCGCAGAGGAAGCTGGCGACGGTGAAGATGGTGATGCACATGACGAAGAAATTTCGCCGGCCCATGACATTCGAAGCCCAACCGCCCAGTGGAAGAACGATGGCGTTGGCCACGAGGTAGCTGGTCAGCACCCATGTGCCTTCATCGGTGCTTGCGCCCAGCGATCCCGCAATGTGAGGCAGCGCGACGTTGGCGATAGAGGTGTCAAGAACTTCCATGAAAGCAGCGAGAGCCACCGTCATGGCAATCAGCCACGGGTTGACGCGCGGCTTCCACTGCGCCTGTGAGACCGCCTGCGGGTTCGTCATGGTGGTGCCGGCGGGCAGTGCCGGTGCGGCGGATGCTGCAGACAAGTGGAATCTCCTCTGTTGGTTGATCGCTCCGCACTCATCAGCCGGGCGAGCAAGCCGGTGCGGCGGTCAAAACGTTGTGGGAAGCTTACAAACCGGACGGAACTTACATGCTTTCCTATAGATTCGCCTGGGCAGCGCCGGGGTGCACGGATTCTTTCGATGGCTGCCGCGAAACCGAATCAGGTACTTTCCAGCCTAGCAGGGCAATGGCCAACGCAACTGCCTGCATGGCGACGATAAAGGCGGCGCAGGCCGGCCACTTTCCCAGAGCCCAGAATGCACCGGGAACCACGCCGGCTGCCGTTCCGCCAAAGTAGTAGCAGGTCATATAGAGGCCGGCGGCAGTGACTCGCGCGCCCGGTGGCGCTGCCACCCGCAAATGGCTCTGCGAAGCCGTTTGCGCGATGAACACGCCGGAAGAAAGCAGCGTGAGGCCAAGAATGACAATGGAAAGCGGTTGAGCGAGCGTGAGAAGCACGCCCGCCATGGAACACAGGATGGCTCCCGCGATTCCAGCTCGCAGTCCAACCCGGGTAATCAGAAATCCGGCGGCCGGCGTGACGACGAGGCCGATCAGATAGACGAAAAACAGCGAGCTCAGGGCGGTTGTGGACAGGAAGTAAGGCGCCGCGCTCAGGTGAAAGGTGATCCACGTAAACACGCCTACCAGGGAAAAGAGCACATTGAATCCGACGGCAAACGTCGCTACGAGCCGGCGGCTGCGGAAGAGCGCCTGCACTTGATAGAGAAACGATGAATGGGGTTCCACGCCGGGCCGCATGGGCGGGTAGCGCCGTTCCCGCGGCAGCCATAGAGCAACGGCGGCCGCGCCTGCCAATGAACCTGCGCCGAGCACGACGAAGGCAATCCGCCAACTGAACCAATCCGTCAGCAGGCCGGTGCCTACGCGGCCCGTGAATCCGCCGAGAGCCGTTCCGCTCACGTAGAAACTCATGATGAGTGCAACGCGCTCCGGTGGCCACTCTTCGCCGATGTAGGTGACGATGACGGCCACAACGCCAGGCACCATGACGCCCTGGAGAAATCGCCAAAAGATCAGTTGCGCAAGCGTCGTGGATGTGGCCGCAAGCAGCGTGGGAAGAGAAATGCCCAGGAGCGATGCCACAATGACGGTTTTGCGTGAAAGCTGTTCGGTGAGGGCTCCGAAGATAGGAGCTGAAAGAGCGACACCGAGGGTGGCTGCTGATACCGTCATGCCCACGCCTGTCTTCGAGGCATGAAAGATGCGGGTCAACAGGGGGAGAAGCGGCTGGGTGCAATAGAGCTGAAGGAAGGCGCAGACTCCGCATAAGGTGACGGCGACGGCAGCCCAGGGACTGGGCATTTGCCGGTTCGATTGGGCCGCGATCTCCATGGATCAGGATAATCGATAGCCGCTCATCGACTCTCAAGCCCACCTCGCCCACAAGGTCTTCCTTCGCATCAAAAGAGAGGCCCGGACTGCAAGTCCGGGCCTCTTTCGTGGCAGGCTACAAGGTTTGGCCTTAGAACTGGAACCCGCCAACCACATCCACTGACACGGTTGTCGTGTGTGTGATACCCCCGCCCGTCGCCGTAATGGTGATCGTGCGCGTTCCGGTGGTCGCCCGGCTTGTCGTCTTGATTGTCATCGTCGAAGTGCCCGAACCCGGCGCCGCAATCGATGTCGGACTGAACGTGATCGTTTCGCCGCTGCCCTGCCCCGATGCGGATAAGCTGATCGCCGAGTTGAAACTCCCCGAAGCGGTCGTCGTGATCTTTGACGTCCCCGAACTTCCGCGGGTGATCGACAGCGACGTCGGCGAAGCGGAAAGCGTGAACGCCGCCGGGTTCGAAGAGGTCACCGTCAGGGAGATCGTCGCCGTCTGGGTCACGTCTCCGCCCGTCCCTGTCACCGTTATTGTGTATGTGCCGGTCGGGGTCGTCGATCCCACAGCCAAGGTCACGCTCGAAGTGCCCGAGCCCGGCGCCGCAATCGACGTCGGACTGAATCCCACCGTGACGGTGCTCGGTTGCCCTGTTGCCGACAAGGCAACTGCAGAATCAAATCCATCCACCGCCGTCGTCGTCACCGTAGATGAACCATTCCCGCCCTGCACCACCGAAACCGAATTCGGCGATGCCGACAAAGTGAAGGTTGGTGTCGTGCTCGTCGGAGCCAGCGCGTTGATCAAACCCGTTCCGTTGGGGCTTCCCCACCCGGTCACCAGGTCGTAGCCGGTGGTGGCCGAATAGCTGCCGGAGGTGCCGCTGGTGATGTCGTGGAAGTCAGTGGAGTATGCCGACGTCAACGCGCCGCCGGATTCGTTCTCCGCATAAATGGTGGGGTTGATGAAGCCGACGGTCGATTCGCCGTTGTTGGCAAGTTGCTGGTTGACCAGGGCGATGTAGCCCGCCCACATGGGAGCGGCGAAGCTTGTGCCGCCGTACTCGTTGGCCAGGCAGGTGGTTTGATCGGCGCAGGTATAGAAGGTGAAGTTCGCGTTGGCTGAAACGTCGGGGCCATTGCGGAGGGTCGTCGATCCCTTGTTGGAAGAGTTGATGACGCCGGTTTCGGCCTGCCACGACGGGATTTTGATTCCGTCGGGCGAGATGCCGCCGCCGGAATCAGTCCAGGCTGTCTCCGACTTCCATGGACCGGCTGCGCTTGCAGTGACGAGATCTGTGCCACCGACCGAGACGACATTTGCGTCATCGGCCGGCCATGCCTCGTTTTTCGAAGACCACGTGGAGCTATCACCGGATGCGGCGAAGAAGTTCTGCCCCTGGATCGACATCTTCTCGAAATACGGGTCGAGCGTGGAAGGATCGGCCGGTGTCCAGCCCCACGAGCAACCGATTGTCGTCGGAAGCGGGCTATGGGTGGTCATCGCGCTGATGATGGAGGTGTCGGTGGAACCGATGTACATCACAAGGCTGTGCAATCCAGGCGCCATGCCAATCGCCTGCGTCATGTCCAGCGTCTGTTCTGTATCGTCGCAATCGCCCCCGGCGCGCGAGTACACGCAGGAGGTGCTGGTTCCGTCGGTGGAAAGCAGCGTCACCGGAACGTTGTTCGTCTGACCCACGTTTTTGAAGTAGGTTGTGAGGTCGGCGAGATCGGTGCCTTCGTATTCGAAGAGGCCGAGGTTCTGGCCGGCGCCGGTCAGGGCTGTGCCGCCGTAATACGCTGCGCGCATGTCGCTACCCAGGAACGAAGCCGAAGGGCCCGATCCCGTGGTCGCATGGGTAACGACCTTTTCTTCCGGAATCCCGTGCGCCTTGGCGTAATCGCTCTTCTTGACGAACAGCGGATGTGGCTTGCTGAAGTTGTCCAAGCCCGACACGTGCCACAAAGCAAAGGGCAGGTTCGTTGTCGGTTCGCGATCCGGACCATAGAAGGTTCGGTCTTCAGTCGGATGCTGGTAGTTCAACATGGTGACGCGGAAGGCCTTTTCAACGGAAGAGACCGGCCCTTTGACCTGGACTTCCATTCCGTCGCGGGATCCGCCGACGACCTCAAGTCCATTGGCTTTCAGATACTGCACCACTTTGTCGTAATCGGCCTGGGTGGGGCCGAAGCGCTCAGTGAACTCAGTCGGGGTGAGGAAACGATGATAGGCGAAGCTCGTGGAGTCGTAGACATCGCGGAGGAGGGACTTGAGCCCTGCCTCATCGCGCACGGGCAGCACCACATCCAGCTGCATTTCCTGGCTGGCTGGGACTCGCCCGATGGCTTGTGCCTCGCCCGTGCGCGAGGCTTCACGCACATGGCGCGTTGACACGGTTTGCGCCTGAGAATTCGTCGCCGCGAGAGTAAGCATCGCGAGGACCGAGAAAGCTATCTGGCCAAATTTGCGAACCATGATTTCTCCTTGGGGGATTCGTTGATTGGTTTCGTTCAGCCGGCAGTATTTGATTCGCCGTTTACAACGTTTCAGGAGTGCTTCATTTCGAGCGGCGGAGAAGTATTCGGGATCATCGTGGAGTACCTCCTCACACACTCCAGAAATGGGTGCGTGAAGCTGGAAGCCGCTCTGGTCCACAAAGGGTATCACTGGGATTCGTCAGCGGGCGAGCAAAATCTGGCACCATCTTTCGCGCCATGAAACGCTAAAGTACTGTTACTTCAAGCCGGCTGGTTCCCCTCGTCACCCCAAACCCGGTATAACGATGAACAGGCCAAGTCTTCCCCAGCCGGACCCCACATTGGAGATTGAATGGACGCACCACCCCCCGTGCAAGACGAGGCCGCCCACCGCGTTGCGCGCGCCGGCAAACCCTTAAACACGCCACGGCAGGTGCTTTTCGCGAGCCTGGTCGGCACCACCATTGAGTTTTTCGATTTCTACATTTATGCCACCGCAGCCGTCCTGATCTTTCCGCGCCTCTTCTTTCCCGCCGGCGATCCAGTGGCGGCGACGCTCGCTTCGCTGGCCACATTCGGCATTGCCTTTCTGGCCCGGCCGATCGGATCAGCCCTTTTCGGCCACTTCGGCGACCGCATCGGCCGCAAGCGAACCCTTGTGGTGGCACTGGCGACGATGGGGCTTTCGACGGTCTGCATCGGACTGCTTCCGACGTTTCACACCCTCGGCTATGCGGCTCCGGTTCTGCTGGCTCTGTGCCGATTTGGCCAGGGCATCGGACTTGGCGGTGAGTGGGGGGGCGCGGTGTTGCTGGCTATTGAGAACGCACCGCCGCATCGGCGCGCCTGGTATGGGATGTTTCCGCAGCTTGGCGCTCCGGTTGGCTTCTTCCTTTCGGGAAGCGTGTTTCTGGTGCTCTCGCGAACATTGACCAATAGCGAGTTTTTCGAATACGGCTGGCGGTTGCCGTTCCTGGCCAGCGCGGTGCTGGTTTTTCTGGGACTCTACGTCCGGCTCACGATCACGGAGACTCCGGT
>Ga0182013_10000187_pt1 | contig 80332 bp, 83 predicted proteins | sample 612S2MmetaG_FD_120487 | JGI IMG/M metagenome (GOLD analysis project Ga0182013, IMG submission 120487) | Permafrost microbial communities from Stordalen Mire, Sweden - 612S2M metaG | ecosystem: Environmental > Terrestrial > Soil > Wetlands > Permafrost | place: Sweden: Stordalen | collected... | reverse complement strand
TACTCACCGAGGTGGAGCGAGTGCGGTGCCCGCGGCGGGGCCATACACCCCGTTCCCGGGCGGCTCGGGTATCATGCCCTCCGGCACTATGACCGGAGCGTGAGGTGCCACACTGGACTGGGACAGGCGAAGCCGGGCAACACCCGGTAGCTTGTTCAAGCTGGCGTGTGTTTCACACGCCTTGCCACGTCCCAGGAAGCCTGGCCTGACGCTGGGCCACGGGGATGAAAAACTCCCGGTGGCGAGAGCCGCGGTGGAACGCCGATAGGCGAGCCCCCTTCGCAAAGGGGGCGCCGCACCCGCAGGTGCGGAGTGGAGTACGCGCCTGTCGGCGTTCCGCTTCCTTTTTTTCTTGTCGTCACTGCGAAGCAAGCGAAGCAAACCAGTCGGAAGGTACGGAAAACTTAATCGGCCAAGGGTTCTGAACCACCGCTAGATTGCTTCGTCGCTAACGCTCCTCGCAATGACGGCATAGCTCGGGCGCAAAGTCGCGTCGCGAGAACGGAGGCGTTTGCGCTACCCCGCTGCCGCGGGGCGGCAAGGTGTCTACGCGTTCCGGGCTTGCGCGGAACGAAGCCAGTTGCCGCGCGCGAAACCGGGGCGCGCATGGCCTTGAAGCCTACGGGCCTCGCGCGCCGCGGCATAGAGTTCGGCCACTGCCTCGACGCGGGCGTCGTGGATGGCCGCATCGTTACGCACCGCAAGCCACGCCCGGCTGGCTTTGTCCTGCGCAAACAGCCCGGCGACGGCGTCCGCGGCGGCGCCGCGGTCCGCGGCTTCGGGCCGGCTCGCATACAAGGCGGCGCAGGCGACCGTCGACATGATAGCGGCAACGAACAAAAACGAGCCGGGGCCGACACTCATCGGCATAACGGCGAGGATAAGAGGAATGAGGATGCTCATCGGCGTGGCGGGTTCGGTTTTTTGTTCACGGCTCGGCGGGGAAGACACTGATATTAATTTCTGGCGATGATCTCGCGCTCGCCGCGATGCACGAGGGGCGAGGCGGCAAGTGCGCCCGGTTGGCGGCGAAGCAGCCGCGACGGGCGGCGCCGCGCGATCGTGCTGCGGCGGCGGCGGCGCCAGGTCGGTGCTTCGATACGCAACTGCCCGAGCCGCGCGAACGGCTCGCGCAACGTTCCGTCGCCTTCGGCGACCAAGAGCGGCAGCCCGAGCACGCGGCCCCAAGTCTGCCATTCGGCGACGATGTCGTCGGTGTCGGGAGACGAAAACAGCGGCAGCGACAACGCCGGATCGGTGTGTTCGAGCACCACCGATATCGCCGTGGGCGCTTGGTCAGGCTGGCCGTAAAGGCGGATCGCGATGCCGCGGAAGGCCGCGACCGGCATGTTCAACGCCATCCGCATGCCGCCGACCGAGCGCCGCAGCACGATGCGCTCGCGGTGCAGGTCGACGATGCGCCGCCGTCCGTCGGCCGCAAGGTCTTCGGCCTCGAAACGCACGGGCAGAGAGAAGGGGTCGAGCCGCAGCGCGCGGCTCGACCCGGCAGTGGTCCTGCCGAACTTCATTTTGACGCCCCGAAAACTTCGGCTCCCACCAGGCTGTTGCCGCCCGGTTGTTGCCGTGAGAATGCCAGAGCGCCGTCGCAATCGGCTTAAGGAGACTGGTTAAGGCCCGGTAGTACGGGGGTTTCCGTACTGATGCTTGACGAGTGGTTGCCGAGCTTCGGCAGATTCTAGGGCTTAACGGTTGAAACCCGCGCATTACGCGCACATCTTTGCCGTATCGTTTTCGTCTTGTGTCGGCTGCTGCCGCCCCATAAACCCTTTACCAAGCTCCAAACAAGAACTGCCGCCAAAACAAGAGCCGCCAATGTCCTCGCTCCTCGATCAATCCGCACTGTCCGATCTCGCCCAACGCCTGGTCACCGCCGCGCGCCGCGCCGGCGCCGAGGAGGCCGATGCCGTCGCCGTGCGCTCGGTCTCGCTGTCGGTCGATGTGCGCGACGGCGCGGTCGAGGAATCGCAGCGCTCCGAAGGCGACGATGTCGGCTTGCGGGTCCTGGTCGGCCACAAGCAGGCATCGATCTCCACCAATGACATCAGGGGTGACGGCGTCGATGCACTGGTCGAGCGCGCCATCGCGATGGCGCGCGCCGCGCCTGAGGACAAGTTCGCAGGCCTCGCCGATCCGGCTTTGCTGGCGCAGACGTTTGCCGACCTCGATCTGCTCGATCCCGACGTGCCGACGGTCGCCGTGCTGGAAGAGCGCGCCAAGGCGGCGGAAGCCGCCGCGCTTGCCGTCAGTGGTGTCACCAAATCCGGCGGCGCCTCAGCCTCGTCCGGCATCGGCGGCATGGTTCTGGTAACGAGCAATGGCTTTCACGGCTCAACAATCGGCTCGCGGCACTCGATCTCAATGTCGGCGATTTCCGGCTCAGGCACCGCGATGGAGCAGGATTACGATTTCACCTCGACACTGCATGCCTCCGACCTCGACGGCGCCGAGCAAATCGGCCGTAACGCCGGCGAACGCGCGGTCAAGCGTCTCAATCCGCGCAAAGTGGCGACGCGGCGGGTGCCGGTGGTGTTCGATACCCGCATTTCCGGCTCGCTGGTCGGCCATCTCGCCAGCGGCGCCAATGGCGCAGCGATCGCGCGCAAGACGAGCTTTCTTCGCGGAAAGCTCGGCGAAAAGATTTTCGCGTCCGGCATCGAGATCATCGACGATCCGTTGCGCAAACGCGGACAACGCTCGCGGGTGTTCGACGCCGAGGGCGTCACGACCCGACGCCTCAAGCTGGTCGACGACGGCGTACTCAAGACCTGGCTCCTCGACTGCGCCACCGCGCGCGAGCTCGATCTGAAAACCACGGGCCATGCGCAGCGCGGCGTGTCCTCGGTACCCTCCCCCGGCCCGAGCAATCTTTATCTGAAACCCGGCACCAAGAGCCCGGACAAATTGATCGGCGAGATCGAGGACGGTTTCTATGTCACCGATCTGATCGGCATGGGCGCCAATATGGTGACCGGCGATTACAGCCGCGGCGCTTCCGGATTCTGGATCGAAAACGGCGTTCGCACATTTGCGGTAAGCGAGGTCACCATCGCCGGCCATCTCGCCGAAATGTTCGCGAGCCTGACGCCGGCCAACGACCTGACTTTCCGCTACGGCACCAACGCGCCGACGCTGCGCGTGGAGGGGCTCACTGTTGCCGGCCATTGAGGTCCAAAAACCGTCTCCCGACCTCTCGCAACTGGCGGAGCGGCTGGGAGCGGCCGTCCGCGAAGCCGGCGCACTGGCGCTGTCGATGTTCCAAAAGCCGTTGCAGACCTGGACCAAGGGCCCGCCGGAATCGCCGGTCTGCGAGGCCGACATCGCCGTCAACGATCTGTTGCGGCAACGGCTGAGCGCTGCCGGCGAGAGCTTCGCCGGGAGCGGTGTCGCTTGGCTATCGGAAGAAAGCATCGACGATCCGGCACGGCTCACCGCGCGCTATATTTGGATCGTCGATCCGATCGATGGCACCCGCGCCTATATCGCGGGCCTGCCGGACTGGACGGTATCGGTGGCGCTGATCGAGGCTGGCCGGCCGGTTGCGGCCTGTCTGTTTGCACCGGCCACGGCAGAGTTCTTCATGGCTCGGGCGAATAACGGCGCCACGCTCAACGGGTCGCCGATCGCGGCCACCACGGGAGCGGAACTCGAACAGGCGCGCATTGCCGGGCCGCGCGCGTTCCTCCAGCGATTCGCAGTTGTCGCGCCGCAGTTCATTGCAATGCCGCGGGTGCGGTCGCTGGCGCTGCGGCTTGCCCGCGTCGCGCAAGGCAGCTGCGACGCCGCTATCGCCGGCGGCAACAGTCACGACTGGGACCTTGCGGCGGCTGATCTTTTGGTGCACGAAGCGGGCGGTATGTTGACACCCATAACGGGTGGAAATGTAACCTATAATCGTCCGGTACCGCGGCACGGGACGCTTGTCGCAGCCGGCCGGGAGCGTGGTGCGGCGCTGATAAGACTTCTTGGGGATGGACGCCTCGCGTTTTCTTAAAACTCACGGATCCAGCGCGCGGACCTACATCAATGTCGAACACCCGCAAACCAAAACAGCTCCTCCATCTCGTCTTAGGCGGCGAACTGGACAGCGTTTCGAAAACCGAATTCAAGGATATCGACAAGCTCGATTTCGTCGGCGTCTATCCGAACTATGCCGCCGCCTATGCGGCGTGGAAAGCCAAGGCCCAGAGCACCGTCGACAACGCCCAGATGCGCTATTTCATCGTTCACCTGCACCGCCTGCTCGACCCGGAAAGCCCGGCGCAGCAAAGCTGAGCCGACGCATGCAACTATGGCGCCACGTTGGACAACAGCAATGGGCTAAGGTGACGATCGGGGTGATCGCCGCCGAATATCTGCGGTTCGTGGGCATGACGACCCGGTTCCAACTCGAGCCGGAGGATGTGTACGCGCGCGGCGAAGCCGATATGCCGATCATCCTCGCGTTCTGGCACGGGCAGCATCTGCTGGCGCCGGTGGCGCGCAAGATCGAGCATCGGGTCAATATGCTGGTGTCGCGGCATCGCGATGGCGAGATCAACGCGATTGCAGCGGAGCGCCTCGGCGTCGGCACCATCCGCGGCTCGGGCAACCACGGCGGAGGTTTCGTGCATAAGGCCGGCGTCGCCGCTTTCCAGTCCATGCTCGACTCGCTCGCCGAGGGCAATTCGATCGCGCTGTCGGCGGACGTACCGAAGGTGGCGCGCGTAGCCGGCCTCGGCATCATCAAGCTCGCCCAAGCTTCCGGGCGTCCGATCTATCCGAGCGCGATCGCGACCAGCCACCGCGTCGTGCTCAAGAACTGGGATCGCACCACGATCAATCTGCCGTTCGGGCGCGGCGCCGGCGTCGCCGCCGAACCTTTGAGCGTTGCGGCCGGCGCCGACGATGCCACGCTTGAAACGGCGCGGCGCCTGCTGGAGGAACGGCTCAACGTGGCGACGCGGCGCGCCTACGAAATCGTCGATCAACCGCGCGGCGGAGAATGAGCGTGGCAAGTGGTGTGCTGCCAAGCCGTGTGCTGCCATCTCGTCTGCCGCTGACGCTGCGTCTTTATCAGTGGGCATCCGCCGCTGGAGCCTCGGCGGCGCCGCAGGTTCTGGCGCGACGCCTCAAGCGCGGCAAAGAACACCCCGAGCGCCTGCCCGAGCGGCTCGGTGAAGCGAGCCTCGCCCGTCCGCAGGGTCCTTTGGTCTGGGTGCACGGCGCAAGCGTCGGCGAGATGCTCGCCGCGGTGCCGCTGATCGAACACCTGCGCGCGCAAGGCTTTGCCGTGCTGGTCACGTCGGGCACCGTGAGCTCGGCGGCGCTCGCCGAACAGCGTCTGCCGGACGGCACCATGCATCAATTCATACCGCTCGATGCGCCGCGCTTCGTGCGGCGCTTTCTCGATCATTGGCAGCCGGGTCTGGCGCTGTTTATCGAATCCGATTTGTGGCCGAACCTCATTTTGGGCAGCGCGGAGCGCAAAATTCCGATGATCGTGATCAACGGCCGGCTGTCGGAGCGCTCGTTTGGACGCTGGCAACTGGTGCACGGTTCGATCGCTGCACTCTTGTCGCGGTTCGATCTGTGCCTGGCGCAATCGGCCGCCGACGCCGAGCGCTATGCACAGCTCGGCGCGCCGCGCGTGAGCTCGACCGGTAACCTCAAGCTCGACGTCCCGGCGCCGCCGGTCGACGAGACGGCGCTGCAACGCCTCAAGGACATCATCGGCGGCCGCTCCGTCATCGTCGCGGCCTCAACCCATCCCGGCGAAGAGGCCGCCGTCATCGCCGCGCATCGCCAGCTGCGTGCGAAATTTCCGACGCTGTTGACGGTGATCGCGCCGCGCCATCCCGCACGCGGCGAAAGCATCGCAGAGACGGCCAAGCTCGCCGGCTCCACGGTCGCGCTGCGCTCGCGCCGCACCCAGCCGATGCCGGATATCGATGTCTACGTCGCCGACACGCTCGGCGAACTCGGTTTGATCTACCGGCTTGCACCGATCGTGTTCATGGGCGGCTCGCTCGCGACCCACGGCGGCCAAAATCCGATCGAAGCGATCCGGCTCGGCGCCGCCGTGCTACACGGGCCGCATGTGTGGAACTTCGGCGAAATCTACGCCATGCTCGACGCCACGCACGGCGCCGAAGCCGTCACCGACGAGCACGCATTAACCGCGCGTCTTGGCGAATGGCTTGCCGATCCGGCGGCGCGCCAGGCCGCGGCCGATGCCGCGGCCAAGACGCTCGATCAGCTCGGCGGCGGGCTGAAGCGCACACTTGCGGCGCTCGATCCGTACCTGATGCAGCTACGGCTCGAGCAACGGACATCTTAGATGCGCATGATCCGCGCGCCAGACTTCTGGTGGCAACCCGGCACGGGAGGCTTGCTCACCCCCTTCTCGGCGATCTATGGCGCGGTGGCGGGCTGGCGCATGCAGTCGCAGGGGTGGCGCGCGCCGCTGCCAGTCATCTGCCTCGGCAATCTCACGGTCGGCGGCGCCGGCAAGACGCCGGCAGCGCTTGCGGTCGCACAGCTTCTTCACGCCGCCCATGAGCGCCCGTTTTTTTTGAGCCGCGGCTATGGCGGAAGCCTGCGCGGCCCGCTGCGCGTCAATGCCGCTTTGCATCATGCCGCCGATGTCGGCGATGAGCCGCTGCTCTTGACCAAGCTGGCGCCGACCATCGTCGCGCGCGACCGCCCGGCAGGCGCCAAACTCGCGCAGTTCACTGGCGCGAGCGTCATCGTGATGGACGACGGCTTTCAGAATCCCAGCCTGGCCAAAGATCTTGCGATCGTTCTGGTCGATGGCCGGCGCGGCATCGGCAACGGTCACGTCGTTCCGGCCGGGCCGTTGCGGGCGCCACTCGGCGTGCAACTTGAGCAAGCCCACGCGCTTGTCGTGGTCGGCCCGCCCGACGGAGCCGCGGCTGTTGTCGACCGCGCCAGAAGGCGCGAGATCGCCATCTTCCACGCCCGCCTCGAGCCCGACCGCGGCGTTATCGCGGCCATCGGCCAGCGCAAAGTGCTGGCGTTCGCCGGCATCGGCAATCCGGAAAAGCTATTTGCCACGCTGACCGAGGCCGGCATCGCGGTCGCCGGCCGCGCGGCGTTTCCCGATCACCACCTTTACACGGCTGCGCAAGCGCAAGACTTGGTCGCCCGCGCGCAAGCCGCAAACCTGTTGCTCGTCACCACCGAAAAGGACCTGGCGCGGGTTTCCGGCAATGCGCAGCTCGCCGACCTCGTCGCGCGCTCAAGCGCCTTGCCGGTGCGGCTTGTGATCGAAGAAGCGGATCAGTTCCGGCGGATGGTGCTCAAAGCGGTGAAGAAAGCCTAAGCCGCCGGGCCTTAAGTCTTCTGCCGGTAGCCGACCCCTTGCCGCTGCAACACCACTTCGGGCGTGGCATAGGCTTCCTGCAGATCGACGCTCCAATAGCGCAGTTCCTCAAGCGGTATCGATACGCCTGTCACCGCGCACCGCACGAAGGATCCCGGACGCATGACGCGAAAATCGCCGTCGAGATATTTGACATCGGCCTCGCCGGGCATCGGGGTCGGACGATCGGTACGATTGAGCAACTTCGCCTCCGGCAGGATAAATTCGTCACACCGCGGCCCGACCTTTCGCCCGGCCCGTAACCGCGACGCCAACATAATCATTCCACCACCGGCACGAAAGCCACCACCTTGTGATCGTACCCGGCGCTGCAGCCACGCCCTGCGCTGTGATAGTCTCGCGGCCCGGGTGCCCATCGATCTTGGCTAAAAGCTTCACAAATATGGCTTTCCGAGCGCTCCTTCTCGTTATTGCCGCTGCGGTCTGGGCCAACGCCGCGGCCGCCGCGCCCGAACATGTCGATATCCCGGCCGGCGACCTTACGCTGCATGGCACGCTTTATCGTCCCGACGGGCCCGGACCGTTCCCGGCGATCGTCGCACTGCACGATTGCGGCGGCCTTATCCACCGTCCGCTGACCGAGGCGCAGCTCTACGCCGAATGGGCGCGGCTCCTCGTCGCTGATGGCTTTGTCGTGCTGTTTCCAGACTCGTACGGCTCGCGCGGCATCGGCTCGCAATGCCGCGAGCAGAACCGCAAGGTGCATGCGTCGCGAGAGCGGGTCGCCGACGCCAATACCGCGCGCCATTGGCTGCAGGCGCAGAGCTATGTGCGCGGTGAGCACATTTCGCTGTTGGGCTGGTCGAGCGGCGGCTCCGCCGCCTTATGGACGATACGGCCGACCGCGGCGCCGCACGACAGCAGCAGCGACTTCCGCTCGGCGGTCGCGATCTATCCGAGCTGCCGGCGCCTGCACGACACCGCCTGGAGCGCGCGCGTGCCAACGCTCATTCTGATCGGCGCCGCCGACGATTGGACGCCCGCCGCGGCCTGTCAGCAGATGGTGGCCGGGGCGCATGATCGCAGCGCCCGCGTCCAGATCGTCGTCTATCCGGGTGCTCACCATGAATTCGATTGGGCCAACGCCCCGATCAGACTGCGTACCGGCCTCGTCAACACCGTCGATCCTTCCGGCAAGGCGCATGGCGGCACCAATCCAGCGGCCAGGAACGATGCGCTCAAGCGCGTGCCGCAATGGCTGGCGCGGTAGCGTTTAGATTCCGGCGATAAAGAAACGCCGCGCCGACTGTGATCGGCACGGCGCCAGCTCAATATGTTTTAGTCACACCCCGCGTTAGCGGGACGCATTCATTACCAGCAGCGGCGATAGCCACGGTGCCACCAGCAATGCCGGTGATGCCAGTATACTTTCGTCACCTGACCGCCGTCGGCGGCTCCGACGCCCGTGAGCGGCGCGATCGGTGCAGCTTGCGAAGTCCCGGAAACGGCCGCGAAAACCAGAGCGGCGACCGCCATAGCAAATAAAGTCCTTATCATTGTCGTTCTCCTTCGGCGCGAACCAATGCCAACACATAACACGCCAACATCATGGCAGTTCCGCGACGCAAACAGTTACGCAAAATGAACGGACAGTCAGAAATCCAGCCGGGAGCAAACAGCGTCGACTTTCGGAAGAGATCGAGATCAGCGGAAACGTCAAAACAAATCGCCCTGTCCGGAGCCGCGGACGCTACGCCCGCGAGGCTTTACCGGCTCGCCGTCAGATTTATCGACGGACGTTCCGCCAGCAGCGCGGGCGCCGACGCGGCCGTCGGAGAATTCGATCTCGATCGACATCCCCGCGCCGATCGCGGCGGCGTTGCGCAGCGGACTTCCGGCCGTGTCGCGCACCAAGGCAAACCCCCGCGCCAGCACGCCGCGATAAGAAAACGCCGCGAGCAATTGTGCACCGCGCTCCGCGCGCGCCAGGCGAACGGCGATGATATGGCGGACCGCGCGGCTCGCCCGCTCGGCAAACACGGTCACCCGCTCGCCCTCGCGCGCGATCCGCGTGCGATGCACTTGGATATTGGCAGCGACTGCCGCGTGCAGCCGCTGTGCAAGGCCGTTATAGCGTTCGCGGCGGCGATCGACAGTGCTGCGCAGCAGATGCGGACTCAACCGTGCGCCGATACGCGAAAAGCCGACGCGATGGATTTGCGCATTGGCATGCAGCGCGCGACGCAGCGCCAGCGCCGCATGATCGAGTCGCTGCCGCGGCACGGCCAAAATCTCGTCGGCGCCGGGCAGCGCGCGGGCCGCTGAGCGCAGCTCGCTCCGCCGCGCCTCCTGATTGCGTCGCCAACAGGCCAATGCGCGGCGCGCCAGCGAATCGACGTCGACCATCAGTTCGGCGCGCACCGGGACCGCCATTTCGGCGGCCGCGGTCGGCGTCGGCGCGCGGCGGTCGGCGGCAAAATCGATCAGCGTGACGTCGGTCTCGTGGCCGACTGCGGAAATGAGCGGAATGAGGCTCGCCGCCGCGGCGCGCACCACGATTTCCTCGTTGAACGACCACAAATCCTCCAGCGAGCCGCCGCCACGCGCGACGATGATCAAATCCGGCCGGGGCGGCAAAGGCGAAGCGCCGCGTTCCGGCAATGCGTTGAAGCCCGCGATCGCGGCGGCCACTTCGGCGGCGGAGCCCTCGCCCTGCACTTTCACCGGCCAGACCAAGACGCGGCGCGGAAAGCGGTCGGCGAGCCGATGCAGAATGTCGCGAATGACGGCGCCGCTCGGCGAGGTGACGACGCCGATCACCGCGGGCAAAAACGGCAACAGCTGCTTGCGCGCCTCGTCGAACAGGCCTTCGGCGGCGAGTTTTTGCTTGCGCTCCTCAAGCAGTGCCATCAGCGCGCCGAGACCGGCGGGCTCCAGCGTCTCGACGATGATCTGATAGCTTGAGCGGCTGGGATAAGTTGTGAGCTTGCCGGTGACGATGACCTCGAGGCCTTCCTCGGGCTTGATCCGCATCCGGCCGAAGACGCCCTTCCAGATCACGGCGTCGATTTTGGCGGTTTCGTCCTTCAGCGCGAGATAGACGTGGCCTGACGCGTGCGGGCCCCGGTAGCCAGACACTTCACCACGCACGCGCACATAGCCGTAGGTGTCCTCGACCGTGCGCTTGAGCGCCGCCGACAGTTCGGAGACGCTCAGCTCCGGCAGATTGAGGCGCGGTTCGCTCATAGGGTTCTGCACAGGGCCAAAATCGGGCAAGGTTGACGAAGAGGTTCGCTCCGTGGCGATTAGTGCGGTTCATCGCGAGCGCGGGTCAAGCCCTCCCCGCCCGTCCGCCAAGGTATTCTGATCTATGAACATTCTATTGCTGGGCTCCGGCGGCCGCGAGCATGCGCTGGCCTGGAAGATGGCGGCAAGCCCGCTCACCGACAAGCTTTACAGCGCGCCGGGCAATGCCGGCATCGCGCGCGAGGCTGATTGCGTCGCGCTCGATCTCGCCGATCATGCGGCGGTGATCGCGTTTTGCCGCGGTAACAGTGTCGATTTCGTCGTCGTCGGACCGGAAGCGCCGCTGTGCGCCGGCATCGTTGACGATCTCGAAGCAGCCGGCATCAAGACTTTCGGTCCCACTCGCGCCGCCGCGCGGCTCGAAGGTTCCAAAGGTTTCACCAAGGATTTGTGCCGGGCGAACGGCATTCCCACCGCCGCGTATGAGCGATTCCGCAGCCCGGCTCCCGCTAAAGCCTATATCCGCAGCCGCGGCGCCCCGATCGTCGTCAAGGCCGACGGACTCGCCGCCGGCAAAGGCGTCGTCGTCGCGCAGGATGTGGCCGAAGCGGAAGCAGCGATCGACACGATGTTCAGCGGCGAATTGGGCGAAGCCGGCATCGAAGTCGTGGTCGAAGAATTTCTCGACGGCGAGGAGGCCTCCTTTTTTGCGCTGTGCGACGGTGACACCGCGTTGCCGCTCGCCACCGCGCAAGACCACAAGCGCGCTTACGACGGCGACAAAGGACCGAATACTGGCGGCATGGGCGCCTATTCGCCGGCGCCGAATATCGATGCCGGTATGAGCCTGCGCGTCATGAATGAGATCATCGCGCCGACGATGCAGGCAATGAAGGCGATGGGTGCGCCATATAAGGGTGTGCTTTACGCGGGCCTGATGATCACGCGCGAAGGCCCGAAGCTCATCGAATACAATGCGCGCTTCGGCGATCCGGAAACCCAGGTGCTGATGCTGCGCCTGATGTCGGATCTGGTCCCGGCACTGGTTGCCAGCCGCGACGGCATGCTCAAATCGTTCGATCTGCGCTGGTATCCCGGCTCCGCGCTTACCGTGGTGATGGCGGCCAAGGGTTATCCCGGCCCTTACGTCCGCGGCACGGTGATCGGGGGCCTCGACGAAGCCGGCGCCGTCGAAGGCGTGGAAATCTTCCACGCCGGCACCAAGGCCGAAAATGGCAAAATCCTCGCCAATGGTGGCCGCGTGCTCAACGTCTCGGCGATCGGCAACACAGTCGGTCAGGCGCAGCAACGCGCCTATGAGGCAATTTCCCGGATTCGCTGGCCCGAAGGGTTCTACCGCCGCGACATCGGCTGGCGTGCTGTGGAGCGAGAAAAGCAGGACCGGCTGCGTTAGACTGATGGCATGACGTAGCAAGGACCGACCCTGGCAAGGACTTGCCTGCCCCATGACCGATGCCGACCGCCAGAGCGCCTTTTCCGGCACCAAGGAAGTACCCGAGCGGCTGCGGTTCGATGCCGGACGGCTGGAAGAGTATTTGCGCGCGCATGTGCCGGGCTTCGCCGGCCCGATCGTCGTCACCCAGTTCAAGGGCGGCCAGTCCAATCCGACCTATCTCGTAGAGACGCCGCTGCGACGCTATGTGCTGCGGCGCAAACCGCCCGGCAAGCTGTTGCCCTCAGCGCACGCCGTCGACCGCGAATACCGGGTGATGAGCGCGCTTTTTGCGCGAGGCTTTCCGGTCGCCGAGCCTGTGCTGTATTGCGCCGACGAGGCGATCGCCGGCACCGCGTTTTTCCTGATGGCCTATGTCGACGGCCGCGTGTTCTGGGAGCCGCAGATGCCGGCATCCGATCCGACCGAGCGCGCCAAGGTCTACGACGCCATGAATGCGACGCTAGCGCGATTGCATATCTTCGAGCCGGCGTCGCTCGGGCTTGCCGATTACGGCCGCGGCGAGAATTACGTGGTGCGGCAGGTCGAGCGCTGGTCGAAGCAATACCGCGCCTCCGAGACTACGCCGGTCGACGAAATGGAGCGCCTGATCGCGTGGCTGCCGGCGCATGTGCCGCCGCCGCTTCCGCCGCGTCTGGTGCATGGCGACTACCGGCTCGACAACATGATTATCGCCGCCGATACGCCGCGCATCTTAGCCGTGCTCGATTGGGAGCTCTCCACGCTTGGCGATCCTCTGGCGGATTTTTCCTATCACCTGATGCAGTGGCATATGCCACTCGCCGAGGCCGGCACCGGATCGCTGGTCGGGCTCGATCTAGCGGCACTCGGCATTCCGTCGCTCGAAACCTATGTCGAGGCCTATGTGGCACGCACCGGGCTCGATCCGCGGCCGCATCTGCCGGCCTATTTCGCTTATAATTTCTTCCGCCTCGCGGCCATCATGCAGGGCATCGCCGGCCGTGTGCGCGACGGCACCGCGACGAGCGCTTACGCCGCGGCCAAGGCCGATTTGGTGCGCCCGCTCGCCGCCAAAGGCTGGCAATTCGCCTGTGAGGCAAAACCATGAGAAGCTTTGCGCTTGCACTCGGCGGTGGCGGCGCGCGCGGGCTGGCGCATATTGCCGTGATCGAGGCGTTCGACGACATGGGCGTAAAGCCCACGGCCATCGCCGGCACGTCGATCGGCGCGCTGATCGGGGCGGCCTACGCGGCGGGGATGCGCGGCAAGGATATCCGCCACCACGTATTGCATGTGGCGCATAGTCCGGGCGAAACAAGACGGCGTCTGCTTGCCGCCCGCGCCGGCACGCTCGCCGACCTTTTTTCCGGCGGGTTCAGCCAGGCGACGCAGATCGACGCCGTGAAATTCTGCGCGCAGTTCCTGCCCGCCACGGTACCGGAGGATTTCTCCGCGCTCGCCATTCCGCTCATTGTGGTGGCGACCGATCTGCATCGCCGACAGGAGATCGCATTGTCGTCCGGGGCGCTTCGTCCGGCGCTCGCCGCCTCGATCGCCATTCCCGGCCTGTTCCGGCCGGTCACGATGGATGGCCGCATCCTCATCGACGGCGGCGCAACCAATCCACTGCCGTTCGATCGCCTCGCTGGACGCGCCGACATCACCGTCGCGGTCGACGTGTTCGGCGTCCCGGCGGCGGAGCGCGGCGACGTGCCGAGCGCTTGGGAAAGCGTGTTCACCACGATCCTCATCATGGGCTCGACCATCGTTGCCGCGAAGCAACGACACGCGGCACCCGATCTCGTCATCCAACCCAACGTCGCAATTTTCCGCACGCTCGATTTCTACCAGGCGAGCGCTATTCTGCGGACAGCGGAAACGGTGAAGGCCGAGGTGAAGAAAAAACTCGGCGCACTTCTTAACGACGTTCCTTGAAAAAAGCTTTCAACAACGCCGACGCTTCCGCTTCGGCCATGCCGCCATAGACTTCCGGCCGGTGATGGCAGCTCGGCGAAGCAAAAAACTTCACGCCATTGTCCACCGCGCCGCCCTTGGGATCGGGGGCGCCGTAATAAAGCCTGCGGATGCGGGCGAAGGCGACAGCGCCGGCGCACATGGCGCAGGGCTCGAGCGTGACATAAAGGTCGCAAGCCTCGAGCCGCTCGGAGCCGAGCGCTGTCGCCGCTTGGCGGATGGCGATGATTTCGGCATGCGCAGTTGGATCGCGGTCGGCGAGCGTTCGGTTGCCGGCACGCGCGACGACCTCGCGACCGCGCACAATGACGCAGCCGACCGGGACCTCGCCGCGTTCGCCGGCGGCGCGGGCTTCGGCCAAGGCCATGTCCATGAAGGTCGGCATGAAAGTTCTATTGGTTCCTGGCGAGCCACTCTGCTATCAGCCGCTAGCAGCGAGCGGAACTATGAACGGCGACGGCGAGCAGCACAAATCCGGCGAGCGTATCGCCAAAGTGATCGCCCGCGCGGGCCTTGCCTCGCGGCGCGAGGCGGAGGCATGGATCGAAGCCGGGCGGGTCACCGTCAACGGTAAGGCGATCAGCTCGCCCGCGCTTGACGTTACCGCAAACGACCGCATCACAATCGACGGCGCGCCATTGCCGGCGCGCGAGCGCACCCGGCTTTTCCTCTATCACAAACCGCGCGGGCTCCTGACGACGCGCTCCGATCCGCGCGGCCGGCCGACCATTTTTCAAAACCTGCCGCCAAGCCTGCCGCGGCTCATTAGTATCGGCCGGCTCGACTTCAACACCGAGGGCTTGCTGCTGCTCACCAATGACGGCGCGCTCGCCCGCGTGCTCGAATTGCCGGCGACCGGGTGGCTGCGGCGCTACCGCGTGCGCGCACACGGCTCGGTACCGCAAGACAGGCTCGATGCCTTGCGCAAGGGCGTCACCATCAACGGCATTCATTACGGCGCCATCGACGCCGCGATCGAGCGGGTGCAAGGCTCGAATCTGTGGCTCACTTTCGCCATCCGCGAAGGCAAGAATCGCGAAGTGCGCAATGTGATGGGCCATCTCGGGCTGACGGTGACGCGTCTGATCCGCGTCTCGTTCGGGCCATTCCAGCTCGCCGAGCTCGACTTGGGCGCGGTCGAAGAGGTGCCCACCCGCGTGCTGCGCGAGCAACTCGGCGACAAGATCGTCGCACTGTCGGAGGCCGACTTCTCCGCGCCCATCGCAACGCCCACACCCGCCACGACGCCCACTACGACGCCCACTACGACGACCGCCCCGACGCCTGCCGCGCCGTCGCCGCGAAGGCATGCAGCACCTGCGGCGCGGCCAAAACCGGCAAACGACAAATCCAAGGGCCGGAAATCCTCGGATCATGCCTGGCGCGCCCGCGAAGTCGAACGCCCGACGAAACTGTTGCGCCGCAAATTCCGCGGCAAACTTGCTGACACGCGAGGCAAGACGGAGAAACGTGAGCCGCCGGGCGGGGAAAAGCGCGCGGGCCTCCTCACCGACCGCAAAGGCCGCCGCATGGTGATCGAACGCTACGGCAAGCCGCCGGTGCAGGACCCGCCACGGCAAGAGCCCCCCAAACGCGCGCGTCCCGGCCGCCGCCGCGCCTCGGATCGCGCTTTCGGCGCGCGCCCGCGGCAACCCAAAGGGCGTTAGAGCGCCATTACTTTAGCTTGAATTGATCGGCGCTCTAAGTCTTTAGTGGAGCATGATCTTTTCGGAAAATCGGTTTCCACTTTTCCGGATCATGCTCTGATGCGCGTCGTCGGCGGACGGCTGCGCGGGCGGGGGCTCGCGGGGCCGAAATCAAAAGCGATCCGGCCAACCGCCGACCGGTTGCGCGAGTCGCTGTTCAATATTCTGCAGCACGCTTACGGCGATCCCGTCACTGGTGCACGCGTGCTCGACCTTTTCGCCGGCACCGGCGCGCTCGGCATCGAAGCAGCCTCGCGCGGCGCGGCGTTCGTACTGTTCGTCGACGACGGCGCCGAGGCGCGCGCGTTGATGCGCGAGAACGTGACCAATTTCGGGCTTGGCGGCACGAGCCGAATCTTTCGCCGCGACGCCACCAAGCTTGGCCCGGCGCATCCGATCGAGCCTTTTTCGCTCGCCTTTCTCGATCCGCCCTATGGCCAAAACCTCGCCACTCAGGCGTTAGCTGCCGCGCGTGCCGGCGGCTGGCTCGCGCCCGACGCGCTGATCGTGGTCGAAGAGGCGACTAAGGTCGCTTTTGCGGCGCCCGAGGGTTTTACCGAGCTTGAGCGGCGCCGTTACGACGACACCGAATTCTTGTTTTTACGATCGAGCTAGCGTCGCCCAAACAACCGCTCGATATCGTTGAGCTTTAATTCGACATAAGTCGGACGGCCGTGATTACACTGGCCGGAATTGGGCGTCGTTTCCATTTCGCGGAGCAGCGCGTTCATCTCCTCGGGCTTGAGCCGCCGCCCGGCGCGCACCGAGCCGTGGCAGGCCATCGAGGAGGCGACCGCCATCAAGCGACGCTCCAGTGGCAGGGTCTCGTCCCATTCGCTGATATGCTCGGCGAGATCGCGGACGAGGCCGCCGCCGTCGATCTCGCCGAGAAGCGAAGGCGTCTCGCGCAGCGCCACCGCGCCGGGGCCGAAACCCTCGAGAACAAGCCCGAATCGAGCCAACTCGTCGGCGCGAGCCACAAGGCGCTCGACATCGGCTTCGTCGAGCTCGACGATCTCCGGAATGAGCAGAATCTGCCGCGCTACGCCGGCTTTATCGATCGCCGCCTTAAGCCGCTCGTAGACGATGCGCTCGTGGGCGGCGTGCTGGTCGATAATGATCAGCCCGTCGCGGGTCTGCGCCACGACATAAGTGTCATGAACCTGCGCCCGCGCCGCGCCGAGCGGATGATCGAGCAGATCGGCCGCCGGCGCGGCGAGTTCGACGCCCGCGGCAAAACCGTCCGGAAAATCGGCGCGAAGATCGGCCGCAGGTCCGCCGGTATCGAAAGCGGCTTGCGTCGGTTCGGCAAAACCTCCACGCGACGGTGCGAACGGATGCTGTGGATCGCTCGGCCGCGCCGGCGAACGCCGCCAGTCCCAGCCGCGCTGAAAGGACGCGATCGTCGCCGCGCCGCCGGTCGTCGCCGCACGCGTTGCGTCGCGCGCCAACGCGGCTTTCAGCGCGTGCACGATCAGCGCGCGGACCAGGCCCGCATTGCGGAACCGCACTTCGGCTTTGGCCGGATGCACGTTGATATCGACCTCGGGCGCCGGTAACGAAACGAACAAAGCCACCAGCGGATGACGGTCACGCGGCAGATAGTCGGCGTAAGCCGCGCGCACCGCGCCGATCAAAAGCTTGTCGCGCACCGGGCGGCCGTTGACGAAAAGATATTGGCCGAGCGCGTTGGCGCGCGTCAGCGTCGGCAGCGCGGCAAAGCCTTCGATGACGACGCCTTCGCGTTCGGCCGTAATCTCCACCGCGTTGGCGCGGAAGTCCGAACCGAGCACATCGCCGAGCCGGGCGAGCCGCCCGGTCGAGCCCGGCAGCGTCGCGGCAAAGCTTACCGGCGCGCGTTCCTCGCCGGCGAGCGTGAAAGCAACGTCCGGCCGGCTCATGGCGAGCCGGCGCACCACCTCGCGCACAGCTTCCGCCTCGGTGCGGTCCAGTTTCAGGAACTTCAGCCGCGCCGGCGTTGCGTAAAACAGATCGCGCACCTCGACGCGGGTGCCCTCGCCAAGCGCCGCGGGCTTTAATTCGGCTTTCACCCCGGCATCGACTTCGATCGCCCAAGCATGCGGCTCGCTGGCGTGCCGCGTTATGATCGAAAGCCGCGCCACCGCGCCGATCGAGGGCAAGGCCTCGCCGCGGAAACCGAGCGTGCGGATAAGGACGAGATCGTCCTCGGCGAGTTTTGAAGTGGCGTGGCGTTCCACCGCGAGCTTAAGGTCGGCGCGCGTCATACCCTCGCCATCGTCACTGACGCGGATCAGGCGGCGGCCGCCGCCGTCGGTCAAAACATCGATGCGCCGCGCGCCGGCGTCGAGCGCGTTCTCCACCAGTTCCTTGACTACGCTCGCCGGGCGCTCGACCACCTCGCCCGCGGCGATGCGGTTGACGGTGGCTTCGGAAAGCTGACGGACAGGCATGAAAACCGGATTGGCTGGCGACTCGCTGGGCGGCGACGGTAGCCCGGATCGTGCAGGAGCGAAATCCGGGCCGCGTTCGCGGTCTCAATCGAACGCCGGCTTCGTATGCCGCAGCCGCTTGACGCCGGCGCGGCGCTTTTTGCCTTCGATGCGCCGCTCGCGCGACGCCTTGGTCGGCTTGGTCGGGCGTCGCTTCACCGGCCGGACCGCGGCCTGGCGAATGAGTTCGACGAGCCGGTCGAGCGCATCCTGCCGGTTGCGCAACTGGGTGCGATGCCGCTGCGCGGTCAGCACCAGCACGCCATCGTTCGTCAACCGCGAGCCCGCGAGCCGTTCCAGCCGGTTGCGTACCTCGGGCGCCAGCGACGGCGAGCGCCGCACGTCGAAGCGCAACTGAACCGCGGTTGAAAGCTTGTTGACGTTCTGCCCGCCCGGTCCGGAGGCGCGCACGAAAGTCTCTTCGATCTCGCGCTCGTCGAGATCGATTTCGGGGCTGACGCGGATCATGGCCAACACTAGCCCGGGTTGAGCGTCAGCGAAACCCGGGCAGGCTAATTCGCCGTCGTCGACGTCGAGGCTACACCCTCGGGTTTGCCGACCACGGTGACCAACAGGCCGTTATCGAGCAGCCGCTTGGCCACGCGTTTGGCATCGTCGAGCGTCACCGCCGCGATCATCGCCGATCGCTGCGTGAAGTAACCGACGCCGAGATCGTCGAGCTGCAATTGCACGAGCATGCTTGCGATTTTGCTCGATGTGTCGAGATTGAGCACGAAGGAACTGTTGAGATAGTTCTTGGCCTCGGCCAGTTCCGCCGCGGTGGGTCCCGTTTCGGCGAGCCGATGGATTTCCTTCTCGATCACTTCGAGCGTTTCGCCGGTGCGATCGGCGCGGGTCGCCGTGCCGCCGAAGAATAAAGCCGCATGGTCGAGCCATACCAGGCTGTCGGAAACGGAATAGGCGAGACCGCGTTTCTCGCGCACCTCCTGGTAAAGCCGCGACGAAAACACGCCGCCGCCGAGGATGTGATTGACGATATAGGCGGCCATGAAGTCGGGATCCTTGCGGGCAATACCGGGACCGCCGAAATCGACCACCGCTTGCGGCACGTCGAGACTGACGACGATGCGGCGGCCGAGACCTTGCGGCGTGGCATTCGCGACCGGCGTCAGGTCGGGCTTCGCCGGCAGCGCGCCGAACACGCGGTCAAGCAGCGGCTTTAAGGTTTCGGCGTCGATGTCGCCGACCACGGCGATCTTGAGATTGGCTCGCGCCAACACCCGACGGGTATAGGTTTTGAGATCGTCGATGGTGATGTTGGGTACCGATTCGAAGGTGCCGTTGACAGGGCGGCCATAAGGATGTCCCTCGAACGCGGTCTCCCACCAGCGGCGGCTCGCAATATCGCCGGGGCTGGACGTCTGCCGGTGTAGCATCGAGATAATCTGCGCGCGATTTAGTTCGACGTCCGCCGTGTCGAAGCGCGGCTCTGTCAAGGCTAGCCGCAATAGGTCGAACGCCTCGTCGCGATTTTCGCTGAGGGTGCGCATCGAGCCGCGCACATGGTCGCGTTCGGCATTAAAACTCAGCTCGATGGCTTTGCGCTCGAGCCGATCCTGGAACGCCTTGGAATCCATATCGCCGGCACCGTCGTCAAGCAGCGATGCGGCAAGATTGGCGGTACCCGCCTTGCCGGGCGGATCCTGGATCGCACCGCCAATAAAGGCGAAGTCGACGGCAATAAGCGGCACCGCCGGTTCGTGCACCAGCCAAGCTTCGACGCCGCCCGAACTCACCACCCGTTCGATCGTTGTCGCCCGCGCCGGCTGTGCCAACACGGCGAACGCCGCGCACGGCACCAAGATAGCCAGCAAAGCGCGTCGAACGACACGATGGAACGGAGCATGCGTCAAAATATTCACGAATGGCTCTCCTCGGGCTGCAGGCTTTTGACCAGATAGCCCGTCACCGACTTGCGGCGGTCGAGCCAGGTGCGCGCGGCTTGTTGTACGGCGTCCGCGGTCACGGCGCGGATGCGGTCGGGCCAGGTGCGGACCATGTCGACGGTCTGCCCGGTCGCCAGCGCCGCGCCGTACCAGCGTGCCAAGGTCGCCTGATTGTCCTCGGCGTAGACGGCGTCAGCGATCAGCCGGTTCTTGGCGCGATCGAGTTCGTCGGCGGTGATGCCGTGCGCGACGACGTCGTCGATGATGGCGTCGATACCGGCTTCGACCTGGCGCAAAGTCGTTCCCGGCTTCGGTGCGCCATAGACGCCGAATTTGGCGTAGTCGAGCGCGGTGCCGGTATAATAAGCGCCGGCCGACAGCGCGATGCCCTTGTCGACGACCAAGATGCGGTACAGCCGGCAATCCTCGCCGCTGCCAAGTACGTGGGCAAGCACGTCGAGTGCCTCGCTCTCACCGGACTTGGCGGTGGTCTCAGACGGCACCAGGTAGTCGCGGGAAATGCTCGGCTCTTCGACGCGAGCGTCCGCAAGCGTGACGGTGCGCGGCGCCTGTTGCACCGGCTCGGTCGGCCGTTGCCGCGGATTGCTCGGCGCGCGCTCGGCGACTTTGCCGTAGGTCGCCTCGGCGTCGGCCTTGACCTCATCGGCGGTAATGTCGCCGGTAACGACCACGATGGCATTGTTCGGGGTGTAGAAGCGCCGATAGAACGCCAACGCATCGTCGCGATCGAGCTTTTCGATTTCGTGCCGCCAGCCGATCACCGGTCGGCCGTAGGGGTGATTGAGATAGAGCGCCGCGTCCATCTGTTCGCCGAGTCGGGCGCCGGGATTGTTGGCGATGCGCATATTCTGTTCTTCGAGCACGACGTTGAGTTCCGGCCGCACCACCTCGTCGGTCAGTACCAGACCGGTCATGCGGTCGGCTTCGAACGCCATCACCTCCTTGAGATGCTCGCGGGGGACGCGCTGAAAGAAACCGGTGTAGTCGCTCGCGGTGAACGCGTTTTCCTGCCCGCCGCCTTCGGCGACCTGCCGGGAGAACGTCTGGCCGGGATTCTTCTCGGTGCCTTTGAACATCAGATGTTCGAGGAAATGGGCGAGGCCGGATTTGCCGGGGGTCTCGTCGGCAGCGCCGACCTTGTACCAGACCATATGGGTGACGACCGGGGCGCGATGATCGGGCACCACAACGACTTCCAGCCCGTTCGACAACGTGAAATGCGCGACGTCGGGGCCGCTGCCGGCATGTGCGGCGCTGGCGGCAGCCCCGGCCAAGGCGACAATGAGCAGCAGCACTTTCGACAAGCGCATCGACCAATAGATTTGCGACAAGAGATGACCTCCGCGAGCCATAGCGCGCCCCAGAAAGCTTGCAACATTACGCCGTAGATCGGACCCTGCACCACGCCGACGGGTCCATTTCGAGCCGGAAAGCGGGCCGCGCTCGATCTTTAGCCCGGGACCTTGCCGGTTCCGATTAGATCAGACACGGGCTCTGGGATTTTCTCGTAACCACTTTTCGGGATCATGCCCTAGCGCACCGGCTCCAGGCGCTCGCCCAGCGACTTCGGCGTGTAATCCTTGTGTTCCGGAGTGATGCCGTAAGGCTGATCCGGCGACGGCGTCTGATAGCCGGGCGGCGGATCGGTGAGACTCGCCCGCCGCGGCTCGCCGGTGAAGGTGCCGTACTGTTCCTTTTTCATCCAGTCGAAGCTGAAAAAGCTTTTCTTCTGTTCGCCGAGTTGAGACGGCGTACTCTGTTCGGGAGTTCCGGGAGTGGAGACCGTCGGCGCAGGCCTGCCGACGCCGAGCTCGTCCGGGCGCAGCGGCCGCGAGGTTTCCATCACCGAATCGAACGGGCGGATGACCGGCTTGTCGTCTTTGTCTGCCTTTTTCTTTTTCAGATCGGGATCCTTGGGCCAGTCCGGAGCGGGTACCGTCGCCGCCTTCACCGGCGGCGGCAAATTGCGCGACGGCGGCACCACCAGCGGCGAGCGCTCGCTGTAATTGATCTCATATTCGGTGGTGGTGGGATCCTTGACCCCGATCGTGCGCAAAAACTTATCGGTAAACGATTCCTGGGAAGCAATGTCGTCATCGGCGGCGCGGGCGGGCGAATAGCTGGCGCCCACGACCAGCGCGGCCGCCGCAGCGCCCAAAACAAACCGCGTGAGTTTTGTGAACCGCGTTGGACGCGTGTTGCGCATGTTGTGGCCGCCAAGCTTTAAGCGGTCTAACCGATCCTGCGGCATGCCCTCACCCGACTTGCCTGTTATCCTGCCGATGCACGGCGCTTCTCAGGGAAATCCCCGTCTACCCAGCAACAGCTTTATACCCGCGATCAGGGCGCTTTTGCGGCACCCCCATGCCAGAGCGATTCATATAGCAGCCCCACAACCCCCACAACAATGGCCGTGTCGGCGAGATTAAACACGTACCAGTGGAAGCTAAAGCGCGCGGTATCGATGTGAAACAGGACGAAATCCATGACCCCCGGCCAGTGCAGCCGGTCGATCGCATTGCCGACCGCACCGCCGATGATGAGGCCTAACGCCGCGGCCGTCAGCCGCGACGGCGCCCACGTCAGCCAGGCCCAAAGAAAGGCCACTGCCGCGACCTTGAAGGCAAGCAGCGCCCATTGGCCGACCGACCCCTGCTGAGGAAACAGGCCATAGCTGATGCCGGTATTGAAAGTCAGAAAGAGATCGAGAAACGGCGTTAACGCTACCGGCGACCGGCTGGCAAGATCGAAATCGTAGAGCAGCCAAAGCTTGACAGCCTGATCGATCAGGCAGGCGATCGCTGCCACCGCGAGGCCGAATGCGCTGAGCCGGCCCCAGAGATAGGAACCAGCGGCCTTGGTTTGCGCCGCGTCCACCACCTGCTTCTCCACCGGCTCCCTACTCGGCCGCCCTGCGGACAGCTTCCCATTCGCGCAACGCCTGGGCGTCGCGCGGGGTGACATCAGGGAATTGCGGGTCGAGACCGACCGCGAGCGAGATTTTCCATGACCGCGCGCATTTCTTGCCCTGCGCCAATTCCGGCACGACGGCGACACCCGCTACGTCCAGCAGCCGGAACGCCTCGACCGGTCCGCCGCCTTCGACCAGCGCCGCGCCCGAGGTGATGCAGACTTCGGCCAAGTCGACGTCGACCACGGCCGCGAACAGTTCTGGGTCGGATATGTAGACGACCGGATGGGCCTCAAGCGACGAGCCGATGCGCTTTCCGGCACGCTCAAGCTCGAGCGCGCCGGTGACGACGCGCCGCACGTTGCGGACCTTGCGCCATTTTTCGGCCAAAGCGTCGTCGCGCCACGCCGCCGGTACATTGGGGAAGGCTTCGAGGTGGACTGAGGACGCGTCGGAATATCGTGCGAGCCAGGCCTCCTCGGCGGTGAAGCACAACATCGGCGCAAGCCAAGTGACGGTGCAACGGAATACGTAGTCAAGCACCGTGAGGCAGGCCTTGCGCGTGATCGAAGAGTACGGATCGCAATAAAGCGCATCCTTACGGATATCGAAGTAGAAAGCCGATAGATCGACGGTCATGAACGCGGCAATCGCGGCAAAGATGCGTTTATAGTCGAAATCTGCATAGGCCTGCTTCACCAGCGCATCGAGCTCGACCACGCGGTGCAGGATCAAGCGCTCTAGTTCCGGCATGTGCTCGGGCTTAACGCGCTCGCTGTCCTCGAAATGCGCCAGATTGCCGAGCATCCAGCGCAGCGTGTTGCGCAGCTTGCGATAGGTATCGACGGTGGTTTTGAGGATTTCGGCGCCGATGCGCAGATCGTCGGCGTAATCGGCCGCGCACACCCACATGCGCAGAATATCGGCGCCGGACTGTTTGATGACGTCCTGCGGCGCGGTCACATTGCCGAGCGACTTCGACATTTTACGCCCGGTCTCGTCGAGCACGAAGCCGTGGGTGAGCACGGTGTCGAACGGTGCGCGGCCGCGCGTGCCGCAGCTTTCCAGAAGCGAGGACTGAAACCAGCCGCGATGCTGGTCGGAGCCTTCCAGATACATCACAACCTCGTCGCCGCCGTCAGCCTTGCGTTTGATGTAAGCGAGGCTCGGAAAATGCCGCGGGTCTTCGAGCACGAAGGCATGCGTCGAGCCGGAATCGAACCAGACGTCGAGAATATCGTCGACCTTCTGCCAGCCGTCATTGGCGAGCTTGCCGAGGAAGCGCTCACGGGCGCCGGGCTGGTACCAGGCGTCCGCGCCCTCCGCCTCGAAGGCCTCGACGATGCGCACTTTCACCTCGGGATCGTCGAGAATATCGACGGAACCGTCCGGCTTTTCCTTGATGAAGACCGTGATCGGCACGCCCCAAGCGCGCTGCCGTGAGATCACCCAGTCGGGGCGGCTCTCGATCATGCCGTTGATGCGGTTCTCGCCTTGCGCCGGCACCCAGCGCGTCGCCTTGATCGCGGTCAGCGCGCGATGGCGCAGCGTGTCGCGATGGTCGCCGATGTTGTCCATAGCCCTGGGCTCGCCGAGGGCATCGTCGATACGCTTGTCCATCGCAATGAACCATTGCGGCGTGTTGCGGAAAATCACCGGTTTTTTCGAGCGCCAGGAATGCGGATATTGATGCTTGAGCCGGCCGCGCGCGAGCAGCATGCCGGCATCGATCAGAGCCTTGATCACCGCCTCGTTGGCATCGCCCTTCTCGCCTTTGTCGGTGAGCACGCGCTTGCCGGTGAAGCCGGGCGCCTGATCGGTGAGCCGGCCGTCGGCGTCGACGGTGTAGGGAATAACGGTGGCGATGCCCTCCGCCCCGAGCTTTGGCGCGTTCGCCGTCCAAACGTCGAAGTCCTCGCGTCCGTGGCCGGGCGCGGTGTGCACAAACCCGGTGCCGGTATCGTCGGTGACATGATCGCCGGGGAGCAGCGGCACCCGGAAGCCATAGCCGGCGTGGAATTGCGCCAGCGGATGGTGACAGTGACCAACCGCCAAGACCTCGGCAGGGATCGCGCATATTCTCCGATACGCCAATACGCGCGCTTGCCGCATAACGTCGATTGCTAGCCTATCGGCGAGCAATAATTTGTCGCCGCGAATTGCCCAATTACCGTCGGGCGCGTCGGTGACTTCGTACAGGCCATACTCAATTCTCGGGGAAAAACTGACGGCACGATTTCCCGGAATCGTCCAAGGCGTTGTCGTCCAAATGACAATCGACGGTCGATGATCCTTGACGAGTGTGTTCCAGACCACTTGATGGGTATCGATGTCCGCCCCGCTTCGAACAACATGTTGGGCCGGAAACTTCACCCACACCGTGTCCGATGTGTAATCCTCGTACTCAACCTCCGCCTCGGCGAGCGCTGTCTTCTCCACCACCGACCACATCACGGGCTTTGAGCCGCGATAGAGCGTGCCGTTGGCGGCGAACTTCATCAGTTCACGCGCGATCTGCGCCTCGGCGAAATTGTCCATGGTGGTGTAGGGACGCGCCCAGTACCCGACGACGCCGAGCCGTTCGAATTCCGCTTTCTGCACCGTGATCCAGTGCTCGGCGAAGGCCCGGCACTCGCGGCGGAACTCCACGAGTGCCGCGGGATCGGCCAAGTCCGGCTTCGGCTTGCCCTTGGCGCGGTAGTTGTCCTCCTCGATCTTCCATTCGATCGGCAGGCCGTGGCAGTCCCAGCCCGGCACGTAGTTCGAATCGTAGCCGAGCATCTGCTGGCTCTTGGTCACCACATCCTTGAGGATCTTGTTGAGCGCGTGGCCGATATGGATATTGCCGTTGGCATAAGGCGGCCCGTCGTGCAGCACGAAGCGCGGCCGGCCCTTGCCCGCCGCGCGCAGCCGTTCGTAAAGGCCGAGCTCGCGCCAGCGCGCCAGAAGCTCCGGCTCCTTCTGCGGCAGCCCGGCGCGCATCGGGAAATCGGTCTTGGGTAGAAACAGCGTTTCAGAGTAGTCGCGCGCTTTGGTGTCGGTCATGCCGGCCTTCTTAAGTCCAGGGCGCCTTCTAACAAGCCGGGTGCGGTGCGGAAAGGGTCTCCGGTCGGGGACTTAAGCCGGACCGCGGGAACCGAGCGCTTCGGCCTGGCGTTAATTCACCGAAAGCGGCGGGTGGGACGACGGAGGGTTTCGTGGATTATATCCGGGCCAGGCGCGAAGTCCGCCACGCCCTTGTCATCAGCGATCCGCTGCCGGTCTCAAGCGTCCACAACATCTGGGCCTCGACCGGCCAAGCTGCGACGATCGGCATATTCCTACTGCTGTTCGGCGCCTTTCTCTATATCGGCCACGCCATCCTCTTGCCGATTCTGGCGGCCGCGGTAACGGCACTGACTTTGGCGCCCCTGATCAAGGCGGCCAAGGCTTACGGCATTCCGCCCTGGATTACCGGCGTCGTCATCCTGCTCGTTGCGCTTGGCGTCCTCAGTCTCATCGTCACCGCCCTTGCCGGCCCGGTGAGTCAGTGGATCGGCCGGGCGCCTGAGATCGGGGCCACCATCAAGCAAAAGCTCACGGTGCTCGATCAACCGCTTGCGGCCCTGCATGAACTGGAGAATTCGCTATTCGGCGGCAATGGCCTGCTCAACGTCAACGAGCCGCCGCCCAACGTGGTGTTGCCGGTAGTCGCGTTTCTGACGCCGGCAGCGGGCGAGCTCTTGTTGTTTTTCGCCACCCTATTGTTCTTTCTGGTCGGCCAGATCGAGCTGCGCAACCATATCGTCTCGATGTTTTCCAACCGCGACGCCAAGCTGCGGTTTCTCAAAATCATGCGCGACATCGAGCGCAACCTGGCCGGCTATCTCACGGTGGTGACCATCGTCAATGCAGGCGTCGGCATCATTGTCGCGGTCGGCACCTGGCTGATCGGCTATCCCAATCCGGTGATTTTCGGGCTGTTGGCGGCTTTATTGAATTACATCCCCTATGTCGGACCGGCGGTGATGGTGCTGGCCCTTTTCGGCGTCGGCCTCGTCTCGTTTTCCTCGCTCGGTCACGCCTTCATCGCGCCGCTCGGATTGATCGCGGTCACCACATTGGAAGGACATTTCGTCACGCCAACCATCGTCGGGCGCCGTCTCACCCTCAATCCGCTATTGGTGTTTCTGGCGCTGGCGTTCTGGACCTGGATGTGGGGTCCGATCGGCGCCGTTCTCGCCGTCCCGCTGTCGATCGTCGCGCTGGTCATCGTCAATCATCTGTTTCCGAACGAGGACGTCCGGCTGCCCGATTGAACCGGCTTTTTCGCTGCGACCTGGCCGATGGAACTTCTTGGTTGCCCCAACACTTAACCGGGCAACCGGCCCATTCCAATTCACGGAGTTCACGGCATGAATACCGCTTCAACGGCTTCGCAGAACATTCGCGACACGGCCCAGGAGGCAGCACGGGACGCGCGCGACGGTGTGCACGAAATCGGCAAAGCCGCCTCCGCCGCATCCGGCGATATCGAGAGCGACCTGCAAGCGCTGCGCGAGGACTTCGGTCGGCTTGCCGAACAAGTCGCCGATATCCTCACTAATAAAGGCAGCGCGGCCTGGCAGCGCGCCAAGACCAGCGTCGACGGCATGGTCGCCGACGCCCAGGGCAAGACCCGCGAGGCGGCGGGCGCCGTCCGCGACGTGTCCGATAATTTTGCCGGCGCCATCGACGAGTCGATCAAGAGCCGCCCCTATGCCACGCTCGCGATAGTCGCCGGTCTGGGATTTTTGTTCGGAACGACATGGCGGCGCTGAATTTGCGGCGCTGAAGAATTGGCGGCGTTGAGGAATTGACGATCCGATGCTCAAAACCCTGACCCGCGAGATTACGCTCTCGATCCAGGCCAGAAACGGCGCCAGCGTCGCCGTTCTGGTGTGGCTCGGAGTGATTGCAGCGGCGACGCTCATGGCTTTCGTTTTTCTCTGCGTCGCCGGCTATGACTGGTTGGCGTTGCGATACGGAAGCGTCTCGGCCGGCCTAATAATGGCCGGGCTCTTCGTCACCATCGCGATTGTCGCTGCAATCGTGTGTGTGCTGATCCGCCGCCGGGTCAGGGAGCGCGCCATTCTCGCCCGCGCCGCGCGCGCCCATTCGCCGTCCTGGTTGCTCGATCCGCGGCTATTGAGCGCCGCAGTCGAGGCCGGCCGTTCGATCGGCTGGCAACGCATCGTACCGCTCGCGCTCGTTGGCTTCATGGTGGCGCAGTGGACGCGCGAACACAAAAATCAGGGCAAGCAGCATTTCTGATCACGCCGGCTAAATGGGCGGGAATGCGGCGCCGGCGCGGGCCAAAGCCTCTTTCGCGCGCGCGGTGTCCTCCTGCATCTGCCGCACCAGATCCTTGGCGGAAGCGAAATTCCGCTCCTCGCGCAGCCACGCAATGAAGGCTGTGTCGATACGCGCGCCATAAAGGTCGCCGGAAAAATCGAACAGAAAAATCTCAAGCAGCACCGTGCCGTTATCGAACATCGGCCGGCGGCCGAAATTCGCCACCCCGTCGTAGCGCCGGCCGCCAACGGCGGCGCGTACCGCATAGACGCCGTGGCGCAGCCCACAGGCCGCGTCGAGCTGCAGATTGGCGGTCGGGAAGCCGAGTTCGCGGCCGCGCTTGTCGCCGTGGATGACTTCGCCCGAGACGAACCAAGGATAGCCCAAAAACGCCGCGGCCTGGTCGAGGTCGCCTTCGCCGAGCGCTTTGCGAATCGGGCCGGACGCGATTGCCTGCCCGCCATCCTGCAACGGCGGCACCACATCGACGGCAAAGCCGTGTTTTTTGCCTTCGGCCGCAAGGAAAACGGGCGAGCCGGTCCGATTGGCGCCGAAATGAAAGTTGAAGCCGATCGCAGCCCCGCTGATCGCGAAGCGCTCGACCAGAATGCGGCTGACGAATTCCTCCGCGGTAAGGCTTGCCAGCGCCGCGTCGAAAGTCAGTATGATCGCACCGTCGAGCCCGGTGGCGGCGAGCAGCCGCAATTTAGCGGCCTCATCGGTCAGCCGAAACAGCGGTTCGGCGGGCTTGAAGAAGGCACGCGGATGCGGCTCCAAGGTCAGCGCCGCGGCCGGACGCGACAGCGCCTTGGCGCGATCGAGCGCCGCCGCGATGACGGCTTTATGGCCGCGATGGACGCCATCGAAATTGCCGATCGCGACGACCGCGCCGCGAAGCGCGTCACAAGCCGCGTCATTTGCCGCGTCATCGGGCGCACGATCGCGCACGATGCTGAGACTCTTCGTCATCTGGATTACGTTGGGCTTACTTTGGTTCGGGCTTGCGATGGTTAAGAATATTTATATTTGCGCCGTTACGTGCCGCGGCACCCGGCGCAAAGTCAAGCACGGACAAGCGCAATGGTTGCGGCGGCCGGACCGGCCAACTCCGGCGCGATTAACCCGTTATTCAAACACCCAATGTAGCTTGCCAGGCTGGGAAGGGACGGTCGGAGCGCTGGCCTGCATCGATCTATCAGCCGGCTCAGCACGGCGCCGCGCCGGTCGCGCGCCCTAAGCCGTATCGGCTCCTATCGAATGGGAATCCGTTTTCTGGGAATTTCAATTGCTCATGATCGCTCCGGAAAGCGGTGACGCTGTTCGGGATCATGCTTGAGGACCACAGCAATGCCGCTCGATCCGAATATGTCCGTGCTCGTCGTCGACGACTACAGCACCATGGTGCGCATCATCCGCAATCTGCTGCGCCAGCTTGGTTTCGTCGACATCGACGATGCCTCGGACGGCGTCGCCGCGCTGGAAAAGATGGGCGCCAAGCGCTATGGCCTGGTCATCTCGGATTGGAACATGGAGCCGATGACCGGTTTCGATCTCTTGCAGCGCGTGCGTGCCAATCCGGCGATCGAAACGACGCCGTTCATTATGGTGACGGCCGAATCCAAGACCGAGAACGTGATCGCGGCGAAGAAGGCCGGTGTGAGCAATTACATCGTCAAGCCGTTCAACGCCCAGACGCTCAAGTCCAAGATCGAAGCGGTGTTCGCCGAGAAGCCCGAATTCACGTCCGCCTTCGAGCGCTGACGCGCCAATCGACTTCGTCTGTTATCACCACACCAGCGCCCGCATCATCGCGCGCGGCGCGACCCCGGCGGCACTGAAGATCGCTTTGAGCTTGGCGGCATCGGGGGCGTCGCGCGAGCCGTATTGCTCGGCGTGGATGCCCGAAGTGACGAATACGCAGTCGAGCCCGAAAGCGGTGGCGCCGGCGAGATCGGTGCGCACTGAATCGCCGATGGCGAGCACGCGCCGAAGCTCCAGAGCCCGCCCGCCGCGCAGCGTTACGGCGCTGGCGAGCGTCGTCTGGTAGATCGGCGGGTGCGGCTTGCCGCAATAAAGCACCGTGCCGCCCTGCCCCGCGTAAGCCTCGGCCAAGGCGCCGGCGCAATAGACCAAAGTGTCGCCGCGCTCGACGACGATGTCGGGATTGGCGCAGACCATCAACAGCGAGCGCGCGCGCATTTCGGCGAGCATATCGCGATAGCTGTCGGGCGTTTCGATGGTGTCGTCGAACAGCCCGGAGCACACCACGTAGTCGGCGCGCGCCAAGGGCGCAAAACTCACGCCGAGACCATCGAAAATCGAATGGTCGCGTTCCGGGCCGAGATGAAACACGGTTTCGCCGGGCCGCGCTTCGACGATACCGCGGGTCACGTCGCCCGAGCTTATGATCGCGTCATAGGCTTGGCGCGGCACGCCGAAGCGGTCGAGAATGCGTGCCACAGCTGCGCCCGCCCGCGGCGCATTGGTGACCAGCATTGCCGTGCCGCCCGCCGTGCGAAAGCGCATCAGCGCGTCGCACGCCGCCGGGAAGGCGGTAACGCCGTTATGCACCACGCCCCAGATGTCGCAGAACAGCGCGTCGTATTCGCGGGCGAGCGGCTCGAAACGTTCGATGAAGCTTGGCAAGGGGACTACTTAGCTGCGCCGCGTCCCGGCGCGCGCGAGTTGGGCGAGATTGCCGCCGGCGGGCGTCGGTCCAGGTGCCGGCGCGGAGTTCTTTGCCAGCTCCGCGGCGTCGCCGGCAAGGCCCTGCAGCGCCTCCGCCCGCACCGGGCGCGGCGGCGAGAACAAAAAGCCTTGGCCGAAACGCACGTCGTAATCGAGCAGATCGACCACCATGGATTCGATCTCGATGTGCTCGGCGATCAGATCGATGCCGAAGCGGCCGAGCAGATCGGAGAAATCGGCCGGGTGAATATCGGTCGAGGCGGCGCCGACGCGGTTGAACAAAAGCGCCGCCGGCGCCTTGACGAAGCGGAAGCCGCGCTCGTTGAGTTCGCGCGCTTCGACGCGCAGGTCGGTGAGATTGTCGATCGAGAAGCGGAAGCCGCGCTCGGCGAGCGCGGCCAGACTCTCATTCTCGATCGGCCCCATGGCGCGCACCGCACTCTGGGTGAATTCAAACACCAATGCCGGCGCGATGGCGCGGTTGGCATCCATGAATTCGAGAAACTTCGGAAAGCCGGAATCCGTCAGCGTCGCGCCGGACAGATTGCAGAACAGACCGACATCGCGGTTCTTGAGTAGGAGCCGGCGCACCACCTGAACGCAGCGCAGCGCCGACAGATGATCGAGCTTCGGCATCAGCGAGCCGGCCTCGGCATAGCTGAGAAAATCCCCCGCCGCGACCAGATCGCCAGAGTCGGCCCGAAGCCGCGACAACGCCTCGTAATAACGCACTTTGCGCTGCGGCAGCGTCACGACGGGTTGCAGGTAAAGCTCGATCTTGCTCGCCTCGATGGCGGTGCGGATCGCCGCGATGACAGCGTCGCGGTCCATCCCGGCGAAGGCTGTCGGCTTGCGCTCGATCGGAGCGGGCGGTGGCGCCGATACCGCCGGGACGCTCGCCGAATCCATCGCCGCGGCGGCGGGGCCCGTCGCGTATCCCGCTTCGACCCCGGCAGCCGGCGCCCGGCGCTCGTCGCCGCGATCACTGGCGAGCGCCGCTTCGTGCGCCGCGACGGAATCGGCAAGCTGCTTGACCAGCGTGGAGAGTTCCTCGATTTCGGCGGCAAGCGGCTGGGCGGTAGCCAGCGCCCGATCGATCACCGTATCGACCTTGACCTCCATCGTACTCAGGCGACGGCCGAATTCGGCAAGCTGACGGGCAAGATCGCCCGAACCGCGGGCGAGATTAGCGAGCTGATTGCTGGCTTCCAGGCGGTCGCGCTTGCGCGCCGCGATGGTGTTGTAGACGGCAAGCGCCGTCAGGGCGCCTAGCGCCACCAGTGCCGACTCGGCCCCGGTGAAGCCGAACCGCAAATAGACCACAAAGCCGACCGAGCCGGCGATGAGAACCATGCAGACTGCGATGAAGATGGCGCTGATGCGCACCATGCCGCGGGACCCCCAAAGGACCAGTCACAACGATTCGCGCCCGAACATAAGCAGTGTCCACAAGCGCGGTTTTGCCGCAAGTGCGCGCGCGTGCATAGCCAAGCCTAAAGTGTGCTTTTATAACGCCAAATTCGACAAGCCGCACCCGGCGACCGAAGGCTTGAGATGTTCCAATCCGTCCCCGCGCCAGCACCCCGGTCCGCGTCCGGCGCCGCGACTTCGTGCGGATTGATAGGCTTTATCGAACGCCGGCCACAGGCAGCGTTTTCAGGCTTCCTGGCCTTGCATTTTGCGGTCTGGACCGCGTTGCCGTCGTTGTTTTACGCCAACCTCCCGCTCGATCTGATCGAAGCCCTCACTTATGGCCGCGAATGGCAGCTCGGTTACGACAAGCTGCCGCCGCTGCCGTGGTGGCTGGTTGAGATCATGTACCGGGCGTTTGGCACCGATACCGCGTATTACGCGCTGGCGCAGGCCGCCGTCGTCATTGCTTTTGCTCTGGTCTTTGCCGCCGCGCGGCCGGTCGTCGGCACGCTCGGCGCCTTCATTGCCGTCCTCATCGTCGACGGGTTCCATTACTTCCAGTACACGGCGGTGAAATTCAATCACGATGTCATCCAACTGCCGTTCTGGGCGCTGGCCGGTTACGCTTTTCACGCCGCGGTCAAGCGCGGAAGCCTCGTAAACTGGTTCCTTCTCGGCGTGGCATTTGGCGGCGCGCTGTGGGCGAAATATTTCGTCGTCATGCTGGTGGCGCCCTACGCGCTGTTCATGCTGTTCGACCGCGAGGCGCGGCGGGCTTTTGCCACGCCCGGGCCGTGGCTCGCGCTCGCCGTGGCGTTCATCGTCGCAGCACCGCACGTGATCTGGCTCGTCCAAACCGATTTCCTGCCCTTGGCCTATGCGAGCCACCGGGCCGCCGAGGTGCGCGGCTGGTTCGATCATGTGCTGCATCCGGCGCAATTCGCCACAAGCCAGATCTTCTTCGCGCTGCCGGCGCTTTGCATCGCGGCGGCGCTGTTCTGGCCGCGATCGAAGCCGGTCCCCCGCGCCGGCACCGCGCCGGATAAGGCCGACGCTTTCGATCGCCGCGTCGTGACGCTGTTGGCCTTCGGGCCCGGCCTCGCCACCATCGCGCTCGCCGCCGTGAGCGGCCGCGGCGCCGTGGCGATGTGGGGCTATCCGCTCTGGCTCTATCTTGGCCTTTGGCTCGTCATGATCGCGCCAGCCGCGATCGACACCGTGCGGCTGCGACGGATCGTGATGCTGTGGGTCGCGGTGTTCGCGGGCTTCGTCGTCGTCTTCGTCGCCAATTATGCGCTATTGCCCCGTTTCGACCACCGCTATCGCGCGGTGTTGTTTCCCGGCGACGCGCTCGGCGAGACGTTGACGCAGCGCTTTCGCTCAGCGACCGGCGCGCCGCTGCGCTACGTCATCGGTTCGATGTGGGACGGCGGCAACCTGGCGCATTATTCGCCGGACCAGCCGCAAGTGCTGATCGACGGCGAGCCTGCGCGCGCGCCGTGGATCGATCTCAAGGACCTGGGCAATAAAGGCGCGGTCGTAGTGTGGACGCAGGGCGATGGCAAGACGCTGCCGCCGCAATTCGCGGCCATCGCGTCCAACGCCGAAATCGGCGCGCCGTTCGATCTGCCGATGCGCCGCGGCGATGGCGCGATCCATGTCGGCTGGGCGATCGTAAAGCCGCAATAAGCCGTCTGCGAAGCAGTCGCTGTTGCGTCACAACGTGATTGTAATACACTATCATAAAATTTAAAGTTGTAAAACCCGGCCTCAGCCGGAGATTTTCAAATCGCTATTCCAAACCTTGAGCAGCGGAGGCGGCAATGTCCTTCAATAAGCATCTCGCGGTCGATTATCACCAACAGGACACCGATTATTATTGCGGCGCAGCCTGCGCCCAAATGGTTCTGGACGAGATCGGCATGGGTCTCGTCAGCCAGAACCTGCTCTACAACGACAATCACAGCCACAGCGTTACCGAACCGGGCTGGTACACCGCGCCCGACGGATTGCAGTGGACCATGAACCATCGGCAGCACCACAAGTATTTCGCGCTCGATGCGCTTGCGACCGAGGATGCGATCTCACGCATGATCGTATGGACGATTCATCACTACAAAGTCGCGCCGATTGCCCTCGTCTACGGGTCGGGCCATTGGATCGTGGTGCGCGGCTACAGCGTAAGCGCGGAGCCGAAGAGTTCGACGGACACCGGCTATTCGGTCACGAGCTTCGACGTCAACAACCCTTGGCCACCGTGTCCCTCGTTCAATAGTCTGCCGCCTCCCTTACCTCCGCCGCACTCTCACCACGACAATTGCGGCACCGGCGGCAGTCGCGGTGTCGCCAACGAACACATCAGCTACGCGGCCTGGCAGTCGACCTATATGACCGGTGTGCCAAGTGGCCATTGGGCTGGGAAATTCGTCGCAATCTGCGACCCGGACCCGCCACCCACGGCACCGCCAAGCGTAACCGCGCCGCCCATGAGCCCGCTGGCGGCCGACTATCTGATCCCGTCGGACCAAGCGAAGGTGCAAGCCAGGAAGGGCATCGAAGCCTACAACCTTGGAGAACGCGATAGCTTTAAATCGGCGCTGAGTAGGACCGACACCAAACCTCCTGTACTGGTCGAGCGGCTCGATCGCGCTAACAGCTACTATTACATCGTGCCATTCGGTGAAACGCCGTCGGGCAACGTCCCGCTCGCGGTGATCGTCGACGGGCGCACCGGCATCTACAACCAGTCCGTCATCAGCGCGTCGGGCACAGAAAATATTCTCGATCTCAGCAACGCGGAAGACGTGCGGCGCAAGCTTATTGGCCAAGACATTCAGCTGCCGGGACAACTCGGTCGACTTCACATTCTGTCCGAGACGGTCAGTCAGCATTCGGCGATGGTGTGGAAACCCTGTCGGGAATCGCTTTCACCGTTCTATCCGTTCCATCTGTTCGTCTCCGGCGGTCATCAAATCTACGTACGCAGCGACGGTCGGATCTTTACCGCATTGCACGACCAGGATCGTGGGCTTTAATCTGTGAACCTCGGCGCATGCTCCCCCTGTGCCGGGATAACATGGCAGTGAGCCCGAGGGCGATCGCGCGCGGGAGAGGTCGCGGAGAGATAGTGGAAATTGCCCCCGAGGAAGCGATCCTCCGCGCAAGGGACGCGCTCGGGCTTGCCCCGTCGGTCTCGGGGCAGGCACTGCGCGTCGAGCGACTCGATGCACCGGGCTCGGCGTATTATCTGATCCTGCTCGCGTCTGGCGGGCGCGAGCGGCATGTCGCGCTGGTCGACGCGGGAACCGGTTCCCTCGATCAAGATGCAGCGCTCACTGGCACGACGCCCCACGTGACGGTGAATATGGAGCAGGCGATTGCCGCGGCCAAGCTCAGCGGCCGCGTTTCGGCTCGGCTGGTATGGCGCCCGAGCCGCGCGTCGCAGTCCCCGTTTTATCCGATCTGGGAAATATCCTCCGCGACCGAGCGGCGTTATGTCGACCAGCAGGGGCGGCTTTGGGACGCTTTACCCTCAGCCGGTCGCGGCGGCGGTCGTCCTGGCTAGGTTCGGTCACGCCACCGCGCTGATCGCTCTTCCCAACTTGTCGAAAATCTCGCCGATCTCGGCCTCGGTCGCGATCAAGGGCGGCGACAGCGCGATAGTGTCGCCGGCGACGCGGACCAAAACGCCCTCGTCGCGGAAGGCGTGGTCCATCACCTCATAGCCGCGCAAGCCCGGGCTGCCGGCGCGCGCGGCGAGGTCGATGCCGGCGGCCAATCCCACGGTGCGGATATCGAGCACGCCGGGCAGCGCTTTGAGCGACATCGCGGCATCGGCAAAGCGTGGCTCCAGCGCCAAAGCGCGCTCGAACAGTTTTTCGTCGCGATAAAGATCGAGCGTCGCGAGCCCCGCGGCGCAGGCGAGCGGATGCGCCGAATAGGTATAGCCATGGAACAATTCGATGACGTGCTCGGGCCCGCGCATGAAGGCCTCGTAGATGTTATCGCGCGCGATGACCCCGCCCATCGGCACCGATCCCGACGTGATGCCCTTGGCGAAAGTGATCAGGTCCGGCGTCACGCCGTAACGCTCGGCGGCGAAGGCATGGCCGAGGCGGCCGAAGCCGGTAATCACCTCGTCGAAAATCAGCAAAATGCCATGGCGGTCGCAGATCGCACGCAGCCGCGCCAGATAGTTTTTTGGCGGCGGCAGCACACCGGTGGAACCCGACATGGGCTCAACGATCACGGCGGCGATGGTCGAAGCGTCGTGCAGCGCGACGATGCGTTCGAGCTCGTCGGCGAGGTGGCCGCCCCACTCCGGCTCGCCTTTGGTGAAGGCCTGATGTTCGCGGCTGTAGGTCGCGGGCAGGTGATCGACGCCGGCCAAGAGCGTGCCGAAGAATTTGCGGTTGGGCACGATGCCGCCGACCGCGATGCCGCCGAAGCCGACGCCGTGATAGCCGCGCTCGCGGCCGATCAACCGGGTGCGCGAGCCCTCGCCGCGCACATGATGATAAGCGAGCGCAATCTTGAGCGCGGTGTCGACGGCTTCGGAGCCGGAATTGCAGAAAAACACGCGGTTGAGATCGCCCGGCGCCAAGTCCGCGACCCGGCTCGCCAGTTCGAAGGCTTGCGGCGTGGCGAACTGGAAGGCCGGCGAATAATCGAGATCCTCGGCCTGGCGCTTGATCGCGGCCACGATCGGATCGCGGTTATGGCCGGCATTGGTGCACCACAGCCCGGCGCAGCCGTCGAGCACCGCGCCGCCCTCGGGGGTGAAATAATGCATACCCTTGGCGCGCGCGAACAGCCGCGGCGCGCGCTTGAAAGCGCGGTTCGGCGTGAACGGCAGCCAGAAGGATTCGAGGTCATTAGGTACCGTCGCAGCTGGCATTGGACCTCTCCACGATTGCCAGGTCGTCCGCTGACACCTGTGCAAAATTGAACTGTAAGCGCTATTCGCCCCCATTAGAAATACAAGGGGAAATGCGTACGAGAGAACGGCGAGACGCTCAGATCGGCGCTGCGGCGATTTGATCCTTGTTTTTTGCCGAATAAAACTTCACGTTGCACAATTACCCTATCCCGGCAGCCGCATAAAATCCGTTGCAAGTGTTGCACTGCATAGGAGGAAATTCCCGTGGTTGCCCACGCTGCGCCACCAAACAAAAAGAAAAAAAAGATACCGTTCGATCCCAAGGCTTTTCTCGCCCAAATCGGCGAAGGGAGAACGATCGCCGAGCGTGACCACAATCAAGTCATTTATGCGCAGGGCGACACCGCCGATTCCGTGTATTACATCCTCAACGGCAAGGTGAAGATCACCGTTCTCTCCCAGACCGGCAAGGAAGCTGTGCTCGCCATCCTCGGCGCCGGCGATTTTTTCGGCGAGGGCTGCTTGAACGGTCACACCCGGCGCATGGCGACCGTGACGACGATGACGGAATGCACGCTCATGCGGCTGACCAGGACGACAATGCTGCGCGCGCTCCGCGATGAACCGGCGCTGTCCTCGATGTTTATCATGTATCTGTTGCACCGCAATTACCGCGTCGAAGAAGACCTGGTCGATCAGCTTTTCAATTCCAGCGAAAAACGGCTGGCGCGGATTCTTCTGCTGTTGGCGAATTTCGGCAAGGAAAAAGAATCCGAACTCGTCGCCGCTCCGATCAACCAGGAAACGCTGGCGGAAATGATCGGCACAACCCGCTCGCGCGTCAATTTTTTCATGAACAAATTCCGCCGGCTGGGCTTCATCGATTACAATGGCGGCGGCATCGAGATCCACAATTCACTGCTGCACATGGTTCTGCACGATTAGAGCATGACTGCGTCAGAAATCGCGGCGTTCGCGGGCCCGCCTCTCCCCTTGCGGGGGAGGGCCGCTCGGTATTCAGGCGGCTAAAATAGGGTGAGGGGCCGGGCCACAACCCCTCACCCAGCGGTATTTGTTGAACCTCTGCGCCGCCCTCTCCCACAAGGGGAGAGGGCACAACGACGACGCTCGCCGCCCCAACTTGCCGCCATTCGGCCCGGCTGCTACCACCGCGCCATGAACGACAAGCCGGAAAAATCCAACAAGCTCAAAGCGCGGCTGCCGCGGGGGCTCGCCGACCGCGGCCCCGCCGAGATCGCGGCGACCCGCGCCATGATCGAGAAAATCCGGGCCGTCTACGAGCTCTACGGCTTCGAGCCGGTGGAGACGCCGGCTTTCGAATATACCGACGCGCTCGGCAAATTCCTGCCCGACCAGGATCGCCCGAACGAAGGCGTGTTCTCGTTCCAGGACGACGACGAACAGTGGCTGTCGCTGCGCTACGACCTCACCGCGCCGCTCGCCCGCTATGTCGCGGAGAATTTCGACGCGCTGCCGAAGCCGTATCGCTCGTATCGCGTCGGCCATGTGTATCGCAACGAGAAGCCGGGGCCGGGGCGGTTTCGGCAGTTTATGCAGTTCGATGCAGATACGGTGGGCAGTGCGTCGCCGGCCGCCGATGCCGAGATGTGCATGATGGCGGCCGACGCGATGGAGGCGCTGGGGATTCCGCGCGGCAGTTATGTGGTGAAGGTGAGTAATCGCAAATTGTTGGAAGGATTGAAGGAGTCGTTAGATGTTGTGCAGCCCATCAGTGAAGCAAAATGGCTCGCCGTACTACGGTCTGTAGACAAGCTCGATCGATTGGGTTCACAGGGCGTGTTTCAACTTCTTACAACTGGTCGCAAAGATGAAAGCGGCGACGTTACCAAGGGCGCTGATCTCTCCCCCGCTCAAGCTGACAATGTGATGAGATTTCTCGGCTACGCCCAGGACAGCACATCCGGTCATCCAAATTATCGTCTTGACCCTACATTGAACGAAGCAAGTAAAGACAACATCGCACGGCTAGATTGGATGAACAATAACGTCCAATACGGACCGATTGGAGAACAAGGCGACCAAGAGCTCAGGGATATCGCCGCCCTCGTGCGGAACTCGGGCTACGATGAATCGCGTGTGTTGGTAGACCGCTCCGTCGTCCGCGGCCTCGAATATTACACCGGCCCAGTCTTCGAAGTCGAACTGACCTTCTCGACCGACGGCAAGGACGGCTCGCTGCGCTTCGGCTCGGTCGGCGGCGGCGGGCGTTATGACGGGCTGGTGTCGCGGTTTCGCGGCGAGCCGGTGCCGGCGACCGGATTTTCCATCGGCGTGTCGCGGCTCCTCGCCGCGCTGGAATATCTCGGCAAAGTCGAAGCGAAAGCCGAAGCCGGCCCGGTCGTCGTCACCGTGTTCGACCGCGACCGCATCGCCGACTATCAGGCCATGGTGGCGAAGCTGCGCAATGCCGGCATCCGCGCCGAGCTTTATCTCGGCTCCGGCAAATTCGGCCCGCAAATGAAATACGCCGACAAGCGCAACGCGCCTTGCGTCGTCATCCAGGGCTCCGACGAGAAAGCCAAGGGCGAGGTCACCATCAAGGACCTGACCGTCGGCGCCGAGCTCGCCAAGCTCGAAAAGGGCCGCGACGAATATTTGCAGAAGCAAGCCGAAGCTCAGAGCTCGGTCCCGGAGGCTGAACTAGTCGAGGCCGTGCGCAAGGTCCTCACCCGCCACGGCCACGCGCCGCGCTGACGCCTTCAAATCTTCTCCGAGCCTTCCGCCTTCATCGCCCACAGCATCGCCGCCATCACGCCCTTGCAGCGCGGCAACAGAAACAACGTCAGCCCGACGATCAGCGGCAGATAGATCGCGAGCGCCAGCGCCATCGGCGGCTGGAAATTCATTTCGCTGATAAGAATGAGCGGCACCGTGAGATGACCGACCACCAGGATGGTCAGCCAAGGCGCGGCGTCGTCGGTGCGATAGTGGCCGTAAGGCTCGCCGCAGACGGCGCAGCGGTCGACCATTTTAAGGTAGTGGTGCAACAGCGGGCCTTGGCCGCAGCGCGGGCAGCGCCCGCGCGCGCCGCGCCACAGTGCGGTAAGCAGCGATGGCCGCTTGGTATCGCCCGAGCCTAGCGGCACACTTTGACCCAGACGCAGATTTTCTTGAAATCTTTCCAGTGGCATTGCTGCTCCATCCGGCAGTCTTTGCCCTTGCTCTCCTCCGCGCCCGCTGTTTGAGCGATCGCCGCCCGGGGCACCGCAACCGCGACCGAGGCGAGGATCCCGCAACAAAGAACCAGACAAAGTGCGCGCATTGTCTCCTCCGTTTGATGGGCACGCGATGTGGCGTCAGCGGCAGTCCGACAATGGAATGCCTATTGCGGCTTTCCGTTGGCTGCCCTGCAGACAGCCGTCTTTCCAGGTGCCCTGCAGCGTTTCATTTCCCATCGTCAGCGTGCCGATGCCATTGGGCCTGCCGTCGCGGAATTGACCTTCGTAGCGCAGTTTTTGCAAGGCCAGAACCCCTGCCCCGTTCGGCAGGCCGTCGACGATCTCGCCGTCGAAGCGTCCGCTTGGCCAAATCTGCGCGCCTTTGCCGGACTGCCGGCCGTCGCGCCATGTGCCTTCATTGGTCTCGATGCGAACGCCGGCTTTGAACCATTGCGCGGTGCCGGCGCCGTCGGCATGGCCGTTGGTACAGCCTCCAGACCAGGTGACGGATTCCTCCAATTGAGGATTGGGGTCCCAGACCTGGCAGCCGGAATTGGCGTCGGTGAGCCACTCGCCGGCCTGCGCGGCGGGCGCGGCGAGGAGCAGATACACCCCCACTGCGCCCGCGGCGGCGTGGCGCAAAACCTTTCGTTTGATCCGCATCGCTCCGGGCCTGCTCCACACTCGGTTCAATGCGGCAACAGCGGAACGACGAGGTCGTGGAGCAATTCATCGCGCACGTCGATCATGCGGTCGCGCACTTTGCCGTCGGCATCGACGATCCAGGTGATCGGCACGCCTTCAGGCTGCCCGAAGCCGTCGACCGTCACGTCCTTTAAGAGCGCGACTGGATAAGCCAGCGACGTCATGACTTTGCGGACCTTCGGCAGGTCGCGCTCGCGGTCGACGCTGATGCCGATCAACGCCATGGTCTCTTCATGGCCGCGATAAAACGCATCGAGCTTCGGCATGTCCTTGCGGCATGGCGCGCACCAGGTCGCCCAGTAGTTCACCAGCACGACCTTGCCCTTGAGCTTTGAGAGATCGAAGGTTTTCCCGTCAAGTTCCGTAACGACAAGCGCCGGCGCGGGCTTGTCAATCTCCGGCGCGGCGCGCGCCGGAATCGCCGTAAGCCAAATGGTACCGGCCAGCACGACGGCGCCCGCGCACCGCGCGGCCGTCGTCGATCGTGTTGCGATGACATTCATTGTCAGACTTGCATCGCTGCGTGATACCTGTGTTTGTTCAGAAATTGTAGCTGGTCACCACCTTAATCAAGTAGGGCGCGACGAGCTGACCTTCGGTTCCGTTGTTGTTGGCGGCATTGGCCCGGTAATAGACCGGCACCTCGATGTCGAAATAAGTCTTGAGCACGCGATTGTTGGCCTCGTCGAGCACCTTGGTGAATTCGATGCCCGGCGACAGCATCACTCGGTCGAAGCCAGAGTTTAGCGGATCGGAACCGGTCCCGGTGTCATGATCGCGATGCGATATGATGACCTGGCCCAGCGGCGTGATCTTGTCGAAGCCGAGCACATGATACCAATTGTTGTACAAGATGCCGGCGGCACCATCGACCTGCAGGCCCGGGTGATAGCTTTCCACGACGCCGGCATTGCCGTCGAAGAGGCCCTGAGGGTCCGCCGCGTCCTGATAGAGGAACGGCTGCCGCCACATCGCTTGTGCAAAATACTGCCAGGCGTTGTCGCCGGTGATCATGCCGCGATGGAAACCGCCGAGCAAAAGGTCGGTGCTGCCTGACCCGATCTGGGTGTCGCGGTCGAGCCCGGGGGCGTTGTAAGTGCCGCTCGGCAGCTTGACGCCGAAAACGACGCCGGTCGACATGTCCGGGAAGAACCCGGTGTACATGCCCATGATCTCGATGTCGCCGATGTCGGTGGACCTGAAGGTCTCCGATCCGGGGCCGATCGGTGCCGTGTCGGTGGTCAAAGCGCGGTTGACGGTCGGTATCCGCACCATCACGCCCCAATCGCGATTGAACGAGTATTGGAAGCCGACATTGTACCACTCGGTATTGATCTTGCTGTCCGAATTGAGGCCGCCCGCCGCCTTGGAGCTGCCAACCCAATTGTGGGTCTGATCGCCGGTCCAAAATTCGAAGAACACGCGGCCGCCGTGATCCTGTTCCTGCGGGGTATCAAGGCCGCCGACGTCGAACACGCTGCAGCCGCAGGCGCAGGCGAGCGCGGCGGTGGTGATGCCGAAGAGCGGCACCATGGCCAGGACGCTCGGGACGAGGATCGCGGACAGCGCGGCGGCGACCCGTCCGTTGGGACGGCGGCGAGCCGACGATGACGGGGACATGATCACGGTGGACATGGTTGCTCCAATCGGATGCGGCCGCCGCGACGCAGCCGTATGACGGCGCGCGCGCAAGCTGGCGATGAGGGTGAAGATCAAGCCGGGTGCGAACATGACGGGCTCCCGGCGGTCAGAACTTGAAGTTCAGGCCGGCGCGGGCGACCTGAATGATGAGGTCAGCCGAGCCGTGGAGCGGATTAGTTCCCCCCGGTCCGGTGATCACGCCGGCCACGCTCGTCGTCGGAAAGGCCGAATACAGATATTCGAACTTGACCGTCCAATGGTCGGTCCAGGCATATTCCCAGCCGGCGCCCGCGGTCCACCCCGTCAGGAATTTCGACGCGGTCGCAGCGCCGCTGCCGCCGCCGCTGTCGACGTAGCTCTCGGTGTAGCTCACGTCGGTGAATGCGGCGCCGCCGGTGAGGTAGGCGAAATTACGACCCGCGGCGATACCGATACGCGGACGCACGGTCGCCAGATAATTGGCAGTGAGCGATTGTCCGATGGCGAAGGAATTGAGGCTGGTCGGCAGCGTATTGGTGTTGTTGAAGAAATTCGAATTGCTGTGGAAATAGTCGAAATCGCCTTCAAGGCCGGCGACGATCGTCCCGTTCTGCCAGTTGCAGCCGGCTTGGCCGCCGCCGAGAACATCCGACGTGTTGGCCGATCCGGTTCCATCGTTGGTCACCTCCGCGGGATCGCCACCTAACAGGAAGCCTCCGGCGCCGACCGTGGTGGTCACGTTCGACGCGCTGGCGCCGCCGCCGGCGTTGAGCCCGACATAGCAGCCCGACCATTGATAGGCGGGCGCGGCCGGAGGCACAGCCTTAATCGGCAGGTCAGCCGCTAAGGCGACATCAGCGCCACAGGCAAGCGGCAGAGTCGCTGCGGCGAGATAAGCGGCGACGACCAATGGGCGAACCCGAGGCCGCGCTGCGGTGGATGGATTAGACATAGTTTCTCTCCCGAGAACGAGAGTGGATGTTTGGGCTTTGGCGCATTGCCGTCTCCTCGCGCGATAGCGCTCGGAGTTCGGCTGCTCAGCGATGGAAAAGGGCCAAAATCTTAAGGCCCGCAGAATGCGGCGGCGTCACTCCGCCGACTGGTCATGCCGCGGCGGGGGGACCGCGCGGCCAAGCGCTTTTATTGCTGAAAAGCCCAACCAAACGCGGCGCGGCTACCGCCCACACCGCGTCGTGGAGGACAATGTTGTTCCATTGCGGCGCGCTCGGCGCCGCGCAAGTCACATAGACCGCGCCGGCGAAGCAGAACGCGCAGTGCATATCGCCGGCCGGCGCTTGAGCCGGCGCGCCCGGCACCGTGACACCGCCGCCATCGTGCGTACACAGCGCAAACGTCGTAACATTCGCGCCGTCAGTGGCGGCCGCGATCGCCGCACGGCCGACATCGAGCACAAAGATGAAGCCTTGCAGGGCGAGCGCATAGGCGAGCACGCCGGCGATAACACGTCGCCAGCCGGTGCCAGTCCGTTGCGCCTTCGGCATCATACGACGCCCCATCCCCGATTACCTCGATACTAGGTACGTGTTCGGTACGAAGCAACTTCTGCGTACGCTATTAGGACGACTGTGGCATTTGCGCACCGCCGCAGCACGAACAGCGATCCGGCCTGATCCATGCCGGGTCAGGACGACGGCGCCGTCGCAACCAGGTTCGTCAGTTTATCAAGCGCCGAGGCGTCAGCTTCCTGATAGGCGATAGCGCTCACCAATTTGCCGTCCGGTCCCATCAGATAAATGATGGCGGAATGGTCCATCACGTGGCCGCCGTCATCGGTCGGTACCTTTTTGTAATAGACCCGGTATTCCCGCGCGATCGCGGCGATCTGCTCCGGCGTCCCGGTGAAGCCGCGAATGTGCTTGTCGAAAGACGACAGATAGGCGTGCATGAGTTGCGGCGTGTCACGCTGCGGGTCGACAGTCACGAAGACATAATTGAGCTTGTCGGCATCCGGCCCGAGCTTTTGGATCCAGCGCGACAAATCCAGCAACGTGGTCGGACAAACCTCCGGACAAAACGTGTAGCCGAAATACATCGCGGTGGGCCTGCCGGAGAGCGCGCTTTCGGTGACTGGAGAGCCGCTGTCGTCGACGAGTGTAAACGGGCCGCCGATGGGCCCGACATAGGCGCCATTGCCGGGTTCGCGGGAGGACGCGACGAACGCGACACACAACACGACCGCGGCAAAGCCGGCAATGCCGGCCATCGCCGTCAAGATGATCTGACGCGCGTGCATCACTTCATCTCCATGTTACCCATGCCACCCGGTTTGCCTTCCGGCGTCGCGCTCAAGGCCTGGACCGGTATGGCGACGGAAATATTCCCGGCTTTTTCGAAGGTCAGCGTCAGCGGGAATGTTTCACCGGCGGTAAGCGGTTTCTTCAGTCTGAGCAGCATGATGTGATAGCTGCCGGGCTTGAGCTCGACTGTGCCGCCGGCCGGAATCGGCAGACCCTCGACCAGCTGGCGCATTTGCATAACGCCGTTAACAACTGCCATCTCGTGAATCTGCAAGGTCGCGGCGACGTCCGACGACGCGCCGGTCAGGCGATCGGCGCTGCCGGATTTGTTGTCGAGCGTCATATAGGCCGCACCGGTCTGAGCCCCGGCGGGCGTCGCCCGGGCCCATGGCTTCTCGACTTCTATGCTGGGACTGCCGGTTGCTTGCGCGAAGGCCGGGCAAGCGGCGGCAATCAACATACCCACACAGGCGAGCGTCAGGAAAAAGCGCATGATGTTCTCCGTAAGCGCATGAGTCATGACTCCAAAGAAAAGGAGTCTGTTCGAGCGTCAGACGGAAAAAGTCGGTGGGGCGCGGGGATCGCCGACCGTGCGGCGAAATGGCGGGACGAATAGCTCGTCCGTGAATCGACTGTAGCGAACCGCGAAAACGTCAAATCCGCCATAAACGGCGAACGCCGCTACCGCATCGATCGCCGCAAGGTGACCGGCGCTTTGCGCGGCGACGAAGCAGAACGGGCACTGCGGCCGGGGGGCGGGCTGGTTCTGGCCGCCATCCGTCGCCGGTACATGAGAGCTCGGCCCGGAGACGAAACTGCAGATAACGAAGCCAGCTTGCCCAGGCGTCGCGGCAGCCGACATGCCCAGTCCGACGCTTACAAGCAAAGCTTGGATGGCGAGCGAATAGGCGACGCACAGCGCCAATGCGCCGCCCGACCAACGATTCCGAACGAGGTGCCGCACGCGCTTCATCGACTCAAGAATAACACATAAACATCTGCTGCGCGCGTCAAATTGGCGACCGCCCGATACGTTTGCAGAGAATTCATAAACCCCGAGCTGGAGTAGCTATTCCGGACTGCGGCGCACAAAATTTTGATGCCGGACAGCAGCTGACCCGATATAGTTCAGTGCAACCAATAATGATACTTGCCCAAACATGGAGTCCGGTATGAAGGCGATCTTGCTGCCTGCCATGTTAGCAACAAACATCCTCCTCGCGCTTCCAGCGCATGCCGGGGTAGCCGGCGGATTTCCAAGTCCGTTCATGTGGCCTTATCCGGATTATGGCTGCAACGCACGATGCATTATCAGGGCCGAGCTGGCGCACGACGCGCTGGTTCGTGGCCAAGCCGGGCGGCACTCCGCCACACGAAATCCGATGCACACGTCGCGTTGACAACTCACCAAGTGTCGGCGGGCGGCCTGAACGGCCAAACCAGCGGCTGCAACATGCGGCATCGCCGCCAATGAACTTTTGAGGTCACCCCATGCGAATGGTTCTCGCCGTTGCGTCGTGCATCTTCGTTGCGGCCACCTCGCTCGCAGATGCCCACGCGTTGCTCGACCACGCGAGCCCGCCAGTCGACGGCACAGTGCCGGCGACGCCGCACGAGGTGTCACTGACCTTCACCGAAAACCTGGAGCCTGCATTCAGCACCGTCGAGGTGACTGAGGCAAACGGCACGCGCGTCGATCAGGGCAAGGCGCAGATCAGCGACAACACCATGCGGATCGGCGTGAAGGCGCTGTCGCCCGGCAGCTACAAGGTACGCTGGCGCGCGCTATCGGTCGACACCCATAGCACCGAGGGCAATTTCACCTTCCACGTCGGCGCCCCATAAGCGAAGCCCGGCGATGGATTGGCACGACACCATGGTTTATGTGCGCGCGATCCACTTCGCCGCGACCGTGCTGACCGCGGGCGTTGTGTTCTTTGCGGTTTTTATCGCCGCACCGGCATTGGCTGAATGCGGCGCCGCGAACGGCGCGCGCGCTTTCCGATCGCGGCTCGCGGCGATTGCGTGGACGAGCCTCGCGCTGTGTGTGGTGTCGGGTGCGGCCTGGCTCCTCCTCACCGCGCAGGCAATGAGCCAACAGCCGCTGCCGCAAGTGTGGTCGCAGGGCGTGATCTGGACCGTGCTGTTGCAGACCCATTTCGGCAACGACTGGCTCGTCCGCCTGGTTATCGCGGGTCTCCTTGCCGGAACATTGGTCCGATTGCTGCAACCACGTCGGAGTGCCCGGCCATGGCTTGCGACAGCGGCCGTAGTTTTGGCCGCAGCGCTGATCGGCAGTTTGGCCTGGGCCGGCCACGCCATCGGCGCATCGGGCATCGAGGGCATTCTTCACCCGGCCGCAGACGTATTGCATCTGGTCGCCGCGGCAGCCTGGGTCGGCACGCTGCCCTTGCTGGCGCTGCTCCTCGCTACGGCCGAACGCGAAGCCGCCTCGGCGGCGATGGCCAAAGTGGCGACGTTGCGTTTTTCCACGCTCGGTATCGTCAGCGTCGGCACTCTCCTGGCAACCGGCATCGTCAATAGCTGGTACCTCGTCGGCGGCATGACGGCGCTCGTCGGAACGACGTACGGCCGGCTGCTGATTGTCAAAGTGGCGCTGTTCTTCGGCATGGTCGCTATCGCCGCCGCCAATCGGTTCCGCTTCACGCCAAGGTTAGCAGGGGACCACACCACCACGACAGCGCTAGGTAAGCTGCGCCGCAACGCCGTCATTGAGACGCTTGGCGGCGCCGTCATCCTTGTCATCGTCGCGATGCTCGGAACCATGCCGCCTGCCGGCCACGCCCATCACCACCCGGTCTACGGCGCGGTTCCCGCCGATGCCGCATTCGTGCATATCCACACCGAACAGGGCATGGCGGACGTGACGATCATGCCCGGGCGCGCGGGCCCGGCGCGGGCGACGATCCGGCTTTGGGACGCCGACTTCGCTTCGCTTGCCGCGAAGTACCTGACGGTCACGCTCACGCCGCCCGCAGCCGGAAGCACGCCGATAACACGCTATGCATCGCAAGACGCCAGCGAAGCGTGGCAGGTTGACGACATCGAATTATCGCAACCGGGCGTCTGGACGGTGGAGGTGCGCGTACTGCTCGGAACAAACCAGCGTCTGGTCCTCGACGCTCCGATCGTGATCGAGCCCGAACAGTAGCGCGGTTCAGAACTGCGTGTGCAAGCGCGCGCCAATGACCGAGACCGGGCCGCGATCCTCGTTGTAGGCCGGATTGACGATGAACTGATAGTCGAACGTCACGATCCAGCTGTAAACCGGGAACTCGTAATAGGCCTCGATAATCTGTTCGGGACCAGGATGCGGCAGCATGCTGTCGCCAATCAGAATGCCGAGCCCGCCGTTGTTAAGATATTCCTCGTGGATTTTTGAAATGCCATTCACGATGCCGGCAAGACCAACGCTGTCGTCGGGGCGGCCCCATTGCTTGCCGGTGAGCGAAAGGCCGGCCGCGACGGTGCGGTCGACGTCGGTATATTCGTAGGGTTCGACGTCGCCGTTGGCCCAGCCGGCACGCACGAACATGCCGAGATCGGCAGTGATCTCTTGCTCGAGATTCAAATCCAAGCCCCCGCGGCTGCGGTATTGCCGGACCAGGGCGGTGTCCGGAGCGGTGCCGGCCGTCTGCGCCAACTCAATCGCATCTTCGAAGGTGCCCATGCGGCCGCGGCTCAAAAAGCCGGTGATGGCGAGCTTGCCGGGATGGCCCCACAAGGCGTAGCGACGCTCGATTTCGCCGAGCCACTGGAACTGCGCAAAGCTCGGGTCGAGCTCGGTTGAGTTGGGGACGATCGAGAGATCGAACAGACCGCCGCGAAAGGTCCAGTCACCGCGGTACCATTCCGCCGAGGCGCCATAGCTGTAACCCCACGCATCGGCGGCATAATCGAAGGTGCCGGCGTCGATCAGCGCCCAGTTCATGAAATCCTTGCGCGGATTCTGCGCATATTTGTTGGTGTCGAACACGTCCGAGACGGAGAATTTGCCGACCGTGACAACCAGCCGATCGGCGGTCTGCGCGCCGGCGAATTGATTTTGGTCGGCCTCCACCTTCTGCTGATCGCCGCCAAGGTCGATCGTCTGCCGCACAAATGCGCGCTGGATCCGCGGGTAAGGCACCGAGGCGCCGATCTTGAACGCGGCCCCGCTGGGGAAGCCGGCGACGCCTTCGGTATTGCTCAAGCCAAAACCTTGATCGATTTCCGGATCGATCCAGAACTCGGCGCCCTGCCATAACCGTAATCCGGCGAACAACGTGGTATCCCAGGTCTCGCGTCCGGTATTCGAGGCAAGACTGTTCACGCCGCCATATGGCGCGTGGAACGGCGGCGCATATTGCTCGATGAAGGTTGTCTGGCCGTGCACGGCGAACCAGTCGAGGTCGAGCGACGACGGTCCTTTGGTCAAGAGTTCAGGATCGACGCCGTCATGACCGAGCCGGTAATCGAGGCCGACCCTCACGGTCTCAACGGCAAGATCGGACGTGAAGCGCTGCGCGCCATTGGGAAAATCCACCACGCGCGAGGCGTAGTCGGTGTAGAGATATTCCAGCCGCGCCATCCAGCGTGGCGTCAGCGCCAATTCGACGCCGGCACCGACGACGCCACCGGTACGCGGCACCATGAACAGATTCTCAACCGTCCCCGGCGTTGCGGTGCCGCCCGCGGCGACACCCGCGATTTGCGTGCGCGTCAACTGGTCGTAGCCGTACGCAAAGCCGCCGGTCGCATAGAACAACCAATTGCGCGGCGCATAGCCGATGCGGCCGCGCAGGGTGCCTGAAAATTCCACTTGATCCTGATAACTCGCCTGGCCGATCAGCGGCGACGCGATCGTCTGGCTGCCGCGCAAAAGACTAGGGAACGACACATCGGCCTCGACACCAAGGAGAAGCCGCGACGCCAACATGTAACTGTACCCGGCTTGCAGACCGAACACGTCGCTTCCGCTGCCTTTGAAGACGTCGAAGGAATTGAACAGATCGAGCGAGCCGCTCAAACTCGGCGATGCCGCAAGCCCTTGCGTCGCCGTATAATTCGACGATCCAGCCGCGTCGCCGAAATGGCCGCCGAGATAGAAGCCGGTCCAATCATAGGCAGCCGGCGCCGCTGCCGGCGGCGGCGCCTTGGTCGGCAGCACGGCCGTGAGGTCGGCAGCCTGGGCGCTCCCGATGAGCGCAATCAGCCAGAAGCCGGCTAGACTTGGTCCCCTCATCCCCGACTCCCGGCAGCACGACGCAATACGACCGACCTTGCTGCCATCGTGAACACGACAATAGCGTGACAAGGACGGCCGGGCGTCAACGAAAGTGGCGCCGCTTTTTCGTACGACCTCTGCAGAATTGAGCGGCCCGCGATGCGGGACTCGACATCCCCAGCGCCGCCCCCTATACCATACCCCCTACCCTATAATCTGGCGAGGCGTCAACCGTGTCGCATACCAAAACCGAGAAGGCCAAGCTCCTCAACCGGGTCCGCCGCGTGCGCGGCCAGATCGAGGCGGTCGAGCGCGCGCTCGAAGACGAGAAGGGCTGCGCCATCGTGCTGCATCTGATCGTCGCCGCCCGCGGCGCCATGAACAGCCTGATGACCGAAGTGATCGAGCATCATATCAGGCTTCACGTCGTTGCGCCGCTCAAGGACGCCGAGCGGGCGAGTGGCGCCGAAGAGCTGATCGAGGCAATGCAAACTTACCTGAAGTGAAGTCTGGGAGCATGAGCATGTCCGATACGGACTCGGCTAGTCACAGCCACGTTTTCCTCGGTGCGGGCCATCACGAGAACGAGCGGCGCACCTGGCTGGTGATATGGCTCTGCAGTTTCATGATGGTCGCCGAGATCGTCGGCGGCTTGCTGTTCGGCTCGATCGCACTTATCGCCGACGGACTGCACATGTCGACCCATGCCAGCGCGCTCCTGCTCGCCGCGCTCGCCTATCGCTATGCGCGCCAGCATGCGCAAGATCGCCGCTTCACCTTCGGCACCGGCAAGCTCGGCGATCTCGCCGGGTTCACCAGCGCCATTGTGCTGGCGATGATCGCGCTCTTGATTTGCTACGAGGCGGCGTCGCGTTTCGTCGCCCCGGTACCGATCAGCTTCAACGAAGCCATCCCGATCGCGGTCCTTGGGCTTGCCGTGAACGTCGCGAGCGTATTGTTGCTGAGCGGCGGCGAGCACCACCATCATCATGGCCACGGGCACGCCGGTGACGCGCATCACCACGACACTGTCCAGCGCATCGAGACCGGCGCCGGCGCTTTGCAGCTTGAGATCTTCGAGGACGGCGTACCGCCGCGCTTCCGGCTCTCATTCGCAGGCGAAACCAAGCCGCGCTCGGGCGAGATTACGGTCGAAACCGAACGGCCAGGCGGTGCCCGGCAGGTATTCGCACTTGCCGATCGCGGCCGTCATTTCGAATCGATCGACGAAATCCCCGAACCGCATGCGTTCGACGCGCATATCAGGCTCGTCCCTGGCGCACAGCCCTATTCGGTCGCGTTCCGGGAGCATGAGCACGCTCCGGCGGCGGCGCATCGCGATAACAATATGCGGGCTGCCGTAATCCACGTATTGGCGGACGCCGCCGTTTCGGTGCTGGTGATTGTCGGGCTCTTGCTGGCGCGGTTCCTCGGCTGGGTCTTTATGGATCCGCTCGCCGGCATCGGCGGTGCCATCGTCATCGCGGCCTGGTCGTACAGTCTCATTCGCGACACCGGGGCGATTCTCCTCGACATGTGCCCGGACGGCGCGCTGGAACAGCGCCTGCGCGATACGATCGAAGTCGATGGCGACCGCCTGACGGACCTGCATTTGTGGCGTTTAGGGCCCGGACACTTGGGCGCGATCCTGTCGGTGCGCACCGCCAAGCAAAGAGGCCCGGACTATTACCGACAGCTGCTCGATCGATTCCGCGCCCTGTCGCATGTGACTGTCGAGATCGAGCCACGCTGAGATGGGATCGGCCATCAGAACAGAGCCGCTACGCCATCACGCCACCCGGCGTGGCGGCAGGGCATCAGTCTCTCCGGTACGGATCCGCACCGCCTGCTCCAAGTCGCACACGAATATCTTGCCGTCGCCGATGTGGCCGGTGCGCGCCGCCCGGAAGATGGCGTCAGTGACTTTGTCCAGTTCATCGCTGCCAACCGCGATTTCGAGCTTGAGCATCGGCACGAATGTCGAGACATATTCGGCGCCGCGAAAAAACTGCGAATGCCCCTTGTCCCGGCCGTAGCCTTTGGCTTCGGTGACGGTCAAACCATCGACATCGACGCGGGCGAGCGCCTGCACGATCTCGTCAAGCTTGAACGGCTTCACGATCGCGATCACGTATTTCATAGATGGGCGCATGATTTGTCAGCTCGATTTCTAAGATGCATCTATGTGCACCCCAACCGCATATAAATGCGAGACGGATCGACGTCCCGTTTTCATAAAGGCGATATAGGCAAAGGAGCGGGCCGCAATCCGCAACACCGCCGTCGCGCAAGCGTGCGACTCAGAACTCGGCGTGCAGCCGGCCGGCAAAAATATGGACCGGGCCGCGATCGGCGTTGTAGGCGGGGTTATCGACGAACTGATAATCGAAGGTGAGAGCCGACCAGGCGGTGAGACGATAGGAATAATAGGTTTCGATAATTTTTTCTGGCTGGTAATTGAGCGCGCCGTCCCCGATCAATAATCCGAGCCCTCCGGCGACGAAATAGGCGCGCGCCTCCGCCGATAGGCCCTCAAGAACTCCTGCAATGCCGACCGTGTCGTTCGGCCGTCCCCACGCCGTTCCTTTGAGCGCGGCGCCTAAGGAGGCGCTCTCGTCGACATCGGTCCAGCCGATGATTTCGTCCTGGCCCGGGCTCCAACTGACGCGCGCGAACAGGCCGAGATCGGCGCTGATCGCCTGTTCGAGATTGACCGCGAGGCCATAATTCGTGCGCACCGCGCGGGTCAGCGTTACGTCGGGATAGGTCGGGATGGCGGCCGGCTCCACCAGCGCTGCGGCATAGGTGCCCATCACCGCGTGGTTGGCCCAGGCCATCAGCCGCAATTTGCCGGGCTCCGCGAACAACGAATAACGCAGTTCGAGTTCGCTGATATATTCGCCGTCCGGCAGACGCGTATCGAGATCGTCGGAATTCGATACCACCGGGACCAGGAAATAACCGGCGCGGAACGCCCAGAACTTCTGGTTCAGATCGGCCATGGCGCCCCAGGTGTAGCCTGGCTGGTCCATGGTGATGTCGTAGGAGCCGCAGCAATAAAGCTGCCAGTTCATAAATTGCGTGCGCCCGTCATGCGCATAGGCATTGTTGTCGAAGAAGTCGGTGACCTGGACTTTGCCGGCGATCAGCGTCAGCCGTGAAATGTCCTCTTTGGCCGCGATTTGGTTGGGACCATCCTCGATGGTCTCCTGTTCGCCGCCGAAGCCGAAGGTCTGCCGCACATAGACGTGCGTCACGTCCACGCGCGGGAATGGGTAGCCCGTCTTTTGCGCCTCGGTATTGGGGAAGCCGGCGATGCCGAAAGTCTCGTTCAGGCCGAATCCCTGATCGATCTCGGGATCGATATAGATATCGGTGCCGTCCCACGGCCGAAAGCCGACAAACGCAGTCGCACTCGTGGTGTTTTTGGCCTGGTTGGCGCCGGAGAGACTGTTGGCACCTTCGTATGGCGAGCGAAACGCCGGGTAGCCCTGCTCGATATAGGTGAATTGGCCGTGGACATTCCAACTGCCGGGTGCGAGCGGCCACGGATCGCTGCTCGCCTGCGTCGCCGTATTGGCATTCGTGACGCCGAGTTTGTAGTTGAGCCCCAGCCGCAGCATCTGAATGTCGAAGGCCGACTGGTATCCAGTGCCCGAGGGAAAGACGCCTGCAACGCTGCCGAAGCTGTCGTTGAGATATTCGACGCGCACCGTCCAGTCCCGCGCGATGGCGAGTTCGGCACCCAGCCCGAGCGTCCAGCCAGTGCGGGTGAAAAGAATCTTGTCCTCGGCGCTGGCGACACCGGGCGTCTCGCCAAAGCGCGCCTGCGACCAGGCGAAGCCGCCGGTACCGTAAATCAGCCAATGATCGAAGGCGTAGCCTAAGCGACCGCGCAGCGTCGCGATATAATCGATCTGGTCGGTGACACTGGTGCCGGCGGGCGTCGCTGCCGTATAGATCGTGCCGTCCTCGAAGTAATTCGGAAACGTAATATCGGCTTCGGCACCAAGCAGGAGCCGCGACGGCAACACGTAATTATAACCGCCCTGCACGCCGCCATAGAGGCTGCTGAACGAATTCACCGCGCCCGTCGGTGCGGGATCGGACAGCGTGCTGGTCACCCCGCCCCGGCTGTAGGCGACGTGACCGCCGACATAGAAGCCGCTCCAGTCGTAAGGCGCAGGCGTTGCGACTGGTGCCTTGAACGGCAATGGCGTCCCTTGCTGTGGCGCGGTCATGTCCGCGGCTTCCGTCGAGATCGCGCAAGCGCAGACGGACGCCAAACTCAGACCGGCCAGAACCGCGGCACCAGCGATCCCCCCGCATGGCCGCGAGGATTTGTTGTTCGGTGAGTCAGGCATCAGAACAGGCATGACGGACTCCATCCGTGTGACATCTCGATTTGTCACCACAGCGGAAGTCCGCCCCGAACGCGCACCCCGTGCGCCGGAAGGATGACTCGCTCAGGCAGGTCTCCTGGCTTGCGGGTCATCACCCTTCTCAACCTTCCCAGGCTTTGCTGCGCAAAGCCCAGTGGTATCTTAGAGAAGAATTCGCCGCTTACAGTTGCGGGGGCAGCTCCGGACTTGGCTCGCCGTTGCAACGGCGAAACACACCGGATTCCCTCTTGGCCGATCAACGCGACCGGCACACCTGAACGACTGCAATTGAATGAGTCCGTATCGTGTGAGTCAAGCCATCGGGTTCCGCGCCGTTGCGGAGCGGCGACTTGCTCCGCCCGTCCCCGCTGCCATTCGCGTCCCTCACGCCCCTCACGCCGCATTGCACTTCACTCGCTTAATTGTTTTACTTTATTACAAAGTAAAACATGAGTCATTCCAGTCGCTTCGGCTAACAAGAAAAAGAAATGTCTGCAATACCTCAGATAAACTCTGGAATTGTTCAAATAACTACCTGCTCGCGTGGTCAGCTTGCTTCATCTTCTGCATCGCCATTGACTGAGCAACGCGACCCCCCATCAGACCTCAAATTACAGCATATAGCCTCGGCTACACTTTGCAATATAGCCTACATGTATAGGTTTCTGTGTGAGCAGGGGATGTGATGTTATAACGTTCCAAATATAGTGTGTGGCGCATCGGAAAACTGCACAATTATCCTGCGAATGGCGGCGTCAATTTCATGTTTCATAAAATCATGGAATGGCATCGCCTATGGAACGGCTTCGACCTGGAACAGGCCTTCGGTCGCCATCACCGCGTCATAGCGCCCGCGCGGATCCAATTCCTTGTTCATCGGACCAAGCTTTGCCAATGCCGCCATTGGAATTGCGTACTTGAAGCCCGGTCCTCCCTGACGTGGACGGATAACAATCACCGCCGCCACTCCCGGCGGCGCTTTCTCGGGCGCGATGGTCAAAGTGCGCTGCCCCACGGAAGCGTAGGTCGCAATAGCGATGCCATCGGCAAAGCAGGCGCAGGGCGAAGTGTCGCTGTCGTAATAAAGCACTGTCAACTCGCGCGGCTTCGCATTGAGCCGGTTGACGGCGTCAAGACCGATTTTAATGCCGAGCGGGATGAAGGCCCCGAAAGCGCCGTGCACGCGCGCGCCTAGCGCAATCCATTCGTCCGGCGTTTCGGCGCTGGCGGCGGTGACGCACGAACCGGCAAGAACGATGGCAAGCAATCTGCCCTTGATCCCGATCATAAGACGCTCCGCGAGTATGCAAATTTATAAAAAACATCATACCGAAAACCACGATGAAGGGAAATGCGGGCCCTTGACGCCGCAGAACAGTGCGGGACGCAATGACAATAGCGTGTAGAATAGCGGCCTCGGCATCAATGAGGGCGGCCGTGCAGCGCATTACGATCACCGTCGACGACGACCTTGCCGCGGAGCTCGATCGCTTCATGGCCGCTCGCGGCTATGCCAACCGCTCCGAGGCGATCCGTGACCTTGCTCGCTCCGGTTTGCAACAAGCCGCCGCCGAGGTCGGCGGACCACAGCTGTGCCTTGCCGCATTGATCTACATCTACGAGCACGAAGCGCGCGATTTGCCGAAGCGGCTGACGCGCGACTTTCATGACCGCCACGATCTCGCTCAAGCGACTCTGCACATGCATATCGATCACGACAGCTGCATGGAGGTCACCGTACTGAAGGGGCGCGGCGCCGACGTGCAGCAGTTTGCCAACCGCATCGTCGCCGAACGCGGTGTCCGTCATGGCCGGGTGGTCTACCTGCCGGCTGACGGCGCGCATTCCCACGGTCGCGGCGAGACCCACAGCCATAGCAGCGCTCGCAGCCGGCCTAGGAGCGGACGGTAAGAACATAGTAGTGCCATTCCTGCGGGCAGCGACTGGGCAACAGAAGGCGCGATCCTTCGACTCCGATGCGTACGGTGCCGACGACAGCTCCTGCGCTTATTTTTGTGCCTGCCTGCGGTGCCCCGTTTATCATCGGCCGCGACGACGCGGTGGCGTAGAGTGATGACGCTTCGATAAATTGACGCCGCGCGAACGGGTTTCTCTCGCCGCGAGACCACCATCCGGCTACCCGCATCAAATCGATCGATCGCATTTGAACTAATTTTTCGACGAACACGACCCGCATTCGCCGTAGTCTTTACGCGATCTTGCTTCAAAGGCTGCGTGCCGATTTAGCGGGGCCGCAAAAGCTTTGTGGAACAAATGACCTCAACGGACGGGGGTCAAATCCATGAAAAGGTTTCTGCGTGATATGGCGCCGCGCGCGCTGGCGTTGATTTGGGCGACGGCGATTTTCACCTGCGTCTGCGCGGTGCAGGGCCACAGCAACGACTACCCGCGTTTCATCCGCATCGGCAGCGAAGTGAAAACGCCGATCGGCTGGACGCAATTTTGCGCGACCTACGCTTCGGAATGCGCCACCAAGCCGGTTGAACCGCGCGACGTCGTGCTCGACGACAAAGCTTGGGCGACTTTGGTCCGCATCAACAAATTGGCCAACGATTCGATCAGGCCCATGACCGACATGGACCACTACGGCATGATTCAATGGTGGCGTTACCCTGACGACGGCGCCGGCGCCTGCCACAGCTACGCGCTTCTCAAGCGGCGCATGCTGATGCAAGCCGGCTGGCCGCGCTCGGCGCTATTGATGACCATCGTGCACGAAGCCAATGGCGACGGCCATGCCGTGCTCACCGTCAAGACCGACAAGGGCGAGTTCATCCTCGACAATCTCAACGAAAGGATCCTGCCCTGGTCGGCGACGCCCTATCAATATTACAAGCGGCAATCGCAGGCCGACCCCAATGTCTGGATGATGCTCGACGATCGCCGTGACGGCATCGCAACAATAACATCCAGCATGCGCTGAGCCGGCCGTAATCCGATGCCGCGATCGGCTCGATCGACTGTCACTGCAGGCCGGCGAACACGTCTGGCACCGATGAAGTCTGCCATGGCGCCAGCGTCGCCGACTTTGCCGCAGCCGGAGCTTTAAGCGGCATATTGCTGTTGGTGCCGCTGTCGCCTTTGCCGGGCACCGGGAACGCATAGCCGATAATCAACTTGGTGATGAAGCGATCCGATCCCGCCGTGAAACCGTAGCCGGCGCCGAGCTCGATATCGAACACACCGGCCTTGAAGTCGGTGACGGCGAACAATTCCTGCTGCTGTTGATTGAACGGGAGAAAATCTCCGATCTTGCCGTAGTCAGCGTAGTATTCGGCGCCGACAAAAAAGTCGTGCCCGAGATTGCGCGCAAGCCGCACCGCCGGAGCAAAATCCGCCTCGCCCAAAGCGCCGAAGCTGGCGTCGACAATCGGATTGACGATAAATTCCCATTCCGAATTGCGCACCCCGATGATCGGACGGATTTCGAGCGCATATTGGGTCTGGGCAAATGGCGACGTCTCGTAGCTCCACTCGAAATTGATGCCATAGAAGAAATTGCGATCGGCCGCATTGGGCGACACGAACAGATTGCGGATCTTGCCGGCGTTCGACAGAACCTGGCCGCCGCCGGAGACCGCGAATGGGGCGTAGAAGCCGAGTTCCCACCAGGGGGTGATGCCGTAGGCCAGTTCCGGCGTACCGTTGAGACTATGGTTGGGGACAAGGCCGCCGGGAAAATCCGGCTGCGTTCGCCCAATCCAGGTGTAATTGAGATGTTGCTCGATCGTCCATTGGCCGACCTCCGCAATTTCCGCGTTGTAGACCTGGATTTCGTCGGTGGCCCACGCCTGCGCCGACGCGTAAAGCGAAATCAGCACGACGAGCCAAAGTGTCGCTCGAATTCGCATCGCTCCACCGCCATTCGGACCAGCCGGACGCTTCGCCGACCCGAGGCCCTGCGGACGAATATCATTGACCGCGAATCACATCGTAATCCAACGCTATAAAATCACATAGCAGCTTTGAGCGACGGCGGTCTGACGGAGTTCATATCTTCTTTGAAATTCCGATGAAGTAGCCGCGGCGCGGCCCGTATTGCGGCGCGAATACGCCGATGCCGGTACCGCTTCTGATTTGGTAGATGGTGTCAGCCAAGTTGACGACGTCGAAGCGCACCGTCAGCGGCTTGCCGTCGGGCGTATCGAATTGGTGCGAGATGCCGGCGTTGAACTGCGCGTAAGGCGATTCGGTGCCGATATTGGCGTCGCCGGTGCGCAGCCCCGAGCCATAGATCATGTCGGCGGAGAGTTTTGTTCCGCACCAGGTGTCCCACCACTGTTCGCCGGGGCTCGAGGCCCGGCCGCAAAATTGATAAGCCGCGCCGGCGGAGCCGGTCACAATCTGAGTGTGGTCGGTGTAGATCCAGTGGCTGTCGATGTATTGCAGTTCCGTCAAACCGCCGAGATCGGCAAGCGGCGTGACATTGTTGAACAAATATTGGTTCGAGACCACGTCGGTGGCTCGTTCCTCGCCGACGGCGAGATTGCCGTAAGCCTGAAAACCGCCGGCCTTGAATTTGGCGCTGAACTCGACGCCTTCGACATAGCCCTTGGCATAGTTGAAGGCGCTGAGCACCAGCGCCTGGCCGAAATTGCCGTTATCGATCAGGTCCGTTGCGATTTTGTAATAGGCGTCGAGGCCGAGGTCGAGCGTCGGGCAGTCGTTTGCCACCGCGGTATCGCAGCGCAGCGGTATTTTCTGATCGACCCCGGCGTCGAAGTAATGCGACCGCTCTGGCAGCACCGGATTGGTCCCGCCGCTCGGCGACGCGCCGGTGGTGCCGTTGAACAGCGCGATATTGGCCGGCGCCGCCTCGACCAGAACCGGCGGCGTGAAGTAGCGCGCATAGCCGGCATGGAAGGTCGTAGTGTCCCACGGCTTGTAGGTAAAGCTCAGTCGCGGACTTAGCTGGTTGGCGTCGGTATATTCCCACATCTGGTCGAAACGCGCGCCGTAATTCATCGTCAGCTTGTCGGTGAGCTTCCACTCGTCTTGCGCATAGATGCCGGCGAGCCAGCCGAGCTTGTCGACGTCGTCGGTCATAGCCACCGGCGCTCCGCCGTCGGTACCGTCGCAGGCCGTGCACGGCTGGACCAGCGACGTATTGTCGACCCAGGTCTGTTCGGCCGACACCGTGAAGCCCACGCGCAGCGTATGCGCCGGATTGATCGCATAGGACGCGTCGCCCTGCACGCCGTTGGTATAGGCTTGCCGGCTGATGTCCGAGGCGATGCCGTTCAACAACAGGTCGCCGGCCGGATCCGGCATGAAGTGCAGATTGTCGTAACGGGTGAAATAGGAAATCTGCCCGTCGAATCCGTTCACCGATCGCTGCAGCGCCAGCGCGCCGAATTGGGTGTCCTCGGTCTGATTTTCGTTGAGCTTCGATGAATCGAAGGTGCTCATTCCGAACACCGGCGGAGTAACCGCGGCATTCAGAGGTGCGCCGGGGGTGTTGGGAATCTGGAAAGCATTGGTCGCGGTGCCGGCGATCAGGCTCAGGCGCGTATAGGGGTCGACGAAGGTCGACATATAGGCGAAGCCTTTTTCCTGCTGCGAGAAATCGTGAATGGCGTTGAGCGTCGGCTGCGTATTTTCGATGCCTTCGGAGTTCTGCAGATAGCTGCCGGTGAAAAAATATTGCACGCCGCCGAAACAGATCGAGCTCGATGGCTTTGCCGTTGCAGCCCCGCCGCTCGCCGCCGGACAATTGGCGCCGAATGTGCCGCCATATTCGAAGCTAGGCTGAATGGTGCTGCGACTACCGCCGTAATAACTGATGCTACCGGAATTATTGAAAATGTCGTTGCGCGTCGTGATGTCGATGAGCCCCACCGTGCGCTGCCCGAACTCCGCCGGCAGCGCGCCGGTGACCAGCGCAATGGTGCCGATCAGTTCGGTATTGAGGACGCTGCCAAAGCCGGTGACGCCGTCGGGCAGCATCACGCCGTTGATGCGGAACTGCACATTGGCGTGGTCGTTGCGAACATGAAAGAGCCCGCTTGCCGCGGAATCCTGCGAGACGCCGGGCGCTTGCAGCAGCACTTTTTCGACCGTCGCATTGCCGCCTTGCGGCAGCGCCTCGATGGTGTCGTGGCTGATGGTATCGGAGGTGGTCCCAGCGGTGGTGAAGAGATTGCTGCGCGCCTGATCGAAGCCGGTATTTTTGGCGTTGAGCTGATCGCCCGCCGAGACCGGCGACGCCGACGGCGTGGTGCGGCGCGCGACGGCACGCGTTGCCGGCTTCCTCAACTGTCCCCGCACGGTGAGCTGGGGAAGCTGAATTCCGCGCGACCCCGCTTGCGGCCCCTGCTCGGGGGTTGGCTGAATTTGGGAAGGCTGAGTTTGGGAAGACTGATCTTGTGCTGGTTGAGATTGCGTCGGCTGAGATTGTGTCGGCTGAGATTGTGTCGGTAGATCTTGGGCGTTCGCAGGCGGCCCGAAAGCGACCAGCGCCAACAGCGCGGCACCACCCAGGACAGTCGCGCGATAAGCGCGATAAACAGGAACTGACATGACACTCCGCCAAAAACTGTAGTGAACGATCCAGGCTCGCCGGCGGTCGTGCTGTCGCGGTTCATCGAAACGTGAGGAGATGCCGCGTTCGATCTTGCGAGACTTTGCCAGGCGCAGCAAGAAAAAATCGCGCCGGCTCACGCCGCAGATCGGCACCGACCGCCGATCAGGCGGTGGGCGGAGCGCGCGACTGGAAGGCGACGCGCCGCGTCGTGACAATACCGTCGGCGGTGTCAAACACGCGCACGACGCGCTCGAATTCGACCGGTAGGGGCAACAGCGGCGGCTGCGAGATCAAGGACGTCGAGGCGAGATAGATTGAAGCGCAAATCGCGCAATAATCGTCGTCGTCGCCGGGATTTTGCGCCGGCATTTGCCGCGACGATTGCGCGACCGCGGCCGTCTCCGGGGCTACGGCCCTGTGGGCCGCGGCGGAGCCGATGCCGTCGAGATTCGCTTTCCCGACATGCACATGCACGGGATGGACATGCCCGAAGGCCAGCACGATTTGCAGCGCAAGCGCCGCAAGCGCCAGGAACCCGCCATACCGCTTATGGCAACGAACCCATCCCATCGCTCTATGCTAACGTTATAATATTACATTAAGCAAGAGGGGCACTCCGCAGCTCCGCGGCGCGCCGGCCAAGCGTTAACGCCGCCCCTCGATCTTCATCGAATAGCGACACGTCCCGTGCTAAATGGCCGCGGCAGCGAGTCATTACCATGTCGAACGTCACGCCGAACTTGGCACAGAACGGTCCGGACCCGCGGGCGCAGGCGCTCGTCTCGTCCTATATGCGCGCCGGTTACGCCCAGGTCGCGCCGCCGGTGCTGCAGCCGGCCGAGCCGTTCCTCGATCTGTCCGGCGAGGACATCCGCCGGCGCATGTTTCTCACCACCGATCCGCACGGCCGCGAATTGTGCCTGCGGCCCGATCTGACCATTCCGGTGTCGCGCGATTATCTGGCCTCTCCGGCGGCGGGGACGCCTGCAGGCTTTTGCTATCTCGGCGCGGTATTTCGTCACCGCGAAGGCGCCGCGGCCGAATTTCTGCAAGCCGGCATCGAGAGTTTCGGGCGGCAGGACAAAGCGGCGGCCGACGCCGAAATGCTGGCGCTCGGGCTGGAAGCGACCACGCAATACGGCTCGAGCGCACCAGACATCCGTATAGGCGATGTCGGTCTGTTCACCGCCTTCGTCGCAGCGCTCGATCTGGCGCCGGCGTGGAAGCGGCGCCTGGTCAAGGATTTCAACCGCAAATCCTCGCTCAAACATGACCTCGATCAATTGACGCTCACCGCCGCCAACGGCCGGCCGGAATATCAGGGCGTACTCGCGGCCCTTGCCGGCTCCGACCGCAAAGCCGCGCATCATCTGGTGACGGATCTTTTGTCGATCGCCGGCATTGCCGCCGTCGGCGGCCGCAGCGTCGCCGAGATCGCCGACCGCTTCCTTGAACAATCGGCGCTCAATGCGCCGACACGGCTGCCACGCGAAACCCGCGCGCTGGTCGAACGCTTCCTGTCGATTGCCGGCGATCCGGACGAAGCGGCCGGCGAACTGCGCGCGCTTTCAGCCGACGCTAAAATCTCGTTGTCGCCGGCGCTCGATCTGTTCGAAACTCGCACCGGCTTTCTCGCCGCGCGCGGCATCGACGTGCGCGCGATCAAATTCTCCACCGCATTTGGCCGCGGATTCGATTATTACACCGGCTTCGTGTTCGAGCTGCACAATACGACCAGCATTGCGGCGCGCGGCAAAAGCCCGTTGGTCGCCGGCGGCCGCTACGACGGCTTGCTCACCCGGCTCGGGGCGAGCGAGCCGATCCCGGCGGTCGGCTTTGCCGCCTCGATCGAGGAACTGGTGGCAAGCGGGAACGCATCATGAGCGCGCCGCTTCTTCTTGCCGTGCCGTCGAAGGGCCGGCTGCAGCAGAACGCCGAGGCGTTTTTCGCCCGCGCCGGGCTCGACCTCGTCAAGCCGCGCGGCGCGCGCGAATATCGCGGCACCATCGCGGGCTTCGACGGCATCGAAGTGGCTTATCTCTCGGCCGCCGAAATCACCGCGCAACTCAGTCAAGGCTTAGCGCATCTCGGCATCACCGGCGAGGACCTCCTGCGCGAGATGATCCCGCAATCGGACCAGCGCATCGTGCTGATCACCGGCCTGGGCTTCGGTTTCGCCAATGTCGTCGTCGCGGTGCCGCAGGCCTGGATCGACGTGCGCAGCATGGCCGACCTCGATGACGTCGCGACCGCGTTTCGGCTGCGCAACGAACGCAAGATGCGGCTCGCCACCAAATACGCCAACCTCACCCGCGGCTTTTTCGCCGAGCACGGCGTCGTCGACTATCGCATCGTCGAAAGCGCCGGCGCGACCGAAGGCGCGCCTGCGGCCGGCACTGCCGAAATGATCGTCGACATCACCACCACCGGCGCCACGCTTGCCGCCAATGGTCTCAAAGTGATCGATGACGGCGTGATCTTGCGCTCGCAGGCCAACCTCGTCGCCGCCCGCTCGGCGGCGTGGAACGAAGGCCAGCGCGAAACTGCGCGGCGTCTGCTTGACCGCATCGCCGCGCGGCAACGCGCCGAGGCATTTCGCGAAGTGCGCACCCGGTTTGCCGGCATGAACGAAAACCTGCTCGCTGCAGCGCGGGAGAAATTCGGCGTCGCCTCGCCGTTCGGCGGCCCGACCTCGTCCGGCATGCTGACGCTGCATTGCCCGCCCGCGAACGTGCCGGCGCTGGCAAGCTTTCTCCGCGAGCAGGGCGCCGAAGCGGTTTCGGTCGCGGCGATCGACTATGTCTATACGCGCGACAACCCGCTATATGCCAAGCTCGCGGCGGAGCTCGACAAGTCGCGCTGATGCGCAATTGAAATCGGCTTCCCGTCCGAATGCCGGGACACGCTTTGCGGACACCCTGCCGCCCCGAGATCGATCCCAGACCTGCCGCTCGGAACGTGATAATAGTGTTTCTGACATAGCAGGCGCATGATCCCATTGGGACGGGATCGGCGCGGCAGCGGATCGTGGACTTGCGATGTTTTATGCGCGGTTCAATTCAGCAGGAACTAAATGAAACCGACTGCGTCGAGCTGGATGACGCCCGTTGCACTGCCTTAACCGCAAGCCGAGGGGGTGGCCGTGACAAAGGACACGATGTCGAACTTCGAAATTCCGGTTCAGGTGCGGCAACTCGCCGAGAAAAGCGTGGATGAGGCCAGGAAGGCCTTCGACAACTTCCTAAAGGCGGCTCAGGAGGCGACCTCCTCCTTGGGCGGACAAGCCGCCGCGGCCCAAGCCGGTTCGATGGAGCTCCATGACAAAGTGCGGAGCTTCGCCGAACGTAACGTTGCGACCTGTTTCGAATTTGCTCAGAAATTCGTCCACGCCAAGAACGTCCGGGAAGTCATGCAAATCCAAGCCGAATTGATGAAGACGCAATTGCAAGCCATCACGGAACAGACCTCGGAGCTGGCCGAGGCCGCGGCCAAAGCGGTGTCGGAGGTCACGAAGCTCAAGAGCTAACCTGCCCGCCTGTCCTCAGATCAACCCCGACGCTACGCGGTGTGACCGTCGAAGTCGCCGGATTTCGGCATCTCTTTCTCGCCCTGCGGCGTCATTTTTGCGGTGTCGGCGACACCCGGCTGGCCGCGGGGCCCGAGAATGCGCCGCGCTATCTGATCTTCGGTTTCGCGCTCTTGGTTCCGGGTCTCGCGAAGATTGTCGCGGAATTGGCCTGTCATTGCGCGACCTCAGAGCGGACGATGCATGCGGCCGAGCAGCCAGCCCAGCCCGAGCGCGATAGCGACGGCGGTGTAGGGCTGCGTTTCGACGGTATTACGCAGCGCCCGCTCGAACGAGCCCGCGGTCTGGCGCGCCGCGCGATTGGCGGAACCAGCGATCTCCGAGGCGCTGTCGGCGGCATGATCGTAAAGCTCTGATGCGGCGTCGGAGACGTCGCCTGCAATGCCGCTCGCCTGTTTCTTGGCGTCGCCGAAGGCGCGGGTGAAATCTGAACTGGCGGTGCGGGGCTGGGCCATAGCGGTCCTCTCTGGCGGGCAAAACGTGGGTGTTGCTTCTCGTAAACACGTGAAGCCCGGAAAAAGTTCACCGACCGAATTCGCCAATATTTACGACACGATGGAACTCAACCGCGCCGCCGCGGCTTTACATGCCGAGACTTTGATTCAAATCATAAAGGTCGCGCCATGGGCCTACTCCTTGTCATCGTTGTTCTCATCCTTCTGTTCGGCGGCGGTGGCGGCTATTGGGGCTATAATCGCGGCTATTACGGCGGCCGCGGTCACGGTCTCATATGGTTTGTTCTGGTCATCGTGGTTTTGGTCGTGCTGTTTGGCGGCGGCCATTACGGCACGCAGATTTAATTCAGGCCCCCGCAAGCGGCGCGGACCCGTGACCACGCGCGGGGGCGTTTGACGAACGAAAATAGCAAGCTTTCAGCGGAGGTATCGCCGTGCGGATGTTGTTTGGTTTCATTCTCGGCGTCGTGGTGACGATCGCGGGCGCCTACGCCTACGACTCGCAAACCGGGCGCACCGTCAACGGTCTGTCGCCGGCGGCGGCAGACGGCCAAGCCCCGATGGTCAATTGGGGGGTCGTCAGCGACAATTGGAATAATTTTCAAGCGACTGTGCGGGTGAAGACCGAGGATTTGGAAAAAAGCCTCAAGCGGCATACCGGCTGAGCGGTAAAGGCGACTGACTCCTAAAATTCTGCCGCCTAGGATTTCGCGTTCGTCCCCAAGCTAAAAATCGTGCTGCCTGATCACATGATAACACTCGCAGGCGCGCGCCGCGAGCGCGCCGCGATCGAGCAGCGTTATTTTGCCGCGACTATATTTGAGCAGGCCCTGCTTTTGCAGTTCCTGAGCGAGCAGCGTCACGGTGGTTCGCCGCACGCCGAGCATGTCGGCCAGGATGTGCTGCGTCATCGGCAGTTGATCGCTGCCGCTGCGGTCCGCGCTCAGCGACAGCCATCGGCACAGCCGGGACAAACTGTCGTGAATGGCATTGCAGGCGACCAATTGTTGCGCCTCGGTCCACAGTCTTTCGGTGTAGCGGAACACCAGTTCCCGCAGCGCCGGGCTCGCGCTGGCCACTTTCGCGAAGCGGGCGGCGGAAATTGTCGAGAACAACCCCGGGATCTGCACCGTAGCGCGCGTGAACGACCGGCGTTCGCCGATTGCACGCTGCAAGCCGACCGCGCCCTCGCGGCCGATCATGGACGTCTCGACCATCGCGCCGTCGCCGGTCGCGACCAGGAGCGAGATCATGCCGTTCTCGGGAAAATAAATCTGATCGATGATATCGCCGGGCTCGAAGCAGACGACGCCGAGCGGCAGCGAGACCCGCTTTAAGTCCTGCGCCAACAGCGTCAGCGTGTCACAAGGCAAAGCCGCGAGTATGCGATTGTCCGAGCGCCCCACTACCGGTGCATCCATCCGTCACGGCTCCTGACCGCACCCTCCTCCAAGATTGAGTGTGCGCCGTCCAGGCAAGCGGTCCCCCTGCCCCGAGCCGACGATTTGCCCGGGTCGCTGCGCAGCATAGCGCCGCCGGGATAAAAGTAACGTCCGATACCGTACCGAAGGCGTTGTTCGGCCACACAAATTCGGGGCTATCCGATGAGACGCCGATATTCCTTTTCCGGCACGCCATAGGCGGTTCCCGCGACCTGCTCAACGCCCTTTCGGTTGAGCACCACGATATGATTTCGCCCGGTTTCGATCAGCTTGCGGCGCTTGAGCGTCTGCAGCGCTTCGGTCACGCCCGCGCGCCGCACTCCTAGCATCAAGCCTAAGAATTCGTGGGTCAGAAACAACGTGTCGCCGCGGGTTCGGTCATGCGCCATCAAAATCCAACGCGCCAATCGCTGGTCGATTCGTGCGCGCGCATTGGCGACGGCGGTATGCGCGGTCTGCACCATGAAGACCTGGACGTAACTGAGCAGTAAGTTGCGCATTGTCGGACTGGCGATCATGGCCTTGCGCAAAGCTTCGACCCCGATCCGCAGCCCCGCGCCGGCCATCTGGATATAGGTGGAATGCGGCGATTGGTCGCCGCCGAGCACCACGGCCGTCCCCGTCATGCCCTCGTAGCCGACGAGACCGACTTCGACTTTCGTTTCGTCGGATTGGACCGCGACGACCGAGGCAATGCCGGCCTCCATGAACCAGATCGTATCGATCCGCCGGTTGGGCCGCTCGAGATCCTTCTTGAGATCGAGCAGCATTGGCTGCAGGTGCGGTTGCAATAATTCGAAATCGTCGGTCGACATCGCGGCAAGGAGGCGATTGCGTTGCGTCGAAGTCGCGCGCGTGGCGGAAACCGAAACCATGGCTCTCTTCCCATAAAGGGGGCAAGAGCACATCATGGTCTCTCAACCGCCCGCGCCCGAAGGTCGCTGCAAGCGGTGCTCTGTACATATGCCTTCGCCGGCCAATAGCTATTCAATTTTGGCGGCGCGCAACAATGTACGGAACCGTACTCTCGTAGCTTCGTTAACGTTCATTAGGCGCTTTCACACACGAAAACCCGGGCGCCGAGCAAGACCCAATAAACGAATTGTCGAACCGGACCGGGCTCGAAGTCTCGGCCAGTCAGGGCCGTGCGTATGTCGCTCTCGATGGCAATCAACGCCAATAGCGTGGTCGTTCTCGTGGTCGAGGACGATATTTTCGTCCGGTACGATATTGCCGCCTGCCTGCGCGATGCGGGCTACGTCGTGGTCGAGGCAGCAAGCGGCGAGGAGGCAATCGCTCTGTGCAAGTCCACCATCACGATCGATATTGTCTTCACCGACATCAATCTCGACGGACCGTCCGACGGCTGGGACGTGGGCAAGCGCTTTGGCGCGGAGCGCCCCAATGTGCCGGTGCTTTATACGTCGGGGCAGTGCATAGGCGCCCGCAGCTGCGGACCCCGCAGCCTGTTCGTCGCCAAGCCATATCGGCAAGCTGACATCCTCGCCGCCTGCCAGCGGCTATGCGGCACATCGACGTTTTGACGACGACGGGACCGCAGGGCGGACATTGCACCGATCCGGACGTGGAGTCCGTTCCCGATCGTCGGCGCAATGTCCGCGCACCCCCGGCGGGCGCGTTTGCAAAATCGCCGGAACGCAACGTAGCGATTTTGCCTTCCCTGCAGCCGCCGCGCGGTTACGCCGCGCGGCGTTCGGCTCCCTCACCGTTCTCAAGCACGACGGTCGCGGCCGCCGTATTGGAAATCGGAATGTGATAGTTGCGATGCAGCTCGGTGACCTGCCCTAGAAGCGCGCCGCGCATCGCCATCCAGTTGAGGAATTCGACGCCCTGGGCGCCCGCCTCCGCAACCACGTCGTGGACCGTATAGCGCGTCAGCGTGTCCGGCTCGCCTGAGAGCTTGTCCATGCAGAGCTGGTCGAATTCCTTGTTGATGAAGCCGGCGCGCTTGCCGTCGAGCTGATGCGACAGCCCGCCGGTGCCGACGACCATGACGCGCAAATCCTGCGGATAGGATTCGATCGCACGCCCGACAGAACGGCCGAGCGCCAGGCAGCGCTTGAGCGACGGCAACGGATGCTGCACTGTGTTGATCGATATCGGCACGATCTTGACCGGCCATTTCTCGCCCGGCCACATCAGTGTCATCGGAATGGTCACCGCGTGATCGATCAGCATGTCCTGGCACATGGTGATGTCGAACTCGTCGTTAACGAGCGCATTGATGACGTGCCACGACAAGGCAGGATCGCCGGCGATCGAACGCGACACTGGAATGCCCCAGCCCTCGTCCTGGTTGCGATACTCGCCGGCCGCGCCGACCGCGAAAGTCGGCAGCTTGTCGAGGAAGAAGTTGAGCCCGTGATCGTTGTAGAACACCACGGCGATATCGGGCTTTTGCCGCGCCAGCCAATCATGGACGTAATCGAAGCCGCGAAAGAACGGCTGCCAATACGGATCGTTCTCTTTCTTGTCGGCAATCGCCTTGCCGATCGAGGGCACGTGCGTCGTGGCAACGCCACCGACTATCTTGGCCATGATCGCTTCCCCGTCTATCTGCCTGCCGCGACGAGCTTGGCCTTGAATTCCTCAACCGTCGTGCCGGTCTGCTGCGCGCCGATATCCTGAACGTTGAGCCCAAAAATGCCCGCGAGCTTGGCGAGGTAATAAACGTTGCCGCCGGCCTCGATCATACGCAGCACGTCGCGGCTCTTGACCGCGGCGCGTTGCGCGTCTGAGAGCGCGAACTTGCGGCAATAGGCGTCCTCGTCGTTGAGAAATGCCGCCCGGTTTTCGGCGCTGTTGAACGAGAAGCACATGCGATTGAGCGCAAAGCCCTTCTGCGCCTGGTCGCCGTCGAACATGGTGGTGCCGGGAATATCCTGGGTCATGGCATGTTTCCCCCGCTACATTGGCGAGCCGGTTTTCCGGTTAGGTCCTTTAGTCGCGACCGGATTACTTGCCCGTCTCCGCCGCCATCGCTTGCGCCGAAGCTTTAGACCCGGCGGCCGCGCTCTTGAGCGATTGCACCTGGAGGCTCGATGCACTCTGCGGCTTTGCCGGGCGGTTGTGAGTGATATGGCGCGTTTGGCGGTCGCCCCACGCCAGCACCACTGCGAAGATGGCAAATGCGGCACACACCGCGCTCAAAACGACGATCTGGCTGATTGACATGGCGGTCTCCTCTCTGCGCCAAGCCTTACCTAGCCACCACCGACAGATATTGACCTGAATCAAAAAGCCGCAGTTTTGCGAGGGGTGACGAACCTAATCGTCGTCGGCGCCCAGCACCCGTCCGGTCTTCGGGTCGACCAGATGCACCCGCGTGCAGGCGGTGCAGGTCAGCGGCTCGTAAGTTGGGTGAGCTTGCTCGGCCGGCTCTTCCGCCGACCAGCCTTGGACGTTCAACCCGGTATTGGGGCAGCGGTACAGAAATACAGGCATAGGCGCATCAATGCCCGAACCGCCGCTTTTCGGATTTGAGATAGATCAAATTTGGCCGGGCCGGCGTCGTAATGCTTACCAACCGATGCGGCGGCCCTGGCCGGGCGGGGGGATACGGCCGCCGACGTCGTTTCCCCTTAATCCCGCGTCGGCGTGACGCGCACGGGGAAAACGACGAAATGCGACACCCAAAAATTGACGACGAAGCTTGCCAGGATAGCTAAGGCTTTGGCCAGCCAGACCGTCAGGCCGATACCCTGCGCGGCGAACACCAGAACTGCGGTATTGGCGATCAATCCGGCAATACCGGAGACTATAAATGTCAAATAGGCGCGCCAGCGCAATTTTCGTCCCGACTCGGCGGCAAACGTAATCGAGGAGTTCATGACGTAGGAACCGCTCACCGCAACGGTCCACGACATGACGTTGGCGGCGATCAATAAGACGGCCTGCGGCGTGCCGCAGTGGCAGCCTCCCGCGAGCGCTGCGAACGCGGCGAGCGCCGCCGACGATGCTTCAAGCGCCGAGCGTGCCAGCAGGAACACGCCGAAATCGACTGCGGTATTGACCACGCCGATCAGCGCAAAGGACGCTGCCTTGAGGCTGAGCGCCCGATTGCGCCAGGCATTTTCCAGCCGGGCGCGGGTCGTGGTGGAGGGAGCGGACGGAGCCATCATCGGCTTTCGTTATCGGGGCTTCCGCATATCACGTCCGGCAGTGAACGCCAGCCGGGCGGCTGGGAAGGAGTTCGGTAAGGGGGTGGGCTCCCGGTCACAGTTTGCGCTATAGAACGGCCCGGGAGGGAGCCCAACAGCACCGATGAGCACCACCGCCGACCGCCTCACGCCCAATCCCCGCGACCGTAATGCCGCCAACGCGGATTCCGGTACCGCACCGGGCCTTTCGATCGTCGTGCCGCTCTTTAACGAAGCGGCTTCGCTGGAACGCCTGCACACGCGCCTGGTCGAAGTGGCGGAGCACCTTGCCGCCAGCCGGTCGCTGGTCTGCGAAGTGGTCTATGTCGACGACGGCAGCCATGACGATACGCTTGCCATCGCGCGCGCGCTGCCGGCAAGCACGCTCGACATCCAGGTGGTGTCGCTGTCGCGTAATTTTGGCAAGGAGGCAGCCTTGCTCGCCGGCCTCGATCATTCCCGCCGCGGCGCGGTGCTGTTCATCGACGGCGATGGCCAGCACCCGCCGGCATTGATCGATACCTTGGTTGGGCACTGGCTCGATGACGATTGCGACGTCGTCTACACCGCCAAGGCGCACCGCGCCAACGAGTCATGGACCCGGCGCGTAGCCGTGCATGCGTTCTACACACTGATCAACTGGGGCGCGCGCACCAAGATCCCGGAAGACGCCGGCGACTTCCGGCTGTTGTCGCCGCGCGCGGCGAACGCGTTGCGCCGCCTGCCGGAACGCAACCGCTTCTTCAAGGGACTGGCGAGCTGGATCGGCTTTCGCCAGATGCGGATCGATTACGAGCCGGAAGCGCGCGTCGACGGCCGCAGCACCTGGAATACCCGGCGCCTGATCGGACTGTCGGTCAACGGCTTGACCGCTTTCTCGGTGGCGCCGTTGCGCTTTGCCACCATGCTCGGCGTGGTGCTCGCCGTGATCGCGTTCATTTACGGGTTGCAGATCGTCTACGAGACCTTGGTCTATGGCGGACAGGTGCCCGGCTATCCGTCGCTGTTCGTCGGCATCATGGTGCTCGGCGGCATGCAGCTCATCATGCTCGGTGTGGTCGGCGAATATATCGGCAAGATTCTCGAAGAGATCAAAGGCCGGCCGGTCTATTTCGTCGCCGAGCACGACGTGAAGCTCGCAGCCGATGCAAAGCAATCAGCGACCGGCACCCGCACCGCGGCCGAATGAGCCAAGAGCTTAAGCAACACGCAAAACTCAACGACGGCAAACACCGCCACATCTGGCTTTGCGCCGACGATTACGGCATTTCGCCAGCGGTCAATGCTGCGATCCGCGATCTTTTGGGCCGCCGTCGCATCAATGCCGCCTCGGTGATGGTCGTGGCGCCGAGCTTTTCGCGACCCGAAGCGACCGCGCTCCTTGAGGTGGCAGCCCCGCGCGCCGCGATCGGACTGCATCTGACCTTGACCGCGCCGTTCCGCCCGCTGTCGCACGGTTTTGCGCCGTTGCGTCACGGCGCCTTCCCATCGCTTGCCGCCGTCATGCAGCGGACGCATTTGCGCAGGTTTGCGTCCGAGCTCCTGACGCTCGAGATCGTGCGTCAGTTCGAGGCCTATGTCGCCGCATTCGGCCGGCCGCCCGATTTCGTCGACGGTCACCAGCATGTCCAACTCTTCCCGCAAATTGGCGAAGCGGTGTTGCGGGTGATGAAAGATGCGGCGCCCACGGCCTGGGTGCGCCAGTGCGGACGGTCGCTACCGGCACATAAACGCTTTGCCGACCGCAAGGCGCTGTTGCTCGATGGCTTGAGCCGCCGCTTCCGCCGCATCGCCGCGCGGCATGGCGTCTCCACCAATCCGGCTTTCGCCGGCGCCTACGCGTTTCGCGCCCAAGCGGATTACGAAAAGCTGTTCCCGAAATTTCTCGACCATCTGCCGGACGGCGGCGTCGTCATGTGCCATCCCGGCAAAGTCGACGCCGAGCTGCGGCGGCTCGATGCGCTCACCGATCTGCGCCAGCGCGAATATGCGTTTTTCCTCGGCGACGAATTCCCAAGGGTGCTCGCCGAGCACGGCGTTGTCGTTAACCCCTGAAGCAACACCGCGAGTTTTAGATTTTCGGAGACCGACATGGAACGCATCCTGATCACCGGCGCCGCCGGCCAAATCGGCGAGGCTCTGCGCAAGGGCCTGCGCGGTAGCTATTCGCTTGTTCGTCTTCTCGACATTGCGCCGCTGGGCAACGCCGAAGACGGCGAAGAGATTGTTGCCGCCGACATCGGCGACATTGCCGCGCTGGAAAAGGCCATGACGGGCATCGGGGCCGTGGTGCATCTCGCCGGCGCATCCCAGGAAGCCGAGTGGGAAAAGGTGCTGCCGCTCAATATCGCGGGGTGTTACAATGTCTTTGAAGCGGCGCGCCGCCAAGGCGTCAAGCGGGTCGTATTCGCCAGCTCAAATCATGCGATAGGGTTCCATCGGCGCGAGCGCTTCATCGACAACACCGTCGCACCCCGGCCGGACTCCCGTTACGGCGTTTCGAAGGTGTTCGGCGAGGCGCTCGGCCGCCTTTATGCCGACAAACACGGCATCAGCGTCGCGTGTCTTCGCATCGGCACCTTCCGGAGAGCCGACCGGCCGACGACCGCACGCGAATTGCTGACCTGGATCAGCCACCGCGACATGGCGCAACTGGTGCGCTGCTGCATCGACCACCCGAATTACCACTTCGTGATCGTCTACGGCGTTTCCAACAACTTACGCAGCCGTTGGGACAACACCAACGTGAAATTCCTCGGCTATCGTCCCGAGGACGACTCCGAGGTGTTTGCGCCGGAAATTTTTGCGCAGGGCAAAAAAGAAAACGAAATCTCGGCCCAGTTCCACGGCGCCCATTATTGTCCGATGGAATTCACCGGCGACGCGGCACAGATCGACTGAGCGCGATGCGCCGGATCGAGGTCCGCTCCGCGCCTTAGATCACCACGACCTTGGTGCCGACCGGAACGCGGCTATAGAGGTCTTCGACGTCCTCGTTACGCATGCGGATGCAGCCCGACGACACGTTGGTGCCGATGGTCCAGGGCTCGTTGGACCCGTGGATGCGATAGAGCGTCGAGCCGAGATACATCGCGCGCGCGCCGAGCGGGTTATCCATGCCGCCAGGCATGTAGCGCGGCAGATCGGGCCGGCGCGCCAGCATGTCCGAGGGCGGCCGCCAATCCGGCCATTCCTTCTTGGCGGTGATCGTCTTCACGCCGGCCCAGGTAAAGCCCGGACGGCCGACGCCGATGCCGTAGCGCAACGCTTTGCCGCCGCTCTCGACCAGATAGAGAAATTTGTTCGGCGTATCGATGATGACGGTGCCGGGCTTTTCTTCGCCGCGATAGTCGACGACCGTGCGATCGTATTTCGGATCGATCGGGTAGCTCGACATGTCGCCGTGGCTAGACGGCGCGTAGCTTGTCGGCGCACTGACGACCGTGGCCTGCGGCTCCGGCGACGCCTGATATTCGGGTTGCGCCGGCTGGAACATCCGCGGCTGATAGACATGGGCCTGAATCGTCGGGCCGCCGAAGATCGCCGCGAGGAAACCGCCGCCGCTACCGGCCGGAGCCGGCGGCGCGGGTGGCGGCGGCGGGGGAGCCGGCGCGGCGTAGCTCGACGCGATAGTGCCGGTGTAGTCCGGCCCGGCGGCCGCCGCGTAACGCTGAGCGACAGTGCCGGTAGAACTCGGCGGCGGCGCGGTGGGAGCAACGTAAGTCTGTGGCGCAGCGCTTGCGTAAGTTTGCGGCGCCGGAGCGACATAGGTCTGAGGCGGCGCCGCGGCGTAACGCGGCGCGGTGCTTGGAGTATAGCTCGGCACCGGTGCAGCGTAGCTCTGCGGCGCGGCGACAAGGCCTCGCGGCGCGGCGCCGTCATAGCTCGGAGCAGGCGCGGCATAAGCCTGCTGCGGCACATAGACATAATATTGCTGGCCGACGACCGGCGCGGGAGCCGGCTGTTGCGCCACGTAACCCGGCTGGTTCGCAGTGTAGGGAGAATATCCGACCTGTGCGAAAGCCGGACTCAACAGCGCGCTCGTCAGGAGCGCGGACATGCAGATACGCCGCATTGCTGTACTCGTTACGCCAGTGACACACCGAGTCCGTTCCGCGCCGTTTTCGACTACAAAACCGGCGCGCACGCTCAGGCGACGAGTACAAGCGCAAACCTCGACTGTTTGGTAAACAAATTGCGCCGGCGCAATATTCGGACATTGTTCATCAAGTTACAGTTGATATTGTGTGAAATGGTTTGGTTAATTTGCCGTTCCACAACCCGCGTGAGCGGTGTGAACGCGGTATTAAGGCGCTAAACTTTACTGTCGTTGCGAGTCAGATCCTGGAAACTACGTACGGGGTTTCCGGAAAAGATCGCGCTCGAAAAGTGTACTGGCCGGGCAGGAAATGGCCGAACCGCGCAAAATATTCCGCATCGAAGAGACTGCCGTGGCGACCTACGGCCGCCGCGGCGACGGCTCGCAGGCATCGCACCGCCATGCCGAGATCATGCAGGCGCTGGGCGCGCTGTCCACCGCCCTCGCCGCACCCGTCGTCGAGACAAGGCCAGAACGGCCGACGACCGCGCAAGCATCGTCCGACGCCGCGACCGAGCGGCTTGCCTGCGAGCTCAACCTCATCGCCGACGCGATCGGCGGCAGCGACGGCGACGCCGCCGGAAGCGGTGACGCGGCGTTGCAGGGCGAGCATCTGACGCGCATCGCGCACGAACTCGAGGCCGTCACCTCTGGCACCGCCCAGGCGACACAAAAGATCCTCGCCGCCGCCGAGGAGATCGATCAGCTCGCCAATACCCTTGCGGCCGGGCTCAAAGGCAAGCTCGAACAGAATTTGGCGCAGGACATTTCCGATCTCGTCATCCGCATTTTCGAGGCCTGCAATTTCCAGGATTTGACCGGGCAACGCGTCGCCAAAGCGTTGGCCACGCTCAAATTCGTCGAGCAGCACGTCAGTCACGCACTCGACGAAATCAAGACCGCGATGCAGGCGCGGCCGCCGGTCGATAGCATGCAATATCTGCACGGCCCGCGGCTCGACAGCGATAGCGGCCACATTTCGCAAAGCGAAATCGACGCCCTGTTCGGCAGCTAGTCGCACACCATCGGATCACTCTGGCGCGCGGATCAGCGCGAAACAAACCAGCGCCACGGCGGCAAAGGCCGCGACCAGCGCCAGCCCGGTCGCGTCGGAGGCGTGCTCGGCGACATAGGTCAGCACCACCGGCGCAACCGACTGCACGGCGAGAAACGGGCCGCCGATGCGGCCGACGAGACGGCCGTAGCCCGACGCACCGAACAAGGCGAGCGGCACGGTGCCGCGCGCGATGGTCAAAAGCCCGTTGGCCATGCCGTACATCACGGCAAATAGTGCGGCGGCCGCCACGCCGAACGGCAACAGCGCCAACAGCACGAAGCCCGCGACCAAAAGTCCGACCGCGCCGCGCGCGACCTGCAAGGGATGCCATCTGCGGGCGAAGCTCAATTCGCCGACGCGCGCCAAAACTTGCGCCGGCCCGAACAGCATGCCGATCGCGACGACGGTCGACGGCGCGAGCCCGAGCCTGTGGAAAATGGCGAGAAGCTGCGCGGAGAGCGCCGACGGCACGAAGGCATAGGACGCAAAACCCGCGGCCACCAGGATGAAGGCAAACCCGTGCGCCGGCAGCAACATCGTGGCTCTGACCGCAATTGTGGGCTTGGCCGGCGCGCTAAGCGCGGCGTGCTGACGCGGCAGCCCAAAGGCGTGCAACGGCGCCGCGACAAAAGCCAAAAGACCTGCGTAAGCCAGATAAGTGCCGCGCCAGCCGACCGCGTCGATGAGAAATTGCGTCGCCGGCCAGCTCACTGTCGAAGCGAAACCGCCGGCGAGCGTGAGCGTCGTGATCGGCGCTCGGGCGCCGGCGCCGAAGATGCGGCCGAGCGTGGCGAAAGCCGGATCGTAGAGCGAGCTCGCCATGGCGACACCGAGCACCGCCCAGACTGAAAAATAGACATAAGCATTTTGCGCGCTGACGAGACCGACCAGGCCCGCGGCGCCAAGGAGCGAACCGAACGGCATAACGAGGTGGCCGCCGACGCGGTCGATGGTCGCGCCGACATAGCGCGACACCAGTCCGCCGACCAACAAGCCCAACGAAAAGCCACCCATGGCAAACGAGCGCGTCCAGCCGTGATCGAGAGCGATCAGCGGAACGGTCAGCACCGGCGGATAAAACAGAGCGCCCCAGGACAAAATCTCGGTCACGCCCAACACACTGACGGCGCGCCAAGGTCCGAAGACGAAGTCGCGAGGGGTAGGCATTGCTATTGCCCGCCCCCTTGCGGGGAGGGGTTAGGGGTGGGGGTCGGGAGGCAATTCATTGGCGTCGACGAATGTTCTGCCGCTGTCTCTGCAGAGAACATCTCCCCGTCCCCATCCCTACTGTTCCCGACAAGGGGGAAAGCAGACGGAGCCTATTGTGCCGGCGGCTTCATCGGCGGCTTGCCGGCGGATCGCGCCATGCCTTCCGGCGCGCAGCGCACATAGACGCCGGTGCCGTAGCGGCCGGCGACTTCTTGGTCGATCCAGCGCAGCACCATGGTGCGGCCGTCGAACGACACGATTTCGCGGTCCTGCGGACCGCCGGCATCGCCGGGCGGACCGATATAGTTTTTGCCGCTGGACGAGCCCTTGAGCTGCAATTCCTGCAACTGGGCGCTGTCGGCGAGATACATCATGACGCCGCCGTTCGGGCCGCGCGTGATCTCGACCGGCTGACCGCACTGGCCGCGCGCCGCAGCCGCCGTGCGCGCCAAATCCTCGTCCTTATGGAAAGCGCCATAGCCCCAGCGGCCGACGATCTCCTCCGGGCGGTACTGCGACGGTATCGCCGGCTGCGCCATCGGCGGCGGTGCCGCCTGTTGGACCGGCGGCGGATTCGAGCTGCAGGCGGCAAGCGCCAAAGCAGAAAGCACAGCGATACCGAAAGCCCGCCGATAGGACGCACTCATAAACGAGACTCCCTGAAGATCTGACCGGACTGCGGCGCGCCGCCCCGACGTCTGCGCCGTTGCCGAATCTAACGTTTCGACCTTTCGACTTTGTTTCAAATCGTCCCCCCGGCGGACCGTCGTGGAAGATTACGGCCCGGGTTTGGCGCTTATGCCCCGGCGGAGAATAGCAGCATCGGGCCGGCTGTGGGCGAACTCGCTCGCCTCGTACAACACAGCGGCAGGCGCGCCTTGACTCCGCCAGTTTGACACCCTATGTCCAATCCGCCTCCTGGCACTCGGTTAGCATGAGTGCTAAGGCGCTGCAAAACAACAGTTTTTTCAATGCCAAACGGCCGCTTCTGCGCGGCGATGAGGGTGAAAATGGCGAAAACGAAGTTCCGGCCGCTGCATGACCGAGTGGTTGTCAAGCGTGTCGATGCCGAGTCAAAGTCCAAGGGCGGCATCATTATTCCCGATACCGTCAAGGAGAAGCCGCAAGAGGGCGAAGTTGTCGCCGTCGGTCCCGGCGGCCGCGACGAAAACGGCAAGCTGATCGCGATCGACATCAAGTCGGGTGACCGCGTGCTGTTCGGCAAATGGTCGGGCACCGAGGTCAAGCTCGACGGCGAGGAGCTCCTGATCATGAAGGAGTCCGACATCATGGGCGTGATCGCCTGAACCAGACTTGTGATCGCCTCAACCAGACTTGCGTTCCGTTATCCTAAGCGGCCGCGCAGCGGCCCTTGAAGGATGACGGTCGAACCAAACGACTCAAGGAGCAACCTGAAATGTCCGCGAAAGACGTAAGATTTTCCACCGATGCCCGCGACCGCATGTTGCGCGGCGTCGACATTCTCGCCAATGCGGTGAAAGTGACATTGGGCCCTAAGGGCCGCAATGTCGTCATCGAGAAATCGTTCGGCGCGCCGCGCATCACCAAGGACGGCGTCACCGTCGCCAAGGAGATCGAGCTTGAGGACAAGTTCGAGAACATGGGCGCTCAGATGGTGCGCGAGGTGGCGCAGAAGACCAACGATCTCGCCGGCGACGGCACCACGACGGCGACCGTGCTCGCCGCGGCGATCGTCAAGGAAGGCGTCAAGGCGGTGGCCGCCGGGATGAACCCGATGGACCTCAAGCGCGGCATCGACATCGCGGTCAAGGCCGTGGTCGAGGACATCAAGAAGCGCGCCAAGAAAGTCGGATCGTCGGCCGAAGTGGCGCAGGTCGGCACCATTTCCTCGAACGGTGACTCAGCCGTCGGCAAGATGATCGCGCAAGCGATGCAGAAGGTCGGCAACGAAGGCGTCATCACGGTCGAGGAGGCGAAGTCGCTTGAGACCGAAGTCGAGATCGTCGAGGGCATGCAGTTCGATCGCGGCTATCTGTCGCCCTACTTCATCACCAATGCCGAGAAGATGGTAGCCGAGCTCGAAGACGCTTACGTGCTGCTACACGAGAAGAAGCTCTCCGGTCTGCAAGCCATGCTGCCGGTGCTCGAAGCCGTGGTGCAGTCCGGCAAGCCGCTCCTCATCATCGCCGAGGACATCGAGGGCGAAGCGCTGGCGACCCTGGTCGTCAACAAGCTGCGCGGCGGCCTCAAAGTCGCGGCGGTCAAGGCGCCTGGCTTCGGCGATCGCCGCAAGGCCATGCTCGAAGACATTGCCATCCTCACCGGCGGCCAGCTCATTGCCGAGGATCTCGGCATCAAGCTCGAAAGCGTCACGACCGCGATGCTCGGCCGCGCCAAGAAGATCGTGATCGAGAAGGAAAAGACCACGATCGTCGACGGCACCGGCAAGAAGAAGGACATCGAGGCCCGCGTCAATCAGATCAAGGCGCAGATCGAAGAGACCACGTCGGACTACGACCGCGAGAAGCTGCAAGAGCGGCTTGCCAAACTCGCCGGCGGAGTCGCGGTGATCCGCGTCGGCGGCGCCACCGAAGTCGAGGTCAAGGAGAAGAAGGACCGCGTCGAGGATGCGCTCAACGCCACCCGCGCCGCAGTCGAGGAAGGCATCGTGCCGGGCGGCGGCGTAGCGCTCCTGCGCGCCAAGAAGGCGGTGGGCAAGCTCACCGACTCCAACCCCGACGTCCAGACCGGCATCAACATCGTGCTCAAGGCCATCGAAGCGCCGCTGCGTCAGATCGCCGAGAACTCCGGTGTCGAGGGCTCGATCGTGGTCAACAAGATCCTCGAGAACAAGTCGGAGACATACGGCTTCGACGCGCAGAACGAGGAATATGTCGACATGATCGACAAGGGCATCGTCGATCCGGCCAAAGTGGTGCGCGCGGCGCTGCAAGACGCAGCCTCCGTGGCAAGCCTCCTGGTCACGACCGAAGCCATGATCGCCGATACGCCGAAGGAGCAGCCGGCCATGCCGGCAATGCCGGGCGGCGGTGGCGGCATGGGCGGCATGGGCTTTTAAGCCCATCCGCCCCAAGAGATC
>Ga0182013_10000183_pt1 | contig 81498 bp, 69 predicted proteins | sample 612S2MmetaG_FD_120487 | JGI IMG/M metagenome (GOLD analysis project Ga0182013, IMG submission 120487) | Permafrost microbial communities from Stordalen Mire, Sweden - 612S2M metaG | ecosystem: Environmental > Terrestrial > Soil > Wetlands > Permafrost | place: Sweden: Stordalen | collected... | reverse complement strand
TGAATTGATCACGCCGGTGGCCATGGAAAAGGGTTTGCGGTTTGCGATTCGCGAAGGCGGACGCACGGTAGGCGCCGGCACCATCAGCGAAATTATTGCGTAGTGGAAATCCCGCTCATTCCATAAGCCGGAAAGAGTGGGGCACCCAAAGTTTCTCGGCGGAATGCTCGACGACTCCGCTGATTTCCGCGCTTGGACGCGGACAAGGCTTCGCGGCAGGAAGCTGCGAAGTAAACGAAAAGGAACAGGACAATGCCTCGAGAGATTGTTACGTTGCAGTGCGGAGATTGCAAGGACCGCAATTACTCCACCACCAAGAACAAGAAGACCACCACGGCCCGGCTGGAGTTCAGCAAGTTCTGCCGCAAGTGCCGCAAGCACACGCCGCATAAAGAAGTGAAGTAGCTGTTAGCCGTCAGCACTGAGCCAATTAAAATGGGTGTTGGAGCGCAGACGGCAAGGCAAGGGATTAGGATTCGAGGGTGCTGGCAAGGAGCGTCGCATTTCAGGCGGTGACCCGCAAGGGCTGAATGCTGATAGCTGAATGCTGAGTGCTCTTCACAGGGGCGTAAGCTCAACGGTTAAACTGTCGGTCTCCAAAACCGAACTTGGGGGTTCGAATCCCTCCGCCCCTGCCAGATATTTGGATGCGCCCTTTTCGCGCCTCGGCGCGAAGCGGGGCGTCTAGGTCCCTCGGCGGCAACGGAAACCGCCTGCGGATGACGGAATGCAGGCGCGGTGCGCCGGAAAAAAGGTAGCAGATGGCGAAGTCAGCAGCGATCGAGAACGTCGGGGAGAGCAAGCTGGGCGCACTGAAGGCGTGGCCGCAGCGCGCCAAAAGCTTTTACAACGACGTGCGCACCGAGATGCGGAAGGTCACGACCCCGTCACGCAAGGAAGTGCAGGGCACGACCACGGTGGTCATCATCACCGTGTTTCTATTTGGCGTGTATTTTTGGGCCGTGGACGCGATCATCGGCAAGACGCTTGATCATTTCCTGAAGAGCCTGGCGCACCGCTGATGCGCGATAAAATGACAGAAGAAGACATCAACTCGGAGAGCAACGGCGCCCAGCGTGGGCCGGGTAACGGACCCGACCAGACAGGCGAATCGGGCGCGGTCACGGCTGAATCCACGGCTGCCAATCCGCAGAACCCGAATATGAAGTGGTACATCATCCACACCTATTCGGGATTCGAGCGCAAGGTGAAGGAATCCATCGAATCGCGGGTGCGCGCCTATCCCGAGTTGGAGAACCGGATTGGCCGGGTGCTGATTCCAACCGAATCGGTCACCGAAGTTCGCGGCGGCAAGAAGTACACCAGCGAGCGCATGTTCTATCCCGGCTACGTGCTGGTGGAGATGGACATGGACGACAACGTGTGGCATGTGGTGAAGGGAACGCCGCGCGTGACCGGGTTTGTCGGCACTGGCCAGCAGCCTACTCCGCTGTCGGAAGAAGAAGTTCAGCAGATCGTCTATCGCGTGGCCGACAGCAAGGAAAAGCCGAAGCTCAAGGTCAAGTTCGAGAAGAACGAATCCGTGCGTATCAGCGAAGGTCCCTTCGCCAGCTTTACCGGCGTGGTGGATGAGGTGAACGAAGATCGCGAGACCTTGAAGGTGATGGTCACCATTTTCGGGCGCTCGACTCCGGTGGAACTGGGGTTCAGTCAGGTCGAAAAAGTTATTACCTAAGAAAGACCATGGGCAGGTTTTCAGCGAAGTTGCGAGTGTGGAATCCCGAGCATCCCGAGACGGTGGAGGAGTTGGATCTTTTCGTGGACACGGGCGCGGCTTATAGCTGGATTTCCCGGGAGCGTCTTAGGCGCTTGGGTGTTGTCGCTACTCGCCGCATGCCTTTCCGCACGATTGAGGGGAAGGTGCTGGAGTGCGACTTAGGGATTGTTTACATCGGTACAGACGGGCTGTCCGTGCCTGACATCGTGGTTATGGCGGAGTCAGGCGAGATGGAGGTAGTCGGCGCGCACAGCCTTGAGGGCCTGGGTTTGGCGGCTGACCCGATACAGAAGAAATTAGTCCCGACTGTGATGTTGGCATTGAGTTCTACGGTTTCATAAATGATTCGGGCGAATGGTCCCGACTGAAAAAGAGCAAACATGGCAAAAAAAGTTACCGGTTCGGTGAAGTTGCAGATAGCGGCGGGCAAGGCTACGCCGGCTCCCCCGGTTGGTCCGGCGCTCGGTCAGGCGCAGATCAACATCATGGAATTCTGCAAGCAGTTCAATGCGAGGACCAGCGCCAAGGAGCTTGACGGCCTGATCATTCCGGTCGTGGTTTCGGTGTACACCGACCGCTCGTTTACCTTCATCACCAAGACGCCGCCGGCCGCGATTCTGTTGAAGCGCGCCGCGGGCGTGGCGAAGGGATCGGGCACGCCCAACAAGGACAAAGTGGGCAAGGTCACCGAGAAGCAGGTCCTGGAAATCGCCAAGCAGAAGATGCCTGACCTGAACGCGGCTTCGGTGGAAGCAGCGATCAAGAGCGTGAAGGGTACGGCGCGCTCCATGGGCATTGAAGTAACCGCCTAGTTGGTAGAGCGGGCCTTCAGGCCCGCATTATCGGTATGAGACACACCTGCCTTCGCAAGAGAGATCTGTCGATCTCAGTCGGGAAGGCAACAAAATCGTCCGGTGGCGAACGCGGGACTGAAGGCCCGCGTTATCGGAACAATCGTAAACACCACGGCTGTTCGGCAACAAGGAGCAGCGGTGGGAGATGAGGAGCAGGATGAAGAAATCCGGAAAGAACATCGAGAAGGCGCGCGCCGGCGTCGAAGCCAAGTCGTATCCGCTTCAGGATGCGGTGCCCCTTTTGCAGAAAGTGAAGTACGCCAAGTTCGACGAGACCGTCGACTTGACGATGCGCCTGGGTGTCGATCCCAAGCACGCCGACCAGATGGTCCGCGGCACCGTGGTTCTGCCGCACGGGCTGGGCAAGTCGAAGAAGGTGCTGGTCATCGCTTCGGGCGAAAAAGTCCGCGAGGCGGAAGCCGCGGGTGCTGACTTTGTAGGCGGCGAAGATATGGTGGAGAAGATCCAGAAGGAAAACTGGACCGACTACGATGCCGTCATCGCCACGCCCGACATGATGAAATCGGTTGGCCGTCTGGGCAAGGTGCTGGGACCACGTGGTCTGATGCCCAATCCGAAGACCGGGACGGTGACCTTCGACGTAGCCAACGCGGTGAGGGAAACCAAGGCCGGCAAGGTGGAGTTCCGTACTGATAAGACGGCCCTGGTCCACGTGCCGGTGGGCAAGATTTCGTTCCCGCCCGAGAAGCTGGTGGAGAACGCGGCCACGGTGATCACCAGCGTGATCAAGGCGAAGCCTACGGTGGCGAAGGGCAAATATATCAAGGGCTGCTTCCTCAGTTCGACCATGGGACCGGGCGTCTCGATTGACGTTTCGGCGGTGGAGGCTGCGGCGCGCGCTGAACGCGGCGCCTAACTGACCCAAGAATTTAGCCGGCGCCACGAAGCGCGGCGGAAGCACGGGCCCAAAATGCGGAAAAGAGAAGCATTTCAAGGTGCTCTAGAAAAAGGATTTGAACATGGCCGTTACTAAAGCGAAGAAAATCGAACAAGTTGGAAAGCTCACGGAAGAGTTCCGTGGCGCCAGCCACGCCATCGTTGGCACGTTCGCCAAGCTGACGGTGGAAAAGGATTTCGAACTCCGCAAGGCGGTGCGCAGCGTAGGTGGCCACTATCGGGTGGTGAAGAACACGCTGGCGGAGCTGGCTGCCAAGGGCACAGCGGTGGAAGAGGCGATGAAGGACCTCGCTGGGGTGACCTCGATCGCCTACACCAGCGGCGATCCGGTCGCACTGGCCAAGGCGCTGAGCAAGTTCGCCAAAGACCATCCCGAGTACAGTTTCAAGGCTGGCATCGTAGAAGGCCGCGTCATTGCCATCAAGGACATCGACGCGCTGGCCAGCATGCCGTCCAAGGAAGAAATCCACTCCAAGCTGCTGTTCCTGATCAGCGCTCCGGCGCAGCGGCTGGTGACCGTGATGAACGCGGTGGGCCGCGACATCGCCGTGGTGATCAACCAGGGGGTGGAGAAAAACAAGTTTGGTGGCGCAGCGGAAGCGGCGCCCGCAACCCCAGCGGCCGAGCCGGCGGCGGTAGAGGCGCAGGCCTGAGCTGGAGCCGTACACAAGTTTGGGAGCGTGAAAGCGCTTTCATAGAGATTGAGTTATCCGTGGTGAGGGGTGCTCCTGGGCGGGTCTGGCGCGCGGGCAAGCACATTGGAAACCTCAGAGCTAGATAACGAAATCAACCCAACGAATAACGAATAGGTGGACAAACACATGGCGGATCTGCAGCAGTTGGAAGAACAAATCGTCGGCTTGTCGCTTTTGGATGCGGCGGCCCTGGTGAAGAAACTGGAAGAGCGTCTTGGCGTTTCGGCGGCGGCCGCGGCCCCGGTCGTGATGGCCGGCGGCGGAGCCGCAGCGGCTGCGGCCCCGGCGGAAGAGAAGACCGAGTTTGCGGTCGTCCTGACGGCCGTGGGTGCAAACAAAATCAACGTGATCAAAGCTGTCCGTGAAGTCACCAGCCTGGGTTTGAAAGAAGCCAAGGACCTGGTAGATGGCGCGCCCAAGACCATCAAAGAGGGCGTGAACAAGGACGAAGCCGAGAGCATCAAGAAGAAGTTCACTGAGGCGGGAGCGACCGTCGAGGTGAAGTAGGGGAATCCGCCCCGTTCCCCGGCGGCCCTCCGTTAACGCGCTGGCTTGGCGCTGGCTGACGGGCAAATGACGGAACGGGGCACTTCACTCCGGGCGCGCTGACCGGAGTTCTGGCTGCTACCGCCCTCGGGTACGGGGCGGCGGCTACGTTCCTCCTCACGTCGGAGCGGTCGTGGAGAGGCGCGATGAAGCCGAGGAAGCAAAGCAGTTCCCTCAGCAGGGACTGCGGAATTCCCGGGCATCGTTGAGCGCCGGATTCTTTTTCGGAATCCGGGCATCAAAACAGGTAGTGGCAGGCGGCTAGCTTCGCCGGATCGTGTCAGCTCAGACGCGACGGCAGGCTGGACGAGGACAAGGCCTGAAAATACTGGCGCGGAACGCAAAAAACATGGCGGCACGAAATGTGCCGATTTCTCAGGCCAAGTGGTCATGGGATTGCACGACGCCTCAAAAGGCGCTCACGGGGAGTTCTGTCTCTGCGGGCGCAATCGTGTTTTTGCGTAAAAGTGATTATGCGACGCCGTTTGGCAAGTGGGCTGCGAACCTTGGCCGCCTCACTTTGCGCAAAGGTATCGAGCGCCGGAAATTCCAGTCTTGTGATCGCAAAACGCCACGACCTGTCATCGTGAGACGGCAGTCCTCTCCGTCGCACATCCGCATTACGTCTTGCACCGCCAACGTGAGCGACGTTGGACGGTACTGATTAGGAGCTTTATACATGGCGCAACAGAAAACTGCCAACCGAAATCGGTTCGACTTTTCAAAAATTCCGGCGACCATTCAGATTCCCAACCTCATCGAGGTGCAGAAGCGTTCGTACGATCGCTTTCTGCAAATGGATTCGCTGCCTAGCGAACGTGACGATGCCGGCCTGCAGGCGGTGTTTCAGTCGGTGTTCCCGATTAGCGACTTCCGCAACGTCTCGCAGCTGGACTTTGTCGAGTTCGCCATCGGCAACTGGGAGTGCAAGTGCGGCCACCTTAAGGGCCTGAACCACCTGCGCACCACTTGCCGCAATTGCGGCGCGACGGTGAAGACCGACCCATTCCATCTGGGCGATGTGCTGTGCAACAAGTGCGGCACCTACAACGCCAATACGCCCGATTTCTGTAACAAGTGCGGCGATCCGGTGGGACTGCAGTTGAAATACGACGTGGCCGAATGCGAGGAGCGCGGCATGACTTACTCCGCGCCGCTGAAGGTCACCATGCGCCTCACTATCTACGATAAGGATCCGGAGACCGGCAACCGCTCCATTCGCGACATGAAGGAGCAGGAAGTCTTCTTCGGCGACATCCCGTTGATGACGGCCAATGGCACCTTCATCATCAACGGCACCGAGCGCGTGATCGTCAGCCAGTTACACCGTTCGCCGGGCGTCTTCTTCGAGACCGCCAACAACCGCACCTATTTCCTGGGCAAGATCATTCCCTACCGCGGCTCTTGGGTCGAGTTCGAATACGACCAGAAGAACGTGCTCTACGTGCGCATCGACCGCAAGCGCAAGTTCCTGGGAAGCATCTTCCTGCGCGCGCTGGGTTTGCGCTCGGATGAAGACATCCTGCGTACCTTCTACACCATCGATCGCATCGCCATCCGCGACAAGAAGCTGTACTGGACGCTGGAACCTGGCGCCGAGAAGCCCACGAACCTGCTGGGCATGAAGCTGGCGCATCGCATCGCCACCAAGAGCGGCGAAGAGATTGCGCACTCTGGCCGCAAAGTTACGGCAGCGGTGATGAAGGAGATCCAGAAGCAGCGCATTGCAGAAATTGAAGCTGACCTCACGGACCTGGAAGGCGCCTTCGTTGCCGCCGATGTCGTCGATACCAACACCGGCGAAATTTTGCTGGAATCCAACACCGAGCTTACCGCCGAAAAGCTGTCCAAGATGCTGGAAGCGGGCGTGGCGGAAGTCCACGTCTTCTTTCCCGAGCGCGACGATGTAGGCACGGTGATCAGCGCGACCTTGCGCCGCGATTCGGTCAAAACGCCGCAGGAAGCTCTGATCGAGATCTATCGCAAGTTGCGTCCGGGCGATCCGCCGACGCTCGACACCGCGACTTCGCTCTTCCACGGAATGTTCTTCGATTCGCGGAAGTACGATTTCTCGCGAGTGGGCCGGCTGAAGTTCAACATCAAGCTGTTCGAGAGCGAAGACGCTACCAAGCTCGACAATCGCACGCTGGAGCCGGAAGACTTCTACGGGACCATCCGCTACCTGCTGAAGCTGCGCAAGAACATTGGCTCGGTGGACGACATCGACCATCTGGGCAACCGCCGCGTGCGCGCCGTGGGTGAGCTGCTGGAGAACCAGTTCCGCATCGGCCTGGTCCGCATGGAACGCGCCATCAAGGAAAAGATGAGCGTGTACCAGGAGATGTCGACGGCCATGCCGCATGACTTGGTGAATGCCAAGCCGGTAATGGCTGCGATTCGCGAGTTCTTCGGTTCGTCGCAGTTGTCGCAGTTCATGGACCAGACGAATCCGCTGTCGGAGATCACGCACAAGCGCCGTCTGTCGGCCCTTGGTCCGGGTGGCCTGTCGCGCGAGCGCGCGGGATTCGAAGTCCGCGACGTTCACCCCACGCACTACGGACGTATCTGCCCGATCGAGACGCCGGAAGGCCCGAACATCGGTCTGATTTCGTCGCTCAGCTGCTACGCGCGTATCAACGACTACGGTTTCATCGAGTCGCCCTATCGTAAGGTGAAGAGCGGGCGCGTGCTCGACTTCATCAGCGTGGTGAATGCCGGCGACAGCGACCATCGCGTCGGCGATCACCTGGAGAAAGCTGAGGCCGTCAAGGCCAACAACGATCTCAAGGAACGCCGCAAGAAGCTGATCGATTACGAGCCATTCTCGTTCTATCTGTCGGCGTGGGAGGAAGACCGTCACGTCATCGCGCAGGCCAACGCGGAAATCGACGACAAGGGCCGCATTGTTGCGGAACTGGTCAACGCTCGCAAGGCCGGCAACTTCGTGCTGGTCAACCGCGACGATGTGGATTACATCGACGTAAGTCCCAAGCAGCTGGTTTCAGTGGCCGCTTCGCTGGTGCCCTTCCTGGAACACGACGACGCCAACCGCGCGCTGATGGGCGCAAACATGCAGCGCCAGTCAGTGCCGCTGTTGCGCGCGCAGGCGCCCATCGTCGGCACGGGAATGGAAGGGGTAACGGCGCGCGATTCCGGTGCGGTCGTTTTGGCCCGCCGCAGCGGCATCATTGACTCAGTCGACTCCGAGCGCATCATCGTGCGCGTCGAGGGCGAGCACCATCCCATGCAACTCTCGCGCGAGGTGGGCAGCGACATTTATCAGCTCACCAAGTTCAAGCGCTCCAACCAGAACACGTGCATCAACCAGCGCCCTATCGTGAAGCGGGGGCAGCGCGTAGCCAAAGGGCAGGTCATCGCCGACGGTCCCTGCACCGACATGGGCGAGCTGGCGCTGGGACGCAACGTCCTGGTCGCCTTCATGCCGTGGCGCGGTTACAACTTTGAGGACGCGATCTTGGTCTCCGAAAAAATGGTGAAGGAGGACTATTACACCTCCGTCCACATCGAGGAGTTCGAGATCGAGTCGCGCGATACCAAGCTAGGTCCCGAAGAAGTGACGCGCGACATTCCCAACGTCAGCGAGTCGGCGCTGCGCGATCTCGACGAGAGCGGCATCATCCGCATCGGCGCGACCGTCAAAGCCGGCGACATTCTGGTGGGCAAGGTCACGCCCAAGGGCGAAACCCAGCTCACTCCGGAAGAGAAGCTGCTGCGGGCCATCTTTGGCGAGAAGGCGGGCGACGTTCGCGACGCTTCGCTCACCTGTCCTCCGGGCATCGAGGGCACGGTGGTTGACGTGAAGATCTTCTCTCGCAAAGGCCAGGAGAAGGACGAGCGCGCCAAGATGATTGAAGGCGACCAGGTTGCCAAGCTGGAGAAAAACCTGGCCGACGAGATCCGAATCCTCACCGACGAGCGTTTGAAGCGCCTGGAATCGCTGCTGGGCGGCAAAGAGGTCCTTGCCGACCTGCACGACGAGCGCACCAACAAGCGGCTGTTGACCAAGGAAGTGATTCTCGATCGCGACACCATCGAGCGCATCTCGACCCGCAACCTGAAGCGCATCAAGTTCGCCGACAAGGACCCGCGCATCAACGAGCAGATCGACGAAATCGAGGAGATGACCTCGCGGCAGATTGACGTGCTGCGCAAGATCGTCCGTGAGAAAGTCGAAAAGCTGCAAAAGGGCGACGAACTTCCTCCCGGCGTAATCAAGCTGGTGAAAATCTACGTTGCCATGAAGCGCAAGCTCAGCGTAGGCGACAAGATGGCCGGACGCCACGGAAACAAAGGCGTCATCGCGCGCATCCTGCCGGAAGAGGACATGCCATACCTCGAAGATGGAACGCCGGTGGAGATCGTGCTGAATCCCCTGGGCGTACCCAGCCGTATGAACGTGGGCCAGATCCTGGAGACTCACCTGGGCTGGGCCGGCTATGAGCTCGGACAGAAGATTGGCGAGCTGTTGAAGGAGAACTCCAAGGCCGAACACATGCGCAAGGAGCTCAAGTCCATGTTCAGGGGCACTCCTTTTGTGGAGAGCCTCATCAACCTCGACGACGAATTGCTGGAGCGGGCAGCCGACGGGATGAAAGAAAGTGTCTACTTCGCTTCGCCGGTTTTCGACGGATCGAAAGAAGACGAGATCAAGTCGCTGTTGGCGGAAGCCGGGTTGCCGACGTCGGGCAAGGCTTATCTCTACGACGGTATGACGGGTGACAAGTTCGAGCAGCCGGTAACGGTTGGTTATATCTACATGCTCAAGCTGTCTCACCTGGTCGACGACAAGATCCACGCCCGTTCCATCGGACCATACTCGCTGATTACCCAGCAGCCGCTGGGCGGCAAGGCGCAGTTCGGTGGCCAGCGCTTCGGAGAAATGGAAGTGTGGGCGCTGGAAGCTTACGGCGCCGCTTATATCCTGCAGGAACTGCTCACCGCGAAGTCCGATGACGTTTATGGCCGCACCAAGATTTACGAGGCCATCGTCAAAGGCGAAGCGGCCATTGAGCCAGGCGTGCCTGAATCGTTCAACGTGCTCATTCGCGAATTGCAGTCGCTGTGCCTCGACGTGGAGCTGATCAAGACCAACGAGCGTAAGGTGCCCGTGGCCTCGGCGCCTCCACTCGCGGCCGACTAGGCCAGAAGTCGCAATCAGGATCGGGGTAGCCGTCTCCATCGCTTCCGCAGGAGACGGCACCCAGCGAAAAAGAAATTACCGGGAGCCGCCGGCGGCCGCGAATGGGCCGCAAGTCCCTGCAACTTCCAGCGTGAAGGTTCGCAGGGGAGGAGGACGATTTGTACCGCTCGAGTCCATTTGATCTCGGAAACGCCATCGCCGACTTCGACGCCATCCGCATCAGCCTGGCTTCGCCGGAAAAGATTCGTAGCTGGTCTCACGGTGAAGTCACCAAGCCGGAGACGATCAACTACCGCACCTTCAAGCCGGAGCGTGACGGTCTGTTTTGCGCCCGGATTTTCGGTCCGGTCACTGATTGGGAGTGTCTCTGCGGCAAGTACAAGCGCATGAAACACCGCGGCGTGATTTGCGACAAGTGCGGCGTGGAAGTAACGCTCTCCAGAGTTCGCCGCGAGCGGCTGGGCCACATTGAGCTGGCTTCGCCGTGCTCGCACGTCTGGTTCTTCAAAGGATTGCCCAGCCGCATCGGGCACATCCTCGATATCTCGCTGCGCGACCTTGAGTCGGTGCTCTACTTCGAAGCCTATGTGGTGATCGAAGCTGGCGAGGCCCCCGTCAAGGACCACGAAGTGATCAAGGACGAAACCAAGTATCGCGAACTTGACCAGGAACATCGCGCCAGCGGCTTTAAGGCCATGATGGGCGCTGAGGCCATCAAGGAACTGCTGAAGCGGGTCGAAGTCGAATCGCTCTCGGGCGAGCTGCGCGAGAAGATGCGCACCGAAACTTCGGTGCAGAAACGCCTGAAGTATGCCAAGCGCCTGAAAGTTACCGAAGCCTTCCGCAAGAGCGGTAACAAGCCGCAGTGGATGATCCTGGACGTTATCCCGGTGATCCCGCCGGAGCTTCGTCCCCTGGTTCCACTCGACGGCGGCCGCTTCGCCACCTCAGACTTGAACGACCTGTATCGCCGCGTCATCAACCGCAACAACCGGCTGAAGAAGCTGATGGACCTGCACGCACCGGAAGTGATTGTACGCAACGAAAAGCGCATGCTGCAGGAGGCCGTGGACGCGCTGTTCGACAACGGACGCCGTGGCCGCGTGCTGCGTGGCGCCAACAATCGCCCGCTCAAGTCGCTGTCAGACACGCTGAAGGGCAAGCAGGGCCGCTTCCGCCAGAACCTGCTGGGCAAGCGCGTGGACTACTCCGGCCGGTCGGTGATCGTGGTTGGTCCCGACCTCAAGCTGCACCAGTGCGGCTTGCCGAAGAAGATGGCGCTCGAGCTGTTCAAGCCGTTCATCTATCACCGCCTGGAGCAGACCGGACACTGCACTACCATCAAGCAAGCCAAGGAAATGGTGGAGCAGCAGGAGCCCATCGTATGGGACATCCTGGAAGAGGTGATTAAAGATCACCCGGTGTTGTTGAACCGCGCTCCCACGCTTCACCGCCTGGGTATTCAGGCCTTCGAGCCGGTGCTGGTGGAAGGCAAGGCCATCAAGATCCACCCGCTGGTCTGCACCGCGTTTAACGCAGACTTCGACGGCGATCAGATGGCGGTACACATTCCGCTGTCTCCGGAAGCGCAGGTCGAAGCCAGCGTGCTGATGCTGGCCTCGCACAACATCCTGTCGCCGGCGTCGGGCCAGCCGATCACCGTGCCTACGCAGGACATGGTGCTGGGCATCTATTACCTGACCAAAGCGAAGCCCGGAGCCAAGGGTGAAGGACGCGCCTTCGCCAATATCGACGAAGTAATTCTCGCAAAGGAAGCAGGCGAGGTGGAAACGCTGACCCCGATTCGTCTGCGCTATACCGGCGAGGTCATCGACCTCACCACCGCGTACGACGATCAGGACGTGAGCCACACCGAGCCGACGAACTTCGAACGGCAGTACATCTCGACCACCGTGGGCCGCGCCATCATGAACGATCACTTGAAGCGTGGCGCGCCGGACATGCCGTACATCAATGGCCTGCTCAAGAAGAAGGGCAGCGGCAACCTGGTGAACTACTGCTACCTGCGTTTCGGACTGGAAACGACGGTGCGGTTGCTCGACGGCATCAAACAGCTCGGCTTCCACTATGCCACCAAGGCGGGCTTGTCGATCGGCATCGACGACATGGTTATCCCGGCTGGCAAAGCGGGCTTGGTGCGCGACGCCGAGAAGCAGGCGATTGCGGTGCAGCAGCAGTACCTGGACGGCGCCATCACCAACGGTGAACGCTACAACAAGGTGGTGGAAATCTGGTCGGCAATTACCGAGAAGGTGGCCGACGAGATGTTCCTGGGCATGCAGCAGGAGGACAAGGCCGGCGACCTGAATCCGATTTACGTCATGGCCGACTCCGGCGCTCGCGGATCGAAACAGCAGATCCGCCAGCTTTCGGGTATGCGCGGCTTGATGGCCAAGCCTTCGGGCGAAATCATCGAGACACCGATCACGGCGAACTTCCGCGAAGGCCTCACGGTGCTGGAGTACTTCATCTCGACCCACGGCGCCCGTAAGGGACTGGCCGACACCGCTCTCAAGACGGCGGATTCGGGCTACCTGACGCGTCGCCTGGTGGACGTGGCGCAGGACGTGATCATCAGCGAGTACGATTGCGGCACCGTTGATGGCATCTACGTCACCTCCATCGTGGAGTCGGGTGAGATCATCGAAGCGTTGCGCGACCGCATCGTGGGCCGCGTCTCGCTGGAGAAGATCAAGGACTACGAAGGCAACGTCATCGTCGACATCAACCAGGAGATCACGGAAGACCTCTCGGTTGCGGTGCAGGCTGCCGGTATCGAACGGGTGAAGATTCGTTCGGTGCTGACCTGCGAATCGAAGCGCGGTGTCTGCGTGATGTGCTACGGCCGCAACCTGGCGTCCGGCCGACTGGTTGAGCTGGGTGAAGCCACCGGCGTCATCGCGGCGCAGTCCATCGGTGAGCCGGGAACGCAGCTCACCATGCGTACCTTCCACATCGGCGGCACGGCCTCGCGAGTTAGCGAGCAGTCGCGCCTGGATGCCAAGAACAACGGAGCGGTACGCTTCATCAACCTGATCACGGTACGCGCCAAGGAAGGCCACCTGGTGGTAATGAACCGCAACGGGTCTATCGCCATCCTGGACGAGAAGGGCCGCGAGAAGGAGCGTTACGCGGTGGTTTACGGCGCCAAGGTCAAGGTCGAAGAGGGCGTGCACGTCTCGCTCGGCGATGTGCTGGTCGAGTGGGATCCGTACACCTTCGCGATCCTGACCGAAATCGGCGGCACGGTGCAGTTCAAGGACCTGCAGGATGGCATGACGCTACACGAGGAAGTCGACGAAGTGACGGGCTTGTCCCGCCACGTGGTGGTCGATTCGCCGGACGAAAAGCGCCAGCCAACTATCATCATCAAGGGTGCGAAGACGAGCAAGCGGTACCTGATGCCCTCCCGCGCTCACCTGATGATCCTGGATGGCGACACGGTGACGCCGGGCGACGTGCTGGCGAAGATCCCACGCGAGACTACCAAGACCAAGGACATCACCGGTGGTCTGCCGCGCGTGCAGGAGCTGTTCGAGGCGCGCAAGCCGCATGAAACCGCGGTCATCAGCGAGATCGATGGCGTGGTGAAGTTCGGCGATGTGGCCAAGGGTCAGCGCAAAATCTACGTGGTCGCCGACAACGGTACCGAGAAGGAATACCAGGTACCGCGTGGCGTTCACATCAACGTTCAAGAAGGCGAGCGCATTCGCGCCGGCGAGCCGCTGATGGATGGCCCGCTCAACCCGCACGACATTCTGGCCGTGCTGGGCGAAAAGGAGCTGCAGTCTTACCTGGTGAACGAAATCCAGGAAGTCTACCGCTTGCAGGGTGTGAACATCAGCGACAAGCACATCGAGGTGATTGTTCGCCAGATGATGCGTTGGGTGAAAGTGGAAGACGTGGGCGATACGCCGTTCCTGCTGGAACAGCAGATCGACAAGTTCCGTTTCCGCGAAGAGAACGAGAAGGCGATTGCCAATGGCGGCAAGCCGGCTACCGGCCGTCCGCTGCTGTTGGGTATCACCAAAGCCTCGCTCTCGACCGACTCGTTCATCTCGGCCGCGTCGTTCCAGGAGACTACGCGCGTGTTGACGGAGGCTTCCATCCAGGGCGCCGTCGATCACCTGCGCGGTCTGAAGGAAAACGTTATCGTGGGCCGTCTGATTCCCGCGGGCACCGGCATGGAGTATTACCGCAATGTCCGGCTCTCGCAGGAGATGGAAGAGGCTGCCTCGAAGGTGCAGGAGGAGGTCACGGCCGCGTACGAAGAAGCCGAACGCGCGCTGGAACTGCTACGTCACGAAGGCGAAAACGAAACCGAGGAGCTGGCGGTGGAGTAAGGTCAGAGCAGGACTTCGGCGTAGCGTTCAACGTAACAATAACGGCCATCGAGGGAGAGATCTTGGTGGCCGTTTTTCGTTTGGGGGCAGGTCACGGCCTGCAAGGTGTTTTAGTAGCTCGGTAAATAGGTGGCGTGCCGAACCCAGCCCATACACAAACTTGGCGTAAAAGGGTGTATGCTGTGATTCATGGCCCGCACCAACATCGACATCGACGAGAGCTTGATTCGCGAAGCGCGCAAGCTTACCCATCTCAAGACGAAGCGCCAGATCGTTGACAAGGCGCTCGAGTTGCTCGTCCGCTCCGAGAGCCGCAAAGGCATTCTTCGTTACTACGGCAGCGGGATATGGAAGGGCAACCTGAAAGCTTCCCGGAGAAATCGGGTTTGATTCTGGTGGACAGCTCTGTCTGGGTCGACTTCTTCAGTTCCTCTCCCGGACGCGGCGGTGGCGAACTGCGCCGCATGATCGAGGACTGCGAACCTGTGGCGCTGACTGGAGTGATAGTCACCGAAGTTTTGCAGGGCCTCACGCGAGACGCCCGCGCTATTGAGCAGTTTCTTCGGCAGTTCGACATGCTGGAACCCGGAGGCTTTGAAACTTATCGGTCAGCGGCTACCATCTACCGCACCGCCCGCGGAAAAGGCATCTCGCTTACCACCATTGATACCTTGATCGCAGCCATTGCTCTTGAACATGACGCCAGCGTTTTCACCCTCGACCGGGACTTCTCCCGAATTGCGCTTATCGCGCACTTGGCGCTCTATCGCTTCTGATGCCGCCGTCGGGGAAGGTTCCGTTGTCGCGCCCAACAGAATGCCGGCCCGGCGGGTTCTTTAACCGACAACTGACGACTGTTTGTGTAAACTTCCACTTACTCCCTATGGCGCGGTTCTTTAGGCATTTTCGGATGGCGCTGTGGCGCGCTTTTCAGCACGACGCGTTTGCCGTGGCCAAGGCGGCGGCGTTTTCCGCCATCCTGACCCTGTTTCCGGCGATCCTGGTGGTGGCGTCGATCCTCGCCTCATCGCACACCACGGAAGGCTTCTTTCGCGAAATCAGTCACGCGCTGGGACGTATCCTGCCCGAAGGCACCAGCGCTGCCGTCCTGCAGTTTTTTATGGGCACCAAGCCCGTAACGTTCAAGTTCCTGCTCACCACGGTCGTCATCACGCTATGGACCGGTTCCGGCGTCATGATCTCCTGGATGGAGGGCTTTCGCAACGCGTATCAGATGCCGAAAATCTGGGGCCTGGTGAAAGAGCGCATGATCGCGTTTCTGCTGGTGGTGCTGGCCGGCATTCCCCTGGTGTTCGCTTCGTTTCTGCTGGTGTTCGGCAATCAGATCGAAGGCTGGATCATGTACCGTGTCGGTCACGAGCTGGGACCGTACATCCTGGGCCTGTGGACCGCATTGCGCTGGATCATCGCCACCCTCACCAGCATTGCCGTCATCGGACTCATCTATCATCACGGCGTGCCGCGCACCCAGCCGTGGCACCGCGTGCTTCCAGGATCGACGCTGGCAACAGTACTGTGGTTCGTCTCCACCGTGGTGTTTGGAGAATACTTGCACCGCTTCGGAAACTACGACGTGATCTATGGATCGGTCGCGACGGCCATCGCGTTGCTGATCTGGCTCTACCTGGTGTCAATGGTCATCTTGATCGGCGCCGAATTCAACGCGGTACGCTATCCGCGCTTCCTTTTTGGCGCGCACTCCGAGATCGGTCCCGAGCAGAAGCGGGTTCAGGCCCGCTGATGATGATTCTTTCCGAGCTATGCACGATTCCCATCGTTTACGAGAGCCTGGAGAAAGTGTTCGAGAGTTAGCTGTCAGCCTTTAGCCTTCAGCTATCAGCCCTCGGCTTGTCAGTAGCCAGCCGAAAGCGGCCTTTAGCATTGAGAAGAGCTTGCAGAACAGAGGGGTCCTTCGACTCCGCGCGAGCAAAAGGCGCGAATGCTCTGCTCAGGATGACAAACAATAATCTGATCGCCGACTGCGGCCGGCAAGCGGCCACCAGCAACTGAGAACTGACAACTGACTACTGCCTCAATTCACCCACGGCGGGCGGTTGTCCCCGTTTTTCTTGCGCGGCTCGCGGGCGCTGGGATCACGAATGTTGCCCAACTCGTCGAAGTAGTCTTCGTGCTTGTAATCGCCGCGATCATCGTGCTTGCGCATGTAGACCTCAAACTTGCGCGCGGCGCGTTTGCGCTTCCATCGGTAGTAGGAGTTGCGGATTCCGAAGGCGCGCTCTGACGCGGCATAGCCAAAGCCGCGGCGCGGAATAAGCTTCAGCCAAATATAGGCGAAGACCAGGCCGCCCAGATGGGCCATGTAAGCGATGGATTGCCCTCCGCCGCGAGCGGAAGACAACGCTCCGTAGAGCGCTAGAAAAATGATGCCGATGACAAAGTATTTCGCCTTGATCAGAAATGGCAGCGGAAACAGCATGACTTCCGAATCGCCGTGCAACATGCCGAACGCCAGCAGCAATCCATAGATGCCGCCCGAGGCGCCCACGGTCAACGTGTGCGGCGACACGCCCAAAAGTCCGGTGAACGAAACCACTACCGTTACCAACGCCGCCCCGATCACGCAGAAGAAATAAAACTGCAGGAACAGGTTGTAGCCCCAGTCCACCTCCAGCTGCGCGCCGAACATCCACAGCGCCAGCATGTTGAACAGCAAGTGCAGGATTCCATAATGCAGGAAGGAGTAAGTGATCAGCTGCCAGATCTCGCCGTGTACGACGGCGGAGCCTGCCAGTCCGAGGTGGAAGTAGGCCCAGTCCCCGAAGACCGCAGTCGGATCAAATGCGCGAAGCAACCAAAATACTAAGAAGACGACACCGTTGGCGATCAGCAGTTGCTTCACTGCCCGGGTGAACGGCGGAAAACTCAACCCCATGCTTGTGGTGCGTCGCATGACTTGCTCCGTTCTATGCAGTGCCGGCCCTCAACGTTCCGGCAGCGGTATGATCGCCAGGCAGCGGTGCCCTTGGCATCGAGCGCTTACAGCAAAGACTACATTGTCCTTCGACACCAGCAAAGTGGCCCGCGTGCAGTTTCCTCTAGGTTTCATGCGCTGCCATTCAGTGGCCGTGGTGTCGCGCCACAGCACTGCATGGCTGGCCGCCAAGCCGCCCAGGAGAAGACGCCCACTGTAGAGTGGAATCGTTTTGCAGCGCTTTCGTCAAGAGGCGTACATTTCCGGGAGAGGCTCTGCAGCGCTTGAGCGAAGAGAGCCACTGGAAAAGAAACCGCCATCATTACAAACGCAGAGACGGTCGCGAGCGATTTCAAAATGGTACGAACTTCGCGCAACCTCTGGAATCCGGTGGCGTCTATCACTTGACGCTGCCGCCGGGAGAATCTAAATATAATGACGGACGCGTCGTAATTCCGTAGGCGAGCCCGAACCAAGAGCAGCGGAGGCAATCATGGTTATCTGTCCTGAGTGCGAGAGCGATCTGGATATTGAAGAAGACGAGGTTGACGAAGGCGAAATCGTGTCTTGCCCGGAGTGCGGCAGCGATTTCGAAGTGGTGGCTATCGAACCCCTGGAACTGACGCCGGTGGAAGACGAGGACGAGGAAGAAGACGAAGACGAGGAAGAAAAAGAGGAGGAAGGTGAATACTAAGCCGCGCCGGGGAGGGCGGGCCACAGCCGGCCGTGGCCCGGTTCTGTTTTGCATCCTCATTTCGATTTTCGCCCTGGCCGCGGTAGCGAGCGACTCCTTGGCGCAATCGGCAACGGCGATGAAGAAGGACTATGCTCTGATTTACGGCACGGTGTGGGGGGCAGACAACCATCCCGTGGCCGGCATTCCAATCAAGATACGGAGGGCGTCGGACAAGAAGGCAAAATGGGAGCTGGTGTCAGACAGCAATGGCGAGTTCGCGCAGCGCGTTCCCGTGGGCACACAAGATTATGTTATCCAGGCTGAGGTCAAGACACGCCAGGGCCAGCCTAAGCCGGAAGTGACGGCCCACATCGACAACAATGAACGTAAAGACGTCGGCATTCATCTAACTCAAGACACGCTCTCACCCAGGTAGTCGGCTGAAGGAACTTCATGAAAAGGACATTCGGTACGTTGCTGTTACTGGTGGTTGCGCTAAGTTGCCGCGCGCAATTGACGATCCCAATGGGGGGAACGTCACCTTCCAGCGACGACGGGCACAAGACTACGCACTTCACCTCTCGCATTCTGACCGGGACGGTGCTCGACAAAAGCGACAAGCCGATTGCCAACGCCGTGGTCTATCTGAAGAACACGAAGACGCTGGCCATGAAGAGCTACATTTCCCAGACTGCCGGCACCTATCGTTTTCCTGAGCTTTCCCTGAACGTCGACTATGAAGTGTACGCGCAGAAGGATGGCGCGAAGAGCAAGACCAAGACCCTCAGCCAATTCGACGATCGCGAAAAACCGAACCTCAACCTGCAGATCGACCTGAACAAGTAATGTCGCGTATCATTTTTTCCCAGAATTTTCCGGTAAAGTGCGGCAGCGGCCGGCTGAATTTTCTCGCGAAAAATACGAAAGCCACCATCGTTGGCGGCCAGTTTTGGTGTGCGTAAATCTCGACTTAATTGTTTTCGTTGCTGGCGCGCTTCCACGACATGAACTCGCCGATGGTAGAGCCGCTGCCGGACGAGGAGGAACTCGCCGCCGGGGCCTTGTAGGCCTCGACATCGGAGCGCGTGGCCTCTTCTCCGACCGCCCGAATGCTGAGTCCCACTTTCTTCTCCGCCGGATTCATCTTGATGACCTTGAACTCGTGCTCCTGGCCGGCATCCAGCTTGATGGGGGCACCATGCGAGTCGACTGCCTCCGAATTGTGGCAGAGGCCTTCTACGCCGTCGGCGATCTCGACGAACGCTCCGAAGCTGGCCAGGCGCAGCACTTTGCCGTGGATCACGTCGCCTACGCGGTGCTGCTCGAAGAAGGTGTCCCACACGTCGGGCTGAAGCTGCTTCACGCCCAACGACAGGCGGCGCTGGTCGGGCTCGATGGCGAGCACGATGGCCTTCACCTTGTCGCCCTTCTTCAACACTTCGGAAGGATGCTTCACGCGCTTGGTCCAGCTCAGGTTGCTGACGTGGACCAGCCCGTCGATGCCGTCTTCGATTTCGATGAAGGCGCCGAAGTCGGTGAGGTTGCGCACCTTGCCTTCCACGATAGCGCCCACAGGAAATTTCTCGTGCAAGCTCTCCCAGGGATTCGACTCGAGTTGCTTCAGGCCAAGGCTAATGCGGCGTTCAGTCGGATTGACGTTCAGCACCACCGCTTCCACCTGGTCGCCCACGTTGACAAGCTTGGAGGGATGCTTCATCCGCTTCGACCACGTCATTTCGCTGACGTGTACCAAGCCTTCGATTCCCTGCTCCAACTCGATAAACGCGCCGTAGTCAGTCACGCTGATGACCCGGCCGCTAACATGCGCGCCCACCGGATAACGCTCGGAGGCGTCCAGCCAAGGGTCAGGCGTGAGTTGCTTAAAGCCCAACGACACGCGCTGCTTATCGCGATCGAACTTCAACACTTTGACCTGGATTTGATCGCCCACCTGCACCAAGTCGCGCGGATGAGTCAAGCGTCCCCACGACATATCGGTAATGTGCAGCAGGCCGTCGATGCCGCCCAAGTCAACGAACGCGCCATAATCGGTGAGGTTCTTGACCGAGCCGGTCAAAATAGCGTCTTCATGCAACTGCTCCAGGGTCTTGGTCCGCTTCTCGGACTGGTCCTCTTCCAGCAGTTGCTTGCGCGAGGCCACGATGTTACCGCGCTTCTTGTTCAGCTTGATGATGCGAACATCGATCTCGTGGCCCTTCAAACCGTCGAGGTTGCGGACGGGACGTAGATCGACCTGCGAACCGGGAAGGAAGGCGCGAGCGCCGAGAATGTCGACGGTCAGACCTCCTTTGATGCGATCGATGACGCGAGCTTTTACGGAAGCCTTGTCGTTGAAGGCCTTCTCGATTGCGTCCCAGGCTTTCAGGCGCTGCGCCTTCTCGTGCGAGAGGTGGATGTAGCCCTCTTCGGTGTGACCCGGCTCGCGCATGACGGCGATCTCGTCGCCGCGCTGCACGGTCACGTTGCCTTCATGGTCTTGGAATTCCGCGACCTGGACAACGCCCTCGGACTTGTAACCAATGTCCACGACCACATACTGCGCCGTCACCTTCAGCACCGTGCCGGTAACGATCTGCTCTTCGTTCAGCGCGGCTTCGGTCTGGGCCTGTTCCTGCTCAAAGGTCTCGAGAGCGCTAGCGAAGTCTTCCATGGTCGGTTCTTTTTCAGACCTGGCAGGAGGCGCGGCTGCGGTGTCGGCAGCATGGGGGCTGGCATCGGAAACTGGTTCGAGATGCGGCTCAGCCGGCTGGATGCTAGGCTGCTCGGCGGCTTGAGCTTTGGGCTGTTCGGCAGCTTGAGTTTCGGGCTGCTCGGCTGGGCCGGATTCCTGGGTCTGGGTGGTCGGAGCGTTGTGGGTTTCTTCGAAAGACATGTTGGTTGCGTACGCACACTCGCGCGATTTCAAAACGCGTCGAGAGCCTAAGATAAAACGGACTGCTGGCTTGAGTCTTCAGGTATGATGGTCCCGCTCAAAGCGGTTTGGACAAACCCAGCGGCCGGATCCGATGGAGCGGGCTGCGCTTCCAGGGAACTCCTCGACTATAGCAACCGGGGGGGGCAGTGTCAAACGCGTAAGTATAAGATCAGCGCCGATTTTACTGCGTTTTTTCCGACTTTTAATCTGGAAGTCAAGTAGCTGTGTCACCTCATCGTGTGACCAGAACGCGGTCGCTTTCGGCACGGCCAAGCGAGATGGTACTCTGCCGAATATATGGACTACCTCTGGACTCCGTGGCGCTATTCCTACCTCACCACTGCCGACACCTCAGCCGACGCTCCATCTTGTATCTTTTGCGAATTGCTGCGCGCGGGCGACGACCGGAAGTCCTTGATCCTTCACCGCGGAGAATACAACTTCGTAATCCTCAACGCGTTTCCCTACACCTCGGGACATAGCATGATTGTCCCCTATGAGCACCTCGACCGCTTGCACAAACTTCCCGCCGCCGCCGCCAACGAGATGATGGCGCTCTCGCGGCAAATGGAAATCACGCTCATCGAGCTCTATCGTCCCGACGGCGTGAACCTGGGAATGAACGTAGGTAAAGCTGCTGGTGCTGGGATCGCCGGCCACATTCACATGCACGTGCTTCCCCGCTGGGTCGCCGACGCCAACTTCATCACCGTGATCGGCGAGACACGCATCCTGCCCGAACTGCTGGAGACCACGTATCAAAGGCTGAAAGCGAAGTTCTGAGAGGCGATCAGCCGTCAGCTCTCAGCGCTGAATCGAGCAGGGAAGCTCGCCGCCGGGCGATTCGTTTGTTTTCCCAAAACAGAACCTGCCGGCCAAAAGTGTGTGAATTTGGTCGTGATTTCCCCCCATCGCTAGCATCATGGACAGCGAAAGTAATATTTAGGATCCATAAAGCGCGGCCCGAGAAGCTGCGCGGCGGACTCGACAGTTACTACTGTCATTGCGGTTTTCCCGCCTTTTCTGTTGGCAACTCTTCTACCGGTTGCCCGGGATCTCTTACGAATCGGATAAACCCTACTAAAGCCGCAGTTCTTCACGCGGAGGTCCTTATGAAACTGTATCTTGCTTCGCTCATTCTGCTGTGCTTGGCACTGGCTGCCGTTCCGGCCATGGCGCAAGGCTCGTATAACAACGGTCCCGTCAACGGGCAGATCGATGCTTGGACCATCAACTTTGGTTTTTCCGTTAGCGACACCTTCCAGGTCAGCGGCAGCGGTGGCGCTGACCCGCTGAACAGCCTCTCTTTCTACGCGTGGCTGGATCCCGGCGACAGCATTTCGAATGTCGAATTGCAGGTCGGTAACTCGGCTTTTGGCAATACCCTGTTTGACGGAACCCTCAGCCTGACCCAGTCGGGCTGCAGCACGAACGGCTTCGGGTTCGACGTGTGCAAAGAGTCCAGTAACTTCGGCCTCGGCCCGATACTGGGCGCCGGAAATTACTGGCTGACTTTGCAGAACGCCAGCGTCCCCAGTGGCGATCCGACTTACTGGGATGAGAACTCCGGCGTAGGCTGCACGTCGCCAGGTTGCCCGTCCGTCGCACAGGAAAACACACTCGGAACAATTCCTTCGGAAGCGTTCACCGTCGGTTGGGACTCCAGCACCACCAACTCGACCAGCGGCTGCGCGGTCGCTGGCCTGAACAATTGTCCTGAACCCAGCAGCCTTCTGCTGTTCGGTTCCGGCATCGCCGGCCTGGCGCGAATGTTACGGCTGAAGATTCGCTGGTAGCGCTGGAGGTTTTTGCTGGTTGCGAAAAACTCAGAGAGGGATTTCTTGCTCTACGCGCCCTCGCGCTGGCCCTTCATTAAGGTTTCCATCTCGTCCTCGCCGATGATGGCGACCTTCAGCTCGCGCGCTTTGTCGAGCTTCGATCCAGCCTCTGCACCGGCGACCACGTAGTCGGTCTTCTTGCTGACCGATCCGGCAACCTTGCCGCCGGCGTCTTCGATCAGCTTCTTGGCTTCGTCGCGCGTGTGACGCTCCAGCGTTCCCGTGAGGACGAATGTCTTGCCGGCAAGAGTCGTCCCGCGCTCCTTCTTATGGCCTTCGAACTTTAAGCCATATTTCTGAAGACGCTTCACCAGATCGACATTCTTGGGCTCGTCGAAAAACTCACGGATCGCCGCCGAGACGCGCGGTCCAATTTCATTGACCTCTTGCAGCTCTTCTTCGCTGGCTTTCATCACCGCGTCCATCGATCCGAAAGCCTCGGCCAGAAATTGCGCAGTGCGCTCGCCGACGAAACGGATTCCCAATCCGTAGATCACGCGCTCCAGCGGCAGCTTCTTCGAGTTCTCAATCTCGTTCAGAATATTCTCCGCCGACTTCTTGCCCATGCGTTCCAGCGTGAGCAACTTTTCTTCAGTGAGGTCGTAGAGATCGGCGACGTTTTTCACCAGCCCGGCTTCGACCAGTTGGTTGACCAGCGAGTCGCCCATGCCTTCGATGTTCATCACGCCGCGCGAGGCGAAGTGGCGAATGCTCTCGCGCAGCTTGGCGGGACAGTTGGCGTTCACGCAGCGGTGATCAGCCTCGCCTTCGGCGCGAACCACGTGGCCTCCGCAGACGGGACAGCGCTCGGGCATGTGGAAATGGCGATGGCCGCGCGGCTTGTCTTCCAACACCTTCACGACCTTGGGAATGACATCGCCGCCGCGCTCCACCAAAACCCAGTCGCCGATGCGCACGCCCAGCCGCTCAATCTCGTCCATGTTGTGCAAGGTGGCGCGGCTGACTGTGGTGCCGCCAATCAAGACCGGCTGCAGCGCTGCCACGGGCGTCAACTTCCCGGTGCGGCCGACTTGTATCAGGATGTCTTCGATCTGCGTCTCACCGGAGCGCGCGGCGTACTTGTAGGCGATGGCCCATCGCGGAGCTTTGCCGGTGAAGCCCAGCTCTTGCTGTAGCGCGACGCGATCGACCTTGATGACAATGCCGTCGATCTCGTAGGGCAGACCTTCGCGCTTGCCCTCCCATTCATTGATGAACTCCCAGACCTGGTCGAGATTGTGCACCAGGCGGTGGTTGGGATTCACCTTGAAGCCGGCGGTCTGTAACGCTTTCAAGCTCTCCGAGTGCCGCTCGAAGAAAGTGTGTCGGTTCACAAGTAAGAAGTAGGAAAAGAAATCGAGGCGCCGCGAGGCGGTGACGTTGGGCTCCAGCACGCGCACGGTTCCCGCGGTGGCGTTGCGCGGATTGGCAAACCTCGGCAGGCCTTGCGCCTCGCGCTCTTCGTTCATACGCAAGAACGAGCCCAGCGGCATCAGCAATTCGCCTCGGACTTCGAAGTCAGCGGGCAAGTGGGCTTTGGTCAGCGTCTTGGCGGGAATCGCCAATGGAACGCTGCGCACCGTGCGCACATTCAGCGTTACGTCCTCGCCGATCGTGCCATCGCCGCGCGTGATGCCCAGCGCCAGCTTGCCGCCCTCGAAGCGCAGCGCCAGCGACATGCCATCCAGCTTGAGTTCGCAAACGTAATCGACGTGCGATTCGCCGGTCAACTCCTGCACGCGCCGCTCCCAGTCGCGCAGCTCGTCTTCGTTGTAGGCGTTGTCGAGCGAGAGCATGGGTAACGAGTGGGGCACCTTGACGAAGCCCTCACGCGGCTTGCCGCCCACGCGCTGAGTCGGAGAATCGGGCGTGATTAGCTCGGGGTGTACGGCTTCGAGCGCCTTCAGCTCGTCCATCAGGCGATCGAACTCGGCGTCGCTGAGTTCGGGGTCGTCGAGCACGTAGTAGCGATGCTCGTGGTAGCGGACTTGTTCGCGCAGCGCCTCAATCTTCTGGGGCACGTCTTTGCTGCCGGATGGCATCCAGCAATTATGCCAGTTGTCGGGAACCGGTTGTCGGTTGTCCGTCAGACATGGGCCGGAATCCCCGGCACTAGCTACAAGCGAATCGTTGCATCACTTCCTCGCGTAGAATTGAGTACCCGTTGCCCCTTCGGACATCCGATTACCGACGACGGGCAACGGGCAACTGACAACTGGTTTGAAACATCTTCTCAACAAATGGAGCCTGCTGATCCTGGCGTTACTGAAGCCGCTGGGAATCTGGGGCGTGATGGGATTTGCCGCGGTGGACGCGGCCTTTCTCGGTATGCCGCTGGACGCTATCGTAGCGGGCTATGCGTATGCCGACCCCAGGCGCTTCCTGCTATACGCGGCCATGGGAGCGGCCGGCTCGGCCCTGGGCAGCATCGTGATTTACCTGATCGGCTACAAAGGTGGCGAGCTGCTGCTGGTAAAGCGAATCGGGAAGCAGCGGTTCAACAAGATCAAAGCTTCCTTCGAGCGGCACGAATTCCTGGCGGTAATGCTGCCCTCCATGCTTCCGCCGCCGACGCCGTTCAAGCTGTTCGTGCTATCGGCCGGAGTAGCGGAGATGAACTTCGGCCACTTTCTGGCTGCGATTTTCTTTGGCCGACTGCTGCGCTTCTCGCTGGTGTCGCTGATCGTGATCCGTTACGGGCCTGCGATCCTGGGCTTCGTGGGAGGGATGGTGCACCGCCATCTGCGCTTGGCGATCGCTGTGATTGCGGCCGCGTTGCTGATCGGCTGGTGGGTTTGGCGGCTGCGTAAGCGTCGCTCACGGCGGAGAACCGAGCGGCCCACCCAGTAAGGCGCGCGAGAAGATACTTGGCCACGACAAGAATTTCGCGGCGGAGGAATCGCGCGGTTACGGACTCGGCGAATGCTGCAGGCTTTCTCCAGACGGCGAGCGGCTGGAGTTCATTCCTTCCTGGACTACACGCAGGTCGGGACCCAGCAAAACAAAGCCGCCCAATGGCGCGCGGCGCGAGACCGAGGGATAGGCGTAGCGCAGGTCCTGAAACTCCACCAGGTAGCCGGCACCACCTTCGAGCTTTCTTTCCGCGACATAGGGAAAGACCGCCCAGTCGAGATATACGCGTCCCAAATATGACGACTTCGCTGCCCGGCTGACCGCGGTTTCCGGCGGCTTGTAGTACAGCTGTCCGTTTTGCGACTCCACGTCGGGGGCCAGAGAATTCACCGGAACGGTTGCGAAGAAGTCAGTGGTCTCAACCACGCCGTGCCAGCGAAACGGATTGATCATGTAGGGATACGCCGCCAGCCGCGTGGGTTCGGCCTGATGGTAGAGGAAGGAATTCATGGCCGTGACGGCGCGGCGATGTTGGTAGTCACGGTAGCCCCATATCAGGACGAGGCAGACGAGAGCAGCGATGGCGCCGCCGCGACCCTGTGGACCTTTGCTGCGCCCCCCGATCTCCTGGTTGATGAGGCTGAACAGCGCCGGTATGGCAAGCCCGGCGATCAGCACGATCCAAATCAACGGATCGACGATGTAAACGATGTCCCAGGAGTACCAGCGATAGTTGAACGGCTCGAATAGGCGAATGCCGTAGGCGGTGGTGTAGTCGAGCAGCAAGTGACTGAGCGCAGCCAGTACCGCGCAGAAATAGAGATAGCCCCAGCGCACGGGCAGCTTTGGTGAAGGCTGACTCGCAGCGGCCGCACGCTTGCGAGATCGATAGTGATGCAGAAGGAATACGAGGCCCAGCACCGCCGCCGCCATAAATGGCACACCCACGAAGCTGTGAGTGATCCCGCGATGATGCTGCAAACCGGCGATCGAACCGCGAACTTCCCAGAGCACGTCGAGGTCGGCGGCCTCGGCGGCGAGCACCATGGTCACGGCGGCCAGCGCGGTCTTGCGATTGAAGCCGGAGCGCCCCATGCAGGCACCGGTCAGCATGTGAGTCAGCGGATCCAAGTTTCCTCTCAGATAAGGCTAGCGCAGCGAGACGATTATTGTACGCAGGGCGCGATGGCCGTGCCGGGTTGTCGCCTCAACCGCGATCTCCGTGATCGTGCTCGGTCTTGCCGGCGAGCAGATCAACCGCGTGCGACAGGACTTCGATGACGGCCAGCAGCGATTGCGCGGCGCCACTTGGGCTGCCGGGAAGGTTCAGAACCAGCGCTTGCCCACGGATGCCGCAGAGTCCGCGGCTAAGCATCGCGAAAGGCGTTTGCGCCAGTCCGTCGCAGCGCATCTTTTCAGGAATGCCTTCGATAAGTTTCGAGCATACCGCGCGCGTCGCTTCCGGCGTGACATCGCGCGCGGCAATGCCGGTTCCACCGGTGGTGACCACCAAGTGCACTTGCTTGCTTAATCGCACCAGCGCTGCTTCAATCGTAGGCTGGTCGTCGGCAACGATTTCCTGATGCGTGACATCGAAGCCGTGCTGGCGAAGCAGCTCGGCGGTCGCCGGCCCGGAAAGATCGGCGCGTTCGCCGCGCGAACAGGAGTCGCTGACGGTAAGGACGGCGGCGGTTCTCATGGTCGTGTTGATTTGCCTGTCGCCTTCGTCTTGACACGCTGGTAGTCACCGCTTTTCCCGCCGGACTTGCGCAGCAGAACAACTTCGCGAATCATGATCCCCTTGTCCAGCGCTTTGCACATGTCATACACCGTGAGAGCTGCGACCGATGCAGCAACCATGGCTTCCATCTCGACGCCGGTCACGGCAGTTGTCCGCGCTAACGTGCGAATGGCGACGCCGTCTTTCTTCACGTTGATCTCGACTTCGACTTTGCTCAAGGGGATGGGATGACACATGGGGATGAGATCGGAGGTGCGCTTGGCGGCCTGGATTCCCGCGATGCGGGCGACTTCGAGCGGATCGCCCTTGGGATTCCGCGGCAGCGCGCGCAGGACGTCGCGACTCATCGCCACGAAAGCTGTTGCCTCGGCTTCGCGCACGCTGGGCTGCTTGCCGGAAACGTCGACCATCGAAGCCTGGCCAGCCTCGTCATAGTGCGACAACTTCTTCGGCTTGTTCTTCGCTTTGGCCATTGGCGATCAGAATAGCAGTATGGTGATCGCCTCGCCCGCGGCAAATCGCTCGCGGTCAGGTGGTACCACGATGTAGCAGTTCGATCCCGACACTGCCATCAGGTCGCCGGAACCCTGCCAGCGCACCAGTTCGACCTCGGGCCGCACATGCGTACCGCTAAGCTTTGCGGGCAGAAAGCGCGTGAGGCCGGGCTTGATGGTGAGGTCCGATTTCAACCCGGCCTGCGCGAAGGGCAGCGGCTGCGGCTTCGAGCCGCCGAGGGCGTCGAGTAACGGACGAGCGAAGAGTTGGAACGTGACCATGGTCGAAACTGGGTTTCCTGGTAGCCCTAAGAACGGGGTAAGTTTTTCGCCCGACTTCGCCTCGCCGAAGACAACCGGTTTCCCCGGCTGAATGCGCACCCCAGTAAAGAAAATGCGCGCCTCGAAGGATGCCAGCACCGGTTCGACGAGGTCGTACTTGCCCATGGAAACGCCGCCGGTGACGAGCAGCAGATCCGCCTCCAGGCCTTTGCGCAGCAGCACGGACAGCTCGCCAGCATTGTCGCGTGCCACTGGCATGATCATTGGATCGCCGCCGGCGGCGGAAACCTGGGCCGCCAGCGAGTAGCTGTTGGAGTTGCGAATCTCGTTTGCTCCCGGCCGCAGATTGATGTCGACCAGTTCGTCGCCGGTGGCGAGGATGGCGACTCGCGGCCGCCGGTACGCCGCAACTTCAGGCCGTCCGATCGCGGCCGCAATGGCCACCGTCGCATGGGTGACTCGCGTGCCGCGCGCAACCATCACCGAGCCTTTGCTAGCTTCCGATCCCAATGGAACGACGTTTTCGCCCGACCCCACGGAACGCTGCACGGTGACGACATCGCCGCTGCGCTCGGTATGCTCCACCATCACGACTGCATCCGCGCCCGCGGGAACAGGAGCGCCGGTCATGATCTCGGCGGCTTCGCCACGGCCTATACTGATGGCGCTTTGCTCGATCGTCGCGCCCGCCTTAATCTCTCCAACGCAACGCAACCGCGCCGGCAAGGTGCTCAGGTCAGCGGACCGCACCGCAAAGCCGTCGCGAGTGGAGCGCGGGAAGGGCGGGAAGTCGCGATCGGCAAGCAAGTCCTCGGCCAGCACCAGACCGGACGATTCCAGCAGCGGCAGCATTTCGGGTTCGGTGGAAGAGAGCTTGGCGGCGTACTCTTCGGCGAGGCATCTTGCCTCGTTGAACGACAGTAGCTCGGGTTCGGCGACACTGGCCATGGTGATGGCGGCAAGAGACTGCTGCGAGACAACCGCTTAGACGCCGGCCTGGAGGTGGCTCTACCGAACCCCTCAAGCTGCGGACTTAATCAGAGTTCGCCTAGAACCAACTTTTTCAGCTGCCTGCGCCACTGTGGATTCTACTTGAGCTTCGAGGGTGAGCGAAACTGATGGGAGCCAACTCCGGCGAGGAAAGCAAAGAGGACGGCACGAGGCCGCCCTCCGACGCTGTTAGTTAGGTTTCTTTTTTGACTTGCCGTAGCTGGTGTCGACGCTCGCGCCGATGGCGGCCAGCATCTGCTTGGAGGCGTCCGCGTACTTGCCGCTTGGCTGCAACTCCAGATACTTATTGAAGGCTTCCGCGGTGCCGGGCGGGGCGACCATCTTGTTGTCCTTCATGGTGGCCTTGCCAATTAAATCGACACCTTTCCAGTAATAGGCGTCGGCGCGCTTGGGATCAATTTGGATTGCCTTGTCGAAGGCAGCGACCGCCTCGTCGACCTTGCCGATATTGGTGAAGATTGCGCCTTCGTTGAAGTAGTACGTGCCGGCACTCAGCGGGTCGGCCTGGGCGGCTGCGGCGTATGTCTGTACCGCCTTGTCAGTCTGCCCGGACTTGGCGTAGGCATCCGCCAGGCCGCTGAGATAGGCGCCGGTATTCGGCTTAATCGCCAGCGCCTTCTGGTACGAATCGATGGCGTCGGTATACTTCTTGCCTCCTCGCTGTGCATCGCCCAGGTAGGCCCACAGCAGGTCCTCGGTAGGTTCAGCCTCTGTCGTCTGCTGCAGTAGGGTGATGGCTTGGTCGTAATTTCCGGCGGCTTCGAGTTCCTTGGCCTGTGCCAGCTTGCCATTCAGGTCCTTGACCTTCACATTCTGTTTCTGCACCGCTTCGACTTTCTTCTGTTGCTCGGCCGAGACGGGATTGTCCTTGGCAATGTCGAAATCTACAGTCATGTCTCCGCCGGCAGTCACCGGCACATTGGGGTGCGAATCGAGGGTAGTGCCGTTTTGCACCAAAGTCGCGGTGTAGCTTCCGATGGGGAGTTCCGCCGCGACATATTGTCCCTTGGAATTGGTCTTCGCTTGGTACTTTCTTCCCGTCGAGGCGTCGTAGAGCTCAACCGTAGCCCCGCTAATTGGCTTGCCATCACGATCTGTGGCAACCCCGCGGACATCTCCATTCACCTGCGCCCACAAAGGCGCCGCACACACAATCATCGCCAACAGCAAGCCCGCAAAATAAATAGTTTTCTTCATGGTTCCTCCAGCGCGTAGAGCCGAATAACGACCGCCTCTTTTGCAACCGTCTCTAGCGTTGATCTTGAGATTTATAGTCATGAAAAGTCCGGTACGGCAGCCTGCGACAAGTAGGGAATAGGATCCATCGCGCCCGCCGCGGCAAAGGCCCGCAGCCGCAAGACGCAACTGTCGCAACTGCCACAAGCCTGGTCGTCCCGGCTGTAGCATGACCACGTTAAATCGAAGGGCGCGCCTAATTCAAGGCCGAGGGTCACAATTTCGGACTTTCGCAGCGCAATCAGCGGCGTCTCGATGCGGATGCGGCCTTGCTTTGTCCCCGTACGAATCACCTCGTTGAATGCCTGGTAGAACTCGGGACGGCAGTCGGGATAGCCCGAGCTGTCCTGCTGCACCGCACCAATATAGATGTGCTCTGCGCCCAGCACCTCGGCCCAGCTCGCCGCCGCTGACAGGAAATGCGCGTTGCGGAAGGGAACGTAAGTCACCGGTATTTGCGCTCCGATCTCCGGGCCAGCTTCGGGAACGGCAATCTGCTTGTCGGTTAGCGCCGAGCCGCCTATGGCGCGAAAGAACGGCGTGCGCACGATGAGGCGTTGGTTGATGCCGATCCGCTCGCAAATGCCCTGAAACGCAATCTGCTCGCGGGCTTCGGTCCGTTGTCCATAGCTGATGTGGAGCGCAGCTACCGCATCGGAGCCGAAGTCGCGGACGGCGAGCGCGGCGCAGACGCAGGAATCCATGCCTCCGCTGAGGGAGACGACTGCGCGGTTTTCTCGGCTTGGTACCATCCCAGCTATACGCCTTTCAGCGATGGCTCCCAGATGAACTTGTGGATCTGCAATCCGAGGCGCGCATTCAGTCCGTCGGCCAGCATCCACTCCGCCAGCGCCTGCGGATCGACCAGGCAATGCGAAACATCGCGACTTCCGGTTGCGTCTTTACGAAACGCCGGCGAAAGAATCGCCGAAGCTACTCGCGAGCCGAGCCCGTGTTCGCCAATGAACGCGCGTGCGAACTCGTAATCCCGCCGGCTGGCGACCACGAACTTCACCTCGTCGTGGGGCGTGAGCCAGGGCAAATTGTCGATGCGAAACGTATCGCCCTCGCCGGAATCGGGACACTTCACATCCACAATCTTCACCACCGCCGGCGGAACGTTGTCCAACGGCCGCTCGCCGCTGGTTTCCAGCAAAACGTTATATCCACGGCCCAGCAGACGGTCCATCAACAGGATGGCTTCGCGCTCCTGCAAGAGCGGTTCGCCGCCGGTGATCTCTACCAGTCCACCATCCGGAGACAAGCGATGCACCTCGCGCTCGATGTCTTCGAGGGTCATGCGTTGGCCGCCTTTGAAGGTGTATTCGCTGTCGCACCAGGTGCAACGCAGATTGCATCCCGCCAGCCGCACAAACGCGCAGGGAAGCCCCGCGTAGGACGACTCACCTTGCAACGATTTGTAAATTTCGATGATCTGCATGAAGTGCCGCGATTCGCTCTTCGCTTTTTGCCAGAGAACATTTCCGATTGTTCTGGCGAAAAGCGAACGGCGAAGAGCACGTTTTACTCGCTGTAACGCGCGGTGGTGGTGTCGGTCTCCCAGATGGTGACGTCCTTCACCCGCACCCGTCCGTTGGTGTTTTGCTTTAGCCGCGAGTTGGTCTCGTCGTAGAAATACTTGGCCAGGTTCTCCGCCGAAGGGTTCAGCGACGTGAACGGTTCCAACTCGTTGATCATCTCGTGATCGAGATAATTCATCACCGGGCGCAGCACGTCCTTCAGTTCCTTGAAGTCCAGCAGCAGGCCGGCCTTGTCTAGTTCGGCGCCGCTCAGGGTAACGCGAACCCGGTAGTTGTGCCCGTGCGGCTTCTCGCACTTGCCGCGATAGTTGCGCAGGTAGTGGCCGGCGGAAAAGGTGTCTTCTACGGTAACTTCAAACATGGGCTCCGGCCGTAACGGCGCAAATAGGCGGGTCACGGCGAAGTAACTATTTTAGCTTGTTTGGACGTATGATGACGTAAGTCGGACGGCTTGGCGGGGCTGTTTCGACGAAGGGAGGACCTATGTTGCCAGTCAATGCGATCATAGTGAAGGATCCGGACATCCTCGGCGGTACTCCGGTCTTCCGTGGAACGCGTGTTCCATTCCAGGCATTGCTCGACTACCTGGAAGGAGGTCAGACATTGGCGGAGTTTCTGGACGACTTCCCTACCGTGACCCGTGCGGCCGCAGTCTCGTCCCTCCAGGCTGCCCAGTCGCTTCTCGTCGGCCAACTTGGATGAAGATCCTGCTCGACGAGTGCATTCCGCGAAAATTCCATAAGGACAGCTTCGCTGGCCACGATTGCTCGACTGTGCCAGACGCTGGGCTGGCCGGCAGGAAGAACGGGGAACTCTTATCTCTTGCCGAACGGAACGGTTTTCGGGTCTTTCTAAGCCTCGATAAAGGTTGTTCAGTTACCAACAAAATCTTGCGCAACGGAGTATCGCAGTCATTATCGTCCGGGCACGGTCAAACCGCATCGCCGATCTCTTGGCTCATGCCAAAGCTTGTATCGATCAAATAAGATCCATCCGATCCGGACAAGTGGCTTTAATTGGTGATTGAGCTATGTAACTGTCCTTATTCAATCGTTCCGCCCAAAGAACCCCTCCACCACCTTCAAATCCGTCGTCCGGCTGTACTTCGGCAGGCTGTCGAGAAATACACGGCCGTACTGCTTCTTCAGAATGCGGTTGTCGAGCAGGCACAGCAATCCCCGATCATGTAGCGAGCGAATCAACCTGCCAAAGCCCTGCTTCAGCGCGATCACCGCGCCGGGGACCTGATATTCGAAGAAGGCGTTCCCGCCATCCTCATTAATCGCCTTCACCCGCGCGGCCACCACGGGATCGTTAGGCACGGCGAACGGCAGCTTGTCGATGATGACGCAGCTCAGTTGCTCGCCCTGCACATCCACTCCCTGCCAGAACGATGCTGTCGCGAACAGCACGGCGTTGGGTGTTAAACGAAACTCTTCCAGCAGCGCGTTCTTGGGCGCGCTGCCCTGCAGGAGCATAGGAAATTCCAGCTCACCCAGCAGCCGCTCGTAAAGCTGGTTCATCAGCGCGTAGCTGGTGAAGAGGCAGAATGCCCGTCCGCGCGTGATCTCCAGCAACTGGCGCATCCGCTGCGATGCCCGCTCCACGAATTGCGGATCGCGTGGATCGGGCAGGTCCGGTGGAATGTACAGCAGCGCCTGGCTCTCGTAGTCGAAATGCGATTGCACCACCAGCTCGCGAGCATGTTGGATGCCCAGCCGGGTGCGGATGTATTCGAAGCCCCCTGCGACGGCGAGCGTCGCCGAGGTCAGCACGGCCGACTCCAGATGCTCGAACAACGTGTCACGCAGAATGTCAGCTACGGTAATGGGGGTGGCCTGCAGAAAAACGTTGTGCTGGCCGCCGTGCCCGCGCCGCTCTCGCCGGCGGTCAATCCAAAACACCGTGTTGCGCTCCTGCGCTTCCAGAATGAACCCCAACTGCACGCGCAACTCCTCCACTCGACGTGACATGGCATGAACTTCGTCAGGCTTCCTGGGGATGGCCTGCAACTCGGTGTAGAGATGCACCAGAGAGTTCTGCAAGCCGAGATACTCATCGCCATTTTCTTCCAGGAACTCCGCCCGATTCTCGAAGGCGAAGCGGCCCTCGCCCGGGGGAATGAGCGAGAAGAAGAATTGCGAATGCTCGCGCACGCTGGCCGAAGCTTGCAGCACGTCGGCGATCGGAATGTCGGCCTTGGGCAGGGTGTTCTCCACGTCGCGCAGCAATTCATCGACGCGCAAATTCGAGACGGTCACGCCGAAGTAGTCGGCGGCCACGTCTTCCAGCTCGTGCGCCTCGTCGAAGATCACCACGCCGGCATCCGGCAGCACTCCGGCGTCGGGTGCGCGATCGGCCGCCGCCTTGATCGCCAGGTCGGCGCAGAACAAATGATGGTTCACGATGATGATGTCGCTCTCGGCGGCACGCCGGCGCATCTCGGTGATGAAGCAGCGATCGAACTGCTGGCACTGCGAGCCAATGCAGCGGTCGGTGCGCGCGTCCAGCTTGGGCCACAGGTGGCTGCTCTCCGGCAAGCCCGCCAGTTCGGCGCGGTCGCCCGTGTCGGTGGTCTTCTCCCAGTCGCTGATGATGCGGAACTGGTTGATCTCTTCTAGCCCGTTCAAAATCGGCTGGCTGGTCAGGTCATAGAGCTTCTGGCGGCAAAGATAGTTGCCGCGTCCTTTCATGTAACAGACTCGCAACTCGCCCAGGTGCTGCTGCAGGAAAGGCACATCCTTGAAGAAGAGTTGCTCCTGCAAAGTTTTCGTACCGGTGGAGATGATGACCCGCTTGCCGGAGCGGATGACCGGCAACAGATACGCCAGCGTCTTGCCCGTACCGGTGCCCGCCTCGACGATGAGGTGTCGCCGCTCCTGTAGCGCGAGTTCTACCGCCTCGGCCATCTGCAATTGTCCGCGTCGAAATTCGTAAGCCGGATGCGTGCGTGCCAGTACGCCATTCGGTCCGAAGAACTGATAAAGCGATGGCAAACGCGCGGCCAGCGTGGCGGATTGTGGTGGGGAAGACACGGCGTGGGGATCGTGTACCTATAATAGCTGTTTAGGCCACCGCCCCCCGAAAGAGTCCGCTTGAGCCGTCGACCGCAATTCGAATCCAGCAGGACTGCCGAACAGGGTGAACCCGTAACCGTTGGCACCCTGGCCATTGTTGGCCGTCCCAACGTAGGCAAGTCCACGCTGTTCAACCGCCTGGTGGGATCGCGACGCGCCATTGTCGGCGACGAGCCCGGCATCACGCGCGACCGGCTTTATGGCGATGTGGAATGGATTGGCAAGAAGTTCCGCGTGGTCGACACTGGCGGCATCGTTCCCGATGATCAGGCGCTGATTCCGGCGGAGATCTTTCGCCAGGCGCGGGTCGCGCTCGACCAAGCAGACGTAATCGTGCTAGTCGTGGACGGGCGCACCGAGTTGGCGGCGCCCGACATCGACCTGGCCCGCTTGCTGTTGCGTACTGGCAAGCCGCTGATGCTTGCCGTGAACAAGGCTGACACGCCGCAGCTTGAGCCTTACGCCGAGGAGTTTCGCCGTCTCGGAATCAAAGAATTGTTTCCCATCTCCGCCGAAAACGGCAACGGCATTGCCGAGTTGCTGGATCACGCCGTGAACGTGATGCCGCGGCACGAGACCGAGGCTGAACCCGCAGGCGCGGTGCCGCCAGCGGTGAGTAAACGCCGGGCCCGTCGACTCCAGGCGGAAGCTGCCGCCGCCACTTCACTCGATGCCACTGAGGAAGAAGAAATCGGGACTGCTGGTGAGACCAAGGTAGCGATCATCGGGCGTCCGAACGTCGGCAAGTCAACGTTGCTGAACGCGCTGACGGGAACCTCGCGCGCCATTGTTTCGCCGGTTGCCGGAACCACGCGCGATGCCGTGGACGAGCTGTTCGAACGCGACGGGCAGACCTACCGCTTCATCGACACGGCCGGCATTCGGCGCAAGGGTAAGACCGAGTTGATGGCGGAGAAGCTCTCGGTGGTGATGGCGCGCAAGCATCTGGAAGCCGCCGATGTAGCGCTGATGGTGATCGACGCCGTCGAAGGTGTCACCGCCAGCGATGCGACCATCGCGGGCTATGCGCACGAGAGTGGCCGCTCGGTGATTGTCGTCATCAACAAGTGGGACCTGGTGACAGACAAACGCACAGATGGCAAGCCTCCCGCCGATCGCAGCCTATACGAAGAACAAGTCCGGCGTCACCTGAAATTTCTCGCCTATGCTCCGGTAGTGTTTGTCTCGGCAACGATGGGCAAGAATCTGGACAAGCTTTTTTCCACGTTGGAGTTGGTATCGCGGGAGCGGCGCAAACGTATCGGCACCGGCGAGATGAACCGCTTCCTCGCCCACGTCGATTTCGAGCGCGCGTCGGTGCCGGTGGCGAAGCGGGTAAAGATTTTCTACATGACGCAGGCGGGCGTCTCGCCGCCAACGTTCATTCTGTTCACCGATCGTCCGGTGAAACTCCACTTTTCCTATCAGCGATTCTTGGAGAACCAGATACGCGCGGCCTTCGGCTTCATCGGCACGCCGATCTGGATCAAGAACCGGGCGCGGAACGAGCCCAAGGGAAAGAAATAATCGGGTCGTCCTCGCTGCGTCGTGGTGCACGCTCTGAGTCCAGCCAAATGTTCAACTCCGCCAGCGCCCGCTGGCAGACCATGGCGTGGCGCTGCTTCTTGTCGCGAATGCGGCGCCCAGTCTCGTCGTCGAGCGGTTGCAGCAAGTCAAAGGTAATGTTGGCCGGCTGGAAGTTCTTGGCATCGGCGTGGCAGATGTAATTCACCAGCGCGCCGAACGCGGTCGCTCGCGGAGGGGGAATGGGTTCCGCATCGCGAGCCAGCGCCGACGCCTGCATTCCCGCCAGCAGGCCGGTGGCGATCGATTCCACATAGCCTTCCACTCCCGAGATCTGTCCCGCGAACAGCACGTTGGGATGCTGCTTCATCTGCAAAGTCTCGCGCAGCAAAGTCGGGCCGTTGATATATGTATTGCGGTGGATTTGTCCGTAACGCAGAAATATTGCGTTCTCCAGGCCGGGGATGAGGCGCAGGATTCGTGCTTGCTCGCCGAACTTGAGATGGTTTTGAAAGCCTACCACATTGTAGGAATCGGCACGCAGGTTCTCCTGCCGGAGTTGTACCACAGCGTAGGGCATCTGTCCGGAGCGAGGATCGCGCAGGCCGACCGGCTTCATCGGACCGAAGCGCAACGTATCGCGGCCGCGGCGGGCAATCTCTTCAATAGGCAGGCAGCTCTCGAAGTAGTTCAGGTCCTCCCAATCTTTCGCCTCGACCGAATGCGTCTCGATCAGCGCGTCGAGAAAGCGGTCGTAATCCTCTTTGGTCATCGGGCAATTGATGTAGTCGGCGCTGCCCTTGTCATAGCGAGCGGCCATATACACTCGCGAGATGTCGATGGAATCGGCTGCGACGATGGGGCTGATGGAATCGTAGAAGTAAAGTTGCTCGCTGCCGCTGAGGCGAAGAATCTCGCGCGCGAGCGCGTCGGAGGTAAGCGGACCGGTGGCGACAATCGTGATCGCGCCGTGCTCGTCGATTGCCGTGACTTCTTCCCGCACGATCTGTATCAACGGTTCCCGTTCGATGGCGGCGGTCACACCCTCGGCGAACTTCTCACGATCGACCGCCAGCGCGTGACCGGCGGGAACGGTGGTTTGACGCGCGATCTCCATCAGCAGCGAGCCGGCACGGCGCATCTCTTCTTTCAGCAGCCAGGGCGCGGTGTTCTCGCTGTCGGACTTAAGCGAGTTGGAGCAGACGAGCTCGGCGAAATTCGCCGTCTGGTGGGCGGGAGTGGAGCGCACCGGCCGCATCTCGAACAGTTGCACCGCGACACCGCGACGGGCGCATTGCCACGCGGCTTCCGAGCCGGCCAGTCCGGCGCCGATGATGCGAATAGGCTTGTCCATCAGAGAGACGCGGCGAGGGCCTTGCGATTATTATACGTGCGAGTGTGAAGGAGATTTCCGATGGCAAGGCTATCGTATGTCGAAATGGAGCAGGCTTCGCCCGAGGTGCGTGAGGTCTATGAGAAGGCAGTGAAAGGCAAGCCGGGCAGTTTTCAGAAGCTGGTGGCTCACCGGCCGGATGTGCTGAAGACCATTCTGCCTTTTTACGCCAGCGTAGGGCGCGCGCTCGACCGGCGTCTGTACGAGATGGTGTACATCCGCGTCTCGATGATCAACGGCTGTTACTACTGCATGCAACATCATCTGGCGGCCTCGGAACGCGTAGGGCTGACGCCACAGGATTGGCAAGCGTTGAACAAGGGCGACTACAGCAGCTTTAGTCCCAAGGAGCAGGCAGCGCTGAAGTTTGCCGAGCGGCTCACGCGCGATCCCCACGCCATCGGCGACGCGGACATCGCCAACCTGAAGCCGCATTTCTCTGAACCGGAGATCGTAGACCTCGATCTGTTGATCGGCCTGGCAAACCTGACGAACCGCTTCACCGATCCGCTGGGGGCGGACTTGGAGTTTGCCGAGGAGAAAATCTAGGGACTTGCTCACCACAGAGACACGGAGACACAGAGGACGACGAAATTAAGGGATTCCGACGTTCGGATCTCTTGCGATCACGAAGGTCTCCGCGAGAGCTTGAGTCGAAGAGATTTTTCTTAAGAGTTCTTCTCTGTGCCTCTGTGGTGAATGATTTTCACAGGATCACTCTCTCATCGCCCACGCGCCTCGTCACCCGCTCGCGGTCCAAATATTCCAGCAGCGGGATCGCATATTTGCGGGTCACGCCGAACAGGTCTTTGAAGTTGCCGACGTTGAGCTTGGCGGTCTTCGTCTTCTGCGCGACAATCTGGCGGCGCAAGGCGTCGAGCGCGTCGCGATGAAACACCAGATCATCCGACAGCTTGACCAGCACGCGATCGCGCAGCAGCAGGGTGACAATTTTATGGGCGCGAACCTGGTCCACTGGCAATGACGCCAGCACGTCCTTGAGCAGTGGGACCTTCAATCCGGCCTTGGCAAACGCCTGCTCGATCTGGAACTTCGAGTCCGCCTCTTCATCACGCAGTACCACGCCGCGACCGGGAAGTCGCAACAGTTCGCCGTCGGCTTCCAGCTTCTTCTCGCCCAGCAACACCGCGATTACTCCATCGAACAGCTCGCCATGCCCCCACTTGAATGTGCGGATCTCTTCCTTATTGATCCCCGGCTGCAACGGATTCGCGTCGTGAAAGCGGGCGGTAATCGCCAAGGTGTCCTGGCGAATTCTGTCCAGCCAGCGCGATGCAATCAGAACGTTGCCGAAGATTGCGATCTCGCCCGCCTGCTTCAATTCCGCAGCGACCTGTTGCACCCGAGCGGGAAGCCATCCCGTTTCCGCTACCGCTTCGGCAACTGCAAGCCCGAAGATCCAGCGCCGGTTTATACGCGCCAGCAGCGCTTCGCGCGGACCGCCATTGGCGACGGTCTGAAGGAATGGCAGCCGTTGATCGCGCGCAATGCGTATCGGCGGATCGCCGGCGTCGAGCACGCGTCCTCCGCCAATGGTGATCACCGGGGAATATTGCCGCAGGATGAACCGGTCGCCGGGGAACAGCACCATCGGATGATCGAGCTTGAGACCCGCGAATCCCGATTCGCCGGGCAGAAGCTGTTTGGTGTCGATCAAGGTCACGCGCGCGATGGTCTCGGCGGTGAAGGCGTGCAGATGCACGCGCGCGTACTGCCGCAACGGCTTGGCCGAAGCCAGCAGGTCGAGCTGTACCGCCAACCGGTCTACCGGCCGAAACATCTGCGGCGGCGTCAGCATCATGCCGCGCGCGAGTTCACTAGTCTCGACCCCGGCAAGATTGAACGCCGTGCGCTGGCCCGCGATGGCTTGCTCCGCCGCCGTTCCGTGGACTTGCACGCCACGCACCCGCAACCGCTTGCCGCCCGGATGGAGTTGCAGCTCCTGATCTTTGTGCACCGTTCCCGAGATCAGCGTCCCAGTCACCACCGTTCCGAAGCCCTTCATGGTGAACACGCGATCGATGGGCAGCCGAAAGACTGCAGTGGAGTCCTTGGCGGGAATCTCAGCGGCGATGCGCGCGAGTTCGCTCTTAAGCCGGTCGAGGCCGGCGCCGGTCTTGGAGCTCACGGCGACGATGGGCGAAGTCGCGGGATCGAGAAACGATCCGCGCAGGAATTCAGCCACTTCCATGGTCACGACTTCAAGGGTCTCCGCATCCACCAGGTCCGACTTGGTCAGCACGGTTATCCCACGCCGTACGGAGAGCAGGCGGCAGATGTCGAAGTGTTCGCGAGTCTGCGGCTTGACGGATTCATCGGCGGCAATCACCAGCAGCACCAGGTCGATACCGCCGATGCCGGCCAGCATGTTACGCACGAAGCGCTCGTGGCCGGGAACGTCGACGAAGCCGATGCGAATCGGCTCACCGGACGGTCCCGCCAGCTCAAGGTTGGCAAAGCCGATGTCGATGGTGATGCCGCGGCGCTTTTCTTCCTCCAGCCGATCGGGATCGATGCCGGTGAGGGCGCGCACCAGGGCGCTCTTGCCGTGATCGATGTGACCGGCGGTGCCAACGATGACCGCTTTCATAGCCATCAGTTTACCGAAGAGTTTCCGGAACTCTGGAACGGCAAATGGCGAATCGCCTATTAAGGTACTCATGTGCGAAAATGGTAGGTAGAAACTAGCACTAAGCTGCCGGGTTTACTACGGTTGCGCCATCCTCCGGGAAGTTTTTGCTTTCACAGGTTCGAGGGGCGTCTAATGTGGTTGAGCTCCAGGCGTACTTGATCCAAACGGATGGCATCAATCCTAACACCGCCGAAAACGCCGACGCCGCTCCCGCCGCGGGAAGACGACCAACTTGCCCTGTGGGAAGGCAGTGAACTTGCGGGCGTCGATCTTGCCCCGCATCTACTGATTCAGCTGGAAGACGATCTTGAGCGCTCGCGCATGCGCGAGGCGTTCTGGATTTCGGTGGTCGTCCACCTGATGGTGGTGATCCTGCTCGTGTTCTCGCCAAAATTATTTCCCGGCATGAGGGGCGTGGAGCTAAATAGTCCTGCCGATCTGATGCGCAACCAGCAGATGACCTATCTTGACTTGCCGCCCGACATGCAGAAGACGCCCAAAGTCGCGCCCAAGACGAATGTGTTGTCGGACAAGAACCGCATCGCCGAGAGCCGCCATCCCACGCTCGACAAGAAGACGCTGGAAGAGTTGCGCCGCGCCGGGCCGCCTAAGATGCCGTCGGCCCCAGCCCAGCAGGCGCAAGTGTCGCCGCCCATGCAGCAACAGCAGCCGCCTCAGCAGCAACAGCCAAGCCAGGCGCAGGGTCAGGAGCAGGCGCAGCTCCAGCCGGGCATCCCGCAGGACAATCCCAGGCTGCCTGTCCCCCAACAGGGGACACCGAAGTTCCCCAGCAATCTGGCGGGGATGATGTCACCTGGCTCCTCGATTGAGCAGGCGGCGCGCGCGGTGGCCGCGCACCATGGAGGCGGAAGCTACGGCGGCGGCGGTGGTGACTACGGAGCCGGGCGCGGAGGCTCGAACGCTCGCGTGCAGGGGAACCTGGAGGTCCTGAGTGATACCGAAGGGGTCGATTTCGGCCCGTATCTGTCGCGCGTTCTGGATGCTGTACGCAGGAACTGGTACAACATCATTCCTGAAGAAGCGCGCGCGCCGCTGATGAAGAAGGGCAAGGTTTCGATCGAGTTCGTCATCAAGAAGGACGGCACAATCGCGGGAATGAACCTTCGCTCGCCTTCCGGCGATGTCGCCCTCGATCGCGCTGCCTGGGGCGGCATTACGGCGTCGGTGCCGTTCGCGCCGTTGCCCGGCGAATACCATGGGCCTTATCTGGCATTGCGCTTCCACTTCTATTACAACCCCGCCAAAGGCGATATTGAATAAAGGCAGTAACTTGCAACTAGCGATTGGTTTCTGGAGGAACACCGATTAACTCCGGCTTCTGGAAGGGGACGGCCTTCAGGCTGTCCGTAAGCGCACACAATCAATTCGGCTTTAGCCGCTGGGGGACCTCGCCGTAACTTGATCAGAGTTTCCCTAGGACTTCAACTCATCGCATTTGCTGCATTACCTTATGATCGCTTTGTCCAGACCTGACAGCGGGAGAACCATGTTGCCCGGTTGGGTTCCGGAAATCGGTATGGTTCGCAATTAAGTTTGAGCCGCCAAGAACCAAGTCCCGCGTTGCGCGACGGCGACAAGATAGCCCAGCGCTTCAGCACCGGGTAGGCTGCAATTTTGAGTCTGGCCCCTTCAGGGGGCTACACCCCAGGATCTCAACAGAGCCAGATCATTTCAGAATTCATTCCACGATCGAGTGAGTACTGCGGGTCAAGCTGTCGCAATCGACCACGCCGGAACCATTAGGATCGCCACGCGTAGAATGAGGCTGTGAACGACAGCCAGCAGCCCGGTGGCAATCCTCTCCACGATAGCCAACAACTTGATGCAGCGATGCGAGAGCGTCAACGCCTGCGCGAACGCCGGAAATTAATCGGCCTGCTCGCCATCGCACTTTTCATTCTGGCGCTGGCATTCATCCGATTTGGCAAAACCATCCCCTGGGGCGCACGATGACTTCTTCAGTCCCCGCGGAAGACCCAAGTGCCGCGCATCGCCATCCTGGCGAAGAATTGAATAATTCTGTAGGGACCGATGCGCTGCTGGTCGTCATTCTTGGACCGACAGCTTCGGGCAAGTCGGCTCTCGCCATCAGCCTGGCGCAGCAGTTCGCAGGCGAAATCGTCAGCTGCGATTCGGTCGCGGTCTATCGTGACTTCGAGATCGGGACCGCCAAGCCCACCCATGCGCAGCAGGCGCTGGTTCCGCATCATCTAATGGACGTGACCGAAGCCGACCAGCCATTCACGGCGGGCGACTATGCTCGTCAGGCGCGAGCGGCGATTCAGGACATCACTCGCCGTGAGAGATTGCCCATCGTTGTTGGCGGTACGGGTCTATATCTGCGAGCGCTGCTGGAAGGATTGTTTCCCGGACCGCAACGTTCGGAGGAATTGCGTGAACGATTGCGCGAGCGTGCCACGGCCCGCGGGGCGAACTGTCTGCACCGCGTGTTAAGCCGGCTCGATCCTGCTTCGGCCGCGAAGATCCACGCCAACGACACTCCCAAACTGATTCGCGCCATCGAAGTCTGCCTGGCTTCGCGAACCCGTATGAGCGAGCTGTGGCAAAAGCATGGACGCGATCCGCTGCGCGGCTTTCGCATTCTGCGGATTGGGCTGAACCCTCCGCGCGAAGAACTCTACCAGCGCATCAACCGCCGTGCTCAGCAGATGTTTGCCGACGGCCTGGTGGATGAAACGCAACGATTATTGCAGCGCTATGGCACCGACAAGAACGTGATGGCACTGGATTCGCTGGGCTACCGCCAGGCGGCGCAGTTGCTGCGCAGCGAGCTCACCCGCGAGCAGGCGATTGCGGCGGCGCAGCAGGGTCATCGCAACTACGCCAAGCGCCAAATGACGTGGTTTCGCCGCGAGCCCGAGGTGACGTGGCTTGGAGGGTTTGGCGACGATAGCGAGATCGTGCAGCGGGCCGGCGAAGTGATGTTGGTCAATTGTAACGCGGTTGCGCAAAGTCGTAACGGCAGATCCCTCACCGACTGAAGTCGGTTCGGGATAACAAGAAAGAATAGAGGGCTTGTACGGCGCACCTAAAGGTGCGCCCCTTCAAGACACCTTAGGCAAATTCTTAGCAAACCGTGAAGGTGCGCCCCTGGAACGACTTCAGAACTCCACTTTTCGCGCGACCTGTGAGGCAGCGTCCGTTCGAAACGGCAAGTCGTCCCTACGTGCAGCGCGCGCAGATCGAATTAGGCCCGACGTTCAAGCTGGAGCAGCGCTTCTGGTATCGTCCTTCGTGATGCCACGTCTCGCTCTACTCGCTTTGTTCAGCCTCTCGCTGGGAATGCCCGGCCTTGCCTATGCCAAGGAGAAATTTCAGCAACCCGGCCCAGTGCATCTTGACCAGAAGGGCGAGAAGTGGGCCCGCGAGTCGCTGAAGAAAATGTCGCTGGAGCAGAAGATTGGACAAATGTTCATGATCTGGGCGCGGGCACAGTTCCTGAACCTGGATGCTCCTGAGTATATTGCTCTGCGCGATACTATGCGCAAGTACCACATTGGCGGATTCGGTCTCACGGTGAATTTTGAAGACGGCTTCCTCTACAAGAATGAGCCGCTGGAAGCGGCGACGCTGGTCAATCAACTGCAACGCGATTCGGAGTTCCCTCTGATCTTTGCCGCCGACTTCGAGCGCGGGCTAGGCTTTCGCCTCAACGAGGTCACTAGCTTTCCGCACGCCATGGCGTTTGGCGCGACCGGCAATGTGGACTATGCCCGCGAGTCGGCCCGCATCACCGCGCAGGAATCACGCGCTATCGGAGTGCAGTGGAACTGGTTTCCCGACGCTGACGTCAACTCCAATCCTCTCAATCCCATCATCAACACCCGCTCGTTCGGAGAAGATCCCAAGCAGGTCAGCAACATGGTCGTCGCCTACATTGAAGGCGCCCACCAGTACGGCATGTTGACCACGGCCAAGCATTTTCCCGGTCATGGCGATACCGACATCGATTCGCATCTGGCGGTCCCGTCCATCAAGGGAGACAAGGCGCATCTCGAGCGCGTCGAGTTGCCACCCTTCCGCGCCGCCATCAAGGCGGGGGTGGATGCGGTGATGGTGGCGCACCTCGCGGTCCCGGCACTCGATCCCGACCCCAACCATGTAGCCTCAATCTCTCCCGCCATTGTGACTGGACTGCTGAAGCAGCAGATGGGTTTCAACGGACTAGTCATAACAGATGCGTTGACCATGGCTGGCCTGACCAAATTGTTTCCTGAAGGCGGCTCGGCTGGCGCGGGCCGCGCGGCGGTGGAAGCCGTGAAGGCCGGCAACGATGTGCTGCTCATCCCTTCCGATCTTGACGGCTCCTACCATGGTTTGCTGCAGGCGGTGCGCAATGGAGAAATTCCGGAGTCGCGCATTGACGAGTCGGTGCTGAAGATCCTGCGAGCCAAGGCTTCTGTCGGGCTGAATAAGGCGACACAGGTGGACATCAATGCGATCAACCGGATCGTAGCCAAACCGGCCAGCCTGGATACGGCCGAGGAGATCGCCGACGAGGCAATCACGCTGGTTCGCGATAATCATCAGGTGCTCCCGTTGAAAGCAACCCCCAAGGGAACCAATATCGGGCAAAATGCGTATCAACCTGCAGCCGAGGACCGTAATCGGACCCTCGTGTTAATTTTTTCCGACGACAGCCGTTCCGATGCCGGACGGGTGCTGGAACACCAGGTGAAGATGCGAATTCCAGAGGCGAAGGCAATGTACATCGACGCCCGCAACCCGGCCGGATTGACGCAACCCGTCATGGACGCGGTGGAGCAGGCACAGGCAGTGATTGCCGCCGTGTATCTGACTCCGCAGGGCGGCGCGCAGACCAACCGAATCGCTTTGCCAAACGCGCCGGCGGCCATTTTGCAAAGCGTTTTGCGGGGCGCGCCTGACAAGACGGTAGTGGTTGCGATGGGCAATCCCTACCTTGCCGCGCAATTGCCCGAGGTCAAAACCTATCTGTGTACATTCTCTGACGCCCAGGTTTCTGAGCTGAGTGCGGTAAAAGCGATGTTTGGCGAAATCCCGATGTCTGGCCGTTTGCCGGTTAGTATTCCCAATGTTGCTAATCGCGGTGCCGGCCTGGGCGGCCCATCTCCAATGTCTAGCAGAGGACCTAATGAATAACGTGGTCGGAAAAAGTTTATTCGCTCTCATGATTGCCAGTCTGCTGCTGTTGCTGGGCGCATGCAGCATCAATGTCGATGACAAAGACAAGAAGGACGGGAAGGTCGACATTCAGACCCCATTCGCCAACCTGAAAGTGGACAGCAGCGAGAAAGCGGCCGACAACGGAATCCCGATTTATCCCGGGGCCCACTTGCGTCCCAAGGACAAGGATGACACTCATTCGGTGAACCTCGACCTCGGCGCCATTGGTTTCGGCTTGAAGGTGATCGCGGCGGAGTACGAGACCGACGATTCGCCGGAGAAGGTCAAAGCGTTTTATCTGGACAAGATGAAAGCGTTTGGGAGTACGCTGACTTGCAATGGACACAGCGGCGGTTCCGACGTCCACATCTCGCCGCACAAAGACGATAACGACAAGAAGCTGACTTGCTCCGACACCCATGGTGACGGCTGGGAGATCAAGGCCGGCAGCGACGATAACGAACATCTGGTGTCGATCGAGCCGCATGGATCCGGCACGCGCTTTGGAACCGTGCTGGTGCAGACCCATGGGAAACAGGACACGCTATAGACAGCTAGCATTTGGCAGTTAGCAATTAGCAATGCAATTAGCGTAGGACATAGATGCTCCTTGCATAATTTGTCATCCCAGCCGAAGCGAAGCACAGCGGAGGGATCTGCGGCTTCCGTGAGTTCTGCTCGGTGGAGTCGATTGATCCGAAGCTCGGTTCCAAAAGGAACTTGGCGGTTTCCGCCGTGGGTCTGAGTTGGCTAACTGCCAAATGCTAACTGCTGCTCCCCGCAGTTGCTAATTCCTTCGCGCTTCCTGTAACGTTCGGCAAGTGGAATATCCCTGCTACCGCTGCCAAGCCGTGATCCAGGAGGGTGCGGCTTTTTGCCCGCACTGCGGCGCTCCGCAAATCCGAGTCGTTGCTCCGGAAGGCGAAACCCACACCATCCAGCCCACGCCTGACAGCTCGGGCGAGATGCTTCCGCCGCCGCAACCTATAGCGCCTCCGCAGTCCTGGACGATGGGTGGCCTGCCCCAATCGCTACAGCCCGGTGCGATTCGCTGGGACCTGGCATGGAAGGGTGCTCTGCTGTGCGGCGTAGGCGCGGCGGTTCTTTCCGCAATCCCGATTGTCTCGGTCGGTTGCTGCTTATGGATGCTGGTAGCCGGGGCGCTTTCGGTTACGCTTTACCAAAAGCAGGTGCCGGGCACGCTGATCACGCCAGGCATGGGAATGCGAGTGGGCGCTCTGGCCGGGGTCTTCGGCTTCATGGTGAATGCCGTAGTGACCACCGTATCGTTCGTGGCGTTTCGTTCCAACGGCGATTTTCGCCGCGCCCTGCAGGAGCAGATGGACAAACAGCTGTCCAGCAATCCCGATCCCAAGGTCAAGGAAATGATGCAGCGCGTGCTCGAGTGGGTAGCAACGCCGCAAGGCGCGGCCACGATGATGGTGCTGGTTTTGGTGACGCTGGCGGTGGTGTTCTTGTTATTCACGGCGGCGGGTGGAGCGCTGGGGGCTTCCCTGTTCGGCCGGCGCCGCGAATTCCGCTGATCGCCCGCCGGCGGGCGCTGGATCACGTCAAACTTGGGTAGTGGTGCAGTATGATTTCCAAAGCTAAGCAGTTGCGAGCGCCCAAGATTCAAACTGAGCCACTCCCCAAACTTGCTCGCAGTTGCTCAGTGGCGTGCGCTTTTCGTATGATGCGAGCGGCATGATCAAAGCCTCCGTCGCTTCCCCCAATCTTCGCGAGAAATCGCAAATCCTCTCCGGATCTGAAATCGAGCGCACCCTGGTTCGCCTGGCGCACGAGATCGTGGAGAAGAGTAACGGAGCCACCAACCTTGGACTGGTGGGAATCATGCGCCGCGGCGTGCCGCTGGCGCAGCGCCTGGCGAAGATTCTGGGCCGCATCGAAAAGACCGAGGTGCCGGTGGGAACCCTCGACATCACGCTCTATCGCGACGATCTGTCTACCGTGGGCAATCGTCCGGAGGTGAAGAAGAGCACGATGGAGTTCGACATTCAGCACAAGGACATCGTGCTGGTAGATGACGTGCTCTACACCGGCCGCACGGCGCGGGCTGCGCTGGATGCGCTGTTCGATCATGGCCGGCCGCGCCGCATCCAGCTGTGCGTGCTCATCGACCGCGGACATCGCGAGCTGCCGATCGAGGCAGCGTTTGTCGGCCGCAAGATCCAGACCACGGCGAACGAGGTCATAGAAGTGAAGCTGCAGGAGATCGACGGCGCCGACAAGGTGCTGCTGATGGAGCGAGTGGCGGAAGGACCATGAAGCCGCAACTGGGTTCGCTGCTGAGCATCAACCAGCTTACAACCGAGCAGATTGAGGCCATTCTAGCGCTGGCCCGGCGCATGGATCCGGACCGTCCTTCGCAACTGCTGCACGGCAAGCGCGTGGTGCTGCTGTTCTATGAAGCTTCTACTCGCACGCGCACCTCCTTCGAATTCGCCGCCAAGGCGCTGGGCGCGGTCACGACGCTGGTCACCGCGACTTCGTCGAGCATCGAGAAAGGCGAATCTCTGATCGATACCGGCTGGACGGTGGAAAGCATCGGCGCCGATGTGATCGTGATGCGGCATCCCAATAGCGGCTCGGCGCACCTTCTGGCACGCTATATGACCGTGCCCATCATCAATGCCGGCGATGGCATGCATCAGCATCCGTCCCAGGGGCTGCTGGATGCGCTCACCATTCTGAACCACAAGAAAGAGCTTCGCGGGCTTCGCGTGGTGATCGTGGGCGACGTGTACCACAGCCGGGTGGCGCGCTCCAACGCGGAGCTGCTGTCGCGCTTCGGGGCCGAGGTCGTCTTCTGTGGCCCGCGCGACTTCGTGCCCGAGATTGCGGCCACTCTCGCGCCCGGAGTTGTGGTTAATCACGATCTGAACGCAGCCCTGCAGGGTGCGGACGTGGTGATGGCGCTGCGAGTACAAAAAGAGCGGCTCGCCGGCCGGCACCATAGCGTCGAAGACTACATTGCCCACTACCAGGTCACGCCGCAGCGCATGAAGCTGGCGAAGCCGGATGCCATCCTCATGCATCCGGGGCCGGTGATCCGCGGCATGGAGCTGACCAGCGAAGTGGCTGATGGTCCGCAATCATGCATTCACGAACAAGTGCGCAATGGAGTGAAGACCCGCATGGCAATCCTGGCCATGGTGCTGGGGGCGGCACACTAGATGGAATCGTTGCTCATTCAACGCGGGCGAGTGATTGATCCAGCCAGCGGCGTGGATGCACAGATGGACGTGCTGCTGCGCGGCGGCCGGGTGGTGGACGTGGCCCCCGCGGGCAAGCTGCGCGGCCAGGCGAAGCAGACCGTGAACGTACGGGGGGCCATCGTCGCGCCGGGACTGATCGACCTGCACGTGCACCTGCGCGAGCCGGGCCAGCTGCACAAAGAGACCATCGCCAGCGGTACCGGGGCCGCGGCGCCCGGCGGATTCACTTCGGTGTGCGTGATGCCCAACACGTTGCCGGTGAACGACTCAGCCGAAATCACTCGCTGGATGCAAGCGCCCCAGCGCAGCGCCATCGTCAATGTGTTTCCCATCGCCGCGGCTACCGTGGGCAGTGCCGGCGAGAAACTGACAAACTTTGCCGCGCTGAAAAAGGCGGGCGCCGTCGCGGTAAGCGACGATGGGAAGCCTATCCTCGATGACCGCTTGATGCGCACTGCGCTACAGGCGGCCGCGCGCCTGAAGATGACCGTGGTGCAGCACGCCGAAGACACTCGCGTGACCGCCGGCTGCTCGATGAATTATGGGGCGACGTCGTTCCGCCTGGGGGTGCATGGCATGCCGAATTCGGCGGAGTCGAGCGTAGTCGAACGCGACATCGCCCTGGCTCGTGCCACCAAGGGCCATGTGCATGTGGCGCACCTCTCGACACGCGAGGCGCTGGAGGCGGTGCGCGCCGCTAAGAAGGCCAAGCTGCGGGTGACCGCCGAGGTCACGCCGCATCACTTTACTCTGATCGACGAAAATGTCGGCGAATTCAACGCTCATTACAAGATGAATCCGCCGCTGCGCTCGGTTGCCGATCGCGACGCGCTTATTGAGGGCATCATCGACGGCACCATCGACGCAATTGCCACTGATCACGCGCCCCATGCCTTCCACGAGAAGCAGGTCGAGTTCGAGCGCGCGGCGTTTGGTATAACCGGCTTGGAGACTGCGCTGCCGATCGTGCTCACCGTGCTGCATCATCACTTCAAGCTACCGCTGTGGCGCATCATCGAGTTGTTGTCGGTGAATCCGGCGAAGATTTTTGGGCTGACGGGGCGCGGCACACTGGCAAAAGGTTCCCACGCCGATATCACCATCTTCGATCCCAAGAAGAAGTGGACCTTCGATGCCTCGCAGTCGATGTCGAAGTCGAAGAATACCCCGTTCGATGGATGGAATTTTACGGGACGAGCGGTGGTGACGATTGTGGGCGGGAACGTGGTTTGGGAGGCTTAAGGATTCGCTGAATCATTCCTAGCGATGCGAGATACCTTGGTGAAAACAAGCCGACTTCCCGGTACCAATTCGCATGGTACGAGCTGAATCGCCTCCGTAGCCGACCATCTCTTCCCAATCTTCCCTCTGAACCTCTCGGGCCGGGACCGAATTCACTGGTTCGGTAGCCGAGCACCCCGAAGCAAATCGAACAGAGAATGATTCGCGACCTGTTGGAGGCGATCAGGACAGTGCGCGCAAATTTTTCCGGAGGCGATTCGCATCGCCTCCGTGAAGCAGTGCCTCAACTTCCGAGTGCGTACTCTGCCAGACTGGAATGGCGCGGACAAGCAACCTTCGCCCGTTTGCCGTTAGGGTCACCAGACGACCGCGGCGATCACTCAGGTCTGCCGTGACCTTGATCAGACGTCGGCGCTGCAATGGCTTGAGAGCGGCTGTTAGGGTGGTTCGATCCATCGCGAGTAGCGCCGCCACCGCCGCCATACCTGGTGGTTCCGGGCGGTTCAGGGACATCATCAGCGAGAATTGGCCGTTTGTCAGGCCGAGCGGGCGCAGCGCCTCATCGAAGCGCCGTGCCAGCGCCCTTGCCGCCCGCTGGACATGAAGACAGAGGCAAGAGTCGCGGACCAAGAGCGTAGTTGTGAAGGGAGGATTCGCAGCCATTGACACAGATAGATTATATTGATATCAACGTATGTTGCGGAGGATATCTTAGGAGAAATCAATGAAGCGAAAGATTCTCACGACGATCACAGCCAGAAGCTTCGCGTTCGTCGTCATGCTGGGCGCAGCGTGGCCAGCGCAAGCGCAGGACGCCAAAACACCGTATCCGAGCATGGCCCCGCTTGAGCAGTATCTGATTGCGGATCGGAATGCCGAGATAGCCCTGGCGCGGAGCGCCGCCCCGGAATCCATCTCACACGATGCCGAGGTTCTGGTGCTGGGACGGCACGGCTACGAAACCGCAGTCAAAGGTAAGAACAGTTTCGTATGTATAGTGGAACGATCCTGGACCGCTGGAATCGACGATCCGGACTTTTGGAATCCCAAGCTGCGTGGTCCCATCTGCTTTAATCCGCCGGCCGTACGATCCTACCTTCCACTTACCATCAAGAAGACCGAGTTGGTATTAGCCGGACAATCAAAAGCTCAAATGTTCGACAGTATCAAAGCCGCCTTCGACAAGAAGGAATTGCCCACGCAGGAACCTGGCGCGATGTCCTATATGCTCTCAAGGCAAGGGTACTTGGGCGATCGCAACGGACACTGGCATCCCCACCTGATGTTTTTCGTTCCGCAAATCGACGCTCAAACTTGGGGCGCAGGCCTGCCCGGCTCGCCGATTCTGGCATCTGACGACCCTCAGGACCGATTGACAGTATTTTTGATTCCGGTCGCCAAGTGGTCGGACGGCACGGCTGATTCCCCGGAAGCGCACTGACGTGCAGTTCCTGCGAGTCATGCTTATGCGAAGCAGCTTGTTGGAATCTCGAATGAAGGAGCATCGGCGGCGGGAGCAACCAGGAAAATTAGGAGATTACGAGGGTCGACGCGTTCGTCGGCTGCGAGTCAACGACTGCGGCCGTGATCGCCGACGAGATCACCAGTCCGCCTGCCGCACCCAACGCGACGCCCAAGGCAAATCGCACAGCCATCCAGTTGCCGTGCAGGCCGCCGAACTCGGTAGCGACATCGAGCAGATTGAGCGCGGCGGCGGCGATCAACAGACGCATCGCGAGGCGGCGAGAGGCTCGGAAGAACAATCCTATCGCCGCTCCCAGATAGATTCCCAAACAGCGCGCGCAGACCGCGACCGGGGCGCCGAAGATCCAGAACGAGCGCTCGGGCCGCTGATGGCAGACGACGGAAAAGCCGCGCTGCAGAGCGAACGCGACGGGCAAGTAACCGTGGGTCAGAAAATAGGGAACGGCAATGACGGCCACAACCAGGGCGAGCGGGGCAAGCGTGCAGCCGTTCCAACGAACAATGAGAATCCCTGGGCCAATGAGACTTCCTGACCCGGTGCTTTGAAAGGGCACAGCTTCAGCTGTGCCGTACATGCCCCCTGAAGAAACGGGCTTCAGCCCCTGAGGTAACTCGGTTTCGACAATAATGGGTACGGCCATGGTGTGACAGCGAAATCCCTCAGCGGCTAAAGCCGAACCATACTTAAACTCTTACGGCACGCCTGAAGGCGTGCCCCTTCAAAGTACTGGAGAACCCGACTTTTCGAAGCACCCTGTGAAGGCGTGTGCCCCTTCAAAACGCGAGTCGGGTCCAATCGCGTTCCTACTTGCGCGCGCTAGCGGACCGCAGAACTCGACTTCTTCGGCAGCCTAGCCCGACCCTTAAAGCGGCCGGTGATTCGCTCCGTATTCCAGAAATCCCGTCAGATGACCTCTGCCTACGCCAGAATTCCCATCCTCTTCCCCACACGCTTCAGCGTTTCCAGCGCCTGGTCGAGTTCGTCCCGCATATGGGTCGCAGTCACGATGGTGCGGATGCGCGCCTTGCCTTCCGGCACAGTTGGGAACGCGATACCCGTACCCATCACGCCTTCTTTGAACAGCTCGCGCGAGAAGTCCATGGTTAGGCGGCCGTCGCCCACGATGATGGGCGTGATCGGCGTCTCGCTAGCGGGAGTGTTCACGCCGCCAATGTTGAATCCCAGCTCGCCCAGCTCCTGCTTCCAATAGCGCGTGTTCTCCCACAGCTTCTCGATGCGCTCCGGCTCCTGCTCCAGCACATCGAAGGCGGCGATGCAGGTGGCGGCGACGGACGGCGGATGCGAGGTGGAGAACAGGAACGGCCGTCCGCGATGGTAGAGGAACTCGATGAGATCGCGGGTGCCGCAGATGTAGCCGCCCAGCGCGCCGATGGCCTTCGACAGTGTCCCGACCTGAATGTCTACGCGCCCGTGCAGATTGAAGTGGTCAACCGTGCCGCGCCCGTTGCGGCCCAGCACGCCGGAAGCGTGCGCGTCATCGACCATCATGATGGCGCCATATTTTTCGGCGAGCGCGGTCAGTTGCGGCAGGATGCCGATGTCGCCGTCCATGGAAAAAACGCCGTCGGTGATCAGCAGCTTGTGGCCGGGCTCGTTCTTGATCTCGTTGAGCAGCTGTTCGGCGTGGGCGGCGTCTTTGTGGCGGAAGACCTTGATCTTGGCGCGGGAGAGGCGCGCGCCGTCGATGATGCTGGCATGGTTCAACTCGTCGGAGACGATGAAGTCTTCCTTGCCCAGGAGCGCCGAGACCGTACCGGCGTTGGCGGTGAAGCCGGACTGGAAGACCACGCAGGCTTCGACATTCTTGAAGCGCGCGATTTTTTCCTCCAGCTCCATGTGGATCTTCATGGTGCCGGCGATGGTGCGCACCGCACCCGATCCGACACCAAATTCCTTGGTCGCTTGCAACGCCGCCTCGCGCAGCTTGGGATGGGTGGTCAGCCCAAGATAATTATTGGACGCGAGGTTGATGACCTTCTTGCCGTCGAAGGTGCAGACCGCAGCCTGCTCGTCATCGAGCACGCGCAGCTTGAAGTAGGTGCCCTTCTGCTTGAGTTCGTTCAGTTGATCGGTAAGGAAAGAGAGCGGGTTGGTGCGGGTTGCGGTAGGCATGAAGGTCTCCGAATGCGAAGGGATATTTTAGCGCCGATTCGAGACTAGGGGATACAGAGCGTTGGCAGCAGACAATTGGTTGAGACACCGAAAGCCTGTCTCTAACATTAAGGCATTTATACTCAGACAGCAGCGATCCATGTGGATCGCCATCTCCGTGGGATTGGAGGACGAGTGAATATCGGAGGTCCATATCTCAACGCGGCCTTGGTGTGCGAACGAGTGCTGCAGGAACGGGATGGGGTGACGAGCCTTATCCGTGTTATTGATCGCGTGACAGTGACGGCTCTGTCTCAGGGAACCGTTGCCGGGGAACTGCCTCCGTCTTCCTTGACGTTTACTGTATATGTGGCTCTCAAGTCGGGGGTTTACAAAGGGAGCTTGCCCGTCAAGTTCGAAATAAAATCTCCCGACGATGAAAAACTCGGAGAGTTCTCTACTGACGTGCTGTTTGAAGGGGACGATCGGGGTGTGAACATTGTTTCCCCAATGCAGCTTCAAATACAGAAGGACGGCCTGTGGTGGATCGACGTGTTCCTGATGAACGATCTGATCACACGCATTCCGCTGCGCGTAATCGTCCAGAGGGTGAGCCAAGGATCGTTACCATGGCCCCCCACGTCGCAGTAGCGTGGATGGTACTTTCCGACTCCGTGACGATTCTGACCTGGGACGGCATTGGAACAAAAAGCGTGGCATTGGCTATGGCATCGGAAAGTCCGACTTTCAGATCTGATTCCGATCGATCACCACCTAGATATTCGGCTACCGCTAGCTCAACCAACCCGATGAGGGGACTCGTCCAAGGCCGCTGGTCCCATGTTGCAGCGTCGAACCACCGGCGAAATTCTTGGAGCTGTACACCGCCGGACAGATAAGCAACAAGGCGTTGGTAAAGTTCGAGTTCCAGCTGGGGATTCATATCGTGCCACCTATCAAGTACGTTGACGGACCAGAGCTGAGAAAACTGTTCAACGAAGGTCGTTACGCAGACCTGGTCAGTTATGGTGCGCTCTTCGAACGACTAATTCGCGAAGACACTCCAATTCCTTCGGTAAACGAACCTCCCGGCACTCGCAGCCAAATTCTTGCATATCTCGACAACAAAGGGCAACAAATCTGCATCGTACATCGATACCTGAGGTCCGACGGCACTCTGGGAGCGAGCGGACGACCGGATCCTAAGAAACTCCTTCACGAAGGCACTCTCTACATATTAGACGCGCCAGCCAAGTCTTAGTCTGATCATCGCATCTTTTCCTGCCAACCTGAGTAGATTCGAACCGTTTAGTGCCTACTTTGCTCCGTTCGGATACACCAGAATCTTGCTGGCCTCGCCGGTCTTCAGCAGCTCCATGCCTGACGCGAAATCTTTCATCGCGATGCGGTTGGTAATGACCGGATGCAGGTCGAGCTTGTTGGCCTTCAGCAGCGCGGTCATCTGATACCACGTTTGGTACATGCGGCGGCCGTTGATACCCTGAACGGTTGCGCCCTTGAAGATGACTTCTTCGGCGAGATTCAGTTCGACTGGCTTGGAAGGGATTCCGAGGAGGAACATGCGGCCACCGAGACGCAGGATCTTGAACCCTGTTCGGATGGCATCGGTTCGTCCTGCCATCTCCAAGCATGATCAGCGGCGAAAGAACGGGGCCGAACGGGCAAAACAAAACTAGCCCGGGACATAAGCCCTGGGTGAGCGCCGCCGCGTCGACTAGCCTATCGCAACTTCCACCCGGCGGCGGTCACATGCGATGCCGACTGGGAGTACAATCTTGAAGCGAACGAAAAAGGGGAGAAGGCATATGAAAAGAGTCCTGCCGGTCGTAATGTTATCGGCGGTGCTGTCGCTCATCGGCTACGCCCAGACATCCATGACACCGGGGATGCAGAATGCTCCGGCTCGCAAGTCCCCATTGGCCGAATACGCGGGCGCGTGGATCGGGACTTTTGAGGGCCACACCTGGATGGCCATTCGCTTGTCTCTCCAGGGAAATCAGGTTTCTGGCACGATACAACGTCCCCAAGAGCTGCAGTTCGCCGACAGCGGCGATCTGAAGAGTGTGGGCGATCAGAAGTTGACCTGGACCGTGGAAAACAGCCAACTCACGGGCGATGGTCTTTTGTTAACCGTAAAGAACGCAGACAGCCCGCAGCCGGACCACTACGTGATACGGTTGACCACCGCGAACACAGCTGAGGTAAAAATGGTGGCCATGAACATGCCGCCGGGAATGCCAAAGCCGAAGCCGTGGACGCTCAGCCGGGTTGGACCCACTGCGGTCGCTCCGGTGCGCTGACCGGCTTCATCGCGAAATCTCTAGGCCGATTCCGGCCAGCAAAACCAGCACGCCGCTGAGTATCAGGCTGCGCGCCAGCCGAGGCAGCGGACTCTGGGGATACAAGCGGCGATACTGCAGAAGCAGGGCCTGTCCGTACAGAACGCGCCCTGCGGAGGAAGTTGCGTCGCTTGATCGCATCATGACGACGGTGCGCAGCACGAGCCCGAGCACCAGCAAGATGAATCCGGCAAGGGTGAACCAAGTCGCTGTCGTGGCCATGTCGGGCACTCCCACGATCCGGTCTCTTGTGGAAATCATAACCCCCTAGTCAAGCGGTGACGAACGATGGCGCTGTCCCTTCGCACCGGGATGAGCGGCTGGTACACTGCTAGCGATCACGATGACGTCGCCAATTCTGCGTCTACTCGGCGCTCTCGCCGGGCTGGGTAGCGCCATACTTTGCTGGTTCCTGGGAAGCACGCTGGCGCCGCCGCTGCGCCAGGGCAGGTTGTTGTCGTTGGACGGTTCCCGCTACGCCCTGCTGGCATTTCTGGTTGTGCCGGCGCTGATTCTGGCGGTGGTGGCGCTGTTTTGGGTGCCGCCGCGGGTGTCAGGAGGTGGGCCTTTGCCGGAAGGAAGACGCTGGCGCCTGGCTTTGGTCCTGCTGTTTCTGGCCGCTTTCGTGGTGGGACTGGTTCGCTAGATAAAACGAGTGATGTAGCCCGGCCTGTCATCGTTCGGCTTCGGCCGGAGCTCAAGCGGGGAAACGATAAAAACCCGCGCCACCACTCATGCCAACGTCCGGAGTATAACTGCTATTGCCGTTCGCGAACTAAGGAGAATGGGATCGCTTTCCAGACCTACAGTTACGATACCTGCCGCGGCAAGCAGGATGCCCCAGACCCACGAGCAACTTGGGCAGATTTTTCGATTTGCATCCCCTTGGTTTTACTCCACTTGCACTTTGATTTGCAGCTTGCCTTCGGCCGGCACCTGCACCGCTTCTCCTGGTTTCAGGTAAGGTTGCAGCACCACCGGATTCGCCCATTCCAAGTCCCAGCCATTGGCCAGGGCGATCGCGGTGTATGCTCCCGGCACCACGTTGGAAAGGGTGAAGGTGCCATCGCTGTCACTTTGGTCACGGCGAAATAACGGCAAATTGTTGCCCGGGTCTCGCGGAACCAGCACGATCATCGCCCCGGCGAATGGTTGACCATCGTGCATCGCGATGCCTTCCACGCGGGCCGCTCCGCGCGACGCCACTCCAGCGATATGCACAGCACTTCGGCCGCTAATCTCGATCACTCGACCCTTCAGGTTTGCCCCGGTGGCAGTTAGTTGTTTCAGGAAAAATCCGTCCGCGTTGTCGAGCGCCACAATATAGCGACCTGGCTGCACGTCGTCGGACTTGAAATCAAATGCTCCTTTATCGGAGATGTCGCTCCTGAAATTCTCGCCGGTTTCAGGATTGGAAAGTTGGATGGAAGCCTCGCTCGGCACATGCGGCACGTTGTCGAAGACGATGGATCCTCCAACCGTGGCGAAGCGCGGTCCGTCAGAAGCGTTCACCTCGGCATCGCCCGCCAAATCAATTTCCCGGTACCAACCCTGACCGCTGGCTTTCTCGGCGAAACCGCTGGGAAGCGGCATTTCGACAACGTAGTGCCCGGGCGCCAGTCCGGAGACTTCGATCACCCCGGGTCCGACCCACGAAACCGGCGCATTGGTCAGGGAATCCAGATAGCCCTCGAAAATGCGCTGCGAAATGCGTGGAAACACCATTCTGCCAAGCACGGGGTTGTCGGCCGGCCCACCGGTGTGGATGCGCAGATGCAGCGACGGAGTAGCATGCATCGCGATGTCGGCAGTTGCGTTCTCGCCCGGATTGAGCAGCAGCGGACTAGCTCCGGCTGAATCCGGGGAGTCGGGATAAAAGGTCAGAGGATAGGTGACGTCCAGAACTGCGGCGTCTTGGGCGGCCTGAGCGTCGGCGTCGGCATTCGCCGACCTCCCCGGCGGGCGAACATTCTGGGCATACCACGGCCGGGCCGAAACTGCCAGATAGTACTTACCGGGCGCCAGATGGCCGATTCGATAATGGCCCTGGTCGTCGGTCTGGTCCTGGTTCACCGGAAGCGTTTGCTGTTGCCCACTTTCCGTGCCGGTTTGGAAAAGGCGCACCATGGCGTTCTGGATGGGATCGTTGTTCTCGTCGCTCACTTCGCCTTCGACGGAGGCGTCCGGCTCCAGGCGAAAGACCAGGTGCTCGGCATCGAGGTCAGGTCCAACTGCGATGGCGGTGGCGTAAGGATCATGATGCTCGAAGTATTGCACGGCGAAGCCGCGGGCCGTGGCCATCAGCGAGTACTTGCCACGAGTAAGGCCGGAAAACGAAAAATGCCCGTCGGAGCCGGTCATGAAAGACTTGGATATCTCTCGATCCGTGCCTTGGATAGTAGGAGCAATTGCGACTGAGGCCGATGACACGGGCTGTCCGGTCAGCGAATTCACCACTATGCCGGCTATGCTATATCTCTGCGGTGCCGTGGCGGCTGGGAGCGCCTGTCGTTGTTGGGCAGACAGACTCAGCGTAAGTAGCACAAGCCACGCCAGCTTGCCGGACACCGCGGTCACTCTCCTTTTCCAGCGCGTATCAGATCGACAACCACTTGCGCGCTCTGGTTCGGCGACAACGTGATGTGCGTGGCTTGCGAGGCGTAACCCTCCAAGACGTCCGGATTGCTGTATTCCAATCCGTTCGTGTCGAAAGCGAACAGCAGGTACTCACCCGGAGCCAGTCCTGCTAGATTGAAGCTGCCCGAAGGCGCTTGCGCTACCTTCGGAGTAATCTTTGAAGCGGGCTGCGGAGCCACAATAATTGTCGCTTGCGAGACGCTGCCGTCGGAGGTCCTTACCGAGCCCGCGATGCTCGCACTGTCGTCGCGCAAGACGATCTCCATGGGGTAGCTCGGTCCGCTGGTGGCGACGGACAAGTCATCGTAAAGAAGGTTGGTTTGTCCGTAGGTTGCGGACTGCACATACCAGGGAGCCTGCGCGGTCACATCCACGGCGTAGGTTCCCGATTCTACATTCTGTAGCACCGTGGAATTCCGCCCCGAACCCTGTTGCACGAGTGTCGAATCCAATCCAGGAGAAGTCGTTTCGTTCGAAATCAGCCGGACCGAGACTGGCGGCCTGTCCTGGTTCGAGTTCTTTCCCGCAGCGGTCAAGTTCGAAGAGTTTCGCGACTCCAGGCGCACCACTACAGGAATGGAAATTGCCGGTCCCAGGACCAGCCGCAGGTTCTCGAGATTGGAAGCAACATTCACTCGCGCTTCAGCGCGCAGGGTCTGGGCCAGCGTCCGCGAAAAGGCCCGCACGATATACGAGCCGGCGGGAACGTTGTCCACGTGAATCACTCCGCTCTCCATGTTGAGCCTGGCGGTAAACGAAGCCTCGTCACCCGATGGATTGAAGACCTGGACGCCGACGCCCTGCTCGGGAAGATATCCGGTGACCGTGCCGGAGAGTTGGTAGACAGGTACAGCGCTTAGAGAAAAATCGGCCTCGGCTTGCTGGCCTGCGCTGAGCTGAATCGGCGACGCCGCGGAAACGTCAGGAACACCTGGGTAATACACAAAAGGAAAGCCCGTCTTAGGTCTTTCACTTGTAGCCAGAAGCTGGGTGCCCTCGTTGCTCGGCCCAGCCCTCAGATAGTATGTGCCCGGCATCAAATTGGGGAAGCGGAACCGGCCATCTTCATCTGTCTCCGTCGTTCCTCGCTGCTCCCAATGCTTGCGGCCTTCGCGCAGGGTTCGGTCGGTCAATCGCACCGGGACATGCTCGATTGGCTGCCCGGCGGCATCGGCCACGCGTCCGTAGACGGCACCTAGCGGATAGAGGTTCAGCACCAGCGCCCCGGTGTTCGAGCCTAGGTCGACCCAAGTTGACGAATGGACGGACGCGTCCTGCTGGTTGACGTAGCCGGGCTTCTGCACCGTGATGTTGACGTGCCCGGCAGCCAAGCCATCAATCTCGAAGTGCCCTTCGCTATCGCTGAATGAGGTCCGCTGCGGAAAGCCATTGACGCGGACTAGAGCGCGACCAATTCCTTCTCCGGTCACCGAGTTCACCACCGTGCCGCTCACCATGAAGGTCTCGCCGTTCTTGGCCGCCGACGCAGGAAACGTCTGGGCGGTTGCGGTTGCCACTCCGAAGAGGGGAATAGCCAACAGCCATGGCAACAGATGAGAACACAAGTTCCGGCGGCGCAGCCAGACTCTGGTTCGCGCCGGGAATTGCACCGCACTCTTGAGGTTCCCATCCACGATAAGTTGCCGAAGGCCCATGCGAATCCGAAACGCAGGTCGTTGCTCTAGTCAAACCCGCATCAACTCATGTTAACTCGCATCCGGCAAAGGTATAGACGCGCGATCCGGGGCAAGGTTTTTCGGCGCTTCGGATCAGGCCGCAATTTCGGAGGTTGCCGCGGGTAGGACGGTCAGACAACAACGAGGTAGGTGGGTTCTTGTTGAGGGCCGTGTCTGGGCGAAAGGCGTGGAGGCTCAGGGTTTGCGGGCCGCCAGAGGCCCGGGCGCTTGGCGCTTGGCGGCGCGCGCCAGAAAGGTCTCTTGACTGTTTAAGGCATTCTTCTTGTCGAAGTCCGGATCGCGCACATACTTACCGTCGGAGGTCATATGCCGGGCCTGGGCTTGTTCCTTCAAGTACGTGCCCAGAATCTCGTCCCGGACCAGACGAATCAGGCCCTTGTCTTGCACGGGGAAATCAACTTCCACTCTGCGATTCAGATTGCGTGGCATCAGGTCCGCGCTGCCCAGGTACACCTCGTCGTTACCGCCATTGTTAAAGTAAAAGATGCGGCTGTGTTCGAGGAAGCGCCCGACGATGCTGGTGACCGTGATGTTCTCACTCACCCCCGCAACGCCCGGTAGCAGGCAGCAAATGCCGCGCACCAGCAGTTCCACCTTCACTCCCGCCTGCGACGCCTGGTACAACAACTGGATCATCTTCTTGTCGACCAGCGCGTTCATCTTCAGGATGAGGTGGCCGCCGCGGCCGTTCTTCTGGTGCTCGATCTCGCGCTCGATCAACCGCGCGAAACGATCGCGCAAGGTGACCGGGGCAACCAGCAACTTGCGATACGAACTCTTGGCCGAGTAGCCAGTGAGGAAGTTGAACAGGTCGGTGCAGTCGGCCCCTATTTCCGGATCGCAAGTCATCATCCCGATGTCGGTGTAGAGTTGGGCCGTGATGCTGTTGTAGTTGCCGGTGGAAAGATGCGCGTAGCGGCGAATCACGTCGCCTTCCTTGCGCACGATCAGCAGCGCTTTGCAATGCACCTTTAGCCCCATCAGCCCATACACCACGTGAACGCCGTATTCTTCCAGCTTGCGCGCCCACTCGATGTTGCTCTCTTCGTCGAAGCGCGCTTTCAGCTCCAGCAGCACCGCGACTTGCTTGCCATTCTCCACCGCGTCCAACAAGGCGTCCACCACCGGCGCGTTGTGGCCTACCCGATAGAGCGTGATTTTGATGGCCAAGACGTTAGGGTCGCGCGCTGCCTTTTGCAGCAGACCGACGACCGGCTGGAAGGAGTCGAAGGGGTGGTGCAGCAGCACGTCGCCGCGGCGAATGGCAGCGAAGATGTCCTCCTCCTCGTCCTTCATGAGCGCCGCCGGCAGGGCGGGAACAAACGTGGGAAACTTCAAGTCGGGACGGTCGATTTTGGTGAGGTTGCGCACCCGAACCAGCGACAGCGGCCCGCCGATGATCTTGTAGATGTCTTCGCGGTCCAGCTCCAGGTTTTCCGTGAGTATATCCAGCACCGGAGCCGGCATCGCTTCATCGATCTCGACGCGCACTACGTCGGCGAAACGGCGTTGCCACACGCCTTCCTCCACCGACTCCAGCAAGTCGCCGGCCTCCAAGTCCTGAATCTCGCTGTCCGCATCGCGCGCTACGTGGAAGGGATGGGCCTCCAGTATCTTCATCCCCGGGAAAAGGGCTTCAAGGTTGGCCGTGACCAACTGTTCCAGCCACACGAAGGATTGATCTTTGCTCACGGTCTTGGTACGGCTCTTGGTCTTGGGCGCGGCGTTCAGAGGAACCAGCTGCGGCAGCGTGTCGGGAATCTTCACCCGCGCGAAATGCTGCTCGCCTTCGCCGGCTTGTAACATCACCGCCAGATTCAAACTCAGGTTCGAGATATGCGGAAAAGGACGTCCGGGATCAAATGCCAGCGGAGTTAGCGTGGGGAAAACGGCTTCCTGGAAATACGAGTTGGCGATGGACCGCTGCTCCTCCGTCAGCTCGGCATAGTTCAAGATGTGAATGCCCTCGCCCTCCAGCGCCGGCACCAGCTCCTTGGTCCAGCAATCGTAAGCATTGCGAAACAGGCGTATCACTGAGGCGCGGATGGCCCGCATCTGTTCCGCGGGGGTCATTCCATCGGGGCCGGTTTCGGTCACGCCCTTCTCGACCTGCCGCTTCAGGCCGGCGACGCGCACCATGAAGAACTCGTCCAGGTTCGATCCCACGAACGACAGGAACATCAAGCGATCCAGCAGCGGATTGCGACTGTCCTGCGCCTCTTCCAACACCCGTCGCTGAAAATCGAGCAGGCTCAGCTCACGATTGACAAACAGTGCCGGATCATCGAGTCGAGGCGGCTGAGCGCCGGTGTGGTCGCGCGGTTCGGAAGCTGCAGGGGCACGGGCGGAGACGCGTCTCGCCTTGGCGGGTGCAGGTTTGGCCGAAGTGCTCATAGGATGTTTAGCCACGGGAAGCAGCGTTCATTGTAATGCGGCAGCATTCGCTTGAATACTGCAACAGGTCACCGAGAAACAATATTTCGCCCCCTCGTTCACCGAATATTCATATCTTGCCTGCCGTGACCACAATCTCTGCCTCCAATTTGGGGCCTGATTAGCAGCCTGCCCCGCCGCTAATGCGCCCCGCCGCTAAAGTCCGCCACGCCAATCCGCACAATCGTATGCGGACGGAACTCTGTCGGGGGCGGCGCTAACTTGTCCTTCGGCGTCTCCGGCGGCGCAATCTCCGCCCACACGCCATACACTTTGTTATTCAGCGCTGCCACGCCGATGTAGTCGCCCAGGAATTCTTCCCGGCGGGGAACAAACCCATCGCGGGTCCACGCATAGTTGGTGAACGTAGCTCCGCCGTCGGTGGAGCGCGCCAGGGTAACGGTAGTCTTGCGATTGTCGGGATCGATCCGCCGATCATAGAAAATAACGCTCGCCGCACCGGTTGTGGGATCAACTGCCAGCCACTGAAAGAACTGGTCTGTCCCATCATGAGGCGGGTTTGAGTTGACCCGCACCGCCTTGCTCCACGACTTGCCCCCATCGTCAGAGGTCGCACAATACACGCCGATGTCTCCGGCGCGGTAATCGCTCCAGGTAACGAACAGGCGTCCCTTGCTGCCATGCCGCGGATCGATGGCGATCTGCGGAAATCCGTTGGCCCGGTCCAAACCTGCAACCGCAAAATAGAGAGGAGCGGTCCGAATGACGCTGCGACTCCTGGCGAAGGTCTGGCCTCCATTGTGCGACCAAGTGAATGCGATCGAGTCGCCATCGGCCCAGACGGCGTAGACGGTGCCGTCGGCCGCGACCGCTCCGGAAAATCCCTCCACCGCGCCGTTGTCGTCGCGGGGCAAGCCGTGATGGGCGCTGATGTCGATCGGGGCCGACCATGTCTGGCCCCCATCCGTCGATCGCGACAAAAGAACCACGCTATCGTCGAGATGAAATTCCGTCCAGCCGACGTAGAGATTGCCGGCGTACCGGCTATTGCTATTATCTGCCACAATGTAGGACTTATCTTCAAACGGAATCCCCGGCTTGGTCGGCTGCGCAATCACGGCGTGGTCCTGTGCCTCCCAGGTGGCGCCGCCATCCGCCGAGCGGCGAACAAAAATCCCGTTGCGCGTCGCTCCCCGTGCCCAGTAATTTTCCGTTCCCAGCTTATCGAAGGCGATGTAGCACAGGATGGCGGCGCCATGCTTGTCGTAGGTTATCGACACATCGCCGGAAACCTTGTAGTCGGTAGAAGCTGTGCCCGTCGCCGTCGTCCAAGAATTGCCGCCGTCCTGCGAAAACACCACGCTGGCGTGTGACTGGTAGGCAGCCATCACGCGCATAGGATTGTCCGGGTCCACCGCGATCGACGGTTCATTGTGGAACCCAGCCCCGGGGGTCACGGTAAAGACCTTGCCCGGCGCCGCGGGAAGCTGCTCGGCAACTGGGGTCGCGGCTGCAACCGGTGACTCCTGCGCCTGAGCCGAAACAGCGGCGGCGATTGCCACTAAACATAAAAAGCCAATCCCGTGATTTCTCATTTCTGTCCTTGGCTCCGCTGCATTGGAGTTTACGACACTGTCTTTTGGGAGACTGCCGGCGCCCGCCTGCTTGCCAATCCCTAATCCGCGATTAAAACAACATTCCTCCGCGCCGGCCAGTGGTGAGGTATACAATGCCACCTAACCTGGGTAGAGCGATGGAAATCTCAATCGAAGCCAACTTTGGCGCGGTGTTGGATGCCGCTCCCGATGCGATGCTGGTCGTCGATCAGCAGGGCCGAATAGTTCTGGCCAACGTCCAGAGTGAACAACTCTTTGGCTATTCCCATCAGGAGTTGGTTGGTAAAAAGATCGAGGTCCTGGTTCCATCCCGCTTTCGCGCCAAACATCCTGGCCACCGCTCCGGCTACTTTTCCGGCGACCCACACGTGCGGCCCATGGGGGCCGGACTCACGCTTCACGGGTTGCGCAAGGATGGAACTGAGTTCCCGGTGGAGATTAGCTTAAGCCCAGTGCAGACACCGGCTGGTCCCATGGTCATCAGCGCGGTCCGCGATGTGACCGCACGCAAAGGGTCCGAGGACAAGTTTCGCGCCTTGCTGGAATCGGCGCCCGACGCCATGGTGATTGTCGACCAGCGAGGAAGAATCGTGCTGGTGAATTCCCGCACCGAAGAGCTGTTCGGCTACACTAGACAGGAAATACTGGGGTATTCCGTCGAAATCCTTATTCCCGAGCGTTTTCACGCCGGGCATCACCATCATCGGTCGTCCTACTTTGCCGACCCTCGGCAGCGGCCCATGGGCGAAGACCTGGAACTCTTCGGACTGCGGAAAGATGGGACGGAGTTCCCGCTCGAAATCAGCCTCAGCCCGATCAAGACCGCCGAGGGCGTGCTGGTAGCGAGTGCAATTCGGGATATTACTGTGCGAAAAAAAGCCGAAGACAAATTCCGGGCGCTGTTGGAATCGGCCCCGGACGCCATGGTCATCGTCGACGAAGCCGGGAAGATAACCCTGGTCAACGCGCAGACCGAGAAACTGTTCGGCTACACGCGTTCGGAGCTGATCGGAGGCTCGGTTGAGTCGCTTATTCCGGAACGTTATCGCGGCCTGCATCCAGGCCATCGGGCGAACTTCTTTGCCGACCCGCGGGCCCGGCCCATGGGCGCCGCGCTTGAGCTGTTAGGCCTGCGGAAAGACGGAAGCGAATTCCCAGTGGAGATCAGCCTCAGCCCCTTGACCACGGAAGAAGGTACATTCGCCACCGGCGCCATTCGCGATGTGTCGGAACGCAAGCTGGCCGAAGCGCAGATACGGAGGTTGAACGATGAGCTGGAAGAGGCGGTGCGCCGCTCGGAGAAACTGGCCGCCACCGGCCGGCTGGTGGCTACCATCGCCCACGAGATCAACAACCCGCTCGATGCGCTCACCAACCTGATGCACCTTCTGAAGATGAACTCGACTCTCGACTCGGACGGGACCGAGTTAGTTGAGCTGGCGGAGCGCGAGGTTCACCGCCTGGCCAACATAAGTCGCCAGACCCTGGCGCCGCATCGCGAGACCAAGCTACCTGTCGTCACCAAGCTTTCGGAACTGCTCGATGACGTCTGCGCCGTGTATCGTCCCCGGCTGCAATCGGCGAAGATCAAAGTCGAACGCAACTATCAGATCGAAGGCGAAGTCACCATTTACCCCAGCGAACTGCGGCAGGTTTTCACCAACCTCATTACCAACGCAATTGACGCCATCGGACAGCAGGGGCGGCTATGTCTGGCCATCGAAAAAGCCCCTGAAAATCAGGTCGTCGTACGAGTTCGCGACACCGGCTGCGGCATCCCCGACGAGAACCTGAAGACCATCTTCCAGCCATTCTTCACCACCAAGGGCGACAAGGGCACAGGGATCGGGCTGTGGGTGATTAAAGGTATTGTGGACAAGCTGGGGGGCAGAATCGACGTAGAAACTTCTACGACCGGCACCACCGGGACCTGCTTCAGCATTTTTCTTCCGGCCACGCGAGGAAATGGAGCGGGTAAATCTCACGGCAGCGACGATCCACTTGAGGCCGTGTCCTCGCGGCCAGCCATCCAAACCCGCTCTGTCGGCTAAGGCAGTTCCGATTAAGTCCGTACATTGCAAGGGAGGGCCATCCGCAAGACTTTGCTATGAGATCCGACGAACCTTTTTCCCCAATAATGTTGTAAGGCCTGTCTGGCCCCGGTGACCATTAAGAATGGCCGTGCCGGGTTCCGGGCAATCACTCTGAGTTAGAACAGCCGCCCGACACGGAAGAAGAACTTGTGATGGCCGGTATCGCCGTAGGCATAGGCTGCCTCCACTGGGCCGAAGATTGTGTTAACGACCAGGCCAGCCGCGGCGTCAGTGGGGAAGCCTGATGCTTTATTCACCATAGTGTGGGGCGCACCATAAACCTGGGCAGCCTCATAGACGCCCAGGAAATAGATGCCGCTACCCAGCAGCGGTGGCAGCTTCGCCAGTTGCCGTATATACCCCAATTGGAACAGGAAGTACTTGTCCATCAAAAGCTCGTTCGTTCCGTACGCCACCAACTCGCGAGAGCCGCCCAGGGAGAACTGCGGGATACCGGTTTCATAGTTGAACGTGGTTCCGGCAGATCCTTCCAGAAAAACCGAGGACGGTTCGTTCAGCCGGTAGTGAATCTGCCCGTTGCCTTCCACCACCGGATACGGTTTGGGCGCTTCCGGGCTGGCGTTGTACCAATAAAAATCGCCCTGGAAGCTTTGTCCTGAAAAAGGAATGACAGGATCGTCGAGGCGATCCAGCCGGTATTGGACTCTGCTGTCACCGTAGCCACCGGAGAAATTCGGCAGCTCGTTCGCGTTTCCGATTTGCCGTGCGAAGTTTTGCCACCCACCTTCGTAGCCGACGCGTAGTTCACCGGTGTTTCCGAACTGATATCCCGCGTCGAGTCCGCCACCCAAGGTGGTGCGCCGGTAGGTGGTGGTCAGTTGGTTGTTGTCGTATATGTAGAGGGGATTGTTATCCGCCAGTACCCGGGGCGCAATGAACCAGTGACTGAACGGAGTGACGGGATGGTAATACTCCGAATTCAGGCCATAGTCGGAGAACAGAATGAAGTCCGTGCGCCATTCCGAGCGGAATCCCCCAAAATCGAGAAACGTTATTCGTGCTCCCATGTCGAGAGTAACGTTTTTCAAACTGGATCCGTCGATCAGGAGAAGCGGCCGAACGATGGGCGGCCCATAGGAGTTTTCCTCGGTCTTTATCAGGAGGCCTTGCTGGCCGTTTCGCTCCTCGTATGAATAGCTGAGTACTGAAAATCGCCCAAACCCCTTCAAGCGCATGATGGCCTGGTCCAGTTGGTCGGAGTCGAGAGGCTTGCCGATCAGCCCGGCCATTTGCTCCTGCACCCGCCGCGAAAGGTCCGCATTCACGCCGTCCACGGCGACGAACATCGGAACGGGATCCTGGAGGCGCCGGGATGCGCGATCGGCCAGGTATTGGTTCCAGGTGGCGTCATCCACCCTGAGAGTCAACAGGACCTTGGATTTCGCCTCAGCCGCGTCGTATCCGGCCTTGATGATCGCGGCAGCGTCGTCGAAACTCAGCGCGCCCCATTTCTGCACCGGTACCGAGACGAGGATGTCCGCGTTTTCCATGTTCTGCAATTCATTGGCAGAAATCATGACCGACAGCGACTGGCCGAGGACCGAGAAGGTGGAGAGATTCGCGTTGGGAAGCATCGGCGCCTCCGCCAGGTGAATCGCCACCGTCAGGTCCGCCCCCATCTCTTTCGCTACGTTGACCGGAATGTTATTGAGCAATCCGCCGTCGGCGTAGATGGCATCTTTGGTCCGCACCGGGGTGAAGATTCCGGGCAGCGACATGGTGGATCGCAGAGCCAGGGACAACGATCCGCTGCGGAAGACCTTGGGCTTTTCGGTGACCAGGTCGGTGGCTACGCAGGCGAACGGAGTGGGGAGATCATTGAAGCTCTTGACCTCCGAGTAGGGAGCCGCGATCTTATCGAGAACTAGCGAAACCTGTTGGCCAGAGTTGAAGCCCTCGGGAAATTGCAACCCCTTGCGCAATCCAAATTCAAGGCTGTTGGGATAATCGCGGGCGTCCTCTTTACGACGGAATGCCAGATCGTCAAAGGGCGTCAGCCCCGCCATCACCTGGTCCCAGGGGATCCCGTCCACGATCTGGCGCATCTCAACGGCATTGTGTCCGGTGGCATAAACCCCGCCCACTAAGCCACCCATACTGGTTCCGGCAATGTAGTTAATCGGGATGTGATGTTCCTCCATCCAGGTGATGACGCCGACGTGGGCCAGCCCGAGAGCGCCGCCGCCCTGCAGCACCAAACCTATGCTGGGATACTTAGTCTTGGCCGGCGGTTCTTGCGAAGTGCCATAGATGGAAAAAAGCATGAGGACAACACTAAAAAGGCAGATCTTCACGCGTGCGTGCATACCGTTTCTCCCCAGCTTGGATTCAGTCCTCTGACGGCCAAGGATCGGGTGTCAACCATGAACTGAAGCCACGCATTTTGGCTGGTCGTTGGAACCTAATGAGATTAGGCGCTTCAACCCAAGAAGTCGAGCAAAACGGCGCGATGGAGTCGCCGGCGAGTGCGGATACGACCGCGTATCCACGGAGCTGCGGCACAAATTCCAGGGTCCCGCGAAATCATCGCATCGCGCGGGCGTTGTCGCCATCCCTGTTCAAGTGCGGCCCCGGCTGTCAGTCGGTAAAGAACTCGCCGGTACCGATCCAGAATTTCGCGAGCGACCTGAGGTTTTTCTTGTAAGTGCGGGTGACCGTGTAGTGCTTTCCGCCTTTCACTTGCAGACCATATTCCCCCGTCGAGTGCGGCTTGATCTCTTCCACGAACGAGATGTTCACCAGCACGGAACGATGGATTCGAATGAATCCGTAGGGCTCCAGCTTCTGTGCCACCACCGAGATTGACTCGCGCAGCAGATAGGAACTCGAATCTCGCTGCAGCAACACGTAGTTGCCGTCTGCGTGAACTGCGACCACGTCGCCGGGATTGATAAAGAGGATTCGGCCTTTTACCTTGATGGCCACTCGGGGAGACGCTCGATCTACCGGCGATTGTGACATTGGGAACGGTTCCATGATGTCTAGATTGGCCTGGAAAATGGTCGGAGACCATACCCACTTGACCAGGCTTAGACATGACCATTATCATTTCGGAAATGAAGCGCGTGGCCTCCGGGATTCTGCCCATGATCGCCATCGACCGGAGGGCGCCAACGGCCCTGCACAGGCAGATCTATGACGCGTATCGCGCCGCCATTCTCGATGGCCGCCTAGGCCCAGGACAGCGAGTTCCATCCACCCGGGTGCTTGCCTCCGAACTGGGGGTTTCGCGGTTCCCTGTTCTGAATGCTTACGCCCAGCTTTTGGCGGAAGGCTACATCGAGGGCCGCGTGGGCGCCGGGACCGTGGTTTCCGGCTCCCTTCCAGAACAGTTTACGGCCAGCAAACCAACCGGCACGCGAATCGCGGCCAACCGCTCCGCACCTCGGCCGGTCGCGCGCCGCGCTGCCGGCCTTCCCCGTCTTGAGAGGCCCCCGTGGCTGCGAGGCTGGGGAGCATTTGGCGTGGGGCAAGTGGCGTTCGATCAGTTTCCGCTCCACATCTGGTCGAACCTGATCGCGCGCCGTTGTCGAAATGCGGACGCCAAATCATTCCATTATGGCGAACAGATGGGATCCAAGGCCCTCCGGGAAACCATCGCCAGCTATCTGAGGACAGCGCGGTCACTGCACTGCGCAGCCGAGCAAGTCATGATCGTCAGCGGTTCTCAGCAGGCGCTGGAGATTTCGGCCCGCGTTCTCTTCGACTCTGGAAGTCCGGTGTGGGTGGAAGATCCGGGTTATGCGTTGGCACGAGACGCCTTCGCGCTCAGCGGCTGTCATCTGATACCCGTTCCTGTTGACCAGGAAGGTCTGAATGTTGCTGCCGGCATCAAACGATGTCGCCAGGCACGGGCAGCGTTTGTTACACCTTCTCATCAATTTCCGCTCGGCGTGACCATGAGCGCTTCGCGGCGCCTGCAACTACTGGACTGGGCCCAAAACATGGGATCTTGGATCATCGAGGATGACTATGACAGCGAGTATCGCTATGAGAGTTTGCCGATCGCCTCCTTGCAGGGGCTCGACGCCAACGCTCGCGTAATCTACATTGGGACCTTCAGCAAGGTATTATTTCCTTCTTTGCGGCTCGGCTATCTTGTCATTCCATCGGACCTGGTTGACCGCTTTCTAACCATCCGCCGAGCTATGGACCTTGGCCCGTCAACCTTCTACCAGGAAGTGCTCGCAGACTTTATTGATGAAGGACATTTTGCCCGCCACATTCGAAGGATGCGCGTTCTTTACCGCGAGCGCAGAAGTGCGCTGGTGGACAGCCTCAGCAAGGAACTAGGCTCCATGGTCGAGGTGCTTGGGGACCAGGCTGGTATGCATCTGGCGGTGACCCTGCCCAACGGAAGCCGCGATAGGGAGATTGCCCAGCTGGCCGCCGGCCAGGGCCTTTGGATCTGGCCTCTCTCACCCTCCTATCTAGGCAAGGTGGCGCGCCCTGGTTTCATCTTGGGGTTCGGCAGCACGGCGGTAGAGGAGGTTCCCCGCGCCGTTCGCCAACTCCGTAGCCTGCTCACCGGGAAGTGAAAACTCCGGTGAACAGACCAGATTATTCCTCAACTCGGATAAGGATGCCGTGCAATAACCACCGCGCGATGGTTCAGATTGCGGCCTTTTGTAATGCCGCTCCCAGCACTCTGCCAGGCCCAGGCTCTTGCACAAAAGCAACGATCCGGACGTTCCTTGGGTCCGTACCGGGCTTGAGTTTCAACTGAACGGTTTCGGCAAAGCTTTTTCCCGGCTGAAGCTTTCCTATCTTTGTGAGCTGTTGCACAACTGCAACGTGCCGCAATCGCCGGCCCCCGTTTTCGCCGTGTAAGACCTGCGACTCCACGTGATTGAGTGCGACTGCCACATACACATCGGCGTTGTGTTTGTCGGAGCTGCCATCAACTTCAATGCGCGTTCGAAGAACGGTTGGGTTCCCGGCATCAACGCTCACCGCGCCGATACGTACCGGAACGTTAGGCGCGGCGCTAGCTTCCTGAAAGACCTTGTCCAGCTGTTGCGGATCGTTGGCCTGCAGTTCACTGGTTCCATCCACGATGATTTGGGGAGTATACGGTTGCTTCAGCTTAAGCGCGTGGACATAGGCAACCTGACGTTCGGTCAGCGCCGGTGAGGAGTTGGGATCTTTCCAGCCGTCATGGTCCCAATAGTCCACGTGTTCACTGAGGACGATCAGTTGCGCACCGGCAACGGGCTGGGAAGTATCCATTTTTTCCAGGAGGGCGTCCGCCGGAGGACAACTGGAACAGCCTTCCGAGGTGAACAGTTCAACCAGAATGGGATGAGCATTAGAGCTGGACGTCTCAGCGACCGTAGTTTTACTTTCGGCTTGCAGGCCCCGTCCCTCGGCGGTAGGCGCCGCTTGCAGGAACAAAAGACTGCAGAACAAAATCGCACCTACTGAGGACTGCGCCGGGATATCTCGAAACATAACAATAATATTGAACGACAAAAATCCCCGAGGCAATAGCCACTTGGCCGGATTCGTTGCTGACCATGATGGCCCGTCGCCCATGTTTAGGCTTGGCTGGGGTGGACATCGCCAACCCTCACACCACAGCTTGTCCTCACACAACATGTTTTCCCGGGGAGCATATCCGCAGCCTACCTGGCCTTTTGGCAAGGTAAGTTACTAATCCTTCATATTCTGTTGCGCCCGTCTAAAGGCGTAGTCACTGACGTGAACGGCGCCCTGAAACGGCCGATGAATATCGGCAATCGCGACTAACCCCATCGTGATAAGCAAGGAAAAGGCGAATACTTGCAAGCCGTGGAGTCCGGCATTTCCCGAGCCGAATAGGCAGGACGAGGCGATGGTCACAGCTCCTCCAACGATGAGTACGAACCAAAGCACAGCGGGAAGCTGGGAGGTGCTTTGCAGTAGCCGGGTGCGGCGATGTTCGGTAAGAGCGCTGAGTTCGTAGAGAGCATGGTCCTCGGCGGTGATCTCGACGGGAGATGCTACCTTGACCGTCATCAACATCTTCCACATGTCGCGATTGATCTCCTGGCTTTGATCAGGTACCTGGTTGCGGGCCATCTCCGGCCAGTCCTGATCGATGACGGCCTCGGCATAGGAACGGGCCAGCATCTGCAGTTGCACCCGTTGCTGCTCGGGAAGGCCGGCGGCCAATTGATAAACGTTCACCAGCGCATTGGCCTCCAGGTCCACATTCAAGTCCGCGGCGCCAAAATTCGACCATACCGCATAGAGCATGAAGCCCAGAATGACGGCGTAGGTCGTGCCCAGAATGCTGAGCTGCCATCCAATCAGATCATTATGCGCACCGCGCTGCTCCCATGCCCAAATGCGGTTCAGTCCCGCCATAAAAAGCAGCGAGCCGATCACCGCGAAGATAGGAATCAAAACGCTTTCCGTAGTGTTCAGCATTGGCGGCCAAATATCTCCGGCGGTCTCTAAGTTTTCAAATCGTAAGGCGGCAAAACGAAACCCATACTGGATTCTACCAAGTGCTCGGCCCTTCAACTTGTCGAGGCAGATGCAATCCTGGTAGCGGGCAAGTTTGGTTTTCCACTGTGCGGGTCGTTCATCGTCGGAGTGGGCCGGGGGATGTCATAAGGCTGGCAAACGCGCTGCGCCCCCGGCTCCCAGCAAAGAAAAAAGTGCGGCGGAATCCTTCGATGGGTATATATTGTGGGGCGGTCGGGAGCTAGAACGGAAATTCCGGCTTAATGCAACCGCAATAATCGCTCGCCATATGTTGGCGCGATCACCGGCAGCGTAGGCGACCTAGGGGGCGCAGGATGTCTTTTCTTCGGAAATCATTCAGCACATTTCAGCGCAGGGTGAAGTCCGCCGGCGCGGCCTCAGCCATGGGGGTTGCAGTGCTGGTGGCCGTCATCGCACCTTGTCCCGCTGCCGCCGCGAACACCGATTTCTGCGCCGGCAAAACGCTCGATGCGGGGGCTCCGCTGGGCAGCCCGGGTCCCGACCTGGTCATCACCGGAACTGCGTGTACGGTGGATGGTTCCTACAAAACCTACAACTTCCACAATGTTTACATTTTCGGCGGCGGCAGCCTGGTCTTCGATAACGCGACCATGGACTTTTACGCCGCGAACATCCTGGTGCAAAACGACGGCATCCTGCAGGCCACCGGAATCGGCAAAGACGGCGAAGTGCTGACCATTCATCTTTACGGCAACCAGGGCGATCCCGGAGTCAGCTGCAAGAAGATGGACAACGGACAAGTGGTGAACGACGACACCTGCGGCGTTCCCACCAGCAATCCCGATGTCTGGGATTCGAACCAGATGGACATGCAGTGGCCGGAGACTTGCATCAAGACGTCGCAACTGAATCCCCCAACCACTCTTCCCGGTGACGTGGACGATTGCTTTTACCAATACGTTGTCTTCGACAGTGGCGACGGTAGCGGAGCCTACTTCGGGCACAAGGTGCTGGCGCTGTCCTACGGGGGCACCATTCAGATGTCCGGCTACAAAGGAGCCCAAGGGGGCGACGATAGCAATCCGGCAGTCCTGAGCAGTAGTTGGCAGCGACTGAACAGCACCCTGAAGGGCGGAGGGACCGAGGGTTCCTTACAGATCGGCAGCCCGGTCACCGATTGGGCGCAGGGCGACAACATCGTGGTGACGGCCACCGATTATCTGCCGGGACACGCGGAGCGGTTGCAGGTAGCGAGCGTTTCCGGCACCACCGTCAGCCTTATGGGCACAGTACAAAACCCTCACTGGGGCCAAACCTATTCGCTGGCCGGCGTTCCCTGCAATCCGGTGCAAGGTTCGACGCAATGTCAAATCGGTCCCGACCTGTTACCCGGCCAGGAACCTAAAGACCGTAACGTGGACGTGCGGGCCGCGGTTGGACTGTTGACGCGCAGCATACGGATTGTTTCAGACGGCGGCGCTGCGGGCGACACATTCGAGGGATACTACGGCGGCCACACCCTGGTCCGCCAGGGATTTCTGTCGTATCAGATCCAGGGTGTTGAGTTCCATCAATTGGGACAGGGCGGGTTGAAGGGCCACTATCCGGTGCACTTCCACATGGCGCGGAAGACGCCGCAAGGGACCTACGTAAAGGATTCTTCCATGTGGGACTCGATGACGCGCTGGATCACGGTGCACGCTACCCAGGGGGTGACGCTGGCGCGCAACGTGGGCTACCTGTCGATCGGTCATGGATTTTATCTGGAGGACGGGAGCGAAGCCGACAATGTTCTGAATACCAACCTCGGCGTCTTTGCGCGCGCCGCCGTGGCCAACAGCCAGAACACCCGCGGGGTGCCCGGAATTCTGGCTCGTCCGGGCGATCCCGGCGCCGAGATACCGCCCTATCACTCCGATTGGGACCATCCTACCGTGTTCTGGATTATGAATGGCTGGAACCAGTTCCAGTACAACTTCGCGTCCTCGGCGGGGACCTGCGGCGCCTGCTACTGGCTGGTGCCGGGAGGCATCAGCGGTCCCTCGCAATACGAGTACTTTGAGGGCTATGCCGGCCAACAAACCGTGACCCCGCAAGGGGCCAGAGCCGGCTACAGTCCGCTGCAGAAATTTGTCGGCAACTCGTGCTCCACAGCCATGTCGTCGTTTATCAATGTCGGTGGCACCAGTCCCTGTTTAGGCGTGAGCAACGACGGCAGTTCGCAGGAGCTCCAAGCCATCAACAACCCCAACGCTCCGGCCCAAGGAGCCCCGGGGGCCGACGCCTACTACCCGTATGTCACCGGGCTGCGCAACCCGACGCTGTGTGCAGGGACCGATTGCAGCAACGCCCAAGCCGATCCTCCCTGTAACGGCTCTTCCGGGGCCGAAGGAAATTGCACGGTCACCACGCTGGAGCGCTATGCCACTTCGTTCAATTGGGCGCAGAAGAATTTTGCCGCGATTTGGCTTCGCCCGTGGTGGTTCCTGATGGAGAACAGCGCCATTACCGATGTGCAGAATGGCGGGCTGACCTTTGTCACCAGCGGCGGCTACACCCGCTCTGATATTGCCCAGGGCTACTGGTCGCTGCTGCGCAAAAGCGCGTTGGTGGGCAACGCGCAGCCCAATAATTCGTCAGGCCTACCCGACAATCCGTATGCCTCCAATGGCGGACCTTTTAATCCCAAGGGGCTGACATGCGATGTGTTGACCGCGTCCTATTGCTTGTCCAGAAACCAGGGCGTCAGCATTGACCTCGAACTTTTCAGCGTGAACCAGAGATTGTTTAGCATCTACGATGGCCCGTCGTACCAGGAGCGGAATGCGTATCTGGACGTAAGCGACACGGTAATCGGTCAAGGCGCAAACTGTGTTACCAGCGGTGACGGAGTGCAGCGAAACTGTCCCTCTTTCAATTGGCTGTATGGCAATGAGATCGGCGTTCCCGCCGACCCAAACAGTCCGCCCGCCAATCCTTCGTGTTATTTGCCCAATGCGGCGATTGCCTGGAAGCAGTCCAACGGCTTCTTCTATCCGCCTGCGTTCCACTCCCACAACATGTTCTTCAGCAATGTGGACATTCGGCATTTCGTGATCGAGCCGCAGTTTAACTTCGGGACGTTTATAACCAACCCCACGGTGAAGACGACTTACTGCACCTGGCGGACCGACATGTTCAACAACTTCACCGACATTGACCGGCAGACCGTGTTGAACGACGATGACGGTTCGCTGACCGGCTTGCTGGGCGACTTGGGGCAGGGGCAAACCCGGGAAACGATTTCGGTGAATCGGGACACCTTTTTCAACGCACCTAGATGTACCGTCGAGTGCGCTTCCGACATTCACGCTGCGGGCGTTCCGGCTACCCAACTTCCGGGAACGGCCGACACCAGTCCCTATGACTACGTCACCAGCGCAACCATTGCGCAGTGCGGCATCGGCCTGACTGGTTGTCCCATGGGAGGGGTGAATATGTGGGGAGCAGATTGCGGCAGTGGAGCACCCCCTACGGCCTGTTACGGCGTGCCCTTGTATCGCCAGTATCTTACCGAAGCGGAGTACACGGCGTACTCCAGCGATCCCAGCACCTACCAGCGGCCGTCCGTCCGCATGATGGGTCAAGGTACCGGACAGCGCAGTACCTTGACCGTCAACCACGGCAAGTACTACGTCGATGACCAGGTGACCCAGCAGACCCAACAGGCCAGCGGAGCAACCTATCTAAATGTCTACCTGCCCGGTCAGACTTACTACACTTACTTCATTTATGCCAAACCCATCTTGGACCAGAGCTACCAGATGTTTGTAGGCTATGGACTCGACAAGAATACGGTCATAGAATCGGTCCACCAGTTTCGCATGATCGCCAATGACCAGAACTATCAGTTCAACCCAGCGGACGGAGACCCATCTTTTCTCACGGTGACCTATGATGATCGGCCGCTTCCGACCGGCAGCGGGCTGGTAACCGTGGAAGTGAATCTGTTGGCCTACACTAACGAATTCACCACTGACACGCCGGATTTCTGCCAGCCGCGCAGCTACTGCGCGCCCAGCCAATCCGATCAGACAAAATGCGTTTGTGCTCCCGGCACCCAATGTACGGACGACTCGGTTTGCGCCTGGGCCGTCAAAGACATCGATTGCCCGCTCAAAGGATGTTTCTCTTTCGGCATAACTCTTCCGCCTACCTTTAAGACCGGAGTAGCCAAGCCGCCGGTCCCGGGCAAGTTTACCGACGATCCGAACTATCCCGCCGACTGGGCGTTGCCGTGGTATGAGGTGGACCAAACGATTTCCGGAAAGCAATGCACCTACACCGCGCCTCCCGGCGGCTCGTCAATGGCGTGTCAATAGCAATTTAGGGAAACGCTGACCATGTTGGAATTCGGGTAGAGCCGGCCTGCAAGCCGGCGTCTAGCGCGTCCAAATAAGGGTGGGACTTTCAGCCCCCAAACCGCGCAACAACCTGTTGGATAATGAAATTGCGCATCTTCCGCCGGGCTGCACGATCAATATCATAGTACGGACCTCTGGGGCTGACGCCGAACACGTTGTCGCCCACGACGGTCCCGGCTTTACTGTTAACCTGTGCAGCCGGTCTTGGAGCGCTTTGTAAAGGGACAGCACTCTATGGGACACAGGCTGAGACGGGCATCTGTTGGAGCCGCAGGAATGGAAGAGTCCAGCCGATTCAACCCCGCGCAGGGCAGGTCGAGATCGGCGATGGCGATGGCGGAGGCGCGAAGATGGCGTCGCAGTTGCCGCTGGGGGAAGTTTTTGCGGAGAGGGTGTGACCGTTGAAATTATTGCAACAGGTCGGCAAGACAGCGCTCGTCGCTGGCACAATGCTGGCGCTCGGATGTGCAGGTTACGCTTCGTCCGCGAAAGAGACTACTGCTCAGCCGAATATCGAGCGCGGATTTCAGCAGATGTACAACCTCGATTTCGGCAATGCGCATACGACCTTCCAGGCCTATCAGCAGGCACACCCCGAAGAACCCATCGGATATGTGTCGAACGCTGCCGCCTACCTGTTTTCTGAGTTCGACCGCTTGCACATTCTGCAATCGGACTTGTTCACTAACGATCAGAAGTTTGAGCATCGCGGCAAAGTGGCTCCCGATCCGGCGGTGAAAACGGAATTCGAGAGCGAACTCGCCAAGAGCGACGCGGCCGCCAACAAGGTCTTGGCCGCGAAGCCGGACGACAAGAACGCTCTATTTGCGCAAGTCCTGGCCAACGGGCTGCGCGGCGACTACACCGCGCTGATTGAGAAGCGCAATTTCGCCAGTCTCGGTTACATGAAGACCTCGCGAACCATCGCTCAGAAGCTGCTGCTGGTTGATCCCACCTGCTATGACGCGTATCTCGCCGTGGGAGTGGAGAACTATCTGCTGGGAATAAATTCGGCGCCGGTGCGCTGGATGCTGCGGATGACCGGGGCCGAGACCGACAAAGCCGAAGGCCTGCAGCGGCTTCGCCTCACCGCCGATAAGGGACATTACCTGGCGCCCTTCGCGCGTCTGCTGCTGGCGGTCGCCGCGCTGCGTGACAAAGATCCCCAGACCGCACGCCTGTTGTTGGCCGGACTGGCCAAGGAATTTCCCGGCAATCAACTCTACGTGGTCGAACTCGCCCGCATTCAGTGACCCCAGAACTATATAATCGGCACCCATGAGCTGGGCTCCTGCTTCGGTTATCCGCCGCTGGTTCGGTCCGGAATATGGCGCCTCGGACCGGCTGATTCCCCGCTGGATCTTTCTGCGCGCCCTCGGGATCATTTATTTTTCCGCATTTTTCTCGCTGATCTTCCAGATTCGCGGACTCATCGGCCCTGACGGAATTCTTCCCGCCGGCGAATATCTGGAAGCGGTGGCACGTCAATTCGGCCCGGCGCGCTTCTGGTTTGCCCCCACCCTGCTGTGGTCCTCCGGCAGCGGCCACATGCTGACGGCGATTTGCTGGATCGGCATTCTCGCTTCGCTGCTGCTGGTCCTGGACTTGTGGCCGCGGGGCATGCTGATGATCTGCTTCGCATGCTTTCTTTCGTTCGTCGCCGCGGCCCAGGATTTCTCCGGCTATCAGTCCGACGGCATGTTGCTGGAGGCGGGATTTATCTCGCTCTTCTTCGCTCCGGCGGGATTCTGGCCGGGCTTGGGGCGGTCAAGTCCGCCTTCCCGCGCCAGCCTGTTCCTGCTGCAGTGGGAATGGTTTCGCATCTACTTCGAATCGGGCATCGTGAAGCTGGCCAGTGGAGATCCGGAGTGGCGCCACTTCACCGCCATGGACGACTACTACCAGAACGGCCCGCTGCCCACCTGGATTGGCTGGTACGTGCAACATCTGCCACACTGGTTTCACGCCTTCTCGACGGCGGCGACACTGGGGCTCGAACTCGTCGTGGTGTTCATGCTGTTTCTGCCCAGGCGCTGGCGCATCGCCTGCTTCTTCATCGTGACCCTGTGGCAGATCCCGGTCATTCTGACGGCGAACTATACCTTCTTGAATTATCTGGTCCTGGTGCTGGGATTCTTGCTGCTGGACGACCGCTTCATCGCGCGCTTTCTACCGGATAGCCTGAAGCCGAGTCTCTTTCCCAATGCGATTGTTCCTCAAGTGGCCAATGAAGAGTCCGAAGAGCCTGAGGCAGAATTCGTACGCGCCCGAGCCCCCCACCCTTTCGCTGCAATCAAGCTCGCGCTCACCAGCGTGGTGCTGATCTGGATCTTCTATACAACGACTGCCCAGCTGATCTGGATGTTCTTGCCGCGCTTGCCGCTACCGACATCGCCAGTGGCAGCGCTTGAGCCATTCCGCATCGCCAATCGCTACGGGCTCTTCGCCGTGATGACGCGCGGCCGCTACGAGATCGAGTTCCAGGGTTCGAATGATGGGCAGAACTGGACAAGCTATCCATTTCTATACAAGCCGCAAGATCCCAGCAAGCCGCCGCGCATCTATGCGCCCTATCAGCCGCGTTTCGATTGGAACTTGTGGTTTGCTTCGCTGGGCTCGTGGCGGGAGAACATCATCGTGCCCAGTACCGAGGAGCGCCTGCTGGCGGCGTCTCCGGATGTGCTCTCACTCTTTGCTGGAAATCCGTTCCCGCAAGCGCCCCCCAAGCAGGTGCGCGCGCTGTTGTGGCAGTACTGGTTCACCACCATGGCGGAGAAACGAGACACGGGCCTGTGGTGGCGGCGCAAATTACTGGGACTGTATGCGCCGGTGCTGGAGCGCGGGCCCGACGGCAAGGTGACCGCCGTAGAATTGCCCGAACCATTACTACCACACCAATAGTTGCATTTCAGACGACAGGCTGGGTAGGTTGCTAAGAAAGCTGATTGGAATCTGTTCTTGAAGGGGCGCACCTTTAGGTACGCCGTATAAGCTCTCCATTCCTTTTATTCCGAGTGGGCTTTAGCCCACGAGGAACTCATTTTCACACCGCGAAGGCCTTGGCCAGAAAGCGCGAGATGTGCCAGGCATCCATGTATTTGTAAGGCGTCTCGCCAAGAGAATAATGTCCGCAGGGCAGCGCCTTGATGGTGGTGTCGAGGCCGCGGCGTACGAACTCACCCGCCGTTTGCACCGAGAACTCCGGCAAGAACGTAAGGTCGTAGCGGCCGTAGATCATCAGCGATTTCTTCGGCCAGCGCTTGAACTTATCGAAGTAAACAATCGGGCTGATGCACAGCCACACGCGCCGCAGTTCTTCCTGGGTCAGCACGGGTTCGATACCTTGGCGGATGTGCTGCGTGGATTGCCCGGTCCAGGTGACATCGCCGAACGAGGTGGACGCGTGGTTGAACACGTTGACCCGGATGCGCGGATCGTGCGCGCTGGCCAGAAATGCATAGCACGAGCCCAGGCTGGTCCCAACAATGCCCAGCCGCGAGTAGCCGCGCTGTTCCAGCCAGTCGAAGCAAGAGCGGATGTCGGCGATGCCCTGGCGGGTGGCGTCGACCGTACGTCCCACATTGGCGGACACGGCATAGTCGGCGCGGGTGATACCCGCCGGCCGGCGGATGTCGTGATAAGGCATGCTCAATCGTAGGGCCGCGATGCCTAGCATATTGAAGATGCGGCACAGCGCGTTTTGACTGACGCCGTCGGCGTTCCACTGCGGCAACAAGACCACCGCGCGATGGCCTTTCGTCGGAAACCAACGCGCGTTGACGCAATTGTTTTCCGGATACGGCGATTCGACCGGCGAGGTGAAACGCAGAAACTTGCCCCACTGATCTTTGAGCTGCTTCTTGGGAGGTTCGCTGCCGGTGTGAAACAGCTCGACCTTGCGATGCTCGACGCGGAAATCGTGGGGCGTCGTGTAACGAAAGAACTCGTCGCTGTTGTCGGCGAGGTGATCGTTGACGGCCGACATGTACTGCAGCATCGCGTCTTTGTCGTTCTGATCCTGAGGGGCCGCGAAGCGTTCAATTCCCGGCCAGCGCGTCGTCCAGTCCAGGCCCCACTCGAAGGGGCGCACCACGCGATT